>Ga0066798_10000051_pt1 | contig 69020 bp, 68 predicted proteins | sample PersoiDNA2013203_FD_70961 | JGI IMG/M metagenome (GOLD analysis project Ga0066798, IMG submission 70961) | Permafrost soil microbial communities from the Arctic, to analyse light accelerated degradation of dissolved organic matter (DOM) -... | ecosystem: Environmental > Terrestrial > Soil >... | reverse complement strand
TGACCTTCGTGCGGCGCTTCCGCGAGATCTTCCCGTCCTAGAAATCTCCTCCAAAGGGCGGCGGCGGAACGAACGCACCGGTTGGAAGATGAGGGGGCGAGCTGCGCGCGCCCACCCCGTCATGCTCGCTGGTCGAAGGCCGTTACTTATTGGTCACGACTGTCGGGTTGATACCGAAGAAGACGTTCGTCCCCTTCGGGAGTAGCGCTTCAGAACTCGAAGAACCAGCGCGCGTTCTCCGCACCGAGCGCGATCAGCGCGGTCAGAACCACACCAATTACGGCGAGCGCGAGGATCCGACGGCGCCTGGCCCACGGCTCCCGCCGGCGTTGATCGAGTTCGCCCGCGCGCTCGAGCGCGTCGGCCCAGTCGGGCTTCCAGAGGGACGCGGGCACAAGCCGATTGAGGGCGTCGTCGTCGAACGTCATCTTGCTACCTTCTCGAGCGCCCGAGTCAGATTCCTTCGGGCGGCCTGCAACGTCGCCGACACCGTTCCGACCTCGATCCGGAGCGTCTCGGCGATCGTCAGATAGTCGTAATCGAGGTAGAAGCGCAGAAGGAGCGCATCTCGCTGGCGTGCCGGCAGTCGACGCACTGCCGCGCGCACCTCGGCGTCAGGCGTCGCCGCTTTCCAGAACACGTCATCCGCCTCGTGCAGCTCGTCCTCGCCGGCTGGAGGGCGGGAGTCGCCGGTCGCATTCAGAACGCAGCGGCAGATCCACTCCTCGAGCGACGCCGAGCCGCGGAAGCCGGCTCGCGCACAGATCGCGCGAGCGAAACCGTCTTGAACGGCGTCGCGGGCGACCTCCGGGTCGGATGTTCGGGCGAGAGCGAGGCGGAATAGGCTCGCGCTCCGTCTGCGGTAGACGGATTCGATCGACTCGATCGTCACGATTTCCGAACTCATTGACTAAGAGAGTCTGATAGGGGTGCTTTTTCTTTATTCGGTCGCTTCGCTCACCGTCCGAAAAGCGCCGGCCTCCTGCTCGAGCAGCATTACCGCGCGCTGCCGGATCGCGCCGCCACCTGTCCTCAAGCGCCAACTGTCCGTAGTCCTGCCCGATCGCTAGCCTCTTCCGGAATGACCAGCGAGCGTTCCTTCCATGCTGCGTAGGCTCCGGATCGAGAACCTCGTCTTGATTCGCGAGGCCGAGCTCGAGTTCGCGCCCGGACTGAACGCGGTCACAGGCGAGACCGGCGCCGGTAAGACCATCTTCGCCCAGGCGATCGGACTCCTGCTCGGGCAGAAGGGTGAGGCCTCCGCGGTTGGTCCGGCCGCCGAGGAGGCCTACGTCGAAGCGGAGCTGGAGCTGCCCGAGGGGTTTTTCGATGAGGAAGAGTTCGCGACTCTGGCCGAGCTTCAGCCCGCAGGCGAGGACGGTCTCGTGCTGGCGCGGAGGGTGTTCGCCGACGGTCGCACACGCGCCTACGCCTGGGGACGGGCGATCGCACGCGAGGACGCCGCCGCCGCCGCCGAGTGTCTGATCGCCATGTCGGGCCAGTTCGAGCAACGCCGATTGAGCCGACCCTCCTACCAGCTCGACCTACTCGACGCGTTCGCCGGCGAGGAGCAGGGGCGGAGGAGAAGCGAAGCGCGCAGAGCATGGCGGGAGTTACTTGCGGCTCGGCGCCGCTACGCCGAGCTGACGCGCGACGCGAGCGCCGTGCAGGCGCGGTTGGAGGAGCTGCGGGCGCTTGTTGAAGCCACCGAAGAGCTCGACTCCGGTAGTGAGGAGCGGCTGCGCAGCGAGCGCGAGCGCGCCGTCCACGTCGCCGAGCTGGCGCAAGCGGCACAGGAAGCGCTTGAAGCGCTGGCGCCGGAGGAGGGCGACGGAGCGGCGGGCCTGGTTGCGGCCGCCGAGAGCGTCCTGGCTCCGCTCGAGCGCCTGGCGCCGGAGCTGGCGACCTGCGGCGAAGAGTTACGCAGCGCCGAGCTCGAGTTGCGCGAGACGGCGAGCTCGCTGGCCGGTTTTCTGGCCTCGCTCGAGGTCGAGCCCGACCGGCTGGAGCAGCTGGAGGCCAAGCTCGACCGGATCGCGCAGGCGAAGAGACGCTTTCGCTGTTTTGATTTCGCCGAGCTGATGGAGCGCGCCGCCGCGGCGCGAACTGAGCTGGCCCAGCTGGACGAGGGCATCGATCCGCTGGCGGCCGCCGAGACGGAGATGAACGCCGCCGAGGAGAGCGTGCGAGCGCTGGCCGAGGAACTGCGAGCGGCCCGGCAGACGGCGGCTGAGCCCTTCGCCGCAGCGGTCGCGGCCGAGCTGGCGCAGATCGGGCTAGGGGAGGGCGAGTTCCGGGTCGAGCTGAACGAGCGCGAGCCCGGTGCAAGCGGCGCCGACGAGACCGTCTTCCTGATCCGTCCCAACCGCGGTCTTCCCTTCGCGCCGGTGGCCGAGACCGCCTCGGGCGGCGAGTTATCGCGGATCGCGCTGGCGCTGGCTGCCGTGGCCGGTGGCGAGACACTCGTCTTCGATGAGATCGACGCCGGTATCGGTGGCCGCACGGCTAACACCGTTGCCGACACGCTCGTGCGGCTCGGCGCGCGGGCCCAGGTGATCACGATCACACATCTGCCCCAGATCGCGAGCAGAGCCGAGCGCCACTTCCTGGTCGAGAAGATAGCGGGTGATCCGACACATACTCGCATCGACGCGCTCGAAGCCGGAGAACGCGCCGCGGAGATCGAGCGCATGCTCGGCGGCGAGGAGTTCCTGGCTGCTGTGGCGTCGCGAGAGACTTCTTAAGCACTTGTCTCAATACTGGGCAAGGCGGCGGTTTACCGCGTATCCGAGTAATCTGCCCACGCCCTAAGACTTCAGCGGTCTTGCCAGGTGCCGTTCTCGTCGTAGTTCGTCGATCCCGGCCACCCAGTCGCCTGCCATATCGCATCTATCGCTGGTCTGATGATGGTCGCCGGTGCGATGCTGTCGTCTTCTATCAAGATCTCAGGGACGATTAGGTCGTCGCGGTCGATTTCGTGATCTTCCTCGAAGAAACCGCTTTTCACGCCCATTCTCAGACCTCGCACATCGAGCAAGCTGAGTCCTAACACGTACGGTGTCGTGAGCGAGATCGAGCGCATCAGACCTAAATAGAGGCCGACTGCTTCGATTACCGCGCGTTCGAAAGCCGTACTTGGAATGAGGTGTTCGCGCTCCAGGTACTCACGCCTTAGCATGAAGGCTTCGACCGCCTCGATCGCACCATTGCGAAAGATCTGGGTGTACGACGCCGACTCCCCGTCGCGCGAAGGCGAAAAGGCCAGCGCTCCGTCGAAATTCACGCGGCGGTTCCAACCACTACCCGTGTAGATCGGCTGGAACCCCTGAACAGACGGTTGAGCAAGCGAGGCCGAGTCGACTTGAGCTGAAGGGTCGATGGCCGTCATCGGGATGAGGTGGAGAACGGTCTTTGGGTTGGGCAGAAGCGCTACCGGCCCGTCGTTGGCGGTGATTCGTGCGAGTCTCTCTAGCCGGAAGTTTCTGAGCGAGGTACGTACGGAATCAGCGAAGGAGAACGCTGTTCGCAACTCCGAGACGTCAAGTTGATACTTCCCCGCCGAGTTCCGCGTGTAGAAGCGAGCTAGGTTCCGAAACGTGACCATGTGAGGCGCAGCGAAGCTCCGAGGCACACGGATAACGAGCACGACAGCATCTTCGTCCGGGGTCGGTACCGCACGAGTACTAACGCCTGGGATACGAGGATCGAGCCCATCGCGGATGATGCTTTCGAGACGAAGGATCTCGTCATCGGCCTCGATCGCCGTTAGGTCGGTGAAACTCGTAGCGATGCCTTTTCTCTCGCGGATTCCCACCAGAAGATCTCCGCCACCGGCGTTCGCGAAAGAAGAGACGTCCGCTAAGAACTCCCGTTTGGCTTCATCGTTCGTCCCGACGCGCTCCTTGAACTCGATCTCGCGACTTTCGGAAACAGCGTCATCAATCAACGCCTGGAGATCCGCGGAAGCTAGAGCCTCGATTCGCTTTCCAGCCAGCGACATATGGTCAAGCCTAACGCAGAGTGCGCCCAATACTGGGCGGTTTGAGCACTCATTCGGCTGGTCAGAACGTTCCTGCCTGGTCTTCTCCGAGCTTCCGACGTTCCGTCCTGCCGCTGCCCTACGATCCTCTGGTCATGGCGCTAACGGGGATCGAGATTCGGAGATGATCCCCGTCGTGGTAGCTTTGCGTTCAGTGGAGAGGCATGAACCGGCGACTCTAGAGGTTGCGATCGCATCGCCGAAGGAGCTCTCTCCCCAAAAATCCGGCAAGAAAGCAAGCCGCGTCTTCAACCACGAGCTAAGAAGGAGCAGAAAGTGAGCGCGCGCGCGACCAAGTACATCTTCGTCACCGGAGGCGTCGTATCGGCCCTCGGAAAGGGCATCGTCGCGGCTTCGCTCGGTCGCCTGCTCAAGGCGCGCGGACTCTCCGTCCAAGTGCAGAAGTTCGATCCCTACCTGAACGTCGATCCGGGCACGATGAGCCCCTTCCAGCACGGTGAGGTGTTCGTGACCGAAGACGGCAAGGAGACCGATCTCGATATCGGTCACTACGAGCGCTTCATCGATCTCAACCTCACCGGCGTCTCCTCGAACACCTCCGGGGCGATCTGGGAGACGGTCCTGCGCAAGGAAAGGAAGGGCGAGTTCCTGGGTGCGACCGTGCAGGTGATTCCGCACATCACCAACGAGATCAAGCACCGCATCCGTCGCATCGCCGAGACGACGCCCGCCGACGTCGTCATCAACGAGATCGGCGGCACCGTCGGCGACATCGAAGGACAGCCGTTCCTCGAGGCGATCCGCCAGTTCCGGCGTGAGGTCGGGCAGGAGAATGTCCTCTACATCCACGTCACGCTGGTGCCTTTCATCGAGGCCGCCGGCGAGCTCAAGACCAAGCCGACTCAGCACTCCGTCAACGAGCTCAGGCGCATCGGTATTCATCCCGACATCGTCGTCGCTCGCTCGCACGAGCCAATCTCGCAGGAGATCCGCGACAAGATCGCGCTCTTCACCGACGTCGATTGCGAAGCCGTCATCGGCAACCCCGATGTTCCCGACGTCTATCTCGTCCCGACCGTGCTCAAGCGCGAGGGGCTCGATCGGCTCGTCTGCGAGAAGCTGAGGCTGCCCGCCGGTGTTACCGATCTGGGCGAATGGAATGATCTGGTCGCACGCATCGGTGAGCTCGAAGGCGAGGTGGAGATCGCGCTTGTGGGCAAGTACGTGAAGCTCCAGGACGCCTACCTGTCGGTGCTGGAGGCGCTCAAGCACGGCGGCATTCACCACGGTTGCCGGGTGCGCGTGCGCTGGGTGGATTCAGAGGGGATGTCGCTCGAGGAGGCGAGCCGTGAGCTCGAGCAGGTCGATGGGGTGCTCGTTCCTGGCGGTTTCGGCTCACGCGGCTGGGAGGGCAAGATCCTCGCCTGCCGGGTTGCGAGAGAGCAGAAGATTCCCTATCTCGGCATCTGCCTGGGTATGCACGTAGCGGTGTCGGAGTTCGCGCGGCACGTGGCCGGGCTGGAGGGCGCCAACTCAACCGAGATGGATCCCGAGACGCCCTACCCGGTCATCGACCTCCTGCCCGAGCAGAAGGAGGTGCAGGATCTCGGCGGCACCATGCGGCTGGGCGCGAGCGCGGTCGAGCTGGTCGAAGGAACACGTGTTCATGCCGCCTACGAAGAGCCGGTCGTCCACGAGCGGCATAGGCATCGCTATGAGGTCAACAACATCTACCGCGAGCGCCTGATCGAGGCCGGGCTCGTGGTCGCCGGCACCTTCCAGTCGGGACGCCTGGTCGAGATCGTCGAGCTCCCCGATCATCCCTGGTTCGTGGCCAGCCAGTTCCATCCGGAGTTCAAGTCGCGGCCGACGCGCCCGGCACCGCTATTCCGTGATTTTGTCGGCGCCGCACTCGAGCGGGCGATCGCGCGCGGCAATGCGTCCGTCTCGCGCGCCGCGGTCGGCGTGGACGCTGGCGAAAGTGCGTAGCGGTTGGCAGAAGCGAGGTTCTAGAATCGGCCGATGTCTCAGCGCGTAGTCACGCTCTTCTGTGAGCTGGCTCGCATCTCGAGCCCGTCGGGCAAGGAGCGAGCGGCCGGCAATTACGTGCTCGCCTACCTGCGGGGGCTCGGGCTTGATCCGCACGAGGATGGCTCCGCTCCGCTCATCCCGGGAGAAGCCGGCAACATCGTCTGCCGTCTGCCCGGCGCGCAGGACGGCGGCGTGCCGATCATGCTCTGCGCGCACCTCGACACGGTGCCGCCGCAGGGCCCAATCGAGCCTCTGGTCAGCGACGGAATCGTTCGTAACTCGGCGGGGACGATCCTCGGTGCCGACAACAAATCGGCGCTGGCGGCGATGCTCGAAGCGGCGCGGCGCATCGTCAAGGAGCACCGCCCGCATGCGGGAGTCGAGCTCGTCTTCACGGTCATGGAGGAGGTCGGCCTGCAGGGGGCCAAGCTCCTCGATCTGGGCTCGCTCGAAGCCAAGCTGGGCTACGTCTACGATCAGGCGGCTCCGATCGGCGAGGTCATCCTCGGGGCGCCCTACCATCGCGAACTGCACGCGACCTTCATCGGTCGCGCTGCCCACTCTGGCATCGCGCCGGAGGAGGGGAGGAGTGCGATCGTGGCCTGCGCGCGCGCGGTCGGTGATTTCCGACTCGGACGGATCGACGAGGAGACGACCGCGAATGTGGGCGTCGTTCGCGGTGGTCAGGCGCGAAACATCGTGCCCGGGCTCTGCGAGCTCGAGGCCGAGATCCGCTCTCACGACGAGAGAAAGCAGCTCGAGCTGATCGAGGAGATGCTGGAGACGATTGCCTTCGCGGCCGAGCAGAGCGAGTGCCGAACCGAGACGAAGGTGATCGAGATCTACCGCGGCTATCGCTTCAAGCCCGGCGACCTGCCGGTGGTGCTGGCGCGCAACGCGCTCGAGAGCTGCGGCATCGAGCCCAAGCTCGGCCTCACCGGTGGCGGCGCAGACGCCAACATCTTCAACGCCGGCGGCCTCCCCTGCGTCAACCTCTCCAACGGCATGGCGCACATACACTCGCCCGAGGAAGAGATCGCCGTCGACGATCTCGCGCGCATGGTGGACGTCACGCTTGCCCTCGTGGATGCCGCGTGCGGCGCCGAGGCCGAGAGTGGCTAGCTGTCGCTGCTCTTAGCGGTGGGCTTCTTGCCCACGGTGGCTGGGCTGATCTTGACGACGAGCCAGGTGATGGCTGCCGCGAGCGCAATAACGCAGGCGATGAAGATAATGAATCCGATTATTCCGAGTACCGTGGCCACCGCTCCCTAGAATAGTCACATGGCGCGGGCCTGCGTGATTGTGCTCGATGCAGTGGGAGCAGGCGCGCTCCCCGATGCGGCACGCTACGGCGACGAGAACGCGGACACCCTCGGCAACGTGGCGAAAGCCGTCGGCGGGCTCGACCTGCCGATGCTCGAGGCGCTCGGGCTAGGCAACGTCGCTCCGCTCGAGGGCTGTCCTCCCCAGCCGGGAGCGCCGGCGATCGCCGGCCGGCTGGCGCCACGTTCCGCAGGCAAGGACTCGACCAGCGGCCACTGGGAGCTGATGGGCGTCGTCACCCCGCAGCCGCTACCGACTTACCCGCACGGCTTCCCCTTCGAGGTGATCGACCCCTTCATGCACCGCACCGCCCGCGGCGTGCTCGGTAACAAGGTCGCCTCGGGCACCGACATCATCCAAGAGCTCGGCGAGGAGCAGATCGAGACGGGCAAGTGGATCGTCTACACGTCGTCTGACTCGGTCTTCCAGCTCGCCGCGCACGAGAGCGTCGTCCCACTGGATGAGCTCTACGAGGCCTGCACGGTCGCACGCGGGCTCCTGACCGACAAGCACAAGGTCGGGCGCGTGATCGCGCGCCCCTTCAGCGGCGAGCCCGGCGCCTTCGAGCGCACGCCAAATCGCCGCGACTTCGCGTTGCAGCCTCGCCGTCCCAACTACCTCACACTGGTGCACGAAGCGGGCGCCAAGGTCTACGGCGTCGGCAAGATCGGCGGCGTTTTCGCCGGCTGCGATATCGACGAGTCGATCTCGACCAAGTCCAACGCCGAGGGAATCGCCCAGACCGAGCGTCTGCTCGAGGAGCTCGAGAACGGCCTCGTCTTCACCAACCTGGTCGATACGGATCTGCTCTGGGGGCACCGTAACGATCCGGTCAACTTTCACCGTTCGCTGCAGGACTTCGATAGCCGCCTGCCCGACCTGCTCGCCCATCTGCGCGAGGGCGACCTGCTCGTGCTCACCTCCGACCACGGCTGCGACCCGACCACCCCCGGCAGCGACCACACGCGTGAGTACGAGCTCCTGCTCGCCTACGCCGAGGGCACGAACGCCACCGGTCGCATCCATGAAGGCGAGCCGGCCGACGTCGGCGCGACCGCGAACGCCTGGCTCGGCGGACGCTCGCCCGGACGCAGTCTTCCCGGCAAGCCTTTCGTCACGCCCGCCTGATCCAGCGCGATCAGCCCGAGGCGGCGACCAGGACGAGATCCCAGCAGCGCGAGCTCGTCTCGATGATGACGGCTCGCCGTGAGAGGAAGGTCGTCTTCGCGGTCCGGTCGAACGGCGCCGAGAAGTAGTCCAGGCTCTCGGCCTCGACGACGATCGCGCGCAGCGGGAAGGACTTCTCGCGCCCGGCCGGGGGCCCGGCCAGCGCCTCCTTCAACCAGACCGTCTGCTCTCCGATCCGGAATGCGCCTCCGTTCGCGATCGCACCGGCGAGCTCGGCCAGGCAACCCAGAGCCCCGGCCTCGCGCTCGAAAGCGAGCCCGAGAAGGCGCAGCGCGGAGTTGGGATGCGCCGTCTCGCGCTCGAGCGCAGGCCTCGGCTTGTCGAGCGCGGTCAACCAGGTGAAGGTGCTCGCGACGACCGGAGTGGCGAAGTTGAGATAGGTCCAGCCGGGCCGCTCCACCTCGGTGCTGCCGTCGACTCGTCCGTCAGCTGTCTGCAAGCGCGCAGGCGGCGTCCGCCTCGGTGTGCTCGAACGCCGACGCCATCTCGGCGATCTCCGCTTTCGATAGCCCGTGACCCACTGCAACCTCTCGCCAGCGCACGGTCGCCGCGAGCACCTCGCCGAGGACAGTCACCGCGTCTGCTTGCGTGAGCCGGAAGAGCTCGACGACGGACATGACGGTAGCCATGCTTGCTGCGGTCTCGTGCCCGTCGATCGCGGTGCTCAGCTGCTTCGGGCCGGGCTTCGGGTTCGGATTCAGGTCAAACGCCGGCGACAATGTCCAGGCACCAACGCCCACGTGCAGGAAGCCGTGGTTGCGAAGGTGGTCGTCCGTGTTTGAGATGAGGATGCTGAATGCGATCCTTCGCCACAGTTCGTGGAGATCGTTGCTCGCGTGTGGCGAGGTCTGCTCGATGACTGCGGCGATGTCGAGGTAGCTACTGGTGTCGTGGTCAGTAGCCTCGAGCATCGTCATCGCGCTGACGTAACCGATCCGGCGATCGCCGGATCGGTCGAAGCGGTCGACGATCAGCACGCTGCGACCTGCGATCCGCAGGAGCTGCGAGTCTGGAACGCGGATCCCGGCCTTGCGAGCGAGATCGAGCGAGACTTTCTCCCAAGCCATCACGTTCCAGGTGTCGTAGTGAGCACTCGGGAATTTCGCGATCGCGACTCGGCCGTTCGTGTCGACCGCGTGCGCTTTTGGGCGTGCGCCACCTAGCGAGCTACCGACGCGAAGGAGGTCGCAGAGCTCGGCCTCGCTCTCCTCGTCCACTTCCAAGCGCTCGGCCGCGCGAAGTACCCGGGGGAGGTCTGTGAGCTGGGGCACGCCGACGTCGGCGCTCGCGAGGAAGCCACCCGTCGCGGGATCACGGAAACGTATGGCGCCCTGCCGAAGGTCGTCACGCACGCCGATTAGGAAGTCGATCTCGCCGAGGCTTCGTGGTGTCGCCTCCTCAGCAGTGGCCCGCCGCTTCTCAGCGCGCGTGATCAGCGACCGCCCCCAGCGGTCTGGCGCGGCGTCCGTGAACGCACGGAACATTGCGAGTCCAACGGATGTTTGCTGCGCGCCCTGCGTTAATGGCAGCGCGGGATCGAGGGCGTACGCGTCTGGCCGAGCGAGAAAGGCAGGGTCGTACGCGAAAGACGCGGACTCATGACCTCGCCGCCGGTGCGAGAACAGGCGCCCGGCGAGGACATCTTCTCCGTCGAGCGAAACGACGACTTCGATCGGCTGCTCAGGCATCACTCGACCTAGGCGGCCTCACACGCTCCGGCAGTCTCTCATCCGCCCGCAGCCGACCGACGTCGGTCTCGTACGGATCTAACACGGATGCAAGCTTGTCTAGGAGGCCGAGCGCGCGGGCTACCCGGAGCATATTCTCGAGGCTGACAGATCCTCTGCCGTGCTCCAATCTGCGGAGGGTGTTGATGTTGACACCCGCCCGATCAGCAACCTGGGCGACCGTGAGCCGCTGGAGCTTCCTCCATATAGCGATGTCCTCGCCAAACTGGTGAACGACGCGCTGTACGGGAAGTGGTGTTGGCCAGTTCGACTTCTTAGTCATAACAGTGCTTATATTAGCGCTTAACGCGTCTAACCGCTAATATAAGCATGCTTAGAGTCTGATTGAGGTCGTCCAGCCACCGAGCGCAGCCATTGCGACCACTACGAAGTGGCGTCAGGCTGGTACTCGACTAACGGCATTAGCCGACGCTCATCGGTTCATGGTGGCGCCAGAACCCCACCTCAAGTCCACAGCCGCGGGTTCGTATCGAATCAGCATCACGCCACGCGGAAATCTGCCGCCCGGCCGCGACTAGGCTTGATGCGTGCCCGAGCTTCCCGAGGTTGAGACGATCCGCCGCCGGCTCGGGCCGTTGCTCTCGGGCAGGCAGATCGTCCACGCCGAGATCGGCGATCCGCGGCTGACGCGGCCGGTCGCTCCCGGAGAGATCGCGACCGCGCTCGCCCGCCAGGAGATCGCGGCGCTCGATCGCCGCGGCAAGTACTTGCTTCTCGTTCTGGAGAGCGGGAAAACGCTCGCTGTCCATCTCCGTATGACGGGATCGCTCAGGCACAGGCGTGCGGGCGCCGGTCCGCTCCCGTACGAGCGGGCCAGGCTCGAGCTGGACGACGGTTCCGAGCTCGTCTACCGCGACGTGCGTCGCTTCGGAACCTGGCACCTGCTCGAAACAGGCGAGCTGGAGGGCTACCTGGCCGCTCGCGTCGGCCCGGAACCGCTGGCACCGGAGTTCACCCCGGAGCTGCTGCGCGAGCGCCTGGCCGGGCGTCGAACTGCGCTCAAGGCGGCCTTGCTCGATCAGCGCATCCTGGCCGGGCTCGGGAACATCTACGTCGACGAGGCGCTCTGGCGAGCCAAGCTGCATCCGGCCCGCCGGGCTGGCTCACTCGGCAAGCAGGCTCTCGCCCGGCTTCACGGAGCAATACGTGTGACCCTCGAGATTGGGATTGCCCGCCACGGAGCGACTCTGCGCGACTACGCCCTCCCGAACGGGGAAGCCGGCTCGATGCAGAGCGAGTTTCGTGTCTACGGGCGCGAAGGCGAGCCCTGCGAGCGCTGCGGAGCGCGGATAGCGAAGACCCGAGTCGCCGGACGCGGCACCTGGTTCTGCTCGCGCTGCCAGCGCCGTCCGGGTTGAGCCGCGGCGGAGGAGCCCGCCTATCGCGTCGGGCACTACACTGGCCATATGGGCCGGGCGCTCAAGACCGAGGCTGTCGTTCTGCGCTCGTTCAGGCTGGGCGAGGCCGATCGTGTGCTTCATCTCTACAGCCTCGAGCGCGGTCGCATCGGCGCCGTGGCGAAGGGGATCCGTAAGACCAAGTCGCGCTTCGGAGCTCGGCTGGAGCCGCTCTCGCACGTTGAGATCATGCTGCACGAGGGCAGGGGAGAGCTGGGCACGATCACGGGGGTCGAGCTGCTTCACTCGCACCACGCCGCCCGCGAGGAGTCCTACCGGCTCGGAGTGGGCCTGATCGGCGCCGAGGCAATGCTGCGCCTGTTCGGCGAGCAGGAGTCGAATCCGCGCGCCTTCGAGGCGCTGACGCGCTTCCTCGACCTGCTCGACGAGATCCCGAGCCGTGCGCCTGCCGCGGTTTCGCTCGATCCACTCTCTCTTTCCTTCCAGCTCAAGCTGATCTGGCTGGCCGGCTACCTGCCTCACCTCGGTAGCTGCGCCGAGTGCGGCGGTGGGCCGCCCTTCGCCGGTTACTCGGCCCGAGCGGGCGGTGTCGTCTGCAGCAAATGCGCCCCGGGCTCGCTGGCGCTCTCCGCCGCCGGATTCGCCGGGCTCGAGGGACTGCTGCGGCGGCCGCTCGCCGAATCCGACGCGGTCGGATTGGCCGAACGGGCGGCACGTGACTGCCTGTCCGTCGTGATCGCCACTTATGAAGAGCACGGCGGCTTCCGCTTGCGTACGCTCTCGGCATGAAGAAGGAGATGCCGGGCGGGTTCGAGCTGGATGACAGCTCCTCGAGGATCGATCTCCGCGAGGTGCATCGCTTCCTCTCGACCGAGTGCTACTGGGCCAAAGGGCGTGGTTCCGAGACCCAACAGCGGCTCGTGCGCGAGGCGAGCCGTGTCGTCGGGCTTTACCACAACGACCATCAGATCGGCTTCGCACGGACCGTCTCGGACGGGGCCGCGATCGCCTACCTGGCCGACGTCTACGTCCTGCCCCAGTACCGCCGCCGAGGCTTCGGCACCATGCTGGTGCGCTTCAGCGTCGAGGAGGGCCCCTTCGCGCACATGCGCTGGGTCCTGCACACCGTCGATGCCCACGGCCTCTACCGGAAGTTCGGCTTCGCCGCGCCAAACGCGAGGCTGATGGAGCGCCAGGCATCCGGTTAGAGCTCGTCTAGACACATGCCTGCGCGATTCGGCGCGTCTTGTTTAGACACAGAATCGGCACGCGGAGGTGCACTTTTCGGCTTCGAGGGCCGGTACTTTGTAACCACCCCGCGGGTGGGTGGCTTTGGGGGCGGGTGAATAGAGGAGTGCCCACGCCCGCCCATTCGACGGGTAGATCGCTTACGAGCTCAGGACGCCGGGCCGTCTACTCTCTCGGTATGAGAAAAGAGCTGCCTGGCGGGTTCGAGTTGGACGATGACCTCTTCCGAATCGATGTTGTCGAGGTACACAGGTTTCTATCGACGGAGTCGCACTGGGCGCAGGGACGTCCGTTCGAAACGCAGGAGCGCCTTGTCCGCGAGGCGGCGCGCGTCGTCGGTCTCTACCACGAAGGGCGGCAGATTGGATTCACACGTACGGCGTCTGACGGCATCGTCTACGCGTATCTCGCAGACGTCTACGTTCTGCCCGAGTTCCGCGGCCGTGGGCTAGGCGCCGAGCTGGTGCGCTTCACCGTCGACGATTGCCCGCTCGAGCACCTGCGCTGGCTTCTCCACACGCCCGACATGCACGGTCTCTACGAGAAGGCTGGCTTCGGCAAGCCGTCCGTTAACTTAATGGAACGCCACCAGCCCGCCGACTAGATCGGACGCCTCTACTCGCTCTTCGGCGTCTGCCAGGGCGCAGCCAGCGCCTCGGCGATGTAGGCGCCGACTTGCGAGATGGCGACGCGTACCTGCGCCAGCGAGTCGCGGTCGCGGATGGTGACGGTGTCGTCCTCGAGCGTCTGATCGTCGATGGTGGCCGCCCAGGGCGTGCCGATCTCGTCCTGGCGCCGGTAGCGGCGGCCGATCGCACCCGAGTCGTCGTACTCGACCACGAAGCGCCGGCGCAGCTCCTCGTAGAGCGAGCGAGCCTTACCGGTCATGTCTTCGTTCTTGCCGATCAAGGGCAAGACGGCCGCCTTGACCGGGGCGATCTGCGGATGGAGCCTGAGCACGGTGCGTCCGCGTCCGGCCACCTCCTCCTCGTCGTAGGCGTCGACGAGGAAGGCAAGCAGCGAGCGATCAGCACCGGCGGAGGGCTCGATTACATGCGGGACGTAGCGCTCGCCGTCCTGGCCGACGTACTCGAGCTTGGTGCCCGAGAACTCGGTGTGACGGCTGAGGTCGTAGTCGCCGCGATTGGCGATCCCTTCCAGCTCCGACCAGCCGATCGGGAACAGGTACTCGACGTCAGCGGTTCCACTCGAGTAGTGGGAAAGCTCGTCCTGGCTGTGCTGGCGCAGGCGCAGGTGGCTGTCGCGCAGGCCGTAGCGGTGGTACCAGTCCATCCGCTCATCGAGCCAGTAGCGGTACCACTGCTCCGACTCGTCGGGCGGCACGAAGAACTCCAGCTCCATTTGCTCGAACTCGCGCGTGCGGAAGAGGAAGTTGCCGGGCGTGATCTCGTTACGGAACGACTTGCCGATCTGGGCGATGCCAAAAGGCGGCTTGCGCCGCGCTATTTGGAGCACGTTCTTGAAGTTGATGAAGATGCCCTGCGCCGTCTCGGGTCGCAGGAAAACCTTGGAACCCGACTCCTGCACCGGCCCGATCGTGGTCTCGAACATGAGGTTGAATTGGCGCGGCTCGGTCAAGTCGCAGTCCGACGTCTCGCCGGGATGCTTGCTCGGCTTCTTGCCGCACTCGCAATGCTCGAGATCGTCGGCCCGGAAGCGCTTCTTACAGCTGCGGCAATCGACGAGCGGGTCGGAGAAGCTCTGGACGTGCCCCGAGGCCTCCCAGACGCGGGGATGGAGGATGATCGTCGAATCGAGCGCCACGATGTCGTCGCGCTCCTGCGTCATCGCCTCCAGCCAGCGTGCCTTGACGTTGTTCTTGGCCAGCACGCCGTAGTGGCCGTAGTCGTAGGAGGAGCCCAACCCGCCGTAGATCTCCGAGGAGGGGAAAACGAAGCCGCGTCTGCGGCAGAGCGAGACGATCTTCTCCATCGTCACGACATCGTTCGTTTCGCCCGTCTCGCCCATCCATTCACCTCTCGCTTGCCGCTCGGGGCAGACAGGTTATAGGGTCGTGCTGTGCTCGGCCGCCGCCTACTCGGACTGATCATTGTCGCCGCATTTTTCTCGCTCTGCGGCTGGGGGCTGTTTCGCCTCTACCGGACGTTCGAGCCCGGTCAACACGGAGTCAAGGTGACGCACTTCACTATCAAGAGCACTCTGGTCGGGCGCTCGCTGGAGGAGATCGTCGTCGCTCCCAAGGGCGGGGGAGACGGCCGGCCGTTGCTCGTTCTCCTACACGGGAGTGGCTCGTCTCCCGACAGCTATCTGACTCGGTACTGGTTCGACGCGCTGGCCAAGCTCGGCGCGCGCGCGCCGGATCTCCTGCTCGTCAACGGCGGCGACAGTAGCTACTACCACGACCGCGCCGACGGTCGCTGGGGTAGTTACGTGCTGAACGAGGTGGTCCCGGCTGCTATCGCCAGGTTGGGAGCCGATCGGGGCCGGATCGCTATCGGCGGTATTTCGATGGGCGGCTTCGGCGCGCTCAGATTCGGGTTGCAGAGTCGCGGGCGCTTCTGCGCGGTCGGCGGGCACTCGCCGGCGATCTGGCGGACCGGCGGCGAGACATTCGAAGGCGCCTTCGACGACGCCGAGGACTTCAAACGAAACGACGTCATCGAGATGGCAGCCTCTCGTAACCAACCTCTCGGCGACACGCGCGTCTGGATCGACGTTGGCGATCAGGATCCGTTCGTCTCGGCCGACAGCGAGCTGGCTCGGGTTCTCCGTCAGCACGGCCAGACGATCACCTTCCACGTTTGGCCAGGCTCACACTCCAGCTCATACTGGAACCAGCACATCGACCGGTATCTGCGCTTCTATGCGGATGCGCTAGCTAACTGTTAGCGGCGTCTGGCAGAGGCGCTTGCGGACGCTTCCTCGAAAAATCACCCACTCGCGCGCACAGATCGTCTTGTTGGAGGATCGGAACGGTCGTAGACTGAGATTGACGGGGGACTCTCGAGCGCAGGTCACCTGTCTGATTCGGCTTTTGCGCCCGAAGCGAGCTTGGAGAGCAGTCCATGTTGCGTTTCGGAAGGCCAAACGTCGAGAGGTTGGAGGAGAAGGGCGACGTCAGTGGCTTGACGCGGGTGCTGGCCTCGGCGCCGCGACTCGAGCTACGCGTCGAGGCTTTGTATGCTTTGGCCAGACTCGGGGAGTCGGACTTGCTCTTGGGTGCGCTTGACGATGGAGCGCCTGAGGTACGAGCAGAGGCGGCGCGTGTGCTCGGCCGGAGCGGTGACATACGCGTGGAGCTTCCCCTCACGGTGGCGCTACGCGACCACGATTGGCATGTACGCACCGCCGCGGCCGAGGCGCTTGGCCAGCTAGGGGATGCCAGCGCCGAGGAGCCCCTGTTGGCCGAATTCGAGGATACGAACAGTCACGTGCGGGCGGCTGCCGCCGAGGCGCTCGGGCTCCTCGGAGACATCCGTGCCGAGGATCCGCTTGTCCAGCAGCTCTCCGATGACGATCGCCTCGTTCGAGCCAAGGCGGCTGAGGCGCTCGGCCGGCTCGGCGATCGACAGGCGGTCGAGCCTCTTCTTTCGGCTTTGAACGACAGCGATGCGTATGTGCGTGAGTCGGCGGCACGGGCTCTTGGCTGTTTTCGTGACACGCAGGAGATCGAGCCGCTCCTAGAGCTCTTGACAGACTCCGATTCCGGCGTGCGGGCCCAGGCCGCCGAGTCGCTCGGCAAGATCGGCGACGCTCGCGTTTTCGGACCGCTTGTCGAAGCGCTTGACGACGGCCGTTACGACGTCTGTCGGATGGCCGCCCGCTCCCTGGCACGGCTGGGCTGGCGACCAGGATGTAACGAGAACGGTGCCCGCTACTACCTCGCTCTGCATTTGATCGACCGGGCGGTGGAGATGGGCCACTGCGTTGTCAAGCCGCTCATCACGGTGCTACTCGAGGAAGACTCGCACTCGATGCGGGCGGCTGCCGCGAAAGCGCTGGGTGAGATCGGCGACGAGCGCGCGGTCGGCCCTCTCATTGCCTGCCTCAACAACATCCGCGTTCCCGAGATCGTACGCGCAGCCGCCGCCGAGGCGCTGGGAAAGATCGGCGACACGAGTGCTATGAGACCGCTCCGGACCGCTCTTCTAGATCACGACATCGAGGTGCGAGAAATGGCGAAAGAGGCGCTCGATCAGATTTCCGCTCGCCTCGGACGGCCAGGCGCGACCGCTCGATCCGGGTCGCGCTAGGCTGCGTTCGTGGAGTCTGGAGGAGAGGGACAGATAGACGGCGTAAGCGCGAGCGAGCGCGTTCCTCCGCGGGTCGGGCCGCTTCGCTGGGCGCTGTGGTGGGTTCTGCTCTTCTTCTCGCTCATCCTCTTCTACGGCCTCTTCGCGCCCTTCTGGTTCGGGCTGCGAGCCGCCGCCTGGACGGCGGAGTTCAGAGCCCGCAGGCGCGGGATGCGGCTCAGTGGCGGAAATCGCTAGATAACGGCGGTACAGCCCTGATTTGCCGCCCAGACGCCGAGGGCGACGCTTGCGACCGCGACCGTGAGCAGCAGCAGGTAACCGAGCACGCCTGCACGCCCGTAGAGAGCGTGGGTGCGGCCGAAGCGGGATAGCCCGAGCATGGCCAGGATGCCACCGACGAAGCCGCCGACGTGACCGCCGACCGAGATTCCACTCAAGCTGAAGGTGAAGATGAAGTTCAGGACGATGAGACCGATGATCGAGCCGCCGTAGACGAAGATTCCCTGCCGCTCGAGCACCAGCGCCGCCCCGAAGAGGCCGAAGATCGCGCCGGAGGCGCCGGCGGTTGGCGAGCACGGTGTAATAAGCAAAGCTCCGGCGGAACCGGCTAGGCCCGCGACAACGTAGAGAAGTAGGTAGCGACCTCGCCCCATCCGCTCCTCCAACGGAGCGCCGACGAACCAAAGCACGAGCATGTTCATACCCAGGTGAATCGGGCCGTAGTGCATGAAGGCGGCCGTGATCAGGCGCCAGTAGTCACCGTCCGCGACGCTTGGTCCGAAGAGCACGCCGTGGACGTAGATGGTGCCGGCATTCGAGCTGATCCCTCCGCCGGTCGCGACCGTGAGCAGATAGACAACGATGTTGATGGCGATCAGCGCCCGCGTAATCAGGGCGCCGGTGCCTTCGGAGTGCGCCCGCTGCACGCTCTTCGTCACCCGCTCGACTCCCTGCGACTTGCCCGAGTGGTCCGGGCAACGTATTCCCACCGGCGCGAAGGTCGCGCAGTCGGTGCAGATCGGGCGCTCGCAGACCGAGCAGGAGAGTCCCGTCTCGCGATCTGGATGTCGGTAGCACGTCGCCATATCTGGCTTCTCGGTAGCCTACTCGTCATGCGAATTCACGTGTCTTTTACTCCGTTTGAGCCTGTTGACGCGCCGCTGGCGATCGCCATCGATGTTTTACGGGCTACCTCGACCATCACTCAGGCGCTCGCCTCGGGCTACCAGCGCGTCCTCTGCTGTACCGATGTCGAGGATGCGCGGGCGCTTGCCGCCGAGCAGAGCCCGGCCGTGCTCGGTGGCGAGCGCAAGTGTGTGCCTATCCCCGGCTTCGACTTCGGCAACTCGCCGCGCGAGTACGTGGGCGAACCGGCCGCTCCGACGCTGGTGCTTTCGACTACCAACGGCACGCGCCTGCTCGTCACCGCCGCCGCCCATGCCGAGCGAGTGCTGGTGGGCTCGCTGCTCAATCTGGAGGCGCTGGTCGAGACCGTGCGCGCCGATGGGGCCGACGAGCTGGAGATTCTCTGTGCCGGATCACACGGCGAGCTCTGCCTCGACGACGCCTACGTCGCCGGCCGCATCGCTCAGCAACTCGACGGCGATCACACCGATTCGGCCATGGCGGCGATCAGACTGGCGCGATCCTTCGCCAGCGCCGACGACGGTCTACGCGTGAGTCAGAGTGCCCGCAACATCGTCGCCGCCGGTCTCGAGGAGGACATCGCCTTCTGCGCCCGTGAGAGCGTTCTGCCGGTCGTGCCGCGGCTGGTTGGGACGGTTGGCACAGGGGTCGAAGTGGCGTTAAAGTAGCTCCTAGTTTCGGTAACTATGCGCCACGAAAGGAGCCCGCACGAGATGAGTGCCTCTGGCCGCTTAACGATCGAACCGCTGCCTTCGGCGCTACGCTGGCTCGTGTCGCCCCTAGCCTGGCGCGCGGGCGATCGTAGCCTCGAGCTGAGTGCTGGGCCCGGCACCAACCTGTTTGTAGATCCGGCCGGAGGCTCACCGCCTCTCAGCGCGCCTGCGCTCGTCGGCGAGGTCAGCGGCGATTTTCTCTTCAGCGCGCGCGTTCGTCCCGAGTTTGCCTCGACCTTCGATGCGGGTGTGCTGCTGCTCTACAGGGGCGAGACGAGCTGGGCGAAGCTGTGTCTCGAGCGCTCGCCGCAGGGAGAGCCGACCGTGGTCTCGGTTGTGACGCGAGGCGTCTCCGACGACTGCAACTCGTTCCTCGTCGAAAGCGGAGAGGTGGGTTTGCGTATCGCGCGTCTCGGCGACTGCTTCGCCTTCCATGCATCGGACGGAGACGGTTTCTGGCGAATGGTGCGTTACTTCGCGCTTGACGACACGGGCGCGGTCGAGATCGGGTTTCTCGCCCAGTCGCCGACGGGCGAAGGCTGCCGTGTTCGCTTCGAGGAGATCGTCTACGAGGAACGACGCCTCGGCGATCTCAGAAACGGTGAGTAAACAAGGACGATCGCCGGCGGCGCGGCTAGCGCTTCTTCGCCGGCGCGGCCTCGGTCTGGCGATCGTCAGCGAGATCGCCGAGGCGCACGGCGGCTCGATCCAAGCCGAAGACGCCGAGGGTGGAGGAGCGTTGCTGAGGCTGACGCTGCCGGGCGCGTCCTAGTCGCGGGCGAGGAGCTGCTCCAGCACCAGCGCGACCCCATCCTCGTCGTTCGAGGCTGGTGACCTCGTCGGCGACCGCGAGCACCTCAGCGTGTGCGTTTGCCACGGCGATGCCGAGACCGGCCCAGGCGAGCATAGAAACATCGTTGGGCATGTCGCCACAGGCGATCACCTCGCTCCGGTTGATCTCCAAGTCGTCGCACAGCTCCGCCAGAGCCGAGCCCTTGTTGACGCCGGCGGCCGCGACCTCGACCAGGCCGGCCCCGGAGTAGGAAGCCTCGACCAACTCGCCGGCGAGATCACTGACGAGCGCATGCAGTTCGGTCTGCGGCAGCTCGGAGTGCTGAAGCACGAGCTTGGTCACCGGCTCCGCGGTGAAGACGAGCGCGTCGATGCGGGGGATCGAGCCGCGCCCGGGGTAGAGGGGCCGGTAGGCGGGCTCGGCGACGAAGCCGGAGGGGCGCTCGCAGCCGAAGACGACGCCCGGGGCGGCGAGGCGCAATCCGTGCACGAGCTCGCGTGCGGTCTCGGGCTCGAGCGGGCGGTGGATGAGCACCCGCTCCGCTTCGTAGTCGTAGACGACGGCGCCGTTGGCGCAGATGCCGATCCCGTCCAATCCCAATCGTGCCGCCTCAGGTGCCAGCCAGCCGGGCGAGCGGGCGCTGACGAGCACGAAGCGGATCCCCACCTCGATCGTCCGTGCCAGCGCCGCGAGTGTTCGCTCTGAGACGGAGCTGTCCGAGCGCAGCAGCGTCCCGTCCAGGTCGCTGGCGACCAGGCGTACTCTTCCATTCGATTTCCGCGATGATCCAGACATGGAACAGAGAATCAGCTTAGTTACGCTCGGCGTAGCGGACGTGGCTCGTTCGCGTGCGTTCTACGAGGCACTCGGCTGGAAAGTGGGCGTCGATGCGGGAGCGGAGATCGCCTTCTTCCAGGTCGGGCCGATGGTCTTCTCGCTTTGGGACCGGAAGCAGCTGGCGGAAGAGAGCGGGGTAGAGGATTCCGGCGGTTGGGGCGGCGTCACGCTGGCCTACAACGTGCGCTCGCCGGAAGAAGTGGATGCCGTGCTCGACCAGGCGCAGGCCGCCGGTGCGACGATCGCGCAGCCGGGAGCGCCGATGTTTTGGGGCGGTTACGCAGGCATCTTCCTCGATCTCGAAGGCCATCCCTGGCAAGTTGCGCACAATCCGTCCTGGCCGCTCGGCGAGGACGGCTCGGTCACGCTCACATAAGAGGAAGAGCCCGAGCAACTGCCCGGGCTCTTTCGATTCTGCTTCTGCCGTTCGGCTACAGCCAGCCGATCGCGGCCTTGGCCGTCTCGAACCACTCCGGCGGAACGGTCTTCAGCTCGGCGGTCGCCTCGTGCAGCGAGACGCCGACGATGTCGTCGCCGCGCAGAGCGGCCATCTGGCCGAACTTGCCCTCGTGTACGAGGTCGGCGGCCTTGAGCCCGTAGCGGGTCGCGAGCACGCGGTCGCGCGAGGTGGGCGTGCCGCCGCGCTGGGTGTGACCGAGCACGACCGAGCGGGTCTCGTAGCCGGTGCGCTTCTCGATCTCCTTCGAGAGCGCGTCGCCGACACCGCCCAACAGCACGTGACCGAACTGGTCGGTCGCGGGCGCATCCTTGGCCACCATCTCCGACTCGCCGCTGGCGAAGGTCAGCTCGTAGCCCTCGCTGACGGCGACGATGGCGAACTTCTTGCCCGAGTCCCAGCGCTTCTTCAGGTGCTCGCAGACCTCCTCGACGGTGGTCTTCTGCTCGGGGATCAGGATCGCGTCGGCGCCGCCCGCGATGCCGGAGTGAACGGTCAGCCAGCCCGCATGGCGTCCCATTATCTCGACCACGAGCACGCGATTGTGCGACTCGGCGGTCGTGTGCAGGCGGTCGATCGCCTCGGTGGCGATCGAAACGGCCGTGTCGAAGCCGAAGGTGTAGTCGGTGCCGGAGAGATCGTTGTCGATCGTCTTGGGCACGCCCACGACCGGGAACTGGAACTCGTCGTAGAGCTTGGCGGCGACTCCGAGCGTGTCCTCGCCGCCGATCGCCACCAGTGCGTCGAGCCCTGCCTGGGCGAAGTTCTCACGTAGCCGATCGACGCCGCCCTCGACGTTGTAGGGGTTGGTGCGCGAGGTGCCGATGATCGTACCGCCGCGGTGCAGGATCCCCGAGACCTCGGCCGGCTCGAGCGGCTTGAAATTGCCCTCGATCATGCCGCGCCAGCCCTCGAGCGCTCCTACCAGCTCATAGCCGCGCGCGAACGATTTCCGCGCCAGCGCGCGAATTACCGCATTCAGCCCGGGACAGTCGCCGCCGCCCGTCAGTACCGCAATCTTCTTCGACACCTTTCCTCCTCTGCTCTCTCTTCTAAGCGGTCAAATTCTTAGGGGAACGCTAGCGAACGGGAGAGTGTGCGAGTTGGTGGAAGTCGGTGAGCCCAGGCTTCTGACTATCCACTTTGGCCCCGTTCGTTTCCGAGAGTGAGGAGGCGCGCTCGAACATCGACTTTTGCGAAAACGCGTGTAGTCCACCTTTGTTTGGGCAGCGCGCGGGGCACTAGCGAAGTTCTATCGCCCTCCCCTTCAAGGGGTAGTTCCAAAATGTGCCGTCCGAAGCAACCGAATGAATGTAGACCGTCCCACTGATCGGCGAGTTCTTTTCGACGTAAATGCCGTGTTTCGACGAGTACAGGCGTTTGATGAACTCCATTCGCTGTCGAGCGATATAGGCGAAGTGGTCCAGACTGCGAAGCGCGACGAAGCCCTTGTAGCGACCGGTGTGCAAACGGTCGGAGAGGACGTCGAAGGCGTCAACGATCTCGGTCGTTGGCGGCACGAGCATACCGTTACGGAATCGGAACACCGTCTTGGTGAGGATCTCCTGCTTGGTCAGTCGGGGATCACTCGCACGACGGGGCGCGATGTAGCTCTCATCTAGGTCGTTGACGGCGAAGAAAGTCTGGTCGATGTGTTCGTAGAGACCAGTCGAGGGATCTAGGAATCCTTTAACGACGAACCAGAAGCACGCTTCGCCGTTTTCGTAGCCAGCGATGAACACCCAAAGGCACGTATCGAGCTCTTTTCTCCTCCACTCGGCTGAGAGCGAGTCGGCGAGGGCGGCAGAGAAATCTGCGAGTGCCAGTTCTTGGTTGCGAAGGACGAATGATTGCAGCCACTCACTTACTAGCTTGTCTCCAAGAGACTCAGTGCCGACATACCTAAGTAATCCCCTAAACCCAGAAAGGCGCGCCCGCACGATCTTCTTACGATCGCCGCGCTCGGGGAGCACCTCGAAACTCTCCTCATGCAACAGAATCGCCTGACTGTCGCTCGTCATAACGAGGCCGACCGGTGTGATGTTGAGAGTTAGTAGACCCATATCAGGCAGCGCTGATGAGTCCAAAATCGACGAAACGCACCAAAGCAGAGTAGTAGACCTCCGCCTTCTCGGCGCGCTGGGGCGTCGCTGGCAAAGAAGGCAAGGATGCTGAGCGCAGGACAGTACTCACGTACGGACAAACGAAGCATCCGCAGTATCCTGCAGTCCAGCGTCGCCAGCCGATCGGCCCACCGGGACGACCGGCGGCCAGCACAGCGAGAATGCCGAAGGGGGGAATCGAACCCCCACGGGCCGAAGCCCACTGGATTTTGAGTCCAGCGCGTCTACCAATTCCGCCACTTCGGCGTCGGAACCTTCCTCACGGGCCATGATAGTTGGAGCCCGACGAGGATTCTCTCGTCGCATCGGCAACGATCGGAGAAGCGGCTCTAGACCGAGGTATCCGGCGAGGTATCCGCTGCGGTTGTCGGGCGCAGAGCCGCATAGGGTGGACCGAGCATGAAGCCGATACGAGCGTTCTCGCCCATCACGCCGATCGCCAGCTCCAGCGCATGACCGATGCCGTGCGACGGGATGAAGCCGAGCTGGCGTGCAGCAGCGGCGTCACGGCAACCGGCGACGATAACGCTGCCGGCTCGGGCGATCGCCGGACGGCAGGCGTCCCAATCGGCGAAGGGAAGCAGCGGATGGCAGCTCTGGCCCCGACGGTAGAGGGCTAGCGCGCGCGCGTCGGTTCTTGCCTCGCGGGCGGCCTGAGCCAGGTTCTCGACCTCGCGTCCATAGCGCGCTGCCGAGAAGAAGGCTCGGTAGGGCTGCTGGCCCGGATGAGCGAAGTGCCGCTCGAAACCGTGGGCCAGCACGATCGCTCCACCTTCGCTGAGCGGGGGACGGTCGCGCCAGCGCCTGAACGCGTAACCGAGTCCGAACGCGGCCGCGGCCAGCGGGTTGGGGCGTTCACGCGGCAGCATCAGCGTCGTGTCGGGGATTGGGATGCAGAGCACGTCGAATTCGCGCTCGATCTCTATTGTGCGCGTTGCGAGTGCAGCCAGTAGAGCCTCGGCATGGGCAACCGAAGGCGGGCCCGCGAAGACGGCTGTGGCCGCGATCTCGGTCGGCGCCGCAGCCATCATCCGCCAGCGTGCGGCACGCGGGACGAGAGTGAGCGCCCGGCGCAGATTCGAGCGCGCGATGCGTTCGACAGCGCGGGCGTCATACGGATAGCCGCTGGCCAGGCCACCCAGCCTCGGCGGAGCGAGTGCAAGAGAGATGCCGACGACGGGTACCTCGTGCTCGAGCGCCCGCTCGGAGGCCAGCGCCAGGCGCCAGCCGCGCGATCCCCCGGTCTCGAGTACGGAAGGCGAGTCCTGCGCCGCCTGCAGCGCTTCGGCCGCTCCAGCCGCGAGAAAAAGATTGGGCCCACCGTGCAGAACGCTCTCGGCGGCGCTCAAGGTGACGACTAGATCGGTCTCCACGAGCGCCCGATCGGCCAGCAGAGGCATTCCTCCCGCATCGCCGAGTGTCGCGAGATCAGGAGCTTCGACATCGTGAACGGCGACCAGACCACGAAAACGGCGAGTAAATTCCGGCGTCACGAGCGCGGCCAGCTCCTGACGCCCGGGTTTCCGGGCCAGGCCGGCCGCGACCAGAATCGTCTGCTGCCGGCTCGGAATACCGGCCGCCTCGAGCTCGTCGGAGGTAGCGACTAGCGCCTCGATGCGCGGATCACGCGGGGAGCCCGGCACAGGGAGTGCGGGCGGCTCAACCACGATCGTCGCGCGCTCCTTCCCACGAGCAAGGTCGGCCAGCGGGGCGCCGGCAAGGGGAAAACTAAATGCGTCGCGGACGGCCGCCGTGACGTCGACGATGCGCTCCTCGGGCGGCGGCGGAGGCGGGAGGGCGACACCGTTTTCTGGCATCTCGAGGGCGATCGGACGCGAGCCGGCGAGGAGTGCGATTCGGAACATGGAGACAAACCCTAGGCGGCGGGACGTGAGTGGGGAGGAAGAGGAGCGATTTAGGGCCCATCCCACTAGGCCTACACGACCGAAGCGACCGCCCCGCGGCGCCAGTGACCGCCCAGACCGTTCTACGCACAACCAGTGCGCCTTCACGGTCCGTTCGGCCCCTGGCATCCACGGCTCAACCCCTTCGACCGCGCATCCCTAACGGGATAGGCCCTTAATTCCGGTTCCGGTACAGAAGCGGGCGGTTCTTCGCGCTAGGCTCGAATCGGGGATGGGAGGCGGGGAATCCGCCTCTCCCCGGGGCCGGAAACGTCTCTAGCGGGAACAGCGTGTTCTCACACGGGGATCTCAGCCCGGTCTCGGTCGTGATAGTTCCCACAGCGTAGACTCGAGGCGATGTCGCCGAAGGACATGAGCGGAGCCGAGCTGGTGCTGGATGACGCGCCCGCGCGCGCGAGCGAGCTCTTCCTGGTTGACGGCAACAACCTCGCCTATCGCGCCTACTACGCCCTGCCCGAGGAGATCGCTACCAGCGAGGGCTTCCACACCAACGCGCTCTTCGGCTTCACCAGCATGCTGCTCAAGCTGCTCAGCGACTACAAGCCGCGCGGCGTCGCCGTGGCTTGGGACACGCGACCGGTGCATCGCGAGAAGATTCTCGAGGCCTACAAGGGGCAACGCAAACCGACGCCCGACCTCTTGCGCGAGCAGTTCCCGCACTTCCGCCCGCTGGTCGAGGCCTTCGGCTACACGAACATCGAGTTTGAGGGCTGGGAGGCCGACGACGTGATCGCCACGCTGGCTACGAGGGCGGAAGCGGCCGGGGTCCAGACCTGCATCGTCTCGACCGACCGCGACGCCTTCCAGCTCGTCTCCGAGCGGGTCTGCCTGATGATGACCCCGCGCGGGATCTCCGAGGTACAGGTCTACACGCCCGACCGAGTGACGGCTCGCTACGGCATCACACCCGAGCAAGTACCCGACTTCATCGGGCTTAAAGGCGACGCCTCCGACAACATCCCGGGCGTTCCGGGCATCGGCGAGAAGACGGCCGCCGAGCTGATTATTCGCTACGGCTCGCTCGAAGAGGTGCTCGCGCACACGGTCGAGCTGACCCCGGCCCGGCGCAAGAAGCTGGAGGAGAACGTCCAGCAGGCACGCGACTCGAAGCTGCTTGCGACCGTGCGCCGCGACCTCGAGATCGACTTCGACGCAACCGCGCTCGTCTCGGCTCCGCCCGACCGCTCCGGGCTCGAGGAGTTCTTCCGGCGCTACGAGTTCCGCTCGCTACTCGGCCGCCTGGGGACGCTCGACGAGGCCTTGCCGGCGAGCGAAGAGGAGCGCGCGGCGGCCGAGCCGGTGCGCTGGCGTGAAGGAGCGCTGCCCGATGGAGCCGCGGGCGCTCTGGCGCTAGTAGGAGGCCGTTTTGCCTTCGCGGCCGGGGGAGAGGTTCTCGTCGGCGATTGGCGGGACGAGCTCGCGGGAAAACTGGAATCGGGCGAGATCGCCGCCCACGACTTCAAGGCGTTCCCGGCGAAGCTGGTCGAGAGCGTCGGTCCGGCCGCAGACGACACCATGATCGCCGCCTACCTGCTCGACCCGGGTCGAAGCGGCTATGAGCTCGACGAGCTGGCACGTGAGCAGGGGATCGAGCTCGAGCCGGCTCCGGCTGCCGAGGAGGAGACGGCCGCGCTCGTTCGTCACGCCGAGACGACCCGCCGCCTGGCGCCGCTCCTGCGCGAACGCCTGCGCGAGCTCGAGCTGGAGAGTCTCTACCGCGACGTCGAGCTGCCGCTCACGGTCGTGCTGGCAGCGATGGAAGAAGCCGGGGTCGAGATCGACGCCTATCGCATGGGCGAGATCACAGCCCGTCTCAGCGAGCGCATCGCCGAGCTCGAGTCATGCGCGCAGGAGCTGGCCGGCGAGCCCTTCGTGCTCGGCTCGCCGCAGCAGCTCGGCCGGATCCTGTTCGAGCAGCTCGGCCTGACGCCGGGGCGCCGCGGCAAGACCGGCTACTCGACCGACACCCGCGTTTTGCGAGCGATCCGCAGCGAGCACGAGATCGTGGCGGTGATCGAGGAATGGCGCGAGCTGACCAAGCTGGTCAACACCTACCTCGGTCCGCTCCCGAGCCTGATCTCCGAAGCGGACGGGCGCCTGCACACGACCTTCAACCAGACCGTCGCCGCCACCGGCCGGCTCTCCACTTCCAACCCCAACCTGCAGTCGATCCCCGTGCGCACCGAGCTCGGACGCGAGATCCGCTCGGCCTTCGTCGCCGAAGAAGGCTGCCTGCTTCTTTCGGCCGACTACTCGCAGGCCGAGCTGCGCATCCTCGCCCATATCAGCGGCGAGGAGAAGCTGATCGAGGCCTTCCGCCGCGGCGAGGACATTCACGCCCGTACCGCCGCCGAGGTGCTCGGCAAGGACCCCGGCTCGCTCACGAAAGAGGAGCGAAACCGGGCCAAGGCGGTCAACTTCGGGATCATCTACGGCATCTCGGCCTTCGGCCTCTCCGAGCAGCTCGGCATCTCGCGCGAGGAGGCCGGCGCTTATATCGACACCTACCTGGCTCGCTTCCCGCGCGTGCAGGAGTTCATCGCCCGCACGATCGCCGAGGCGACGAAAAACGGCTTCGTGACGACTCTGCTCGGGCGCCGGCGCACGATCCCCGAGCTTCGCTCGAGCAACCGTCAGATGCGCTCGCTCGGTGAGCGGCTTGCCGTCAACACGATCATGCAGGGCACCGCCGCCGACGTGATCAAGCTGGCGATGATCGCAATTCACCGACGCCTGAGGGAAGAAGGGCTCAGGGCCAAGCTCGTCCTCCAGATTCACGACGAGCTCCTGCTCGAGCTGGCCGAAGACGAGATCGAACGCTGCCGCGAGCTGGTTTTGCACGAGATGCGAGGCGCTTTTCCGTTCGAGCCGACGCTGGAGGCCGACGCTGGGGTCGGAGCGAGTTGGGCGGAGGCCAAATAAACGGGCCTGCGCCCTTTCTCTGCGGCGAAGCCCTAGAGCCTATTCCGCTAGATCTGCACGCCCGACGCGGCCGATCCGCGGCGCCAGCGATCGCAGGACTGCTCTCCGCACTACCAGTGCGCCTTCACAACCCTGCGGCCACGGGCATCCGCGGCTTGACCCCCTCGGTCGCACATCTCTAACTGAATAGTCTCGTAGACGGCTTCACTAGCGGGATAGAACCTGCGCCGCGCAGCTATACTCCGCCGACGCATGGCCAACGATACGCTCGACAAGATCAAGGCTGAGCCCGGCGTCTGGGTGGAAGGCCCGGACGGTCGGCTGATCCCCGACTACGAGTCCACCTTCCCCACGATCAAGGAAGGTGAGGTCGTACACGGCACGATCGTCCGGGTCGATAAGGACGAGGTGCTGGTCGACATCGGCTACAAGTCCGAGGGCGTCATCCCGGCCTCCGAGCTCTCGATCAGGCGCTCGATCGATCCCTCCGACGAGGTCATGCTCGGAGACGAGATCGACGCGCTCGTCCTCACCAAGGAGGACGCCGACGGGCGCCTCATCCTCTCCAAGAAGCGCGCCCGCTTCGAGCTGGCCTGGAAGTCGATCGAGGAGAAGGCACAATCGGGCGAGCCGATCGAAGGCCGCGTGATCGAGGTCGTCAAGGGTGGCCTGATCATCGACCTCGGCGTGCGTGGCTTCCTGCCCGCCTCGCTGGTCGACATCCGCCGCGTCCAAGATCTGGACGAGTTCATGGGCACCGAGCTTCGCGCCAAGGTGATCGAGCTCAACCGCTCGCGTAACAACGTCGTACTCTCGCGCCGGGCAGTGCTCGAGGACGAGCGCAAGGAGATGCGCCAGGCGATCCTCGACCGGCTCAACCCCGGCGACGTGATCGAGGGCCAGATCTCGAATATCGTCGATTTCGGCGCCTTCGTCGACCTCGACGGTATGGACGGGCTGATTCACATCTCGGAGCTTTCCTGGAGCCACGTCAACCACCCCTCGGAAGTGCTCGAGGTCGGCCAGACGGTCAAGGTCAAGGTGCTCGACATCGATCGCGAGCGCCAGCGCATCTCGCTCGGTCTCAAGCAGACCCAGTCGGATCCCTGGCAGCAGGTGATCGATGCATACGGCGACGGCGACGAGGTTGAAGGAAGAGTGACCAAGGTCGTGACCTTCGGCGCCTTCGTCGAGATCGTTCCCGGCGTCGAGGGGCTGGTGCACATCTCCGAGCTGGCTCAGCACCACGTCGAGAACCCGCGCGAGGTCGTCTCGCAGGGCGATCTGGTGCGTGTAGTCGTGCTCGAGATCGACGGCGAGCGCAGAAGGCTTTCGCTTTCCATGAAGCGTGTCGAGGGCGGCCCTGTCGTGATCGAGTCGGCGCCCACAGCCGCCGCCGAGGAGCCCGTCGAGGAGCCCGTCGCAGAGGAGGAGCCGAGCGAGGAGCCGGAGGCCGAGGAGCTTGCCGAGGAGCCTGCGACCGAGGAAGAGGCGGAGACGGAGCCGAAGGCCGAGGTAGAAGACGAGGAAGGTGCCGAAGCCGTCGCGAGCGAGCAAGCGGCTGACGGCGAGCAAGAGGGCATCGAGTCGGAGCTCGCCGGGGCCGACGAGACGGCTGCGGACGAGTCCAGCGAGTAGTGCCTACGCGGCCGCTTGCGGTCGCCCTGACCGGTGGCGTCGGCGCCGGCAAGAGCGAAGCGCTGCGCATGTTCGAGGCGCTTGGCGCCGCAATCCTTTCGAGTGACGAGATCGTCCACGATCTCTTGCACAGCGACAAAGAGGTGCGCGCCAGGCTCGAGGATCGCTTTGGTGCGGATGTTCTGACCTGCGAGGGCGAGGTCGATCGTGCCGTGCTCGGCCATCGCGTCTTCAGGCACCCCGAGGATCTCTACTACCTCGAGTCTGTCCTTCATCCGCGCGTGATCCGCGCGCAGAGGCTCTTCCGCGAGGAGCTGGCCGCGTCGCCCGATGCGCCTCCCATCTGCGTGATCGAGGTGCCGCTCCTCTACGAGGTGCGCAGCGAGGGCCGCTTCGACAGGGTCATCGTCATCACCGCTTCGGCTGCGTTGCGGCGAGAGCGCGCCAGCTCTCGCCTCGATGAGCGTGAGGAGCGGCTGATCTCGGACGCCGAGAAGGTGCGCCGAGCCGACTTCGTCTTTCACAACGACGGCTCTCTAGAGGAGCTTGAAGCGTTTGTCGCCGATGTCTGGCGACAGCTTCTCGTCCAGGTGGCTTCTTGAGGCGCCTGGCCGGGCTCGCGCTGATCGGGGTCGTTCTGCTCGGCGGCTTCGCCTACGTTCACTTCGTTCAGCCCGGCTGGTGGGCGCGTCTCTGGCACCCGCTTCGCTACGAGCAGATCGTGCTCGGCCACGCCTCGAACTACGATCTCGATCCCGCTCTTCTTGCTGCGGTCATCTACCAGGAGAGCCGCTTTCGCGCCGATGCCCGCTCGACCTCGGGCGCGATCGGTTTGATGCAGCTGATGCCGAAGACCGCGCAGGGGATCGCCGATCACACCGGCGGCACTCGCTTCAAGCTCTCGGATCTCGACGACCCGGAGATCAACGTCCGCTACGGAGCCTGGTACCTACACCATCTGATCCAGAAGTACGGCAGCGAGAAGCTGGCTCTCGCCGCCTACAACGCCGGCCAGCAGAACGTCGACAACTGGCTGGCGTCCGGCGAGGGCATCGCTTTCCCCGAGACGCGCGCCTACGTGGATCGCGTGGAGCATCTGAAGCGGCTCTACCGGCGTATCTATCCGCAGCTGCGAACGGACTAGTCGAGCTAGCGAGACTCGCGAGCGGTAGCGGGCGTCTGAACGGGCGCGCTGACGTTCGGATCGGCGGGCCGGTGGGACGGGTACGCTTGTTCGTAATGGACGAGCTTCGCGCAGCCGATCTCTACAAGCCGACCGGCGACCAGCCGCGTGCGATCGAGGAGATCACTGCGGGCATCGTTGCCGGCGAGCGCTACCAGACCCTGCTCGGCGCCACCGGCACCGGCAAGACGGCGACGATGGCCTGGATCATGGAGAAGCTGCAGCGCCCGGCGCTCGTGATCGCCCACAACAAGACGCTCGCCGCCCAGCTCTGCAACGAGTTCCGCGAGCTGTTTCCCGCCAACGCGGTCGAGTACTTCGTCTCCTACTACGACTACTTCCAGCCCGAGGCCTACATGCCCCAGGCCGATCTCTACATCGAGAAGGACTCCTCGAGAAACGAGGACATCGAGCGTTTGCGCCTGTCGGCCACGACCTCGCTACTGAGCCGCCGCGACGTCGTCGTGGTGGCGTCGGTCTCCTGTATCTACGGGATCGGCTCGCCGGAGGAGTGGCGCGATCGCGTGCTCTTGCTCGAGCGCGGCGGCCACTACGATCGCGACGAGGCTTTGCGCCGGCTGGTGGTCAGCCAGTACGTGCGCAACGACAGTGTGTTGGCGCGCGGCCGCTTCCGCGTCCGCGGCGACGTGATCGAGGTGCAGCCGGCCAGCTCCGAGACCGCCTACCGCATCTCCTTCTTCGACGACGAGGTCGAGCAGATCACTCATTTCGACCCCCTCACCGGCGAGATCTACGCTCGCCTCGACAACCTCTCGATCTGGCCGGCTAGCCAGTACGTCACCTCGACGCCGTCGATCGAGGGCGCCGTCGAGGCGATCAAGCGCGAGATGGAGGCGCAGGTGGCGAAGTTCGAAGCCGAGAACCGCCTGCTCGAGGCGCACCGGATCAGGCAGCGCACCGAGTACGACATGGAGATGATGCGCGAGCTCGGCTTCTGCAACGGAATCGAGAACTACTCGCGCGTGCTCGAGGGCCGGCCCGCCGGCACGCATCCCTTCACCCTGCTCGACTACTTCCCCTCCGACTTCATCTGCTTCCTCGACGAGTCGCACCAGACGGTGCCCCAGATCGACGGCATGTACCAGGGCGACCGCTCGCGCAAGCAGACGCTGATCGACTATGGCTTCCGGCTTCCCTCGGCGCTCGACAACCGGCCGCTCCGCTTCGACGAGTTTCTGGAGAAGGTGCCCCAGCTCGTCTTCGTCTCGGCCACGCCCGGGGCCTTCGAGCTGCGCCACTCCACGCGCATCGCCGAGCAGCTGATCCGTCCCACCCACATCGTCGATCCCGAGGTCGAGATCCGCGCCACCCACAACCAGATCGACGACCTGATGAACGAGATTCGCCGCCGCGCCGACGCGAACGAGAGGGTGCTGGTGACGACGCTGACCAAGAAGATGGCCGAGGACCTGACGGACTACCTGCTCGAGTCGGGCATTCGCGCCCGCTACCTGCACTCCGATATCAAGACGCTGGAGCGGATCCAGATCATTCGCGAGCTGCGCCTGGGCGAATACGACGCGCTGATCGGCGTCAACCTGCTGCGCGAAGGGCTCGACCTGCCCGAGGTCTCGCTCGTCGCCGTGCTCGACGCCGACAAGGAGGGCTTCCTGCGCGGCAAGACGGCGCTCGTCCAAACGATCGGGCGCGCCGCCCGCAACATCGGCGGCAAGGTGCTGCTCTATGGCGACAAGATCACCGAAGCGATCAAGTTCGCAGTCGAGGAGACCGATCGCCGCCGTGCTATTCAGATCGCCTACAACGAGGAGCACGGCACCGAGCCGGTGCAGATCGTCAAGGGTGTCTCGGACATCGCCGAGTTCCTCTCGCTCGAGCCGGCGCACGTGCCCGGCAAGCGCCGCCGTGGCGCCGCCAAGGTCGAGGGCCTGGGCCGCGAGGAGCTGGAGCGTCTGGCGATCGAGCTCGAGGAGGAGATGTTCGCCGCCGCCGAGGAGCTGCGCTTCGAGTACGCCGCCAAGTTGCGCGACGAGATCAAGGATCTACGGCGCGAGCTGCAGGCGCTGGCCGGGAGCAAGCGCTAGACTCGGCTCGATCGGGGATCGGCGCCGGGTTTGCCGACGGAATCAATCGGGGAGCTAAACCATGTTGTTCCTATCGGCGACTACGACCTTCGGCGAGATCATCGCCCTCATCGTTGCCGGACTCATCGTCGGGGTGCTCGGGCGCTTGATTCACCGCGGCCACGATCCGATCGGCTTGCTTGTCACCACCGTCATAGGTATCGCCTCTGTGCTCGTGGTGGGGCTCCTGCTCCACGGGCCGATCGGTTTTCTCGGTTACGTGATCGCGGTCGCAGTCGCCGTTCTCCTTGTGGCACTGGTCTCTCGCAGCCGGCGACGCCGCTTTATCTGAACACGGCGAACTAGCGACGAATCGAGAGAAGACGACCTCGGCGGCTACTTTTTTCGGCGTCGCGCTCGGCGCAGGGCGCGTCTAGTTGCACCTTCGGGACATTCTCGGGCGTTTTTCTTCGATACCGTGTTCCGCCCCGCGGGAAAGTGGGGGGAGAAGGGCGGATTAGCGAGGTGCCCGAAACTGCGAGAAGCGCCCGCGAGAGGACGACCGGCTCTGAGCCGATCGACCAGCGGCCTACTCGTTGCGACCATCCCGCCGCGGCAACTCGATGCCGCACGACTCCCTGACCACCAGCTCGACCGGGAGGATGATCGCCGGCGGTGGATCGCCGGGCCGATCGAGCATGGCCAGGATTCCGTCCGCGGCTGCCATACCGATCTCGAGGGCGTTCGGGTGGACTGTCGTCAGTGCCGGTCGCATCACCGGCGCAAAGGGCGAGTCGCCGAAGCCCACTACCGCGATGTCTTCCGGCACCCTTAGGCCAATCTCCTCGATGGCGACGATGGCGCCCACGGCGGTCAAGTCACTCACCGCCGCGACCGCATCGGGCGGCTCGGGAAGAGCGAGCAGCCGTTTCATCTGCTCGTAGCCCGAGGCAGGAGTGAAGTCACTCTCGACGACATACTCGGGCCGCTGTTCGAGTCCGAGCCGGTCGAGTTCCGAGCGGTAGCCGAGCAAACGGTCGATGGCCGGCCGCGTGAGCATGAGCCCCGTGATCGTCGCGATCCGCCTCCGGCCGAGCTTGTACAGATGACGGACGGCAGTCGCCATCCCGTCGATGCCGTTCGACATCACGAAGCCGACTCTCTCGCCGATCGCCTGGCAATCAACCACCATGATTGGCAAGCCCGATTCGAGCATGAGCGGGAAATCGGGGTCGGCGGAGTCGAGGCCCATCACGATCAGTCCCTGCGCTCCATGCGTGTGGCAGCGCTCGATCGTCTGAGGGTCGCTTCCCAGAGGCGGGGCCGGATTGTAGCTGGGGACGAAGACGTCGCAGCGAGCCGCGACGAGGCGAGCCTTGATCCCGGCAAACACGGGGCCGAAGAACGGGTGCATGGTCTGAGGAAGGTCGGGCGTGGTGCTGATGATTCCGATCAGCCGCGGCTCCGGTGCCTCGACGCGACTTTCGCTCCGGATCGGTCGCTCGGCGGTCTGGCTCTGCCGCCATGCGTCGCTGCCGCGCTCCTCATTGAGGATCGCAAAGACCTGCGTGGCCGTTATCCGGCCTGCTGAGTCACGGGATTGGTCTTGTCCGCCGGATTTCATCGCGTGGATCCGTTATCGGCAATCTGAATGCTTACTCGATGCGGGTTTTATGTTCTGGGCCAACGTCTTGCGGCGCGTTCTCAGCTCGCCCAGCGCTGGCAGAGCTCGCGCAGCTTCCTGACCTCGCTCGCGTCGGGGCCGTGACCCTCGCGGCCCGGCGTCTCGAGCAGCGCGGGCAGGCTCACGAAGGCCGGCTGCGAAAGGAAGACGCCCAGCTTCTCGCCCATCACTCCCTCTCCGATGTTCTCGTGCCGGTCTCGGTTCGAGCCGAGCGGCGCCTTGGCGTCGTTGACGTGCAGCGCGCGCAGCCTGTCGAGGCCGATCTGCTGGTCGAGCTCCGCCACAAGGCGGTCGAGCTCGCCCCGGTCGGTCACGTCCCAGCCCGAGACGTAGAGATGGCAGGAGTCGAGGCAGACGCCGAGGCGCTCGTGCCGGCCGAGGCGCTCGTAGAGCGCCGCCAGCTCTTCGATCGAGCGCCCGATCGTGCCGCCGGCGCCGGCGGAGTTCTCCATCAACAGCCAGGTGCGCTTGTTCGCGTGCTCGAGTATCTCCTCCATCGCCCGGGTCACACGCTCGACAGCGCTCTCGAAGCCCGAGCCCTGGTGCGAGCCGACGTGGAAGATGACGCCGTCGGCCTCTACCTGGCAGGCGACGTCCATGGTCGTACACATCGTCTCGATCGACTTGCGGTAGAGATCCTCGTTCGGGCTGGCCAGGTTGACGAGATAGAGCGCGTGGGCGAAGACGGGCGCTTGTAGCCTGGCGCGCTCGCGCTTGAAGCGCTCGATCGTCTCGGGCTTGTGGTTCGTCGGGCGCCAGGTGCGCGGGCTCTGGACGAAAAGCTGGACGGCCTCGGCGCCGATCTCCTGCATTCGCTCCAGCACCTTGTCGAGGCCGCCGGAGGCCGATACGTGAGCGCCGATCAGCACGTGACTACGATACCCGCATGTCCACCCGCGTACGCTTCGCGCCCAGTCCTATCGGCCATGAGTCGGGAGCCGCTACGTGAGCACCCAGGATTCAACCCCGCCGGAGCGAAGCGATTTCATCCGCGAGATCGTGGCCGCCGACCTGCGGGAAGGCAGGCACCCGGAGATCGTCACCCGCTTTCCGCCGGAGCCGAACGGCTACCTGCACATCGGTCACGCGAAATCGATCGCGCTCAACTTCGGCATCGCGCGCGAGCTCGGCGGCCGCTGTCATTTGCGCTTCGATGACACGAACCCCACAAAGGAGGAGCAGGAGTACGTCGACTCGATCCAGGCGGACGTGCGCTGGCTGGGCTTCGACTGGGGCGAGCACCTCTACTTCGCCTCCGACTACTTCGACCAGCTGTACGAGTGGGCCGTCTACCTCATCCGGGCCGGCAAGGCCTACGTCGACGATCTCTCGGCCGACGAGATCAGAGAGCACCGCGGCACCTTCACCGAGCCCGGAAAGGACAGCCCCTGGCGCGACCGGCCGGTCGAGGAGAGCCTCGACCTCTTCGAGCGGATGCGGAAGGGCGAGTTCCCGAACGGAGCGCGAGTTCTCCGCGCGAGGATCGACATGGCCTCTCCGAACATCAACCTGCGCGACCCGGCGCTGTACCGAATCCTGCACGCCGCCCATCCGCGCACCGGTGACAGGTGGTGCGTCTACCCGATGTACGACTTCGCGCACGGCCAGTCCGATGCGATCGAGGGCATCACACACTCGATCTGCACGCTCGAGTTCGAGGATCACCGGCCCCTCTACGACTGGCTGATCGAGAACCTCCCCGTCCCCTCGCGCCCCCGGCAGATTGAGTTTGCGCGGCTCAACATCACCTACACGGTTCTCTCGAAGCGCTTCCTAAGGCGCCTCGTCAACGAGGGGCACGTGCGCGGCTGGGACGACCCGCGCATGCCCACGATCTCGGGCCTGCGCCGGCGGGGCTTCCCCGCCGAGGGAATCCGCGACTTTGTGGCCATGATCGGGGTGGGGAAGGCCGACAGCATCGTGGAGGTGGAAATGCTCGAGCACGCGGTGCGCGACGTCCTCAATCGGACTGCAGCCCGCCGCTTCGCCGTCCTGCACCCACTCAAGCTGGTGATCGAGAACTACCCCGAAGGCCAGGTCGAGGAGATGGACGCGGTCAACAACCCGGAGGACACCTCCGCCGGGAGTCGCAAGGTCGCCTTCACCCGCGAGCTGTGGATCGAGCGCGAGGACTTCATGGAGGATCCGCCCAAGAAGTTCTTCCGGCTGGCGCCGGGCCGCGAGGTGCGACTCAGGTATGCGTACTTCGTGACCTGTACCGACGTCGTGAAGGACGCGGATGGAGAGATCATCGAGCTGCGTTGCACGTATGACCCGGCCACCCGCGGCGGAGATTCACCCGACGGCCGCCGGCCCAAGGCGACCCTGCACTGGATCTCGGCCGATCACGCAGTGCCCGCGGAGGTGCGTTTGTATGACCACCTTTTCGTCCGCCCCGACCCCGGAACGGATCGCGACCTCTTCGATGACCTGAGCCCTGACTCCGAGACGGTTCTCCAGGGCTGTCTGGTGGAGCCGGTGCTCGCCGAGGCGCCGCTAGGTGAGACCGTGCAGTTCGAGCGCTTGGGCTACTTCTGTCCGGACCCCGATACGAAGCCTGGTCAGCTCGTGTTCAACCGGACGCTGACTCTTAGGGACACCTGGGCCAGGGTCCAGGCTCAGGGCCGGCGGGATACCTGACCAATCGAACCCACGCGGACCGTGCCAGGCTGACGCGGTCTTGGCGTCACTAAAGCGCACGGAGTGTAGGGACAGCGCGCTAGGTGAGCGCCTGCCGCTCGATCGTCCCCACGGTCGTACACCGATCAGATCTCAGGTTTGCGCGACCGCGGACGCCGAGACTTTGGTGGCGGGTACACAAATCGAGCAATTGTGGCCGAGATCCACCCAATCACCCAGCCAGCGAAGAGTAAGAGGAAGATGTGCAACTTTGCCGTCGTGGCTCCAGCCGCGACAGCGGCCAAGAGCACAGCCCAGACGACGGCACACCCGATGCTGTAGGCGGTGTAGGTGTTCAGCCGATCTCTCACCTTCGCATCATGTCCAGTCCGTGGTCTCGTTGGCCGGAAGCTCGACGATCTTCACGACACGGACGATATCGCGAGACGTTCTCGCATCAAGTGACATTCCCGCACACTGGCGCAGCGCGGATTCGATGCCGCCGGAGGCTGAAACGTGGGCGCCGAAGAGCACGCGTCTACGATACGTCCGTGACTGTGAAAGTTCGATTCGCTCCGTCGCCGACCGGTTTCCTCCACATCGGCGGTGTCCGCACCGCGCTTTTCAACTGGCTTTATGCCCGTCACGTCGGCGGCGAGTTCCACCTGCGGATTGAGAACACCGATACCGGCCGCGAGGTCGCCGAGGCGACCGAGCAGATCAAGGAGTCGCTTGCCTGGCTCGGCCTCGACTGGGACGGGCCGGTCACCTTCCAGCTCGACCAGAGCGAGCGCTGTCAGACCGAGGCGCGCCGCCTACTCGAAGAGGGCAAGGCCTACGAGGACGAGGGCGCGATCCGCATCCACATGCCCGACGAGGGCGTGACCGGCTGGAACGACGCCGTTCGTGGCCCGCTCGAGTTTCCGAGCGAAGAGCTAGAGGATCTTGTCATCCTGCGCTCCGACGGGCGCCCGACCTACAACTTCGCCTCACCGCTCGAGGATTGGCTCGACGGCATCACGCACGTCATCCGCGGCGACGACCACGTCTCCAACACGCCCAAGCAGATCCGCGTGCTGGAGGCGCTCGGCGCCGACATTCCCGTCTACGCCCACGTCGGGAACGTGCTCGGAACCGACGGCAAGAAGCTCTCGAAAAGGCACGGCGCGGTGGGCGTCGACGAGTTCCGGCGCGAGGGCTACCTGCCCGAGGCGCTTGTCAACTACCTGGCGCTACTCGGCTGGAGCTACGACGATCGCACGACGATCATGTCGCGCGAGGAGCTCACCTCGCGCTTCACGATCGAGCGTGTCGGCGCCAGCCCGGCGACCTTCGACTACGAGAAGCTGGAGTGGATGAACGGCGTTTACCTGCGGGAACTAGAGCCTGGCGCTTACGCCGATGCGCTCAAGATCTTTCTCGGCGAGCAGGGGCTCGGCTGGGATGAGGCTCGGATCGGCCCCAGCGGCCCACTCGTACAGAAGAAGATCACCAAGCTCGGCAAGTACCCCGAGTATGCAGGTTTTTTCCACCACGACGTGACGCCCGACGTTAAACTCCTCGACCGGCACGTGCTCGAAGCGGCTCAAGGCGCACTCGCCGATCTCGATCCCTTCAACGCGCAAGAGATTGAGCAGGCGCTGCGCTCGCTCGCCGACTCGCTCGGGCTCAAGCCGCGCCAGGCCTTTCAGTCGATCCGCGTCGCCGTGACCGGCTCGACCGTCTCGCCCAGCCTGTTCGAGTCGATCGAGCTGCTCGGCCGCGAGAAGACGCTCGAGCGTTTGCAAACGGCCGCCGCGCTCGCCGAGGCCTAACGGGGGCGCCCGGCGGGAAAGCTGCGAGGGGAGAGAACGATGCGCGCCATGATCCTCGAAGCCGCCGGCCAGCCGCTTCGGCCGGCCGAGATCCCGAAGCCCGAGCCCGGCCCCGGCCAGCTGCTGGTCGAGGTCAACGCCTGCGGCGTCTGCCGCACTGATCTGCACATCGTCGACGGAGATCTGACCAAGCCGAAGCTGCCGCTCGTTCTCGGGCATCAGATCGTGGGCACCGTAGTCGAGCTCGGCTTCGGCGCCGAGGGCTTCGAAGTGGGCGATCGCGTCGGCGTTCCCTGGCTCGGCTCGACCGATGGCGAGTGCCGCTACTGTCGCAGCGGCCGCGAGAACCTCTGCGACAACGCCCGCTTCACCGGCTACGACCTAGACGGCGGCTATGCGGAATACGCCGTGGCCGATCATCGCTACTGCTTCCCGATCCCCGAGGGCTTTCCCGACCTGCAGGCGGCGCCGCTTCTCTGCGCCGGACTGATCGGCTACCGCTCGCTGCGCCTGGCGGGAGACGCGGAGCGCCTCGGTCTCTACGGCTTTGGCGCCTCGGCGCACATCGTCTGTCAGGTCGCCAAGTACCAGGGTCGGCGCGTCTTCGCCTTCACCAAGCCCGGCGACGAGGAGGGCCAAGCGTTCGCGCGCGGGCTCGGCGCCGACTGGGCCGGCGGCTCCGACGAGCGCCCGCCCGACCAGCTCGACGCCGCAATCGTCTTCGCCCCGGTCGGCGCGCTGATGATCGAGGCGCTGCGGGCGACGGCCAAAGGTGGCAGGGTGGTCAGCGCCGGCATCCACATGTCGGACATCCCCTCCTTCCCCTATGCCGAGCTCTGGGGCGAGCGCTCGCTTTCCTCCGTCGCTAACCTGACCCGCGAGGACGGGCGCGAATTCTTGGCGCTGGCGCCGCAGGTACCCGTGCACACCCAGGTGCAGGAGTACCCGCTCGAGCGGGCCAACGAGGCGCTCGACGACCTGCGTAGCGGGCGACTGGTAGGCGCCGCGGTTCTGCGAATCGCCTGAGAGAAGGACGACACGCGCAGCGCCGGTTTGCCGTGCCAGTCGCCGCGGTCAGAAAGACTCAGGTGCCCACCGATAGAGTCCAATCCATGAGCGAGACAGAGATTCGGGATCCAAGCGCCTTCGAGGCGCGCCTTTCGCACTTCCTCTACGAGCGCTTCGAGGAGGTCCGCGCAGTCAGGGTGGGGGAGAAGGAGGTCTCCGAGCAGGCACAGGTGGTCGTGCGCTACGCCGATCTCTTCACGCGCGCCCAGCTCGAGGCGCTGGCCGAGGCCGAGCGCCAGGCGAAGACAGGCGGCGCCCCTGCGGACGAAGTCGAGAGGCTCTACCGTCTGCGCAAGACCTGCGAGGGTGGAATCGTCGCCGCCGAGCTGGCAGAGCGCGAGGATGCGCTCGAGAACGAGATCCTGGCCGCGCGCGTCGTCTGGAAGGACGAGGAGATGTCGCTCAGGACGGCTCAGGCGCGCACCGCGGTGCTCGACGCCTACGCCGACCGGGACGAGCTGGGCGAGCTCCAGGCCGACGGATCGGCGCGCTTCAATACCGAGCGCCTGGCGCTGATCGCCGCCGCCGAAGTGCTCGAGGCCGAGCTCTCCGGCCAGCCCGACCCGATCAAGCGTAGCGAGGAGGAGAAGGGCATCTCGCTACGCGAGCTGGAGAGCGCCCTGGCGGCGGTTTCCGAGCGGCTCGACGAGCGCTGGAGCGAGCTACGCGAGCGCTGGTTCGACCGTCTACTCGGAAGCGGGCGCGACGATCTTCCGCGCCAGCACCAGGTCGCCTACATGCGCCGCCTCTCGCCGCTTGCGAGCACCTACACGCGCGAGCGCGCGACCGAGATCTGCCTCGACACGCTGGGACGGCTCGGCTTCGACCTGACGACGATGCCGAATATCCGCCTCGACCTCGACGACCGCCCCCAGAAGTCGCCGCGCGCTTGTGTGATCGCCTCCGACCCGCCCCAGGTCGTTCATCTGATCACCCGTGCCCAGGGTGGCCTGCACGACTACGAGGCCCTTCTGCACGAGGCCGGGCACGCGCTCCACTACGGTGGCTGCGATCCGGCACTTCCCTACGCCTTCCGCAGCCTCTCGCGCGATCACGCCCTGACCGAGATCTACTCCTACATCTCGGCCAAGATCGTGAACGAGCCGGGCTGGCACGAGCACTACTTCTCACTAACCGAGAAGACGGCGCGCGAGAACGCCGAAGCAGGCCTCTTCATCGAGGTCATGCTTTTCCGCCGTTACGTCGCCAAGCTCCGGTTCGAGCTCGAGTTCTGGGGGCGCTTCGCGCGCGAGGGCGGCTCGGAGGAGGGCTACGCCGAGCAGCAGTTGGCGGCGACCGGCGTTCGCTACCGCCCCGACTGGTTCCTCGCCGACATGGACTCCGGCTTCTACTCGGCCGACTACCTGCGCGCCTGGATCCGCTCGGCGCAGCTGCGCGCCTCGCTCCTGGAAGAAGTGGGCGGGGACTGGTGGCAGAGCGCGAAGACGGGCGAGTTTCTGCGCTCGCTCTTTGCCGAGGGCACGCGCCCCTCGAATGAAGAGATTGCGGCCAGGCTCGGCTTCGAGCCGCTCGACTGCGCTCCGCTCCTCGCCGAGCTGGGCTCATAGAGCGCGTTCCAAATGAAGCACTCTTAGGTCACGCGCTGGATAGCGTGGCGGCCCGAACGGCTTCCGTCAGCCGCTTCAGCTCGGCGATCCTGGGTTCACCTTGTTTCGGCGCCGGCGAGGGAAACGCCCCTAGTACGATTTGACGTACTATTACGTTTGCGCTAACGTAACAGTACGTTATGGCCCGTACGGGCCGAGGTGTCGAGAGGAGAGGCGTGGCCAGAGTCTTCAAGCGAGGCGAGCTCAAGCAGGCAATCGCCGCCGTGCTCGCGACTCTCGGTGAAGCGCACGGCTACGCGATCATGACCGAGCTGAAGGAGCGGGTGGGAGGCCGCTGGCGACCGAGCCCGGGTGCGATCTACCCGGCCCTGCTCTCGCTCGAGGAGCTCGGACTAGTGACGTCGGTAGACGAGGACGGAGTGAAGATCTACTCGCTGACCGGCGAGGGCCGGCGCCTGGCGGAAACGGCGACGGGCGCCTGGGCGGCACTTGCCAAGAGAGCCCAGGACGCCTCGCCACGCTCGAGTATCGGCTCCCTCCTCGACACCTTCGCGTCGTCTCATCCGGAGCGGCGCAAGCTCGTCGACGAAAAGCAAGCGCGAGTCATCGAGCGGGTGCTTGCGCGGGCAAGCAAAGAGATCACCTCAACACTGGAAAAAGGAGAGAGAGATGGATGAGTTCGGCGAGCTCGCTGTGCGCGAGCGGGAGGCGCGCAGGATCGCGCGCAGGCAATGGTTCTGGCTGCATTTTGTGGTCTACGCGACGATTCAGATCTTCCTGCTGATCGTCTGGACGATTACCGGGCACAACTTCCCCTGGTTCGTTTTCCCACTGTTCGGTTGGGGCATCTTCGTCGCCGGTCATGCGGCCTTCGCCTACATCGTGCGCGATCCGGAGGAGATCATGGTCGAGCGCGAGCGAAAGCGTATGGAGCACGGCGAATGAGCCCGGCGAGCGCGCATTAGGAGGGAGACGGAGTGGGCTCGCTACTGATCGAGACGGCCGGGCAGCGGTTGGATGGGCTCTGGACCGAGTTCACGAAACTCGGTGAGCTCTGGCTGCAACTGGTTTCCTGGCTCATCACGGAGAACGGGCGTGTGCTCGCATCTCTGTCGGCGCCGCTCGCTCCCTGGTTCGTCCTGCTCCTGATCGTCGCCGGGCGAGCTCTCTTGCCGACGTTTGCCCACACCCGCCTAAGAACGCGACGACACACCGGAGGCACTAGATGAGCACGCAACTCCGTTCGCCCACCTTCGCCGAGACGGTTCTGCGGCCGTTCTTCGCGCGGGAGACCTACCTGGGCCTGGCCTACGCGCTGCTCGGCCTCCCGCTGGGGACTTTCTACTTCGTATTCCTGGTGACTGGGTTGTCGGTTGGGCTCGGGCTCGCGGTCACCGTCGTCGGCATTCCGATCCTCGTGCTCACCATCGTCGCCTGCCGCGGCCTGGCCCAGCTCGAGCGCACTCTTGCCGCTTCGCTCCTCGGCGCATCCATGCCCCGCGTTACAAGGGAGCGGGGAGAGGGCGTTCTCTGGCGCCGCCTCGTCGGCCAGGTGCGATCGGGTATAACCTGGCGCGAGCTTATCTACCTGTTGGTCCGCTTTCCAACGGGCGTCGCCAGCTTCTCGATAGCGGTCTCAGTGGTCGCCGCCGGTAGTTACGCGATCGTCGAGCCGATGCTGGTCGCCGCCGGAGTCGCCGGCGCCGAGTTCGGCGGCTGGCGCGTCCACACCGTCCGGCAGGCTCTGCTGCTCGTCCCGCCCGGTATCGCTCTGCTCTTGGCGGCGCCCGTCGTCCTCACTCTCCAGGCTCGGCTCGAGCGGGCGCTCGCGGTCTTCTTCCTTGCCCGCATCCCGCGCGCCGACTTTCGCCGCGCCGTTGGCCGGACTCTCGCCCGGGGCGACGCCGACGCCTTCTCGCTCATGGCCGACCTCGAGCTCTACTTCGGGCCCGGCCCGCATCTCAGCCCGATCAAGCTCGAAGCGACGCTGCTCTCGCTTCAGGATCTCGGCCTGGTCGCCTCGGCTCGCTCCGGCCCCGTCGATCGCTACTCGCTGACCGCGGCCGGACGAGCGGCGCTCGAGCGGGCGTAGCCGGCGCGGTGCGCGGTCGGGGCTGAAAGGCGCCGCTCGGTATCACCGCGCCTCGAGAGAGGTCGGACATCGCGACTCGCGATCGTCACGAGTCGGGCGAGTCCGTATCCTCTGCTATCTGCTCGCGCAACCATTTGCGAGCAACCTCGATCGACAAGAAGATTCTGATCTTGATCTTCAGCTCGGACTCGAGCTCGACGTAGGCCTGCTCCATTCTCGCTATTCCGAATTCGACCGGTGTTCCCATCACGACGGCGGCGCGAGCGCTATCCAAGAGGGCCGCGCCCCTGGCGAAGAGCTCGACGCGTTTGTGCACGTCCTCGGGCGAGAGGCCGCTCCAGTCGAGCCGACGATTGTCGATGATGACGTGCATTCCGGCCCGGTAGCGCGAATCCGAGAGTCCTTCCTGCACCCAGGCATCGAGCCCCTCGATTGTCGCCGTGCCCCAAGTGGTGACGGTGGCGTCCTCCGGGTCGCCGCCCCAGGTGATCTCGTATCCCATACAGAAAATCTAGGCTGATGATCTCCCACTTACAAGACGCGGGCTCCGTCCTGCTCGACCGGGCGCTCTGAACGCTCTTTTTGAGGACACTTCCACCTCGGCCGCGCCTCCCTAACGGGATAGGCTCTCGCGCAGCTATCGTCACCGCCATGTCTAAAGCAACCATGAACACATCAGAGGGCGCCATCGAGATCGAGTTTTTCGATGCCGACGCGCCCAAGACCGTCGCGAACTTTCACAAGCTCGCCAAAGACGGCTTTTACGACGGCCTCACCTTTCACCGGATCATCAAGGACTTCATGATTCAGGGCGGCTGCCCAGAGGGCACCGGCACGGGTGGCCCGGGCTACAAGTTCGAGGACGAGCTCAACCAGCACAAGATCGTCCGCGGGGCATTGGCGATGGCCAACGCCGGCCCGAACAGCAACGGCTCGCAGTTCTTCATCGTCACGATTCCCGCCGCGGAGTGGCTCGACGGCAAGCACACCGTTTTTGGCCAGATCACTTCCGGCATGGACACGGTCGACGAGATCGAAGGCACCGAGACCGATCGTCGCGACGCGCCGGTCGAGCCCGTCTTGATCGAGAGTATTGCGATCAGCGAGTAACGGCGTTTGGCACGGCTTGGATAGCCGGGCGGTAAGAAAAGGCGCATACGGGATTCGAACAGCCCTGCTAATCGGGCCTTTTCTGGCGCTGAGGTATCACGGGGGTCTGCCCGTAGCGGGCACGCCCGTCTAGGACTCGGGAAAAAGGTCAGCGCGGAGCCGCTCGAGAAGTTCATCGGAGGCGGCCTTTAATCTCTTAGCCTGCCTTGTCGAGAGGTCGATGATCGCATTCAGTCGGTCCTTCGATAGGAAGGCGTACGACTCTCCGAGGATGAGCTCGCCTTCAAAGCCCATGAGTGAGCCCGTTTCTATGATCGTTCGGCGTTCAGTATGCCCGGCGTGAGCATGGATCTCGTTCCGCAGGTCTTCGAGGTACTGGAGAAGCTCTCCGTCGTTGGTTCCCCTTGGTCGGTACTTCTTCGAGACCGCGGCGCCGCTCGAGTCGATATAGGGGCGGGTGAAGATAACTGCGAGGGCAGTCTCGAAAAGTCGTTCTTCGGCTCGGGTTGGATAGTCCCGCTTCCAGCCCTCAAGGAGCTTCTTGGCTGCAAATTCAGCGAGCTCCATGTCGGTAACGGCGAGTTTCAATCGCCTCACCTCGTCGAATCGCAGCAAGGCCTCGGACAGTTCTTTCAGCGCCGCGGCGATGGGAACGGGAGCGTCCCAGTCGATGTACGCCACGACTTGCATCCCTCGGGACTCTGCATTCAATGCGTCTCGCCCTTCTTGGTAACCCTCGACTAGCCAGACCCTCGATGCACCAAAAGAGGCGAGGCTTGAGCGGAATGGACTTAGATCGAGTGATTCAGCTGCCGCTAGCTCGGCCAAGCGCTCGTTTACGTCTGCGACTTTCCGTTTGCCCATGCTAATAGCGAACCGTAGTCGAGCTCTCGCTCGTCGGCAACGACGTGTGTGTACGTCCGCGCCGTTGTCATGAGGTCGTCGTGCCCAACGAGTTCGCCGATCCGCGCCCACGGCATCCCGGCCAGGTGGAGCAGAGAGACGCGCCGATGCCGGAGGTCGTGAGGCGAGAAGGACGGGATACCGGCGGCCGTGCAGGCACGAGCGAGCGCCGTCCTGAAACGCTCCGAGGTGAACGCCTCGAACACCCGCCGGTCGGGGTGGCGATCGTCTCGCGGGCAGAGCTCGAGTACGCGCTCGAGCAGGAAGGGCGGCGGCTCGATCCAGCGCGGCCGTCCGGTCTTGCTCGCGGCCATTGCAACGCGCCAGCGCCCGCGAGGCTCGTCGACGTCGCCCCAGGTCAGCCGCTCGAGCTCGCCGATGCGCATACCGGTCGCGTCGAGCACGGGCGCCGGCAGACGGTAGCGGGTAAGGAGCAACCGCACCGTCGTCTCGACGCGCTCGACCACTGCGAGCTGGAGCGCGACCAGGTGCGCGCAGAGCCTTAGCGCGGCGCAGTCGCGGTACCAGCGCTAGCCGACCTCTCCGAGTCGTAGTCTTCTGGCAATGCCGGAGTACGAGATCGAGTTTTACGAGGAGGACGGCCGCCAGCCCTTCCGGCGATTCCTCGATGGGCTGGACCTAATCAAGCGGCTCGCGATGGTTGCGGCGATCGAACAAGTGTTGACGAAGCAGGGGGTGGACGTATGTAGGAGCAGTTGGGGCAAAACGCTCAGCCAAGGCCTCTTCGAGTTCAGGGTGCGCCATACTGCGGCAGAGATCAGGGGGATGTTCGGCGGCGATCCGCTTGGGCCGGCCGACCATGAGAGGCCACCGGGTAAGATCCTGCTGCGAGCGTTTTGCCATGCGTACGGGGATCGGATCGTTCTCCTACTCGGCGGTTACGACAAGGGTGTGGACTCGTCGAAGAGGCGGCAACAGGAGGAGATCAAGATCGCGCGCAAACGGCTGCGCGCCTTTCAAACTTCCCAGCGGCGCCGGAAGAAGCGCAAGTCCTGACGACCCCGAACAATGCCATCGAAGCCCTTGCATCTGTATAAGGTTTGACCTATAGTAGGCACGGAACATAGGGTTTGACCTATAGTGCTTTGAGAAGGAACGGGGGGTGTAGGCAATGAGCGCGAAGTTCAAGGATTACGTGAAGGAAGTGGAGGCGACCCTCAGCGACGAGGAGCGCGCGACGCTTGACGCTTTCCGCGACCACTACGGCATTGCGAATCAGCTTCTCCAGCTTCGCCAAGAGCGGAAGATCAGCCAGGTCGAACTGTCTCGGCGCACAGGCATCGCCCAGGGCGAGATCAGCAAGATCGAGCGCGGTGTGATGCATCCGCGATCGACCACGATCGAGAAGCTCGCTCGTGGTCTCAACGCTCGCGTCGAACTCGTCGCAGCTTAGAGCCTATTCCGCTAGGTCTGCACGCCCGACGCGGCCGATCCGCGGCGCCGGCGACCGAAGGGCTGCTCTCCGCACTACCAGTGCGCCTTCACAACCCTGCGGCCGCTGGCATCCACGGCTTGACCCCCTCGGACGCACATCCCTACCGAAATAGGCTCTTAGGCGCGTCTTTACGGGGTGGGCCACAGGCGCCGAAGCCTTCGCGTGCGATTACCGGCGAAGCCGCCGCCGGATTTCGGGGGTAGCACCGTTTGAACATTCCCGGCATCTCCGGCACGTCTGACCCGCACAGTGAAGCCAAATCCGCATAACCAAGCGGTAGAGAAAGGCGCATTCGGGATTCGAACCCCGCGGTCATCCTCCCCGAAATGCTTCTCTGCGCGCTGGGGCGGCGCTGGCAAAGGAGGCAAGGATGCGAAGCGCAGGACAGTACACCCGTACGGACAAGCGACGCATCCGCAGCGTCCTGCAGTCCAGCGTCGCCAGCCGCGAGCCCAGCGGGCTAGCGGCGACCAGCACGTCGAGAGAGGCGCATACGGGATTCGAACCCGTGCCGCCGCCGTGAGAGGGCGGTGTCCTAGGCCACTAGACGAATGCGCCGTGCAGAAGAAGCGTCAGTTTAGCGGCCGATCGGGTGACTCGCCGGACGGAAATGGGGTAGACGATCCTCTATATAGGCGTTACTGTGTGATTTCCCCCGAGTGTGATTTCCCCCAAGAGCGCCGCATGGAACAAATCTCCCGGTACGCCATGAAGACGATCGTCCTAGTAGAGGACGAAGACTTGGTGCGCCGGCTCGTGTCGCGTCTGCTCGAGAAGGAGGGCTACCGCGTCATCGAGGCCGGGACCGCGGAGGAAGGGCTGGAGATCTTGAGTAACGGCGAGAAGGCCGATCTCCTCCTCACCGACATCACACTCCCCGGTGGTCTGAACGGGGTCGAGCTCGGGCGGCGCGCGCTCGAAGAGCGCCGCGATCTGAAGCTGATCTGCATGTCCGGCTCCGGCGAAGAGGAGATGACGAGCGACCTCCTCAAGAGAGCCGGCCGCACAGCCGCCTTCCTCAGTAAGCCGTTCTCTCCCGGCGAGCTGGTCAAGACCGTAAACGGCCTGCTCGATACCGCCCGAGAGCCCCTGTGGGTTGTGGACTCTTTCGAGGCGCGGGACTCCTAGCTCGCGCGTCCGACCGACGACTCGCGGACGACGAGCTCGACGGGCAGCATCAGCTTGGGCGGGGTGGCCTTCGGATCGTCGATCAACGCCATCACCTGCTCGCCGGCCGCGCGCCCGAGCCCGACCTTGTCCTGGCGGATGGTGGTGATGGCCGGGCTGAAGGCGGCCGCGAAGGGCGCATCGTCGAAACCGACGATGGCAATGTCCTCGGGCACCTTCACGCCCGCGGCTTTGGTTGCTCCGATTGCGCCTACGGCCATCATGTCGCTGGCGCAGAAGACGGCGTCGGGTGGATCGTCGAGGGCGATCAGGCGCTTCATGGCCGTTAACCCCGACGGCTCGAAGAAATCGCCGGCCTGGATGTAATCGGAGTTCTGACTCAGGCCGAGCTCGTCGATCTGATCGCGGTATCCGGTCAGGCGGTCGCGGCCGGGGCGCGAATAGGTCCTGCCGGTGATGGTGGCAATCTTGCGCCGCCCGAGCTCGTAGAGGTGACGGACCGCTATCTTGGCGCCCTCGACGTTGTCGGATATCACATAACCGGTCAAGGGTCCCGTCAGATCGAGATCGACTCCGACGCAGGGGACTTCCGAGCGAACGAGCTTCTGGATCTCGGGGAAGCTGCGACCGACACCCATCAGAACCATTCCGTCGACGTGATGACGGCGACAGCGCTCGAGGTAGTCGTAGGTGCGGATGCTACCGGCAGGGGTGCCGCCGGTGAAGAAGAGCATGTCGTAGCCGCCCTCGGTGATCACTTCTTTGAGACCGTCGATAACGGCGCCGAACACCGGATGGTGCAGGTCGACATGGCCCGAAATGTCGAGGATGACACCGATAACCTGCGAGGGCATGTCGGTGACAGCGGCTGTCGAGATGTCGGCCGTCACCTCGAGCTCGCGCACAAGTTCGAGCACGCGCTCGCGGGTTTCGGCGTCGATTCCCGCGCCACCGCCGAGAATCCTGGTCACGGTCATGACCGTGACGCCCGCCTGGTCTGCCAGTTCCCGAATCGTGGGCATTGAAGTCGCCTTTCGAAAGATCGCCGCCGGTTTGGTTATCGAGCACCCCGTGCCTCGACTTTAGCGAGAGGTGCTCGGCAGATCGAGAACGCGCCCTGGCGCGCCTCGAGTGCTAGCTGCGGGGCAGGGACTCGAACCCCGACTACCTGATCCAGAGTCAGGCGTCCTACCATTAGACGACCCCGCAAAGACGAGCGCTGCGATTGTAGCGGCCTCGTACCTGCGCCAGCGACCGCAGGGCTGCTCTACGCACTACCAGTGCGCCTTCACAGCCCTCCGGCCCTGGAACTCGTCTCCAAACGAAGCACTCCGCCGTTCTGGGACGCGCTTAAGGCCGCGCCACACGATTCCCGCACCACGAGCTCCGTGGGGAGAACCACGACCGGCGGCTCGCTCGCCGCTTCGTCGATGATGCGCATGAGCGCCTCACAAGCCGCTGCGCCGAGGCCGGGCTTGTCCTGGCGAACGGTCGTGAGAGCGGGCTCCATCATGCTCGCGAAGGAGTTGTCGTCGAAGCCGACGACGGCGATGTCGTTGGGCACGCGCAAGCCGGCGACGTGGGCCGCTCGGATCGCTCCTAGCGCCATCATGTCGCTGGCGCAGAAAACGACTTCGGGGCGTTGCTCGAGCGCGAGCAGGCGCTCCATACCCGCGTATCCGGAAGGTTCGTAGAGATCGCCCTCGACCAGGTACTCCTCGCGGAAGGGAAGCTGTTCGTGCTCCAGGCCCGAGCGGTAGCCGAGTACGCGGTCGGCTCCCGGGCGGCTGGCCGGGATTCCCGAGATGTGGGCGATGCGCGTGTAGCCGAGCGCGTGCAGGTACTGGACGACGGTCGCGGCCGCCTCGACGTTGTCCGACATCACGTAGCCGGCCCGAGCGCCGACCAGATCGAGATCGACCGCCACGGTCGGGATCTGCTCCGCGAGCAGGTGCTGGAGCTCGGGGTCGGTACGCGAGAAGCCCATCAGGATGACGCCCTCGACGTTGTGGCGGCGGCAGCGGGCGACGTAGGAGAACTCCTCCACGAAATCGCCCGAAACGTGACCCGAGAAGAGCAGCAGGTCGTAGCGGCTGGCGACCGCGCGTTCCTTGGCTCCCTCGAGCACGTCGGCGAAGAAGGGGTGGCGAAGGTCCGGCTGCAGGCCGGTCGTGATTGCGGCGGCGATCACGCGCGGGTAGGTTGGCCGGTCGACTCGCTGGAGCATCTGGCCGCGCGCCGCTAAGTAGATCGCTCGCTCGCGAACCTCGTCGGTCACGGCTTGTCCTCGTCGCAACATCTCCGAAACCGCCTCGGCCGACATTCGCGTCGAGGGTGGCTCGGGTGCGGGCTGCGTGTTTTTCTCGTTGCTCACGGCGCCTCCCAGGCAGTATCGGTGTTTACCGCAGTCGCTGCTCGCAAGCTTCTCAGGAGCGCTCGTGCGAGACCACTACCGCCGGTGGATTCGGTTGTTTCTCGCCAGGTGAATCGGGAATCGGAGCAGCGCATTGAGTGCCGCCGCGGAAAACAGAGCGAAGGCCCGTTCGGCCTAGATCTACCGATCCGCTCGCGTTCCGAGCTTTGATCTGTCAATAATCTCCGCCATGAACGAACATCCAGTCACACTCCACGTCATGGACGACCTGCGGCGCTCGCGCCTCACGGTCTTCTTCCGTTTTCTTCTCGCCATTCCGCACATCATTTGGCTTGAACTCTGGGCGGTCGTAGTAATGATCGTCTTCATCCTCAACTGGCTAGTCGCGCTGATCATCGGACGACCCGCCAAGCCCTTCCAGCGCTTCACCGCTGCCTTCATGCGTTACTCGGCAACCGTGTTCGCCTATCTATTCCTGGTTGCGAATCCGTTTCCGGGATTCAAGGGCGAGCCTGGTAGCTATCCGATCGAGCTCGTGGTCCCCATGGAGCCCGAGAAGCAGAGTCGCCTGAAGACCTTCTTCAGGCTTCTACTCGCGTATCCGGCGGCAGCGGTTAGCGCCGTGCTGATGTACGCCACTTACGCGGTTACGTTCCTTGCCTGGTGGGCGGCGTTGATCACCGGACGGATGCCGCGTGGCTTCCGCGATCTCGGTGCCAATATGCTTCGCTACTCCGGTCAGGTCAACTCCTACGCGTTCCTGGTAACCGGCCGCTACCCGGACGCGAGCCCGTATGTGGGCATGTCGTTCGAAGCACCCGTCGCAGCTGAGGCGCCGGTTGCAGCTGAGGCGCCGGTCGCAGCTGACGCGCCCGAGGCGCCGTCCGAGACGTGACAAACAGCTCTCGTCGCCTGCTGGGGCTCCTGATCTTCGGGGCCCTGGCAGGCGGTTGGATCTGGGCGGCTCACGCCCTCTGGCAAACCTCGGTTCCCTCCAACCTCAAGCTGCCCCACGTCGACGTGAACGCACTCGTGGGTGCAAGCGAGCTGCATCGGGCCCAGCACTTCAGCTTCGTGCTCGACCTGTTCGGAGTAGTTGGGCTGGTGCTGCCGCTGGTGGTGCTCGCTCTCTACGCCAAATGGGGCCATCGCTTCATGGGCGAGTCGGCGGCGGGCCCGATCGGGACGGGGATGCTGCTGGCGATGCTCGGTTTAGCGATCCTTTGGATGGCCATGCTGCCGAGCAATATCGCCGAGCTCTGGTGGCTTCGCCGCTACGGGGTCGTGAAGGTTGGCTACGCCGAAATGGTCATCGGCACCTGGTCGCTGCTCGGCGCCGAGTTCCTCGGCATCTGCCTGACGATCCTGATCGTGATGGGCTTTGCGCGCCTGCTTGGAAACTATTGGTGGCTGGTCGGCGCTCCGGTATTTATCGGAATCGCGCTTCTCGTCACCTTCGTCCAGCCCTACATGAGTGGACTGCAGCCGCTCAAAGACCACTCCGCGCTCGTGCAGGCCGAGAAGCGTCTGGCGAAAAAGGAGGGCGTGGGGAACATCCCGCTCAAGCTCGAGAACGTCGGCACGCAAACCACGGCCCCTAACGCCGAGGCGATGGGGCTAGGTCCCAGCCGCCGGATCGGGCTCTGGAGCACGATCCTTGACGGGCGCTTCTCGGAGCCAGAGATCGAGTTTGTGGTCGCGCACGAGCTCGCCCATCACAAGCACAACGACCTATGGAAGGGACTCGGTTGGTACGCGCTCTTCGCCTTCGCGATCGCTTACCTGATCGCCAACGTGACGCGGCGGCGAGGGGGGATGGCCGTACCGCTGGCCGTGCCGCTTTTCCTGTTCGTCTGGGTCGCGTTTCCGACCGCCACTCTGCCGATCGACAACGCTTTCTCGCGCCGGCTCGAAGCCGAGGCGGATTGGACGGCGTTGCAGGCCACGCGTGATCCACAGGCCGGCAAGGCGCTGTTCGTGAGCTTCGTGCGCACTACCAATGAGGACCCGAATCCGCCCGCCTGGGATTCGATCCTCTTCGGTAGCCATCCGACCGAAGCGCAGCGGATCGCCATGATCGAGGCCTGGCAGAAGCGCAACGGCGGCTGAGGCGCTCGTTCTCTCAGCCGGTCGCGACGCGCTCGTGCTCTTCGGCGGCAAGTAGGCGCTCGGCCTCGAGCGCGGCCATGCAGCCGGAACCGGCGGCGGTGATCGCCTGGCGGAAAACCGGGTCCTGGACGTCGCCGGCGGCGAAGACCCCGGGCACGTTGGTAGCGGTCGAGCGTGGCTGCGTGATCAGGTAACCGGCCTCATCGTGGTCGAGCCGGTCGAGGAAGAGGGTTGTGTTCGGGTCGTGTCCGATAGCGACGAAGAGGCCGCCCACCGCCAGCTCGCTCGTATCGCCGCTCTTGGTGTCGCGCAAGCGCACGCCGGTGACGTGACCCTGCTCGACTCCGAGCACCTCCTCGATGACCGCGTTCGTCACGAGCTCGATCTTCTCGTTCGCCCGCACGCGCGCTAGCATGATCGGCCCGGCCCGGAACTTCTCGCGGCGATGGACGAGCGTCACCTTGTTGGCGAAGCGGGTGAGGAAGAGGGCGTCCTCCATCGCCGAGTCGCCGCCGCCGACGACGACGACATTCTGATTTCGGAAGAAGGCGGCGTCACAGGTGGCGCAGTGGGAGACGCCCTTGCCCTGCAGGGCCAGCTCCGAGTCGAGACCGATCCGGCGCGCGCGGGCGCCGGTGGTGATGACCAGCGTCTTTGCCAGGAACTCCCGGTCGCCGGTGGACACGCGGAAGGGACGCTCGCTGAGATCGACGCTGACTGCGTCGTCGGTCAGTAATTCGCTGCCGAAGCGCTCGGCCTGAACGCGCAGATCGCTCATCATCTGCTGTCCGAGCACTCCCTCCGGATAGCCGGGAAAGTTCTCGACCTCGCTCGTGATCATCAACTGGCCGCCCCAGGCGACGCCTTCGATCACGAGCGGCTCGAGCAGCGCGCGCGCTGCGTAGAGGGCAGCGGTGTATCCCGCCGGCCCGCCGCCGATGACGACCACGTTCCGAACCTCTTTTTCGCTCACTTCTTCTCCTGTCCGCCGTCAGAGAACATAACGCGATAACGACCTCGCCGCCGCTCCCGTGCCCAGGCGCGAGGACTCTCGATTGGGAGACTCGCTCAAAGTACTACAGCTTATTCAACGCTACGGAGGACGAGTTCGTTCCCGGCGAGCAGTCACTCGAAGCCGTCACGACACGGCTCTTTGCTGCAGACACGGCGGATAGACGCGCTGCTTCGCTACTGAGCTATCGAAGCAGATCGCTGTAGCCGGCGGCCACGAGTTGAGCGGGTTCGATCGCGAGTAGTGAGCGCAGGCGCTCGGCCTGCTCGCGCTCGCGCTGGAGATTCGACTCGGCGCCGGCGACGGCCTCGATCTCGATGAAGGCGCCGAGGCCTTTCACGCGATCGAGATGGATTCGCACCGTCTCCTCCCAGAGGAAGAGCCGGCGTTCTTTCTCGATCACGCAGGCGACGCCGAGAGCATCGCTGAGCGCCTGTCTCAACGCGAGAGAATCGGCGATCTCTACCAGGACGTAGTTGCTTATCCGCGCCGCCGCCTCTTCGGCACGCTCGTACTGGACGAGAACCGACGGACCCGGCTCCTGCTCGCGAAGCTTGAGGCGGCCGCGCGGGACGGCGAAGTAGGTATCGCGCTGGCACAGGGTGCCGGCCTCGCGCGCCCCCAACGCCAAACAGCGCGCGCGCGTTCTCTCGGGATCGGGATCGCGAGCCTTGAGCTCGATGTTCCGGCGCGCGCTCCCCGGAGGGGTCACGCCGGCGAAATCGGGTCGAGAACTGCGGGCGCCGCCTCCTCGACCGCGACCGCGTCCAGGGTGGTCTCGACCGTGCCTTGCTCGGTCGCCTGCTCGAGCTTGTTCCCGAAGCGGTCGAGCCTCTTCTCGGCCTCGCCGAACTTGGATTGGGCGCGGCCGAGGTGGGTTCCGACCAAATCGAAGTCATCCTTGAAACGGCCGAAGTCGTTTCGCAGCTGCGCGCAGTAGGCCATCACCTCGTGCGCGTGCTTTTCGATCTGGAGTCCCTTGAGCCCGAGCGCGATCACCTGCAGGTAGGCGGTGAAGGTTGTGGGCGAAACCGGGAAAACGCGCTTCTCCAGCGCGTAGGAGTAAAGGTTGCCCGTCTTGCCGCAGACGAGCTCGTAGTAGACGGATTCGGCCGGCAGGTACATGAGCGCGAAGTCGTAGGTGCCTTCATCGGGCCGGATGTACTTGCCGGCGATGGCGTCGATGTGCGTCTTCAGATCGCGTCCGAAGGCCTTCTCGTGAACCGCGCGATCGCTCTCGCTCGAGGCCTCGACGAGGCGCTGGAAGTTGTCGAGCGGGAACTTGGCGTCGACCGGGACGAGGCGCTCGACGCGGATGATGGCATCAACCCGCTCACCGCCCTTGAAGCCGTATTGCAGCTCGTAGTGCGAGGAAGGAAGGGCGTCTCGGAGTAGGTTCTCGAGCAACAGCTCGCCGAAGCCGCCGCGGGCCTTGGGCGGCTTGAGCGCTTGCTCCAGCCTGGCCAGATCCTTGACCCGGTCATTCATCTGCACGGTCGCCTCGCCGAGCTTGCCCAGCCGCTCGTGGATCTCGCTCGTCTGCTTCGAAGCGGTCTCCATCCGCCGGTCGACCTTGACATCCAGCTCGCCGAGTCGCCTATCCATGGTCTCGACGATCGCCTTCAGGCGCCCGTCGATCCCCTGCGTCCGCTCGGAAAGCTGGTCGGCGCTATCGCCGCGCAGCGCGATCAGCTCGCGCCGCAGGAGCAGGGTTAGACCGGTGCCGAGTACGACGACGGCGAAAGCGATCACGATCAGGAGAATGGTCTGCACGGGACCGATCAACATAGTCCTGCGATCGGACAGAACGGCGGACGCTGAGAGCTGCGTGGCTCTGGAGGGAAAGCGATCCGTGCTCCGCTCGTCTAGCGGCGTCTATGCTCACGGGACGCCGGGGTGGCGGAATGGTAGACGCGCCCGACTTAAAATCGGGTGTCTTCGGACGTGAGGGTTCAAGTCCCTCCCCCGGCATTCTCGACGTGCTGGCCGCCGATCGGCCAGTTCGGGCCGATCGGCTGACGACGCTGGACTGCAGGATGCTGCGGATGCGTCGCTTGTCCGTACATGAGTACTGTCCTGCGCTCGGCATCCCCCGCCTCCTTTGCCAGCGCCGCCCCAGCGCGCCGAGAAGCGTCTGCGGTCGGGACGGCGGAGGCTCGGGATGTGTCGACGTCCGTGATACGGCGTAGAGGAGCGTCTCTATTCCCGAAACTCAGCGGCCAGGAGTGCGGCGCCGTCGAGGATGTCCAGCTCGCTGGCCTCGATCGCCTCGAGGGCGAAGGCTTCGAGCAGCTCGCGGCAGACGATCGCGCCGGCGACGATCACCGGCGCCCGCTCGGGCTCGAGCGCGGGCACGAGGCGGCGCTCGATCAGCGGCAGGGCGGCCAGGCGGGCGAGCTGCTCGTGGACGGCGTGGCGAGAGATCGAGTAGCCGTGGACGCGCTCGCGGTCGTAGGCGAACAGGCGCTGGTCGAGCGCGGCCAGAGTCGTGACCGTGGCGGCGCAGCCGATCGCGGCACGAGGCGCGCGCAGGATCTCGGTGGGAATCCGGTCGAGCAGGAGCTCCCGTACGGCCTCGGCGCAACGCCCGAGCTCGGCCGGAGTGGGCGGGTCGGTGTGCAGGTAGCGCTCGGTCAGGCGAACGGCGCCGATATCGAGGCTGATGTGGAAGCTCGGTCCACGAGCGTCGCCGAGCACCAGCTCGGTCGAGCCGCCGCCGATGTCGACCACGAGCGCCGGCCCGGTCAGCGAGCGCCCGATCGTCGCGCCGCGGAAGGCGAGCAGAGCCTCCTCGTTTCCGGAGAGCAGTCGTACGCGGAAGCCGAAAAGGCGCTCGATCTCGGCCAGGAACTCGGGGCCGTTCGAGGCGTCGCGAACGGCGCTGGTGGCGACCACGAGCGCAGGCGCCGCGCCGAGCCGGTCGACGATCTCGTGGTAAGCGGCGAGCGTCTCGTGCACGCGCTCGATGCCGGCGGCGGAGAGGTGGCCGCTTCTGTCCACGCCCTCGCCTAGGCGTGTGATCAAGGTTTGGCGCTCGATCTCCTCGAGCGACGAGCCGGCGACCTCGGCCACGATCAGCCGGGTCGTATTGGTGCCGATGTCGATGGCTGCGACTGCCATTTCGAAACGAGCTACTTGCTCGGGACGAAGACCCGGGCACGCGCCAGGACCGCCTCGGCTTCGGCGAGCACTTCCTTCAGCACACGCACCCGCGCGCGTGCCGTGCGAAGTCGTGCGAGGCTGGCCTCCAGCCGCTCGAAAGCCTTCCTTGCCGCCTCGAGCTCGGAAGCGGTGCGCTCGCCCGAGTGGGCGATCCGCTTCAGCTCGACGCCGAGCTCGCTACGCAGGCTCTTCAGCGCCCTCCTCGTCTCGAGCGCCCGCACGACCACGAAGACGACGCCGGCGACAAAGGCGACGACCAAGACGGCGAGCGCGACCCAGAAGGCAGTCACAAAGGCGATGCTACCAACCGGCCTCCCGAGCGCTTGGCGACGCGATGCAGATCCGATACGAAACCGGCACATCTCACGCGCTTTCTCTGGCTACCGTTACACGACGCCGCGGGTGGGTGGATTGGGGGAGGGCGGATAAATGTGATGCCCCCACCTATCCCGTAGTCGGCTCCCATTTCGTTGCATCGCGGAACGATGCGGGAACGAGCCCTGAAACAGCTATCTGGCGCTATAATTAGCTATCTGGCGCTATAATTAGCGGTGCGACGCGGGGTGGAGCAGTCAGGTAGCTCGCCGGGCTCATAACCCGGAGGTCGCAGGTTCAAATCCTGCCCCCGCTATTAGAAAGCCCCGCTTGGCGGGGCTTTCTTCATGTGTACCTGGCTTTCGAGCCGGCGATCTGATCAATCGCTCCGCTAGGAGTCGGGATTCACGCCTCACGCTTGCTTGAGGTGGGTGATCATGTCGATGCCCGTCATCTGCAATGAGAAATTGAGCTTGCGGCTTATTGATAGGAGCGTAAGCGCGTTAACGCACGATTCTCGGTTTTCTTACGATCTTCTTAAGCGGAGACGAGTCCCGGGAGAGCCTCCGCCTATGGCGTTGAGGCTCGTGGCGCGTGAGGAGAGCGCTCGTGAGCCGCGTCAACCCCAAAGTGCTAATCCCCGGGTCTTGCCCGCACCCGTCTTCTGGACGAGAATGAGATCGGCGTCTTTCGGCATCGACTTCGGAGGTTGAGATGAAACGGATTGCGGCACGTCTTAGGCCTGGCTGGCTCGTGGTTGGACTGGCGCTACTGCTGGTACCGGCGGCGCAGGCGAGGTCAGCGTCCGATCAGAATGTGGGCGCTCGGGCGAGCGCGCTTGGTACGGGTATCGGCCTTGCGCAGTCGGCCCAAGCGAATAGTCAGGCGCTCACAGGCGGAAAGGCGATCCGCGTGGCCGTTCGCAAAGGGTTCATCGCTATCAACGCAGCCAACAAGAAGCTCTACGCGTGTGAATGGGGGCACTGCACGAAGGCGGGCAAAGCGCTCCGCAAGACCGCCCAGCACTGGCTTAAGGTGCTGCAAAGGATGCCGCCGGAGACGAAGACCGTCGCCAGGGGCCTCAGCGCGGCGATCACTTCGCTCCAGTACTGGGACGCGAACGGGCGCGACGCCGTTCGTGCCGATGCCGCTGCCAAAGCAAAAAAACAGAGCCAGTTCGACCACTGGTATAAGCTCTACAAGACGCACTACAAACTGGGCCTGAAGTACCAGAACCGCGCTGTCAAAATCCTTTCGTAGGGCTAGAAAGCGACGGCGGGTGACGGGCAAACGCTGGCCGCGTTAAAACGAAGGTCGTCCGTCGGTAGCGAGCGTTGACTCGACCGAGTGCAGGCTCTCGCGGCTCGAGCCAGGACGAAGCCTGCGCGCCGCGGCTAGCCTTCGCGGGAACCAGCATGGTGGTCGAAGAGAACTCGAACTTCGAAGCGGGGCCCGGCTTTCGGCCGCTCGTGCCGCGGCCTGCTAGCGGGCGCGTCTTCGTGGGCCATCGTCGCGTGCGCCTCTCCGACGCCGATCCCTTCGGGCGCTTGCGCTTGGATGCCGTGGCGCGCTATCTACAGGATGTCGCCGGCGACGACGTGCTCGAGACGGGATGGGGCTCCCCCGATCACTTCTGGCTCGTGCGCCGGACCGTGATCCAACAGCTGCGGCCGATCTCGATCGAGGATATGGTCGAGATGACGACCTGGTCGAGCGGCACAGCGTCGTCTTCGGCTTCGCGGCGCACGACTCTCGCCGCTGAGCGCGGCGGATTGATCGAGGCCGAAAGCGTCTGGGTCCATCTTGGCCGCGAGGGTCGTCCAGAGCGTTTCGGCGGGAACTTCTTCGAGGTCTACGGTCATTCCGCGAACGGGCGCCGCATCTCGCCCAGGCTCGAGCTCCCCGATCCGCCCGCCGCTGAGCGCACGCCCTGGCCGCTCAGGCTCACCGATCTCGATGTGCTCGGCCACCTGAACAACGCCGCCTACTGGGAGGCGATCGAGGAAACGGCGGCGCAGAAGGGGATCAGCCTAGCGGCGCCGCTCGAGGCCGCGCTCGAATTCCGTCAGGCGATCGATCTCGGCGACGAAGTCGAGCTTCTCTACTCGACCGAGGAGAACGTTTTCCGGCTCGGGCTCGCGGTGTCGGATTCTGTTCGGGCCGTGGCTGCGCTTCGCCAAGGAAAGGCTTCCGCGTAAGGAAAGAAATGAGCCGCGGTGCGCTACCGCGGCGAAGGCCTGAAGAGGGAAGCACGAGATTCGCACCGAGCACGTCGTTTACACGCTCGCACCTATCGAGCAGCGGGAGCGCGGGCGCGAATACGGCCAGATGAAGTAGTCGGCCTTCAAGCGAGGCGGGGGGGCAGGACACCGGCCGTAATCACCGGCTGGTGCTCGCGTTTTATGGCCAGCTAGAACGCGGGCTTCCGTAGTAGGCGCTTGCATTTCCCACGCGGGTGCGAGAGCATCAGCCATCCCACTGGCTCCAAGGAGGACTCATGCCCGCTTCGCTCTCGCCGCGCGCTCTCGTGATACTCACCGTGGCGTTCATCGCCGCCGTGTTCGTCTTCGCCGGCATCTACACGGCTACACAGCACAATCCAACACCGCACCAGCTGCGCGTGGGCGTCGTCGGGCCCCAAGACGCTGTGCTGAAGGTGAAGGCCGGGCTCAATCTTGCCGCGCCCGGCTACTTCAACCTCTACACATACCCCAACGAGGCGAGCCTGAAAAAGGCGATCAAGGATCGCAAGGTTTACGGCGGATACGTGCAGAAGAAAGGCTCGGGCCTGCTGATCACGGCAAGCGCGGCTGGCAAGGCTCCGCAGCTGGCGCTGGAGCTCGTGGGCCAGAAGCTCGCAGCCGCTGTCCCCGAGCCGCTGAAGGTCGAGGATCTGGTTCCGCTTCCCAAGTCCGATTCGCAGGGGCTTTCCAGCTACACCTATCAGTACGGCCTGCTGGTTCCCAGCTTCTTCTTCGCCGTTCTCATCTTCATGTTCGCTCAAGGCCTTTCGCTCGTCTGGCGGCTGGGATTGACCGGCGCCTACTCGCTCGGCGCCGGAATCATCGGGGCACTGACCGTTGACCAGGTCATCGGCGCGCTCCCGCATCACTTCCTCGCGCTCGCCGCTCTTGGTGCTCTCTACGCTGCCACGGCCGTGCTCGTGGCCTATGGGCTCTCTTGCTTACTGAAATACGCCGGCCTGGCTCTAGCCGGCCTGCTCCTGATCCTTGTCGGGAACAGCACCGCTGGTGGCTCGATCAACCAGGAGTTCCTGCCGAGCTTCTTCCGCGATATCGGCCAGGCCCTTCCCAACGGCGCCTTCATTCGCTCGGTGCGCAACACCGTCTACTTCGACGGCGCCAATACCCATCGAGCGATGCTCGTGGTCGCGCTCTGGGCAGTCGGAGGTCTGGCGCTGGTGCTCGTGGCCGAGGCACTTCCTGGCCTACTGTCCCGGCCCAAAAAGGGGCTCGCGCCCGAGCCTTCCGCCTAGCTCCGGTTTTTCCCTGGGGGCGCTGCGACCCGGCGGCGTCGTGGTGCCCCCAGGATGTTTTCTCGCGGTCGTGGGAAGATGCCCGAAGACCGAAAGGAGCAGAGAATGCCCGAGCAAGTCTCGTCACGAGCAGTGATCGCGATGGCCGTGCCGTTTGCCATCGTCAGCTTCGTCTTCGTTGCGATCAACGCCTTCACCCAGCACGCCCCGAAGGCGCACGGATTGCGAGTCGCCTACGTCGGCTCGCCGTTCGCCCAGCCACACATCCAGGCCGGCCTCGACAAGGCCGCGCCCGGAGCCTTCGAGCTGCGCAGCTACGCGAGCGCGGCGAGCGCACGCAGTGCGGTTCTCGAGCGCAAGGTCTACGGCGCCTTCGTGCAGAGGGACGGATCGTCGAGCCTGCTTCTGACCGCGGGCGCCGCCGGCATAGGCGCGCAGCAGGCAATCGAGCACGCCTTCACGGCGATGGTCACGCACGCGCCCGCGGGGATGAGACAGAAGCTGCTGAGCGAGGATCTGAGGCCGCTTCCCGCCAACGACTCGCGCGGTCTCTCGAGCTCGGCGTTTCAGTTCGGTCTCCTGGTTCCCAGCTTCGTCTTCGGGATACTCCTCTTCATCTTCGGTCGCGGAGCCGCGCTCACCCACCGGCTTCTTTCGATCGGAGTCTTCGTGCTCGTTTCCGCTCTCGTCGCAGCCCTGGCTGTCGGTCCACTCATCGGTGCGCTTGCCGGGCACTTCTGGGCCCTCTTCGCGATCGGCGCTCTCTTCTCGGCCGCCGCGGTGCTGGTGACTTACGGTCTCGAAGCCGTCCTCGGTTTCGCCGGTACCGGTATCGCCGCGTTCGTCCTCATCCTCATAGGGAACTCGACCGCGGGCGGAGGGTCGAACCAGGAGTTCCTACCTAACGTCTTCCGCCAGATCGGGCAGGCGCTCCCCAGTGGGGCCTTCGTTCGCTTTGTCCGCAACACCGTCTACTTCGACGGCAATCACACGCGCGGCGCGCTGCTAGTGATCGCGGCCTGGGCCGCCGCCGGCCTGGCGCTCGTGTTCGTCGCCGACCCGCTCCGAGCGTGGCTGAAGCGCCCGCGGGAAGCCTTTGAACCGGTCGAGAAGAGCGTCGGCTAAGGGCCTATCCCGATAGATCTGTACGCCCAATGCAGCTGATTCGCGGCGCCAGTGGCCGCCCGGGTCGTTCGACGCACAACCAGTGCGCCTTCGCGGCCCGCCCGACCCCCGGCATCTACGGCTCGACTCCCTCAGTCGCACCTCCCTACCGGGATAGGACCTAGACCGAGCGCTGATAGACGCGGATAGTCCGCGTCGCGAAGGCCATGCAGACAACCAGCAGGGCGGCGAGCAGCCCTAGGTGCGTACCGACCGAGCCCCAGTCGGTGCCGGTGTTGATGGCCGACCTGGATGCCTCCACCGCCCAGTTGAGCGGGTTGAAGCGGGCGCCGACTCGCATCCAGTGCGGGATCAGGTTCTGCTGCATGAAGGCGGAGGAGAGGAAGGTGAGCGGCAGCATGAAGAGGTTGAGCATGGCGATCAGCGTCTCCTCACGGCGGAAGATGAGCGCCAGGCCGTTCGAGACGGCGTTGAGCGCCCCCCCGAGTAGCACGGCCGCCGTGAACATGACGAGCAGGCCGAGGGCGCCGTTTGCGAAGTGGGCCCCGAGGGCGTAGGCCAACACGACGATGATCGCCGCCTGGATGATGATCGTGACCGACGTCTGCAGCACGTGGCCGATGAAGAAGGCGCTGCGCCTCATCGGTGACACGAGCAGGCGGTCGACGACGCCTCGGTTGAGGTCGTCGATGGTCGCCATCCCATTCCAGCCACCCGAGAAGAAGGCCGTCATGATCACCACGCCGGGGGCCAGAAACTGAATGTAGGAGGTCGCCTTGAAGCCCGGGATGTTGGCGATGCTCTTGAAGAGCGGGCCGAAGAGCAGCAGCCAAATCACCGGCTGTATGAGCGAGACAACGATCCACCAGGGCTGACGTGCCAGCCGGCGCAGGTCGCGGTCGGTCATCGTCAGGCTGTGTCTGAGCAGAAGCCTCATCTCTTCTCCGCCGAGCCCTCCGGGCGGCGGCCGCCCTCTTCGTCGGCGCGCGCGAACTCGCGGCCGGTGTAGCGCATGTAGACGTCGTCGAGCGAGGGGCGCGAGACCGAGACCGAGTCGACCGCGAGGCCCTTCGCCTCCAGCGCCTGTAGCACGAGCGGAACGGCCGTCGCACCGTGCTCGACCCGGGCGCGCAGGCAACGAACGTCGTGGTCGACGTGGCGGATTCCCTTGACATCCGCGAGCGCGGCATTGATGGCGCCATCCTCGGCGTCCTCGCGCAGCTCGACGTGAACCGTGTCGCCCTCGAGCTCCGCCTTCAGCTTCTCCGGGGATCCGGTCGCCATGACCTTGCCACGGTCGATAATCGCCAGCTTGGCGGCGAGCTGATCGGCCTCCTCGAGATAGTGGGTGGTGAGCAGAATGGTCAGGCCTTCCTCGTGCGTCAGGCGCTCGATTTCCTGCCACATCTCGGTACGGACTTCGGGGTCGAGGCCGGTTGTAGGCTCGTCGAGGAAGAGCACCTGGGGCCGGTGGACAAGCGCGGTGGCGATGTCGAGCCGACGCTGCATCCCGCCCGAGTAGTTTCTCGCGACTCGTTTGGCCGAGTCCTTCAATCCGAACTGCTCGAGCAGCTCGTCGACGCGTTGCTTGAGCTCGCGGCCGTGAATCGAGCGAATAAGTCCCTGCAGGCGCAGGTTCTCGCGCCCGTTCAAGTTGACGTCGACGCCCGAGGTCTGCCCGACGACGCCGATCGCCTCGCGCACCCGTCCCGCCTGCCTGACAACGTCGAGGCCGGCCACGCGTACGGTTCCCGAGGTCGGGAAGGAGAGGGTCGTTGCGATCTTGACGGCGGTCGTCTTGCCGGCGCCGTTCGGCCCGAGCAGGCCGAAGACCGAGCCGGCTGGAACGACGAGATCGATGCCGTCCAGGGCGCGAACCGCGCCTTTGTAGACCTTGGCCAGGCTCTCGATCTCGATCGCGTTGCCGTTTTGTTCCTGGTTGCTCATGACGAGTCCGACAATCTAGCGGTTCGGTCTTTTTTCCGTAAGGGCAGTAATCGAAGCGTCTCTGCGCGGACTCGAGCCGGCCGTGCCCAAGCATCCCGTGGGCGAGCTAGTGTAGGCGCGGATACTCGGGGCTAGGGAGGAACGGAATGCAAAGACGCACGCTTGGCACAACGGGAATGGAGATCAGCGTTGTCGGCTTCGGCGCCTGGGCGATCGGCGGCGGTGGCTGGGAGTGGGGCTGGGGCCCGCAGGACGACGCCGACTCGATGGCGGCGATCAAGAGAGCAATCGAGTTGGGAGTCAACTGGATTGACACCGCTCGCGTGTACGGCTTCGGCCGCTCCGAGGAAGTGGTCGGCCGGGCGCTCAAGCATATGTCCGATAAGCCCTACATCTTCACCAAGTGCGGTCTCGAAGGCCGGAACGGCATCGGTGTCAACGAGCTCAAGGCGTCGACGATCGAGCGCCAGTGCGAGGAGAGCTTGAGCCGACTCGGGGTCGAGGCGATCGACCTCTACCAGATCCACTGGTCCATCCCCGACGAGGACATCGAGGAGGGTTGGGCGGCCTGCGTGGCGCTTCTCAGCGCGGGCAAGGTCAGGCATATCGGAGTCTCCAACTTCAACGGCTCGCAGCTCGAGCGCATCGGAGCGCTGGCGCCGGTCGAGTCGTTGCAACCGCCCTACTCGCTCATCAACCGCGCGATCGAGAGCGAGATCCTGCCCTACTGCGCGCGTGAGGAGATCGGCGTGATCGCCTACTCGCCGATGGCGTCGGGTCTGCTCACTGGTGCTTTCAGCGCCGAGCGTGTGGCCGCGCTGCCAGAGGATGATTTCCGCTCGCACGTGCCGCACTTCCAGGAACCGCAGCTCTCCGGCAACCTGGCCGCGGCCGAGCGCCTACGCCAGATCGGCGAGCGGCACGGCGCCTCCCCGGGCGCGGTCGCGGTGGCCTGGACGCTGCGCGACCCGGTCGTGAGCGGCGCCATCGTCGGCTTCCGGCGCGCCGATCAAGTGGACGGCATTCTGCCCGCAGCGGGCGAACTGGAGCTCAACGCCGAGGAGATCGCCTTCGCGGAGGGGGCGTAGCTCTCTTCGAGCTCAGGAGAGGTGCTTGACGAAGACGAGCCGGTCCTCGCCGGGACCGGCGAAGTCCTTCAGCACGCGCTCGAGCTCGAACCCGAGCGCCTCGTGGAAGGCGATCGAGCCGGTGTTGATCGGCGCTGTGATCAGGCGGACGACCGTGCGCCCGTGCGCTCGCGCGGCTTCGAAGAAGGTCTCGTAGAGCCTGCGTCCGATCCCCTGGCGGCGCAGCTCTGGCGCGACTCCGGCCATGTGCACGTAAGCCTCGTCGGGGTTGGTCTCGGAGAGAAAGCCGCAAAGGAAGCCCGCCAGACCGCAGTCGGGAGTGTTGGCGACGAAGCTCGAGCCCTCGAAATGGACGAAGAAGACGCCGGGTAGGTTCTGCGTCATCTCGCGCCCACTCCACCACTCGTTCACTTGTGGGTAGACGCGCCCGTAGTCGGAGGGGCGAGCGTGACGGATCTCGATCTCCACCTGCGAGAGCGTAACCGCTACCAGGTGGTCTTCGCCGTGAACACGCTCGGCTCGGCTGGCGGTTGCTCCGCGTGAGACTGGTACAGAGGCGACGCAATTCGTGCGCTTTTCCTCGCTACCGTTTCATGACCCCGCGGGCGGATGGTTCGGTGGCGGGCGAAAGAAGCTGGTGCCCTCTCGCACCCGGTCGACGGGTCTTCATTTCGCTTGGCGCTCTCGGTGGCGGGCGGAGGAACGTGGTGCCGTCGGCCCCTCCGATGTGGCCGACGACCACTAACATCGGCGCTGTGCGCGTGATCGAGATGGAAGCCCGCTCGGCGCTCGTCAAGTCCGGGCTCGGCGGCGTCGACTACGTGGTCAACCCCTACACCGGCTGCCGCTTCGGCTGCGCCTACTGCTACGCGACCTTCATGAGCCGCTACGTTTCGGAGCCGGTCGAGAGCTGGGGCGAGTACGTCTACGTGAAGCGGAACCTGGTTGAGTTATTCGAGCGCGAGCTGGCACGGATGAAGCCCGAGCGGCGCAGGCGCTCGATCTTCATCAGCTCGGTGACCGATCCCTACCAGGGCGTCGAGGCCAAGTACGAGCTCACCCGTGGGGTTCTCGCTGCGCTCGCTCGCGAGCACTACCCGGGCCCGGTCACCGTCCTGACCAAGTCGCCGATGCTGCTGCGCGACATCGATCTCTTCCACGAGCTGCCCGATTTCGAGGCCGGGCTGACCGTCACCAGCGGCGAGGACGAGATCTCACGCTGGCTCGAGGCGCACGCTCCGCCGCCGCGCAAGCGGCTCGAGGCGCTGCGTGCTCTCAACGAAGCGGGGATCCGTACCTACGCCTTCGTCGGCCCGCTCGTGCCGCACTTCGTCGAGCGCCCCGAGCTGCTCGAGGACCTGTTCGCGCGCCTGGCGGATGCCGGTGTGCGCCGCGTCTACGTCGAGCAGCTCAACACCAAGGCCTACATCCGTCGGCGCCTGGACGAGGTCGTGGCCAGGCAGCCCGAGCTGGTGCGCGCCGCCTACGCCGAAGCGCGGACAAGGGAGCACCGCGTCCGCCTCGAGCAGATCGTCTCCGAGCTGATCGAGCGCCACGGGATGGAGCTGCGCCTGGGCGCAGTCATCGACCACCCCGAGAACGAGACGCCTTCGAAGCGGTGATTGCGTAAGAGATCGCCGCCGGCGATCGGCCCTGGTGAGCCGTGCCCGCGCGGGTCGGTTGCGGCGGCTGGCCGCAGCGAGATCGGGGACGTGTCGCTTCGCTGAGAGCGCTATTCGCTACGAGTGCGCAAATGCAGAGTCCGACTCTGACCCCTGTGAGAATCTCTGAGCCCAGCGGCCGCCGAGCTAGGTTGACCATAGCCCCGCCCGGAGAAGCGATCCCACAGGGCCTTTTCTGAGGAGTTGCTTGACAGGCTCGATCTCGAGAGTATGATCGCAGCGTTCTTCGCTTTTCTCGAAGGCAGTTCGAACTATTCGAATGGGATACGAGGTCGGAACATCAACCAGCGTCGAGCGAGCTTTCGACCTTCTCGATCGAGTGGCGGCGGCAGGAAGAGACGGGATCTCGCTCGCGGAGCTGGCCTTAACTGTCCCGACGGCGAAGAGCACGACGCATCGCTACGTGTCGACGTTGCTCAAGCTCGGGCTCATGCGCCGCGATTCGGCGCAGCGATTTCATCTCGGAGTGAAGCTGGTCACACTCGCTACGGCGTTCCTGACCGACGACGAGCTTCGGCAAGCTGCGCGACCGCTCCTGCAAGAGCTCGTCGATGTGACGCGCGAGACGGTCCATCTCGGCTCCCTCGCGGGAACCGAGATGGTGTACATCGACAAGGTCGAGAGTCCGCAGTCGATCCGGCTCGTATCGCATATCGGCGCCCGTGCGCCAACGCATTGCACCGCGATTGGCAAATGCATCCTGGCGTACCTCGACGAGGAGCATCGCGCTTCCGCCCTTGTGCATCCACTCGAGGTACTGACCCCGCACACGTTGACCGGCGAGGCGCTGGTCGCCGAGTTCGCGGAGGTCAGGCGCCAAGGCTTCGCGATCGACGATGAGGAGAACGAGCTCGGCGTCCGCTGTCTCGCAGCGCCGATTCTCGCGACCACGCAGGAGCCGCTCGGCGCCGTGAGTGTCTCGGCGCCGGCCACACGTCTCGACTGGAATCGCTGCGTCGAGCTGGCACCGACCGTGATCGAGACGGCACGAGAGATCGCGCGACGAGCAGGCCACGCGCCATTCGCGGATCACAGCGACGGCCGGAGGTCGGCAGCGCCCCAGACGGAGCAAGCCAACGAGGAGTGATGTGGAGATGAAGAGGTCGATCCAGAGCCCGCAGGAGAGCAAGATGCTTCCCGTCCAGAATGCAGCCACCGGGGCGATCGTGGGCGAGATTCCGCTCGCCTCGCTCGAGCAGGCGCAGGCGGTTGTTGATATGGCGCAGCAAGGGCAGCGCGAGATGGCCGCCCTCGCGGCCCACGAGCGCGCGGCGCTGTTGTTCGCAGTCGCCGACCGCATGGAGGAGCTGGAAAAGGACCTTTCCGAGCTGCTCGCGGCCGAGAACGGCAAGCCGATTCGCCAAACTCGCGACGAGATCCGCGCAGCCATTCGCATCTTCCGTGGCTTCGCCGAAGAGGCAAAGCGCATCTTCGGGCGCCAGATCCCGCTGGACGCCGTCCCTGGCCTCGAGCGGCATCTTGCGCTGACCATGCGCGAGCCGCTCGGAGTTGTAGCGGCGATTGTCCCCTTCAACTACCCGGTCGAGCTCTACGCGCACAAGGCCGCGGCTGCACTCGCCGCCGGCAATGCCGTTATCGTCAAGCCGCCGAGCAACTGCCCGCTGACGCTGGTGCGGATCCACGAGCTGATCCAGAAGGCGGGCGCGCCGCCCGCTGCGCACCAATTGCTGGCCGGCCATCGCGAGATCGTGCGCTTCCTCGCCAGCACGCCTGGCGTGAAGATGATCAGCCTCACCGGCAGCACCCGCGTCGGCATCGCGCTTGCCGAGCTCGCCGCCGGCACGCTCAAACGCGTTGACTTGGAGCTGGGCGGCAACGACGCGATGATCGTCTGCGCCGACGCGGATCTCGAGCGCGCGGTGGACGCCGTCGTGCTCGGACGTCTCGCGCGAGGCAACGGCCAGATCTGCTGCGCGGTGAAGCGCGTCTACGTCGACGCATCGCTGTATGAGCAGTTCGCCGAGGCGCTCGCGGCCAAGGCCAAGGCTCTCGTGGTCGGCGACCAGCTCGACGAGGCCACCGACGTCGGGCCGCTGATCGACGAGCCGGCTGCGAAGGCGGTCGAAGATGCGATTGAGCTGGCCGTAGCCGGCGGCGCGCAGGTCGTGGCCGGAGGCGAGCGGCGCGGAGCCTTCGTCGATCCGACCGTGCTGGTCGACGTCCCAACCCAAGAGGAGGCGATCCGCGAGGAGATCTTCGGGCCGGTGGCGCCGCTGCTGCGGATCAGTAGCCCGGAGGAGGGCGTCGCGCTAGCGAACGACTCGCCCTATGGGCTACAGGCGTCGCTGTTCACCCGTGACGTGCAGCGAGCCTTTGAGCTCGCGCGGCGGCTGGAGG
>Ga0066798_10000048_pt1 | contig 71702 bp, 60 predicted proteins | sample PersoiDNA2013203_FD_70961 | JGI IMG/M metagenome (GOLD analysis project Ga0066798, IMG submission 70961) | Permafrost soil microbial communities from the Arctic, to analyse light accelerated degradation of dissolved organic matter (DOM) -... | ecosystem: Environmental > Terrestrial > Soil >... | reverse complement strand
ACGCCAGCGGCGTATCGGTCAGCGCGTTGAAGGAGCGGCGGCACTGGCGGCAGCGGTAGCGCTGCAGGCCGCGCAGGATGCCATGACGGTATAGCTTGTCGCCGTTGCAGTGGGGGCAGCGGCGCATGCGCGCGCCCCGTTCCTCGATAATGGCCAGGCAGTCGGCCAGCGACGTGCAGCCTTCGAATAGCCGGCGCAAGCCTTCTCCCTGCTCCCCGGTTAGCCTGGTCAGCCAGCCCAGGCATTGCGTGCGTACGGCTTGGTACTCGTCCACGTCCATGTTCGCCTCCGTCTTGGCTCATGCCAACTTACGGTATGACAAAGGTCGAGCCAATAAGTTCCTTGCGACCAGGGCACAGAGCCTACAACAACCGTAGCATCGCCGCCTTGATGACGCCGGCCGTCTTGTTGACGGCGCCCAGCTTCTCAAGCGCGTTATTGACGTGGAAATTGACCGTGCGTTCGGAGATGTGCATGATCTGGCCCACCTCGCCGGAGGTCTTGCCGTCCGCCGTCCAGCGCAGCACCTCGATCTCGCGCGGCGTCAGCGGCGGATGGCTGGGCGACGCGATCGACACGAGGCGTGTCATGCCCTCGTGCGCCACCTGGACCAGCCAGGACATCTTCAGCGAATGCTCGCGCAGCTCCGTCTCGCCGAGGATGTCGTGCGAGCGCGCCAGGGTCAGCAGGCCGCCAACGCCGCGTGCATCGTAGGACGACTGGGCCCAGCCCACGCGCAGGCCGTGGCCGCGCGCGTCTTCCCAGAACTCGGGGCACTGGCCGAAGACCTTGTCCGTCCATACCAGCGGCAGCACCGACTGCATGCCGTGCGCCACGGTGGGATCGATGCGCAGGTAGTTCTGGCGTGCGTAGCGGTCCTGCCAGTGGCGCGAATAATTATTCTTCATGTACATCTTCGGATTCGATACGGGCAGCGGCATGCGCAAGCCGTAGGCACAATATTCGAATCCCAAGTCGTAGGCAGCCGCCGCCAGCACGTCGAACAGTTCGTCCTCCGTGGCCGCCGTCAGCAAGCCTTGCATCTGCTTGTCCTGCCAGTGCGTTAAATTCACAGTATCAGCTCCCCGCTGGTGGGCCGCGCGCTGCATTGATGGCGTGATACGCCAGTCATACAGCCGCCCGGCGGTGGTCGCGCTTCGGGCTCCGGATGCACAACCGCACGGAGCTTGCGTCTTGTAGTGCAAGTCACAATACCAGCCGGAAAAATTGTCGTCAAATGTAACTTTTTTGTTTCATCAAAATTGGCCGATATCTTACAACAGCGCTGCTGTCAACCTTGACAGTGGTTCAATTTTCCGTCCCGGGCTTCAATACTTGTTTCGGCCCGTTGCGCCGTTTTCGCGAGGAGTTGCCCCATGTCCGACAGACCTTATGTACGCATGACCTTCGCCGCCATGCAGCGGCGCCAGTTGCGCCACCTGGTGTCGGCCCTGGACGACGACCTCGCCGTTGCCGCCGGCGACGGCGCCACGGCCAGCGCCATCACCGGCTACACGGAATGGGTGGGCGAAGGCGAACCCGTATTGACGATGGGCTGGGATTGGGAGATGCGCGCCGGCGAGGCCGGCGTCGCCCTGTGCCGCGTGGGCGACCCGCGCAGCAACCTGTGCGTGGTCATGCGCGCCGGTGCCGCCGATGACCTCGACGACAGCGACACCTTGCTGAAGATCCTGATCGACCGCTCGAACTGGCAGGAGGAAACACTGCGCTATCTGCAGCATCGCTACCACGGTTGACCGGTGCCGCAGCGCGCGGCCGCCCTCTCCCACCCCCGTTTTACCCTTCACCTGCTCCCGGCGCAAGCCGGCAGCGGGTTTTTGTGTTTTCCAAACTGTCAGAAGTAACAGTTTTGCTCAGGCATAAATCATAGTCAAATGGCAACTCCTGATCAACATCAACTTCACCTAGCGGAGCGGGGAATGAATCGAATCGCCGGCAACACCAGCACTCTGAGCAAAGAACTGTTTTCCCAGATCGGACGTTACCGTCACAAGGTCTTCGTCGAGACGCTGGGATGGGACCTGACGGTCCGCAACGGCGAGGAATTGGACCAGTTCGACCGGCCCGACACCTTGTACGTCGTGTCGAAAGACGAGGAAGACAATGTCAACGGCTGCGCCCGGCTGCTGCCGACCAGCCAGCCCTACCTGTTGGGTGACGTATTTCCGCAACTGATGAACGGCCAACCAGTGCCGTGCAGCGACGAAATATGGGAATTGTCGCGCTTCGCCGCCGTCGATTTCAACAGCCGCACGACGTCGGCACTGTCGCAATTTTCGTCGGAAGTGGCCGTGCGGCTGCTGCAGGACTCCATCGCGTTCGCCGCCGAGCAGGGCGCGAAGCGCCTGATCACGGTCTCGCCCATCGGCATCGAACGGCTGCTGCGCCGCGCCGGCTTCCACGCCCACCGTGCCGGCCCGCCGATGATCATCGACGGTCACCCGATCTTCGCGTGCTGGATCGAGGTGCGGCAGCCGGGGTAAAGGCCTGGCGCACCGCCGTCCGCACGGGACGGCGGTGATCCGGCCGGGTGCGCCGCACCGGCGGCCACCCGGCGCCCCACGCTTGCAGCCGCGTGAAGGCCGCCACGATCGTCATGCCGGCGACCCGCGTGGCGATCCGCCGACGCCGCACTACCCATCAGGGCGAACGGTATCGCCAACCGTGTCATTCCACCAGCTCCCAAGACAATTGGCCGCACAGCGCGCCCAGGCATGTCCTGACCACGCCATACATGTCGTTGCTTTCGCCATCCAATAACGGCGCACGCCGCCACGCATGGGCAGCCGCGACCGCCACCAGATGGGACAGGATATTGCCGGCGCTGCCGAAATCCGTCGTCAAGCCTAGAACATTGCGCTGATCCGCCTCGCTGGGTATGTCGATCCCGTAAATGCCGGGCCCCAGCTCCTGCAGCCCCCACGGCGCTGGAACGAGCGGCTCGAGCTTGCCGCGCAGGGCGATGCCGATGGCGGCGACCAGGCCAGCGACGCCACTGGCCGACAACGGCTCGCTCAAATAGAACACGGCCGAGTCTGGTCCTGCCGCGCCCGTCTGGGGATTCATCACCTTGAATTCCGCCACCGGGGTGCGGGCCAGCGGCAATGCCAGCAAGGCCGTGTGCAGGGGCTGCCCGCAATACGCCGGCTTTACGGTGACCTGGAAGCGGGCCAGCGCGGTCGCATCGCTCAACGCGTGGACCACGCTGACCAGTTCGTCCTGCTGGGTGGGCGTGATGCGAATATCGGTATGGCCGACCCACTGGTTGCCGGCGGCGTTCTGGATCTGTGCATACACGTCCTGGCCATGCGAACGGCCACGGCCGACGGCGTTGATCGTGTATTCGTGCCAGTACTGCTGGTTCTTCTGGTTTTCAGCGCTTGGCGCGGTGGCGCGGTGTGCGCGATAGATATTCTTGTAGATCCACTGCGCCGCGGTCGAATAGTCGGTTTGCTGCACCGCCTGGTAATAGCGGTAAGCAATCCCGCAGGCTTCCTTCAAAACGCTCCAGCGTTGTTTCATCGTCACACCCCCACGGTTTCGATGATGGAAACTTCAACATAGCACGCTCAAGCGCGAACGCGCATATGCGCGGTCCCGGCTTGGCCGGACCCGATATATGCCATGCTGAATATACGGATAGCCCGCCTTGATATCGTCACGTAAGGCTCCGGCACGAATAATGGCGGCGCGGGCGACACGGGCCCCTGCGACGTGCCGGCGATCACGGCCGGCTGCGCCGTGGTCGGCGCGTTCGACGCCGCCGTCGTCAGGCGCGTATTCACCGACACCACCAGGCCGCTGGTCGGGTCCTTCACCACGGATATGACCTCGTAGGCCTGGATTGGATCGCTGCCCGTCTGCGTGTACAGGATGCTGCCCACCGTCGTCTTGGCCAGGATGGCCGTGTTGTCCGCCGTGACTACGTAGGCCACGTCGCCATGCACGTCGCGCACGATCTGCGTGACGACCACGTCCTGGTTCGTCTCCGGATTCGTTACGGTTTCGCCCACCTGGGTGTCGGGTGTCACGGCGGTGGCCGCCAGCGCCGGGCGGACCATGAACAGGGCCGGAATCAGGAAACCCAGCAGGGCCTTCGGCACATACGAGATGACACCGCTGCCCGCGCGCGGATGCGCCGTTGCTGGGAGGGTCGGTTGTGGGGACGTAGCGGTGCCGGCGTAGTTCATCTGGATTCCAGGGGTGAGCGAAAGCGGGCGACCAGAGGTCAGGCGAAGTCATGCCTCTTTGGCAAAGCGTCTGGAACAGATGGCAAAGGAGGTGAGGAGAGATCACGAGCGGCGCCCGCGAAACCGCTGCCTGTGTAGGACAATTCTGACATCATGTAGCCACGACGACAAGTAATTTATCGCGTGGCAACATAGAAATCAAATTGGCTAGGCATTTTTGCAACGGCGCTGGCCTGCGGGGAAACGGCACCGTTGCCCGAAAACCGGTGTCTGACACCGGTTTTGGGGCAACACCGGTTTTGGGGAAACTATTGCTTTGAAACAGGGGACTGTCCCCGGTTTTGGGGGCGGGGTTGCGGCAGCATCGGCGGGACGACGATGGGGTCGTTCAGGCGCAGGAACTTGAAGCCAGCCAGTTGCAAGGGGGGCTTGCCGGCTGCCGTCTGGTCGCGGGCGCGGCGCGCCACCCGTTCGATAAAGGCGTCGAAGCTTTCTTCGCGTACCTGCGGTTCGGCCGAGTTCAGGAAATGGCGGCGGCCGTCCGCCTGCGTCACGACCAGCCCCACGTGCGAGGCCCAATGCTGCCCGCCACGGGAGGAAATGACGTTGACGAAATCGCCGTCGGCCAGGTGCGCCAGCACGCTGCCCACGTGCGCCACCGGCACATAGGCTTCGACGCTGCGGGTGACGGGGAAGTGGGCCTCGGTGTTGTGCCGTGTACGCAGGAAGGTGGTGCGGTCGACCGTCAAATCGTAGCTGGCCACGTCGGCGCCGGCCAGGTGGGCGCTGACATCCGTCACCAGCCAGCCGTTGTTGATGTTCCAGTCCTGCTCCGTGTAGTGGTTGCGGGTGGCCACGCCGATGACGCCGTCCTTGTAGCGGATGCGCTGCAGCATCCAGAAGAATTCCTCCCAGGAGCCGGACAGCGCCATCGCGTACGTGTGCTCGGCGAACACGACGCAGTCGCTGTGCGTCAGGCTGAACATCGGCAGCCGGTCGTGCAGCTGCCACGGGTATTCGCCCAGCAGGTTCAGTACGTACGGCTGGCCGATGTTGCGCCGGCCGATGGCGGCGATGCGCCGGCGCAGGTCGGGCTCCTCGCCCTGCATCTGGCGCAGCCACGCGTCGACCTGCTCGGGCGTCATCCGGTGGATCGGCACGGGGCCGACAGGTGCGGGCGCGCGTACGCCGGCGCAAGCGGCCAGCATGGCACACGACAGCCCAAGCATTGTTCGTCTCTGCATCGCCCCTCCTCTTTTCCGCAACGATAACCGCTGCGGCGTCCAGCGGCAACGCATTGTGTGGCGAATTGATCTGGTATTCCCGCAGGCTATGGCCGAAACACCAGAAATCATTGTCTTTCCCATCACTTCTGCCCAATACTTGGCGGTATAAAAATCGCAACGGCCGGGAGAGATGATGACGTTACAACTGAAGCCGCTGGCGGCGGCGGTGGCATTGGCATGGCTGGCATTGCCGGCATCGGCGCAGCAGGACGCGGCCGGAGGCGCGACCGAAAACGCGGCCGGCAACGAGATCCAGAAGGTGGAAGTGACGGGCATCCGCGCCTCGCTGGCCAAGTCGCTGGACGTGAAGCGCAATGCCACGGCCAACGTGGAAGTGGTCACGGCCGAGGACATCGGCAAGATGCCGGACAAGAACCTGGCCGACTCGCTGCAGCGCCTGCCCGGCGTGGCCGTGCGCACCGACTACGACGAGGCGGAAAAGGTGTCGATGCGGGGCACCAATCCGGACATGTCGCTGATCCTCTTCAACGGCCACGCCGTCAGCACGGCCGACTGGTATATCGCCGACCAGAACTCGTCCAGCCGCAGCACCAGCCTGTCGCTGGTACCGTCGTCGGTGCTGAACCAGGCCGTCGTCTACAAGACCTCGCAGGCCAATATCGTCGATGGCGGCATGGCCGGCACCATCAACGTCACCACCCGCAAGCCCCTGGCGCAGAGGGAAAAACTGTCGGGCGTCGTCAGCGGCGGCCTGACCTACGCCGACTTGCCGGGAAAGACGGCGCCGGACCTGAACGCCAGCATCAACTGGAAGAACGACGCGAACACCTTCGGCTTCATCGCCCAGATCTTCGCCGAGAAGCGCCACATCCGGCGCGATTCCGTGTCGCGGCTGGCCTACGGCGCCTCGTCCGGCTGGGACGTGATCAACACGGCCACGATGCTGGGCATCACGGACGCGTCCCTGGCCGGCACGGGCCTGAAGGCCGCGGACCTGGACGGCGTGCGCATGCCCGGCTCGATGAGTTCCGAGTTCGTCGAGGGCGTACGCGACCGCAAGGGCGGCCTGCTGTCGCTGCAGTTCAAGCCGAACCAGGACCTGGACGTGACGGCCACTGGCTTCTATTCGCACATGAAGGCGAATAACTATGGGCGCCTGACCTCGGGCGCCATGTACAGCATGCTGCTGGGGAAAGCCGATCCGCTGGGCGCCGTCACGGCGGCGTCGGCCAACACGAATTCGAATGGGCAGCGCGTGTACGCGACCATCCGCAACCCCGTCATCGTCAACGAGACGACGATGTACGGCCAGAGCCTGCGCGTGCTGAAAAGCGCGGACATTGTCTTCGCCGACGGTACGACGCCCCAGTACATCGGCAACTCCGAAGCCTTCTACCGCGACGGCGCCACGGCGGAAAGCGCCTTCCTCGACCTGGACGCCAACTGGCGGGTCAATGACGATCTGCGCATCAAGGCGCTGCTGTCGACCACGCGCGGCGTGGGCGAGACGGCGCGCGACCAGGGTACGACGTGGGCCCGTTACGGCACCGGCGTCAGTTACGCGCTGAACGGCGTGGACAGCGCCCCGTTCGTGCAGTACAGCGGCGCCGGCGCCAACGTGCCGGGCCTGAACCCGGACGGCAGCGGCTATGCGCTGGTGGGCCGCACCGTGTCGTCGACGCGCACGGTCGACCGCGAAAGCAGCCTGCAACTCGATGCCGAATACAAGGTGAACTGGCGCATGCTGACCACCTTCGAGGCGGGCCTGCGCTACGCCGACCACCGCCGCAGCAACAAGCGCAACTCGCCCACCTTCAACAGCGCCAACCTGGGCGTGGGCCCGGCCGGCTATGTCTCGTATCCGTCCGACTTCGGCGACGACCTGAAGGGCAGCTTCGACAACACGGGCTTCTACTTCACGCCGCAGGCGCTGAAAGACTATATCGCCGCGTCGATCCGCCCCACCACGCCCGAATTCGAACGCCGCGTAGTCAACGAGATCGACATGCGCGAACGGCAGACGGCCCTGTACGCGATGCAAAACTTCGAGCAGGACCGGTGGAGCGGCAACGTCGGGCTGCGCTTCGTGCGCACCCGCGTCAACGCCGACATCGTCACGCCCGTCCCGCCGGGGAACTGCGTCAAGACGGAGCCGGGCCAGGCCGCCGTGCCCTGCGCGGCCTACCCGGGCGCCATCACCACGGCCGGCGACGGCAGCACCTATTACGAAGGCGTGCCGTTCAACCCGGCCGGGGGCCTGATCTACTTCAAGACGCCAACGGACCGCAGCTTCGACAACTTCCTGCCCAGCGTGAACCTGCGCTACGAGGTGCGCCCGCAGATGTATGCCCGCTTCGGCGCCAGCCGCACCATCGGCCGGCAGAACTACAACGTGCTGGGCTCGGGCTTCGGCACGCCGTCATGCACCGCCAGCGGCTGCACGGTGACGGGACCGAACCCGGGCCTGCGACCCCTGACGTCGGATAACGTCGACCTGTCCTGGTCCTGGTACTTCGCGCCCCGCTCCCTGGTGGCGATCGACGTGTTCCACTCGTCCATCGACGGCTACGTGAAGACGGGCACGGTGACGCAGGGCGAGACGGTGCAGCTGGTGGACCCGCGCGACAACACGGTCAAGACCTTTTTCGTGAACTCCTCGTCGCAGCAGGGCGCCCGCATCAACGGCATCGAACTGGCCTACGAGCAGCCGCTGTGGGGCAGCTTCGGCTTCACGGGCAATGTCAGCCGCGCCAAGACGAAGGTGGACGATGGCCGCCCGATGGTGGGCGCCTCCGAGTGGGCGGGCAACCTGGGCGGCTACTTCGAGAACGATCGCTGGAGCGCCCGCCTGGTGTGGAACTACCGGGGCAAATACGTCAGCAGCACGACGGCGCCCTCGCCCACGGCCAACAGCCAGGGGCAGACCGTCATCAACGGCGTGGCCATGCCGACGGCGCCGACGATGGCCAAGGGCGTCGCCACCCTGGCCGCGTCGGTGAACTGGACGGTGATGCCGAATCTGGTGCTGTCGGTCGACGCCACCAACCTGACCAACACGCGGCGGGCGCAGTACCGCTACAGCGAGGAGGAGCAGCAGAAGCTGGACGTGTCGGGCCGGCAGGTGTACGTCAACGTGAAGTACCGCTTCTGAGCCCGCTTCTGAGCGCTCAGTACAAGCCGGGCGCGATGGCGATGCGCCGGAACTGGCGCTGCGCCGGCGCCAGCTTCTTGCATTTGACCCCGCCCGGCTGGTCCTTGCCGTCGTCGCTGAGAATGTGCAGCACGCCGCTGGGATCGAAGAACAGCGCCTCGGGGTTCAGGCCATGCAGGTCCGGCGCCGGGATGGCCTGGGGCGCGTCCCCGGCCTGTCCGCTCCAGCGGTACAGGGCGAACTGCTCGCCTTTGCCGCCCGGCGGACCGGCCACGATGTAATACATGTCGCCCAGGCGCTCGATGCTGCGGATGCCGTTGCCGCCGACGTCGAGCGTCAGGTGCGGGCCGAAACGGGCCGGCCGGCCTTGCACGACCTCTTGCGGGTTCTCCAGCCGCAGCACCAGGGCGCCCGCCGCCGGCACGGGATTGCGCAGCCCGATCAGCAGGTGGCCTTCCGGCGTCTCGGCCAATCCTTCGATGCTGAGCGCACCCTCGTCCTTCGGCGCCCGCCGGGCCGCGCCCAGCAGATCGTAGTCGCGCTGGGCAGGCGTTTCGGCCAGGTCCGCCAGCAGACTGCGGTACGGCTGGCCGACCGGCGCCAGGCTGCCCTGCGCCAGGCGCACGGCGAACAGCACGGAGCGGGCCGGCGCCGCCTCCCCCTTGCCGTCGGCACCGTGCGAGCCGATCCAGTAGATGGTGTCGCCGACCAGCGCGCCCCCTTCGAGGTCCGCTTCCTCGCCGTCACCGCCCAGGAAGGCGTGCAGGTCGATGTCGGCAACGGCGTCGGCGCCGTCGAAGCGGTAGATCTTCAGGTCGCTGATCTCGTCATCGGCAACGACGAAGCGTTCCGCATCCAGCGCCACGGCGGCGGAGGCATTGCAGATGCCGCGGTGGATCCAGGGAGAGCGTTCGGCGGGGTCGGCGTGGGGCATGGCGGTTTCCTTTCCGGTTTGCTTTCGTGCGATGCCGAACGATAGCAGGACGGCGCGACGATTGCAGTTGGCCCCACGTCAGCCGCGCCATCGTACCAGCAGGGCCACCAGCGCCAATCCCGGCAGCAGCCATGCATCCGGCGCATGCAGCGTCCACAAGGTTGCGCCGCTGACGGCGCACCACAACAGCGGCACGGGCCACAGCAACGCGTGGCCGCGCGGCGCGAAGGCCAGCAGGACCAGGGTCAGCGCAACGGTCGGGTCGGGCGCGATGCCGAACACTTCGGCCTGCGTCCATGGCCGGCCGGACAGTGGGCCCAGCAGCGGCCAGCCGACCGATACGGTGCCGATGGCGGCGAGGCCGGCGCCCCCGGGCTGCAGCGACAACCGGCCGGCGCCCGCCAGCAGCATCCCTTGCAGCGCGAACGCGGCGGCGAACCATGGCGCGGCCGTGTTGATCGTGGCATAGCGCTGCGCCTGATAGGCCCACGCCACCCACAACCAGGCGAGACCCAGCAGCGCGGCGGCGGCACGGCCGTCGCCACGCCGGGCGCACCAGCCGATGGCCAGCGCCAGTGCCAGGGTCGCCAGTTGCAGCGGCCACACCGCCAAGTTGTACAGCTGCAGCAGGCGCCAGTAGGTGCGCGCCGAGAACATCAGCAAATCGGCCAGCGTGTAAGTCGACCACTCGCTCACAGCAGGCTGGCGACGAGGCTGGAAATGCGCGTGCGCAGCGCCGCATCCGGCATCGGCCCGCCGGCGGCCGCCATGTTCTCGCGCACGTGCGCCACCTGCGACGTGGCGGGAATCGCGCACGTCACCTGCGGATGCGAGACGATGAACTTCAACAGCAGCTGGGCCCAGCTGGTGCAGCCGATCTCGCCCGCCCACGGTGGTACCGGGTGGCGACGCAGCGCCTGCGTCAGGTCGCCCTGGCGGAACGGGCGGTTGGCGATGACGGCGATGCCCCGGTCGCGCGCCAGCGGCAGGATGCGCTGCTCGACCTCGCGGTCCACTGCGTTGTAGCTGACCTGCACGAAATCGATGGGCTCCCTGGCCATGATGCGGACGACCTCGTCGTGCCGCCGGCCTTCCGAGGTGGTGATGCCGACATAGCGCAGCTGTCCGGCGGCCTTCATGGCCAGCAGCCGTGGCAAGTGCTGCTCCCAGGCCAGCAGGTTATGCACCTGCAGCAGATCGAAGCGGGGAATGCGCCAGCGCCGGCGCGACGTGTCGATCTGCCACTCGCCGGCGCCGGCCGTCCACACCTTGTCCGCCGCAAACAGCCCGGCCGGGCGTCCCAGCGTGCGCAGGGCTTCGCCGATCACGTCCTGGGCCGAGCCGTACATGGGGGAGGAGTCGACCAGCCGGCCGCCGGCGGCAAAGAAGGCGCGCAGCACCTCCGTGCACCCGGCCCGCGCGGCGCGGTCGTTGCCGACATTGAAGGTGATCCAGCTGCCCAGGCCGACCAGCGGAATTGCCTCGCCCGACGACGGAATGCTCCGCGTGGCCGGTGCCCCGCGCGCCCCGACCAACGGAGCGAAAGCGCCGGCCGCGAGCAGCGCCTGCAGCAGGCGGCGCCGGCGCGGCGACAACGGTGGCATCATCGATAGCCGGCCGCCGGCACGGCAATATGGCGGAACTGGCGCTGCTCCTTCGCCAGCTTCTTGCATTTGATGCCGCCCGGCTGGTCCTTGCCGTCGTCGCTGAGGATATGCATGGTGCCGGCATGGTCGAAGAACAGCGCTTCCGGGTTCAGGCCCTCCAGGGCCGGCACGGTCAGGGGCGTGGGCGCGGCGGCGACCTGGCCCGACCAGCGATAGACGCCGAAGTCCTTGCCGGGCCCCGTGGGGCCGGCGACGATGAAGTAGTCGGTGCCGCGCCGCTCGATGCTGCGGATGCCCTTGCCCCCCAGGTCAAGCGGTATCGGCGGCCCGAAGCGCGCGCGCTTGCCCTGCACCACGTCAGCGGGATTTTCCAGCTGCAGCAGCACCGCTTTACCGTTCCGCACGGGGTTGCGCAGACCGATCAGCAGCCAGCCGTTCGGCGTCGCCGCCAGGCCCTCGATACTGAGTCCGCCCTCGGCCTTCGGCGCAATGAGGGCGGCATCGGCCAGGTGGAATTCGCGTTCGGCCAATGTGCCGGCCAGATCTTCCAGCAGGCGCCGGTAAGGCTGCCCCACCACGCTCGCCACCGGCGCCACCTTGTCCGCGCCGGGTCCCTTCGGCGCCGGGCGCAGGCGCAACGCCAGCAGCACGCGCCGGTCCGGAGCCGGGCTGCCGTCGGCGGCGGCGCCGTGCGAGGCGATCAGCCACAAGGTGTCGCCCACCAGGGTCGCTCCCTCCAGGTCGGCCTCTCCGTCCCCCAGGTGCTTTTCGAGGTCGATATCCTGGGTCTTGCCGTCCTTGCCGATGGCAGGCGCACCGTCGAAGCGGTAGACCTTCATGACGCTCTTCTCGTCGTCGGCCACGATGAAGCGCGCCGCGTCCAGTGCCACGCCTGCGGAGGCATTGCAGATGCCCCGGAAGACGTCCGGCGGTGCGGCGGCGGCGGCGGCCGCCGCCGATGCGCCCAGCACGACCGCTGCCATGGTTGCACGAACGGTCCTGCGCCAGGCCGGGGGGACTGCTCCGCCGCCGTGCGGCATCCACGTATCGTTCATCGTCGTCTCCTGGTTGACCTGCGTGTCAATCACCTAATCACCTCGCGAACTGCCTTCCCTTACCGGCGCGGCCACGGCCAGCGCGCTTTCCTGCGGCCGGGCCAGTTGCGTCTTCAACCAGGCCTGCCACAACTCGGTACCCTTCATCAGCTGCAGCGAAAAGTCGAGCGACGCATGGTTGCCGTCCCACGACTCGCCGGGGGCCAGGTTGCGGAAGAAACGCGCCACTTCCGCCTCGTCGACGGGGCCAGCCGTCAGGACCCGTTCATACGTCAGGTTCGGCGCCACGGTGACCTGGCGGATGCGGCTGGCCGAGAACGGGGGAAACAGGGGCGGCTCGGCGTCGCCGCGCATGTCCATCGCCCGCCCGTGGCAGGCCAGGCAGCTGGAGCGGGGATCGTCCACCGGTCCGTTCATGCGGCCCAGGTAGCCCAGCTTGCCGTCCGGTGCCCGGGTGGCGAACAGCGCTTCGGCGGCGGGGCTGATCCAGCCTTGGGCGGGTCGCCGGCCAGCCGTGAAATCGGCCTGGGTGAAGTCGGGCGACGTGCCCCATTCGAGTCCGACCGGCGCCAGGTTGTGCCAGTAGTCCGCGTGGCCGCGCCGGCCGTCGAAGTGGAAGGTGCCGAACACCCAGCCGTTGAAGGTGGCGTCGGCCGCGTGCTTGATCGCCACGTCGACCTGCAACAGCCGCAGTGCCACCAGCTCGCCGTTGCCGCGGATATCTGCCTGCCAAACGAGATTGTTCCCCTTCAGGTAGGGCGCTTCCTCGTCGGTGGCGTCGGTAAACAGCAGCTTGGCGCTGACCGTGCCCTCGGGGAAGGCGAAGTTCGCCGTGGCCGGCTCGCTGCGGTCGCGCCACACCCTGGCGAAGGCAGTGGCACCCGTGCGGTTGTAGAACCCGATGGCCCAGTTGTTGGTGCGGCGGGTCTGCTGGGCGCTCAACTCGTGCAGGCGGCTGCCCCGCTCGAAGGTCAGGCCCCGGACTGGCTCGCGCATCGGGTGCATCCACGCCGCGTGGTACCAGCCGCGCTTGCGGTTCCTGGCCAATACCCAGTCCACCTCGACATTGCCTTCAACGACATAGGCCAGCACGGCCTCCAGGTAGCGCTCCGGCTCGCGCCGGAAATCGATGGCGCGCCAGGCCGGCGCCTCGGGCTTGACGGTTTTCGGATAGTTGTTCCGTATCTTGAAGCAGGGCCGGGCCGGGATGCAGGGCCGCCGCGCCGACTTCCTGAACTCCTGCCGGGCCAGCGCCCGGGTCTTCTCGCTCAGGTTCAAGGCCGGCGCTTCGGGCACTGCCAGGCAGGCGAACAAGGCGACGGCGGCAAGGCGCGGCAACATGGCGTTCATCCCGGACTCCCGTAACGGGCCGCGCGGTGGCGGCAAGCGGATCAGGCCATGGTAGCAATGAACGGCGGCGAAGTCACCGTGCAAGCCGCATTTACAACAGCGGCGAGAACGCCGGCAACGACACCCGGACTACCCCGGCGCGGTGTCGCCGCCGGGCTCCTCGGTCTTTTCCGGGCCCAGCACCAGCACGAGGTGGCGCAAGTCGTCGACGATGAAGTCCGTGTGCCGGGGCGACTTGCCCGGTGCCAGCCGGCCCAGCGCATAGACCTTGAAGTAACGTACCTCGTCGGCCCGCGCCAGCGCCAGTTCGAGCAGCTTGCGGAAGCGGTAGCCCGCCATCTGGGCCGGGCTGACGTACAGGAACACGTCGGTGCCGGCCACCTTGTCGAAGAACTTCAGCTTGAAGCCCTTGCCGTAGCGGTTGGTCAGGCGCGCGCCGCCGTGGATCACGCGGTTGACGGTATCGAAGCCGGCACCGGCCAGGTGGCGAAAATAATCGTCCAGCCGGAGGGTGCCCTCGCCCACCACGCGGATCGTCAGTTCGCGAAACTCCTCGCGCGGCAAGGTCGTCCTGGCTTCCACGTAGGTCTCGACCAGGCGCGTGAGCTGGCTGGTGCGGGTGTCCGGCCCTTCGCCGGCGGCGCCCGCCGACGCTCGCACGGCAGCCCCTGCTCCGGCCTGGGCCGGCACTGCGGCCGGGAAGGTGTCCGCGGGACGGGCGGGGACGGCTTCGTCGATCCGGACCGTGGGATCGAACACGGTGACCATATCATGCAGCTTGCGGCGCAGCCGGCGCTGGCGTGCATCCTCGTCGGACTCGCCCGGGCGCGGCGCATCCGCGTCGGTGCCCTGCATCCACTGGCAATCCGGGTGATGGGGGTCGAGCTCGCGGAAATGGGCCGCCACGTACTTGGCGGACTCCGAAGCGAACACGCGGTAGTTGACGCCCGTGATGCGCACCCGCTGCGGCGCGCAGTGGGGATCGTCGCAATAGAACTGGTAGCGCGGCAGAGGCGGCTCCTCGCAGGCGAAATGGCGCCGCGCCGCGTCGATGTCGACGACGTCGGCCAGTTCCTGGCAATACGCATGCAAGATTCTCGAATGGGTCATGGTAGGACGGCGGGTGGGCGCGGCGGCCTGCTGGCGACAGCCTTATTGTAGCGTGCGCGCGCGCCTGTCGCAGCCCGTCGTTTGGTGAACTGGCGCACTGTACGGTTCGTCCCGATCGCGTAAGCTGGTGTCGTATTCAGCACGTACCGCAATACGCCTTACCCCATTCACCAGGAGAGACGCATGAACCAAGTCCAGCGCGCATATTCACGTACCGATGTCACGACCGAACTGGTCATCAACCGCGCCCTGCTGATGCAGCAGTCACTGGGCCTGCGCGATGCCCACATGTTCCTGACCCGCAAGCGCATCAAGCCGGCCACGATCAAGCGCGTGCTGGCCTGCCCGGGCGACCGCCGCAGCTGCTGAACGCAGCCGGGCGCCCTCTTACACCGCCAGCCCCGCGCAGTAGCGGCTGGCGAATTCCGTTGGCGGCAGCGCCGCGCTGAACCAGTACCCCTGGCCTTCGTCGCAGTCCTGCTCACGCAGGAAGTCCAGCTGGCTCGAATCTTCGACCCCTTCGGCGACGATGCGTCGTCCCAGACTCTGGCCGATGCCGATCACGGCCCGCACGATGACGCCGCCGGCCCGGTCCTGGCCGATATCGCGAATAAAACTCTGGTCGATCTTGATGATGTCCACCGGCAGCCGGCGCAGGTAACTGAGGCTGGAATAGCCGGTACCGAAATCGTCGATGGCAAGGCTTACGCCCATGTCGCGCACGCGCCGCAGCTTCGCCAGTGCGGCATCCGTCTCGCGCAGCAGCACCCCTTCCGTGATTTCCAGTTGCAGTCGTTCCGGCGCGATGCCCGTTTCCCGCAGCGTCTGGAGCAGGCCGTCCTCGAAGCCGGCGCCGTGCAGCTCCTGTGCCGACACATTGACGGCCACCTGCGACGGCGCGCCGCCCTGCCGCTCCCACGCCATCATCTGCAGGCAGGCGGTGTCGCGTACCCAGCGCCCCAGCGCGCCGATCAGGCCGAAATCCTCGGCGATGGCGATGAAGAGACCGGGCGAGACATTGCCCAGCTGCGGATGATGCCAGCGCACCAGCGCCTCGCTGCCCGTCAGGTGCCCCGAGCGCAGGTCGAACTTGGGCTGGTAGTGCAGGGCCAGGTGGCCGGCCGCCAGGGCCACGCGCAAGCCGTCCTGCAACTGCTGCCGCTGCACGGCGTCGGCGTTCATATGGGGTTCGAAGAAGCGGTAGGCGTTCTTGCCGGCGTCCTTGGCGAGGTATAACGCCGTGTCGGCGTTCTTCACCAGCGTCTCGGCGTCCGCGCCGTCGGCGGGAAAAATGCTGATGCCGATGCTGCCGCTGGTGTGCAGTACCTGGCCTTCCACCTGGTGCGGCTCGGACAATACCGCGAGGATCTTGCCGGCCGTGCCGGCCGCGACGTGCGCCGCGTTGCCATCGGTCGTCAGGAGCACGACGAATTCGTCGCCGCCGAAGCGGCTCACGGTGTCGCTCTTGCGCACGCACTGGCTCAGGCGCTCGGCCACGGAACACAGCAGGCGGTCGCCGGCCCGGTGGCCCAAGGTGTCGTTGACCTGCTTGAAGTTGTCCAGGTCGATATACAGTACGGCCAGCCCGGCCGCGCGCCGCGCCGCGATCTCCAGCTCGTGCGTCAGGCGATGATCCAGCTGGGCGCGGTTGGGAAGGTCCGTCAGGAAGTCGTGGTTGGCCTGCCAGCTGATCTGGAGCAGGGTTTGGTGCGCCGCCGTGACGTCGTGGAAAACCATCACGGTGCCGATCAGCGCACCCGAAGCGTCCGTGATGGGGGCCGTCGAGTCCTCGATGGCCAGCTCGATCCCGTCGGCACGGCGCAGGAACGTGCCGGCCGGTACGCGCATCGCCGAGCCGTTACCCAGCACGGCAACGACGGGATGGGGCAAGGGGTCGTGCGCCGGGGTCAGGAGCTGCATCTGCTCTTCCACGTGCCGGCCGATCAGCTCGTCAAGCGAGCGGGCCAGCAGAGTGCAGCCCGCCGGATTGCAGTAGGTGATGACACCGTGCGTGTCCGTGATCACGACTGCATCGGAAATCGACGCCAGTGCCAGTTCCGCCACGGCGTTTCCCGTACCGGGATGCAGCCTGCCGGCATTGCCGTCGCCGTCGCTGTCAGCGAGTCGCTCACCGGCGCCGGGCGACGACGAGGCAGGCGCCCGCCGCGGCGCCGTAGGTTTGACGTTACTCATCCGGGGCTCCAGGAAAACCCGCGCGTTCAAATGAGCACGCCAAGTGTCCTAGACAATACTCCTATTTCAGAATGCATGCCGCATCCGGCCCCATGTGTCATGCAAGCGGTGTCACGCATGCCCGGGCGCCTGCTGTTCCATCCACGTGGGGCCCGTCGTCACGGGCCGGCCGTCGACCCAGTCGAGCCGGTCGATGCACATGCGCCGTCCGCCCATGTCGGGCTGCCACGCGTGGTAGACGATCCACGTCTGGCTGCCGTCCGGCGACTCGGTAAACGAGTTGTGTCCCGGCCCGATCAGGCGGCCCGGCCGGGTGCTCATCAACAGTGCTGCCCCGCCCTGGGGCGGACGCCGGAACGGCCCCAGCGGATGGTCCGCCACGACATAGCTGATGCCGTAGTTTTCCCGTTCCCATGCGCCGCCGCTGTAGAAGCAGTAGTACAGGCCGTCGTGCAGCAGCACCGCCGCGCCCTCCACCGTATGCCAGTCGTACACATCGCCGTACATGGGCCGCTGTTTCAGGAACAGATGCCAGTCCTCGTGCGGACGCGCCACCACCCTCGGCTCGCCGGCCAGTGTCGTCATGTCGAGCATGCGGTCGACCACGATGCCGGTGCCGACGCGGTGGTCGTCCTCCAGTTCCAGGAAGTCGACGCAGTAGTACAGGTACCAGCTGCCGTCGCGGTCGCGGAACGGGTGGGCGTCGATCGAGAACGGCTGGTCCGGCACGAGCACGACGCCGGCGTCGAGAAAGGGGCCGGCCGGATGCTCGCTGACGGCCACGCGCAGCTGGTGGTCCTGGCCGCCAATGCCCTGGGCCGAATAGTACATATAGAACTTGCCGTCGCGCGCCGCCACTTCGGGCGCCCAGAAATCCGTGCCGCCCGGCGGCACCAGCGCATGGCCGAGCGGCTCCCATTTCACCAGGTCGGCCGAGCGCAGCACGGGAAAGGCGCGGCCGTCACCGGCCACGGGCGCCGTGCCGTAGGCGTAGTACAGGCCGTCGTGCTTCAGCACGAAGGGGTCGGCCATCGTGTCCGGGTAGACAGGATTGATGAAACTGTCGGCCATGCGCCCTCCTGTCACAGTTTGAACCGCAGGCCCAGGCCGTAGGTCGTGGGGTTGTAGCGGATGTCGCGCGGGCGGCTGGGGTCACCCACGAAGCTTTCGTACTTCTCCTTCGTCATGTTGATGGCGTCGAACTGCACGGAGATGTTCTTGGTGATTTCGTACGACAGCGACAGGTCGACGTAGGTCTGGCCCTGTACCACGCGGTCCTGCAGGAAGCGCGGTTCCAGCACGGCTTCCGTGTACGAACCCCGGTGCGTGGCCGCCAGCCGGCCCGTCAACCCATGGCCTTCGTACAGCAGCGCGAAGTTGCTGCTGCGCTTGGCCACATCGATCAGGCTGGTCTTTTCGAGCACGTCGCTGTTCAGGGAAGTGCGCGTTTCGTTGTCGCCCGAGATCCACGTGTAGTTGTACTGCACGCCGAAGCCGCTCCAGAAGCCGGGCAGGAAGTCGAAGAACTTCTGGATGCTGAATTCGGCGCCCTTCAAGGTGCCCTTCCCGGAGTTCTGCGGGCGCGTGACGCGGTAGGTTTGCCCGCCGATGACCTCATCCTGCTGGAAGTTCTGCAGGTAGCCGTCGATATCGCGGTGGAACAGCGCCACCTGCGCGAAACCGTTCTTCTGGAAGTAGTACTCCAGCGTGGCGTCCAGGTTCACCGACTTGGTCGGGTCCAGGTTCGGGTTGCCGGCGCTGCCCGTGCCGGGGGCGTTGACCGTGGGCGGAATCAAGGACAGCGCCGGGTTGAGGCGGTTGAATTCCGGCCGCGTGATGGTCTTGCCCGCCGACAGGTGGGACTGCAGGTTGTCGCGCCAGTTGACCAGGGCCGACACGTTCGGCAGCACATTCGTTTCCGACGTCTTCTGGTCGATCGGCGTGACGACGTCGCCGATCTTGCTGGTGCCGCGCAGGGTGCGGTTGACCCGCACCACCCGCACGCCCGCATCGCCGCTGACCTCCATGCCCGCCAGATTGGTCTGCCATTTCCCCGACAGGTAGACCGCGCCGGTGCGCTCGCGCTGGTCGAACATGCGGGTCGGATCGTCCGGCACGCGGCCCGCCGCGGCGCCATACACGCTGCGCACGGTATCGGCCTGGTCGATCAGGAAGCCGCGCGTGGGCACGAGATACGGCCCGCCCAGGCGATCGACACCGGGCGACAGGCTCTGGAAAGACGGACCGAACGCGGCGATGGGGCTGGGGCGGTTCACGTTGGGCAGGTCGCTGTGCCCTTCGGCGCTGTGGTACTCCGTTTCCCGGTGCGACAGGCGCACGCCGAAGTTCAGCGCGCGCAGGAAGCCCTGGCCCAGCTTGTAGGTGGCATCCGTGCGCCACTGGGCCTGCTTGCCGACCGACTCTTCCCAGTTCTGCACCATGCCGCGCAGGACGAACTGGTTCGGGTCGCGCAGCGGATTGGCGCTGGTGGGCGTCGTGATGGCGTTGTAGCCGCCATGGCCGTCCGCGCCGTAGTTGTAGATGCTGGCGCTGGCGCCAGGAACCTGCTGGTCGACGATGACGGTGTCGTTGATGAACTTCGAATGCGTCAGTGCCAGGGCCGAGTTGACGGAGAGCGGCCCGTCGCGGTACTGCAGCGCGAAGTTCAGGTAGTGGGTGTTGGTGCGTTCCTTCTGGCCCCAGGCGCTGGTGGCCACGTACGGGTCCCAGTCATACGGTCCGCCGAACTGCGCGGCCGGCGCCGTGGCGGCATGGATCGGGCAGATGATGCCCTCGGGCGTGGCGCACCCGGCGTTTTCCTCGCCCAGCACGACATTGTTCAGCCGCGGCGTCCAGCCGACGATGGCCAGCATGTAGTCCACCTCGGCCTCGCCCCGGTAGCCCATGCCCAGGTACTGGGTGGTGAATTCCAGTTTCGGGTTGATCTTCCACTGGAAGGCGCCGTGGCCGGAGAAGCGTTCGCGGTCGCCGCCGTTGTAGATGCCGCCCACGTGCTGCAGGCTGCCCAGCCGGTCGCCCGCCTTCAGCGGCGCCACCGGCTGGTCGTCGTTCAGGCGGATGGCCGTGCCGTCCGGGCTGACGGAGAAGATGCGGTCGGGCCGGTCGTTCCACTGCACGGGAAAGCCCCAGTGCTCCTTGTTGTAGGCCACGTCCAGCAGCAGGCCCATCTCCCCGGCACCGCTGTTCCACCGGTCGCTGTACAGCAGGCCGCCGCCCGGGCTGTTGCGCGTCTTGGCCGCGTCGCTGCCGTTGATCTGCTGGCGGCGGTTCTCGACATAGCCGGTGACGGTGCGGCCCTTGTAGTCGAACGGCGCGCGCAGCCGGATGTTCACGGCGCCGGCGATGCCCCCCTCGAACTGGTTGACGGTGGCGGACTTGTAGACGTCCAGCCCCGCGATCGACTGCACCGGCAGGTCCTGGTACGACAGGCGTCGCCCCCGACCCGTGAAGATGTCGTTGCTGTCGAGCGTCGTGACGACGTCCGGCAGGCCGCGGATAATGACGGAGGACGTCTCGCCCCGGTCGCGTCCCACCTGCACGCCGGCGATGCGCTGCAGCGCGTCGCCCGTGGCGCGGTCGGGGAACTTGCCGATATCGTCGGCATTGATCGAATCGACCACCTGGGTGGCGTCGCGCTTGATCTGCTCGGCCGAACGGATGCTGCGGCGGATGCCCGTCACCTCGACGGTGGCGATCGGCGTCGTCGCATCGGCGCCGGCGTCCTGCGTGCCAGAGGCACTTTGACCCGCGCTGGTGGCCTCGGTGGCGGGGGCTTCCGGCGCGACGGGCGCCGGCGTTTCCGGGGTGGCCTGCGCGAATGCGCCGCCGGCGGTCAGTAACAGTACGGCAGCGCAGATCGGCTTGATTCGGAATGCATTCATATCGTCTCCACTCGATGGTTGGCCCAGGCTGGGAACAGCGGTGACAGACATGCGCGGCCGGCGGGAATGCCGTGGCGGCATGGCTTTCGCCTGGTGAAAGCTTTCGGGAACGGTGATGCTTCAGTCATGGTTGGCGAACTAATAAATATTAGTCATAACTGGGAGGGAACGCCAACGGGATGCGTGGCGTGCGCAACGCTTTTGCCCACTATCTTGCGCGGCGCGGCTTTCTTCAGGCCGGCGGCGGCGCCACCGAGCCACGCACCACCAGCGGGCACTCCATCTTGATGTGGTGGCGCCGGCCCGGTGCGCCGGCCCGGGCCTGGGCGATCAGCGTCTCGGCCGCCCACCGGCCCATTTCCCCGTTGGGCAACAGTACCGTCGTCAGGGGTGGGTGGAAGTAGCGCGCCATGTCCTGGTCGTCGTAGCCGACCACGGACAGCCGGCCGGGAATGTCCAGCTCCAGCTTGCGCGCCGCATCGATGGCGCCGACGGCCATCAGGTCGTTGGCGCAGAACAGGGCCGTGGGCGGATCCGGCAGGGCCAGGAGCGCGCTGGCCTGTTCGAACCCGCTGCCGACCTGCCAGTCGCCCTGTCGCACCAGCGCCGCGTCGTAGGGAATGTCGGCCGTCGTCAGGGCTTGGCGGTAGCCCTTCAGCCGTTCGGCGGCTGCCTCCAGCCACGGCTCGCCGTTGATGAAGCCGATGCGGCGGTGACCCGCCTCGACCAGGTGCATGGTGGCGGCGAAGCCGCCCAGCACTTCGCCCGGCACCACCGACGGCATGGCCTGGTCGCGCGCATGGCAGTTCAGCAGCACGGTGGGAATGTCGCGCAGGGCCGGCGGAATCGTGGCTGCCCGCGTGAAGATGGTGGCATAGATCACGCCCAGCAGCGCCGGGTTGCCCAGCATCTGCGCCAGGATCGCCGCTTCCCGTTCCGGATCGCTACGGGTGGCGAAGACGGTGACGAGGCAGTCGTGCTCCCAGGCCGTATTGGTGGCGCCGTCGATGGTCTGCATCGCGTGCGGGCTGGTGGCCAGTTCGTCGGTCAGGTACAGGATCAGGTTGCGCGCCGGCGCGGCGCCGTTGCGCACGTGGCGCACCAGGGGGTAGCTGATGTCGCGCGCGATGGCCAGTATCAGTTCGCGCGTGGCCGGCGACACCTTCGTGCCCGGCACGTCGTTCAGCACCAGCGAGACCGTCGATTGCGACACGCCGGCCTGCTTGGCGATGTCCGTCATCGTGGGGCGGCGTGCCGGCATCGTTGCTCAGCCCTTCAGGCCCGTGGCGGCCAGGAAGCCGTGCGTGACACGGCGCTGGAACACGATGTAGGCCAGCGCCACCGGGAAGGCGCCCAGCAGCGCGGCCGCCATCAGCTGGGCGTAGCGCACCCCGAAGGCGTCGTAGGTCTGCGTCAGGCCCAGCGGGATCGTCATCATGTCGCCCGACGTGACGATGATGAAGGGCCACAGGAAGTTGTTCCACGCACCGATGAAGGTGACGATGGCCATGGCCCACACGATATTGCCCGACATGGGCAGGTAGACGCTCCACAGCACCCGCAGCGGCGAGGCCCCGTCCAGCACGGCCGCCTCGCGGAAGTCCTGCGGGATGGTGTCGAAGAACTGGCGGAACACGTAGATCGCCACCGGCGACACGACCTGCGGCAGCACGATGCCGGCATAGCTGTTGATCAGGCCGAGCTGGTTCATCATGCGAAACAGCGGCACCAGCAGCGCCTCGAAGGGCAGCAGGAAGGCCAGCATGGCCAGCATGAACAGCAGGTCGCGGCCGCGAAAGCGCATCTGCGAGAACGCGTATGCCGCCATCAGGCTGACGGCCATCGTGATGATCGTGACGAGCAGCGCCACCAGCGCACTGTTGAACAGCCAGCGGGGCACGTTGCCGGCGCCGAGCACCTTGGCGAAGGCGGCGACGGTCCAGTCCTGCGGCAGGAAACGGAACACCGGCGAGATGGTCTCGTACTCGGGCCGCAGCGCCGTCGACAGGGCCCACAGCAGCGGCGCCACCCACAGCGCCGCCAGCACCAGCGCGCACACGGCCGCCACCACGGTCCAGCCGATGCCGGCATACCGGCGTTGCGGCGCGGCGCTCATGCCTGCCGCCCCAGCCGGCGCGCCACCCAGCCCTGCGTCAGCGACAGCGCCACGACGATCAGCACGAAGGCCATCGCGACGGCGGCCGCGTACCCGGCGTCGCTCTGCGTGAAGGCCGTCTCGTACATATAGTGCAAGGTCACGCGGGTGGTGTTGAACGGCCCGCCCGTCGTCATGATGTAGGTCTGGCCGAAGATCTTCAGCGACGCGATCAGCTGCAGCACGAAGGCCGTCCATGCCACCGGCTTGAGTTGCGGCCACGTGATGTAGCGGAACAGCGCGAAGCCGCGCGCGCCGTCCAGCGCGGCGGCCTCGTACAGCTCGCGCGGGATATTGCGCAGGCCGGCCAGGAACATCAGCATATTGAAGCCGACCGTCCACCAGATGGTGCCGATGGCAACCATCGGCATGGCCCAGTGCACGTCGGCGAACCAGGCCCGCTGCATGCCCAGCAGGTGGTTGACGATGCCGGCCGACGGCTGCAGCATCCAGTCGGCGATCAGCGTCATCACGGAGATGGGCAGCACGAAGGGCAGGAAGAAGGCACCCTGCAGCCACGGCCCGGCGCGGGTGAAGCGGTCGACCAGCAGTGCCATCACGAGGCCCAGCACCGTCAGCGGCACCACCGTCAGCAGCGAAAAATAGAAGGTATTGCCCAGCGACGCCCAGAACGACGGGTCGTTGACGAGGGTGACGTAGTTGGCCAGGCCGACAAAGGCGCTGGTGCGCGTCAGGCTGCTGTCGGTCAAGCTCAGGTACAGGGTCTGGACGGCCGGGATCAGGAAGAACAGCAGGAAGGCGGCCAGGAACGGCGCCAGCAACAGCAGGGCCGGCACGGTTTCCAGGCGACGCGGACGGGCCGATGGTGAGTTCATCGCATGTTCCTCAATACAGGGGCGCGCGCTTGCGCAGCAGCCGCACCGCTTCCGTCTCGAAGCGGCGCAGCGCGTCCTCGGGCGTCAACTGGCCCGAAAGGGGCGCCGGCAGGAATTTCGACGCGATCGCTTCCAGCGGCCCGGCCGCGCCCATATACCAGCCGTCCGGGTCGTACACGACGTTGCGCGCGGCCGCCGCGTACTGGGCGTTCGGCTGCAGGGCCAGGAAAGCGGCCGATTCGGCGACGGGCCGGTAGGCGGGAATGTGGCCCCCTTCGGCCCAGCCCAGCGAGTGCTTGCTGACGAATGCGACGAAGGCCAGCACGGCGCGCACCTTGGCCGGGTCCATCGGATTGTCGTTATTGGCGGGCAGCGCGAAGCCGTGCGAGTCGGCCCAGGTGCTCGCATCGCGGTACATGCGCGGCAGCGGCACGATGCCGTATTCGAAACCCAGGGTGCCCTGGGCCTGGCCCCGCACCAGTTCCGGCACTTCCCATACGCCGTTGATCATGAAGCCCGCGTTACCGCCCATGAACTGGCTGGTCGATGCGGGATAATCCATGCCCGGCGTGGCATAGCCGGCCTGGAACCAGCCGGCCACCCGCGCCAGGGTCGCGGCGCCGGCCGGGCCGTAGGCGAAGCGGCCGTCGGCGACGACGGGCAGGCCCTGCTGGGCCAGCATCGACAGCCACAGGCGCCAGATGGCATAGCTGCTTTGGGCGCTTTCCATCGTCATGCCCGGCTTGCCGGTGCTGGCCTTGATCTTGCGGAAGGCTTCCGTCAGCGCGTCGATCCCCTCGATGGGCTTCAATCTGCCCGCGCCGTCGAGCAGCCCTGCCTGCCCGGCGAGCTTCTTGTTGTAGTACAGGACCAGCGGGTGCTGGTCCAGCGGCACGGCGTAGGTGGCGCCGCCGTGCTGCGACTTGGCCCACTGGCGGGGCAGGAAGTCGGCGCCGGCCAGCCCTGCCGCCGCCAGCTCGGCAGGCCCGATGGGCCGCAAGACGCCGCCGCCGGCCAGGTTGGGCAGGCGCGACAGGTGGATCGTGGCCAGGTCCGGGCCGGCGCCGACGACGGTGGCCGTGATCAGCTTCGTGTAGAACGGCTCGCCCCACTTCAAGGTGGTGCTCTCGACACGCACGCCCTGTTGCGAGGCATTGAAGCGCTCGACCAGCTCGCGCATGCGGGCACCGTCGCCGCCGCTCAGCAAGGTCCACATGCGCACGGTCTGCACGGCAGGCGCATTGGCGTCCATGGCCAGCGCGGTTCGCGGCAACGTCAAGGCCGGCAGCGCGCAGGCCACCAGCAGCGCGGCCGGCAGGTGGCGGCGCCGTATCACGTCGTATCCTTCACTGCGTCTCCTCGCCTGGCCGAGCCAGGCCGGTTCTTGTTCGGTCGCTGCCTGGCCGGCTTATTTGACCGGCAGCGGCAGGCGCGTCCCGGGCGGCCCGTCCGTGCCCGGCTGGTCGTCCGGCCCGCCGCCGGCGGCGGCACTGCCGACCAGCTGCTGGCCCAGCGCGATGCGCACGTCCTCGTGCGTACCCGCGTCGAGCATGTCGGCCGGCTGCGACGCCGCATGCTTTTCGCGCCACAGCAGGCTGTGGCCCAGCGGGTCGACATACCAGTCGTGCAGGTGGGCGTCCGGCCCGCGCGTGGCGGCGGCCAGCGCCTCGATCGGCGCCTTCGGCACCCGGTCTTCCGTCAGCAGGCCGTTCTTCTCGTGGAAGGTATCGGTCAGCTGGGTGTAGCAGAAGCCGGACAGCGCGCGGCAGCGGTGGATCGCCGACATCAGCTCGCGGTAGCGGGCCAGCAGCTCGTCGCCATCCTTCGCCACCGAGTAGCCCCAACCCTTCGTGTCGGCCTGGTCCATGCAGGCGATGCCGCCGAATTCGGACAGGAACAGCGGCTTGTCCAGGCCATTGAAACCGTCGATGACGAGACGCCGCCGGGCCGGACGCACGTGCTCGAAGGTGTACGGCAGGTTCTCGCGCCGGCCGTAGCGGGCGTACAGCTCTTCCGGATCGATATGGTAATCGTGGATGTTGACGAAGTCGCCGCAGGGCATTTCCCAGCCGTCGTTGCCGACCACGGGTCGGGTGCCGTCCAGCGCCCGCGTCATGTGGTACATCGCGCGCACGAAGTCGACCTGGCGGCGGTCGTGCATCAGCTCCGGCACGCCCCAGGATTCGTTGGTGGGTACCCAGGCGACGATGCAGGGGTGGGAGATGTCGCGTTCGACCAGCTCCTTCCACTCCTCCATCACGCCGTGTACGGTGGCGCTGGAGAAGCCGTAGGCCGACGGCATCTCGGCCCAGACGCACAGGCCCAGCACATCGCACCAGTACAGCCAGCGGGGGTCCTCGGACTTCTGGTGCTTGCGCACGCCGTTGAAGCCGAGCCGCTTGATCAGCAGCACGTCATGGCGCAGCTGTTCGGCCGACGCCACCATCAGGCTGTCGCGCCAGTAGCCCTGGTCCAGCACCATGCGCAGGTAGTAGGGACGGCTGTTGAGCAGGAAGCGGTCGCCGTCGACGGAGACCGTGCGCAGCGCCGTGTAGCTGACCACGTGGTCCAGCACCAGGCCGTCCTCGGCGTGCAAGGTGATCTCGGCGTCGATCAGTTGCGGGCTTTCCGGGCTCCACATCCAGTGGGCCCGGGCGTCGTCGATGCCGGGATCGGGCAGCTGGAACAGGCGCGAAAGCACGTCCTCGGTCAGCAGGCAGCGGTCCGCCACCAGTACCCGTTCGCCCAGGCGCAGCACGACGTTCAAGGTGCTGTTCTTGGGCAGGTGGGCGATATCGGCATCCAGGCGGATCTGCCACGTGAAGACGTCGGCCGTCCAGCGCAGGCGGGCCACGTGGGAGTGCGCGACTTTTTCCATCCAGACGGTGCGCCAGATGCCGGTGGTGCGGGGATACCAGATCGAGTGGGGTTCGAGCTCCCAGTCCATCTTGCCGCGCACCTTGTGCATGTCGTGCGGGTCGTCCTCGGCCTGGACGATGATTTCCAGGCTGTGGCTGGACAGGTAGCGCGTCACATCGATGGTGAACGGGCTGTGGCCGCCCTTGTGCTCGACGGCGAAATGGCCGTTGATCCAGACCCGGGCCCGGTGGTTGACGGCGCCGAAGTGCAGCAGCAGCCGTTCGTCCGAAGCAGGCAGCAGGTCGTCGTCCAGCCCGACCACGCGGCGGTACCACACGCGCCGGCGAAAGCCCGTGTCATGCAGCCCGCTGGCACGGGCCTCGGGCGGGAACGGTACGATGATGGTGCGGTCGAACGGCACGTCGGCCGGATCGTGGTGGTCGGCACGGTCGTCGAGCATGGCCTGCCACGGGCCGTCGAGGTTCAGCCACTGCGGGCGCCGCAATTGCGGGCGGGGATGGTCCACTTTGTCAGTCCTCCGTTGGGAAAGGCGCTGCAGGACCGGCGCGGGCAGCTTCGCCCGGACCGGCCGCTCGATCGATGCCGGTCGATCCGGGATCGCGGGCACCGACTCTTAAGGCATCAACTAATAAGGCATCAACTAATAAGTCTGAGTCATATTACCAACAACCCTATCGCCAGGCCCGCCCGTTTGACCGCGCGGCGCCCGCCGTGTTTCATCACCGCGACAGCCGCGCCACGGCAACCGACGCGAACGTGGCCGTGCGGCCCGTCCCACCCATCGCCACCAGGCCCAGTCGCAGCGGCCGGTCCAGCCGGTGCGTCCACGTGCCGCCGCCCACCCAGGTGCGCCCGTCCTGGCTGGACCACGCCGCCACCTGCTGTTCGGCGCCGGCCTGGCGCACCTCCAGGCGCAACCATGTCCACCCTGCCCCCGGCGTGCCGGCCACCGTGTTGCCGTAACGGGGCCAGCCCGCTTCCTCGGGCCTGCCCTCCTTGGCGAATTCCACCTGGTGCAGGCCGGCGTCGGCCAGTACCGTGAGCTTGACGTAATGGTCGTCGTCGCCCAACAGCACCAGCCCGGCCTGGACGTGGGTGGCGCAGCAGTCCTCCGGTGCATCCAGCCGTACGCGCGCGTCGATGCGCACGTCGCCCGCCGGCAGGGCCCGCGTCAGCACGGCCGCCGTGTTGACGTCGCCGTACAGGTCACCCGCCCCCGTGCGCCACGTCAGGCCGGCCTTGCCCAGTTTCCACTCGGCGCGGGCCGGGGCACGCTGCCAGCGCCACCCGGGTCCCAGCCGGGGCCCGGCGAAGCGCTCGCGCCAGGCCGTCCGCGCCGTGTCGGCGGCTGCGGGTGGTCCCAGCGGTGGGCGTAGCACGTCGGCATCGCCGGCGACGGGGGCCGGGGCCGGCAAGGGAGAGTCCGAGGGACCCCGCCCCGCCGCCACGACGGGCCAGCCGTCCACCCAGTCGACCCGGTCCAGTAGGGCCAGGCGGCGGGTCAGGTCGGGCGCGGCGAAATACGGCTCGTTGCGGTCCACCGCATGGTAGATCGTCCACCACTGCCCGGCGCCGTCCTGGAACACGGTGTTGTGGCCCGGGCCGATCCAGCGGTTGCCGTTCTGGGGCAGCACCGGCGAGCCGCCCGCGCGGGGCGCGGCCATGTCAGCACCCAGCCGGTCCAGGAAGGGACCCTCGGGCTGCTTCGAACGGCCGACGTAGAGCGCGTAGCCCGTCAGCGGTCCGGCGCAGCAGTTGGTGGCCGAAGCGAACAGGTAATAATAGCCGTCGTGGCGCACCACCTCGGCGCCTTCGTAGCGCCAGCCGGCGCCGATCTTCTTCGGCTGGCCCGTGACGGTCATGCCGTCGTCGGCCAGGCGTTGCACGAACATGCCGCCGCCGTAGCTGCCGAAGTACAGGTACTTGCGGCCGTCCTCCAGCACCACCACGTCCGGGTCGTATGTCCAGTGGAACTCGCAACCCGCGCCGGCACGCCGGGGTGGCACCACGGGCGTGGCCGCGGCCTGCCACGGCCCCACCGGCGAGGCACTGGTGGCGACGCCGATGGCGCTGTCCTTGTCGCAGCCCGATTCCGGGCTGTGGGCGTCGTCGACGTCGGTAATGGTGTAGTACAGGTAGTAGCGCCCGTTCATGCGCACCGGTTCCGGCGCCCACAGCCCGGCCGTGGTCGTGGCCGGGGCGGGCCGGTCGGCGAAAGCATCCGTGACGAAGTCCCATTGCACCAGGTCGTGCGAGCGGAACACGGGCATCAGGCGGAAGCGCCAGCCCGTCTCGCTGCGTTCCTTGCGGCTGACCGGATCGGTGGTGCAGTACAGGTACCAGGTGGGCCGCGCGGCGTCCGTGTCCTGCAGCAGGGCCGGGTCGGCGCAGTTCTGCGCCAGTTCGCCCCCGGGCAGCTTCAGTTGCAGCGGGTTGGTGTACGTGGGCGCCGCCTGCAGGCCCGTGCAGCAGGCCAGCGCGGCCAGGAGGAAAAGACGTGCCGGCACGGAAGTCTCCTGATGTGTTGGAGGCCACACGTTACCACGAGCGCGCCGGCCGCGCGCGCCGCTTCGCTACCCGAGCAGGCGTTCCACCACCGGCGCCAGCGCGGGGGGACGGCAGCCAAAGGCGGCCAGCCGGCCCTGCGCCTCCGGCACCAGGTCCAGGTCATAGGGCAACCGCCCCGCCACCACCCACAGGCGGCCGGGATGCAGGGCGTCGAGCAGGCGCCGCTGCCCTTCCACCAGCACTGCGTTGTAGGTCTGCACGACGACCTGGCCGGCCTCGCCGGCGAATGCGATGGCAGCATCGATGTCGGCGTCGTCGGGCTGGGCCGACAGGGCAAATTCGCGTACCGTGACCCCGGCCGCCGTCAGCACGTCCAGCATCGAGCTGCGCGCCTCGCGGTTGCGCGCGCTGGCCACCTCGTCCACCTCGGTACGATCGCGCACTTCGAAGGTAATCAAGGTAACGGGCCGGGCCCGGTCCAGGGTGCGAAGCGGGCCGGCCGTGCGCACGGCGCGGCGCTGCACGCCGGCCGCCAGCGCCAGCGATTCCGGTGCCATCAGGCCCACCGGCTCGGCCGGCAATGCGCGCCACGCCCGCACGGCGGCGGCGCGCTTCAGGCGGCGCACGCGCGCCAGCGCTTCCTCGATCCGCCCGGCCGACAAACGCCCTTCCGCCAGCGCGGCCAGGACGGCATCGATGGCGCCGTGCTGGCGGCTTTCCGTATGCGACACGAGCACGATATCGGCGCCGGCCAGCAAGGTGCCCACCGCCCCTTCGGGCACGCCGACGCCGTCGGCGATGGCGCCCATCTCCAGGCAGTCTGAAATGACGACGCCGTCGTAGCCCATGTCATTACGGAGCAGGCCGGTCAGCACGGCGCGCGACAGGGTCGCCGGCACCGACGCATCCGGCTCGAAGGCGGGAAAGGCCACGTGGGCCGTCATGATGGCGTCGACGCCCTGGGCGATGGCGGCGCGGAACGGCGCCAGCTCGACGGCCTGCAGGCGCGCCTGGTCGTGCGCCACCAGCGCCATCGCGTGGTGCGAGTCGACGGCCGTGTCGCCGTGGCCAGGGAAATGCTTGGCCGTGACGATGACGCCGGCGCGCTGCATGCCGCGCATGGCCGCGCCGCCGAAACGGATCACCGTGTCGGCATCCTCGCCGAAGGCGCGCACGCCGATGACCGGGTTGGACGGGTTGTTGTTCACGTCCAGCACGGGGCCGAGCAGCATGTTGATGCCGATGCGGCGCATCTCGTCGGCATTGACGAACTGCAGCCGTTCGCAGTCGTCCTCGCCGCCGGCGGCCTGGAAGGCCATCGGCGCCGGGATGGGCGTGACGCCCTGCTCGATGCGCATCACCATGCCGCCTTCCTGGTCCAGCGCGATCAGCAGCGGTTCGTCGCTGACCTGGGCGTTGATTTCCTGGAGGCTGCGGCACAGCGCGGCCACCTGGGCCGGCGTGTGGACGTTGCGTCGGAACAGGATGACGCCACCGACGCGGCGTTCGCGGATCAGCCGCGTGATCGCCGCATCCGGTTCCAGGCCGTCGAAGCCCACCATGAACAACTGACCGATTTCGTTCTGCACTGCCATCTTCACTTCCCCTCGTCGTTTAAACATGCGTCCTGGCCCCAGGACGTCAATCCCAGCAGGCGTTCGCCCAGCGGGGTCAATTGTGCCGTATCGTAGCGGCTTTGTTCGATGTTCCGGCTGTCGCCGTGCAGGCTGTAGCCCTGCGGCGCCAGGCGTTCGCGCCAGCAGCGGATGCGCCAGTCGCGCGTGGCGGCGTCGTGTTCCTGCGCCGGCAGCATGGCGATGTACTGGGCCATGCGCACGCCGCCGCGCGACACGTTCTGCCGGATGCCGTGGCACAAGCGGCTGTTGAAGATCAGCAGGTCGCCGGCACGCAGCGGAACCGCCTCCCGGGTCAAGCCGCTGACGTCGGGCCGGTACCAGTCCCAGTCCTCGCCCTGCCGCGCGCGCCACGCCGGGTAGTTGCGGAACAGCTCGGGAATGCAGGCGAAGCCGCCCACTTCCGGGTCCAGCTGGTCGGTCACGGCCAGCACGCCCTGCACGCTGTCGGCCGTGCCGTCCGGGTCGTGGTCGAAGTGCATGAAGCCGCGAAATTCGAAGCCCGGTTCCGGCGGCAGGTTCAGGTTGACCCGGTCGATCGACACCCACAGCGCCTCCGTTCCCCACAGGTCGGCGAAGGCGCCGTGCACCCGTTCCGACTGGCGCGCATCCCACAGGTACTGGTGGTTGTACAGCTCCACCATGCCCGCGTTGTAGCTCAGTTCCGTGCGGCGCAAGGCCACCTTCTCCGGCGGGTACCAGGTCGACGGGTCGCGCGGGTCCATTTCCTCGAATTCCCAGATCAGGCCTTCGATGCGCGCTACCGTATCAAGCGGCACGGCCTGGCGGATGACGACGTAGCCCTTTTCAATCCAGTGGCGCCAGTCGTCCTCCGTCAGCACGCGTAGTGGCCGGTCGCCGCGGGCGGCCAGGCGCGCCGGCCCATGCGTCACGGTGGACGGGTTGCGCTCCTTGATGCTGTGCTTGCCGATGGCGGCGATCGTGTCGGTGGCGGGGTTCATGCGAAGGTTCATGCTCTCTCCTCTGGAACGGCGCCCAACGGGCGCCCCATGCAATGCAGGCGGTCGAAAAACAAGGGCCAGGCGGCATCGAAGGTGGCGCGCACGGCGAAACCATGGCGCAGGTAGACGGGCAGCGCGGCACTGCTTTGCCACACCGTCAGCGCGATGCCCGTGCAGGCGGCGGCCCGGGCGGCGGCTTCCAGTTCGGCCAGCAGCAGCTTGACCAGGCCCCGGCCGCGCCACACGGGCTCGATGGCCAGGCTGGCGACGAACAGTTCGTCTAGGCCGACGCATTGCGCCACGAAGGCGTCGTAGGCCGCGTCCATCGCCTGCACGTCGGCACGGTAGTGGTTGACGGCAGGCGCGGCGCCGTAGTCGCGCAAGGGCGCCGCGTTATAGAAGCCGGCGAAGCGGCCGTCCGCATACAGGGCGCGGATATGCGCCAGCCACGGATCGATGTTCTGGCGCCGCTGCAGCGCGCGCGGGTGCAGCCGCAGCGTATTGCCGGCCGAGCAGTACTCCAGGTAGCTGGTCTCGAACAGCAGCGCCGCCATGCGATCCAGGTCGCGCTCCGGCACGTCGGTGCCCGGAATGAAGGCCGTGGACGCGGCCGGGTTCGCATCATGCATGGGCAGGCAGCTCACGCTGGTGGGTTGCCGGCCACACGCCGCCGCCGGCCAGTGCGCCGCGGATGCGGCACCAGAAGCCGCCGCGCGCGATGGCGTCGTCATTTCGGGCCAGCAGGTAGGCGGCGAACAGGGTGTTGACCCGGTCCAGCTCCGCGTCGGTGGACAGGAAAGAGTAGTAATTACAACAGGCCGGATTGGCGCGCAACTGGGGCGCATAGGCCGGCGGCGCCACTTCGCTGACCCAGTCCAGCTCCACCAGCCGCTCCAGCGCCAGCGGATGACCGAGGCGCCAGCCCCGTTGCGACAGCGCGGCGACGCAGCGCTCGCGCAACGAGGCCTCCTCGGGCGACAGCGGCAGCGGCACGCCCGTGTCGCCGTCGAAGTCCAGGCGCATGCCGCGCACGCCCGCCACAACGGGTTCGGCCCGCCCGTCGGCCAGCACGCCATGCGCGGCCACCATGTCCTGGTAACTCAGCAAGGTAGTGCCCAGGTGGCGGCGCCACTGATGATAGGTGGCCTGCTGCAGCAGCCGGGCATACGCCGGCGACGGCGCAGCAGGCACGGCCGGCACCGGCGGCAGGGCCGCCAGCGCGCCTTCCATCGCGGCGGCCAGTTCGCGCACGGCCGCGTCGCCCCGCCGCGCCACCAGCACGCCATTTTCGTCGCGCACCAGATTCAGCCAGGACACCACGCTGGCCTGCACGCGACCCGCCGCCAGCGCGAAGTGCACGTAATCCGGCACTTCCGGCCGCGCCAGGAAGACGGTGGCGGCGCGGTAGGGCATCGTGTCCGCGTCCAGGTAGATGCCGCCGCATTCGCGCAGCAGCAGGATGCGCAGGTAGTCCGACAGGTTGACGAACCAGCGCCCCGCATGCAGCCGCGCCAGCCGGTCGGCAAGCAGCGGTGCGTGGCACGCGACCAGCGCGGCCAGCGAGCACACGTCGAGGGTGTCGCCGCCGGCGCAATAGCCGCCCAGGTGGAAGGGTCGCGCCGCGTCGGGGCCGGGCCGGAACCACGGATCGGCGGCCAGTTGCGCGCGGTCCCACACCCACAGGATCGAGCGGTAGCCCCGCCCTGCCGGCGCGGCCAGTTCGTCCAGCGCCGCGGCCCACTGGCCGATGGCCTGGCGCACGCCGTCCGGCACCGGGCCGCCCATCCAGATGCGGTGCAGCAGCAGCTCCTCCGGCGCCAGTGCGCGGGTGGGAATGCCCAGCAGCGAAGACACGCGGCGCGCGTCGAACCATTCGAAATGGTCGCGCACGTGGCGCCGCAGCGCCGCCAGCCGGTGCCGCCAGGCCTGCTGCTGCAGGTGCAGGCGCTCGACGTGGGCCGGGTCCGCGGGACCGTCCTGGCACAGCAGCTCCCACTGGCGGCAGGCCAGGAAGTGGGCCTTCAGTTCGCCGATCAGCATGTCGTATTCGAGTTCGAAGCTCATCGCCGCCTCCTTACGCCGCCACCGGCACGGCGTCGCGCACCCGCGCGTCGTAGCCCCGCGCCAGGTGGAACAGGCCGGCGCACACGGCCAGCGCGACGGGAATGCCGCACAACGCATACGCTTGCAGCGCATAGCCGAAGCGTTCGCAGACGGCGTTGTACAGCTCCAGTCCCAGCGCGATATACAGGCAGTACAACAGGCTCATGGCAGCCGAGGTCAGGCTCATCGACTGCCCCGTGGCCGTCAGCGCGATGCGGATCAGCGCCCCGTTGAACAGGCCGAAGCCGGCCGAGAACACGAACATGCCGGCGATGAACAGGCCCGGCTGACCGTGCAGCAGGCCGGCGCCGCCCAGCCCCGCCAGCGCGAGTAGGCCACCCTGGCGCAGCAGCCGGCCCAGCGGCAGCTCGCCGCCCAGGCGCTGGATGGCGAAGGTGCTCAGCACGAAGCCGACGAAGATGGCGCACTGCCACGCGATATAGGTACCGTGGCTGGCGCCCCCGTGCTGCAGCAGGATGGCCGGCGACAGGCCGATCCATGCCGTCAGCGGGGTGATGGCCAGGCCGGCGACCAGGATGCCCAGCATGAAGGTGCGGTTCGTGAAGATGGCGCGGTAACCGGCCGCCAGCTGCGCCGCGCTGGCGCGGGGCCGTGGCTTTGCTTCGGGCGGCATCGTGCGATGGAGGCCGAGCCAGGCCGCCGCGCCCAGCACGAAGGCCGTGACGAAGACGGCGCGCCAATCGAACACGCTAATGACGGCGCTGCCCGCGACGGGCCCGATCAGCGGCGCGAACACGGTGGTATTGCCCATCAGGGTCGTCAGCTTGACGGCGCGGGTATCGTCGAACAGTTCGTGGATGGCCGCGTAGCCGATGAAGATGAAGCAGGAGCCCGTGCCCTGGAAGAAGCGGATGGCGAGGAACTGGGTGGCCGACTGGGCCAGCGGCACCAGCGCCGTGGCCAGCAGGAAGAAGGCGGCGCCGCCCAGCATGACCCGGCGCTTGCCGATGCGGTCCGCCAGGGGCCCCAGCACGATCTGCAGGGTGCAGCCGCCGAGGATGTAGAGGCTCAGCGACAGGCCGATATACCGGCTGGGCCCGCCGAACTCGGCCATCACCCGGGGCATGCCCGGCATGATCATGTCGTTGGTGAGATAGACCGTCAATTCATACAGCAGGAAAAATACCGCGAACCACCACAAACGCTTCATGGATCCCCCGTCAGTGTGCCGATGCCAGGCCCGTACCGGTGGCGACGAAGGCCGCAAGCGGTATTGGATTGGACTGTATACTAGTTCAACTGGACCGGCATTGGTATTTCTTTTTTGTGACAAACTTGTTATTGCCATACTGAACGGTGCGGACGTATTGCCGCCGTGCTTGCTACCCTGCTGCCGAGCAAAAGAAGGAGGCTGCATGAAATTCCTACAACAATTCACCTTTGTCCGTACCATCGAGCTGGAGAACTGGCTGACGGCCATCGCCGTCGCCGTCGGTGCGTTCCTGCTGATGCACGCCGCCATCCGCTGGAGCCGGCGCCGCATCGCCAAGCTGGCCGAGGCCGGCAAGGCCGACCGGCCCTACGCGGAAATCCTGGCCGCGACCCTGGGCCGCACCAGCATGCTGGCCGTCACGCTGACGGCGCTGCTGATCGGCCTGACGGTGCTGGATCTGCCGGCGCCGTGGGACCTGCGCGTGCGCCACCTGTGGTTTATCACCCTGGGCGCGCAACTGGCCCTGTATATCGACCACGCCCTGTCCGTCACGGCCAAGCGCTACTTCCGCACCCATGCCAAGGACCCCGAGGCGCCCGCCACGGTGGCCCATACGCTCCTGAGCTGGGCCATGAAGACGGTGCTGTGGACCGTGTTCCTGCTGGCCGTGCTGGCCAACCTGGGCATCAATATCTCCGCCTTCGTGGCCAGCCTGGGCATCGGCGGCATCGCCGTCGCGCTGGCCGTGCAGAACATCCTGGGCGACCTGTTCGCGTCGCTGTCGATCGCCGTCGACAAGCCGTTCGAGGTGGGCGACGCCATCGTCGTCAACGGCGTCTCCGGCTCGGTCGAGAAGGTGGGACTGAAGACCACCCGCATCCGTGCGGACAGCGGCGAGCAGGTCGTCATCGCCAACGCCGATCTGCTGAAGAACACGGTGCGCAACTACAAGCGCATGGCCAACCGCCGCGTGGCGTTCTCGCTGTCCTTCGATCCGGCCACGCCCGTCGCCACGGCGCGCGAGCTGCCGGCACGGCTGAAGGAAATCGTCGAGCGGCAGGAGTCCGTGCGCTTCGACCGTGCCCACCTGAAGGCGGTGACGCAGGACGCGCTGGAATTCGAAGTGGTCTATTTCGTGCTCGTGCCGGCCTACGGCGTCTTCATGAACACGCAGCAGCAGGTGCTGCTCGACACGCTGGAACTGATGGAGGAACTGGGCGTGGGCAATGTGCGCCCCGTGCAGCGCGTATCCGTCGACGTGCCGCGTGGCCTGCGCGCGGTCGGAACGGCCGAACAGCCGGACGGCGAGGACGAGGCCTTGCGCCGCGCGCCACGCCTCGGTGGCACCCGGCCCGCCTAGTTATTCTCCCAATTCCGTCGCCACCAGCTCGCGCAGCCACGTGTTGCCCGGGTCCTGGTGGAAGCGGCGGTGCCAGAACATATTCGTCTGCAAGGTCGGCAATGCCAGCGGCGGCTCGATCCACGCCAGGCCGAACGGCGCTGCGGCCCGTTCGGCCAGCTTGTGGGGCACCGTCACCACCAGCTCCCCCGCGCCCACGATATACGGCACCGCCGTGAAATGGGGCACGGTGGCACTGGCGGCGATGCCGGCCTTGGCCAGCAGCGCGTTGATGCGGTCGTACGGACTTTCCATCGATTCCACCACCAGGTGCGACGCCGCCACGAACCGGCGCAGGTCGATCTCTCCTTGCGCCAGCGGATGGCCGGCGCGCAGCATCGTCACGAAGCGCTGGCGGAACAACTGGCGCTGGTACAGCGCTTCGGACACGTCGTCGAACGCGCCGATGGCCAGGTCCACCCTTCCCGTCTCCATCTCCTCCTTCAAGGCCACGCTGCCGGCCCGCACGGAGCGCAGCCGCACACCGGGTGCGACGGCCCGGCACCGTTCCGCCAGCACGGGCATGAAATACACTTCACCCACATCCGTCATCGCCAGGGTAAAACGGCGCGTGCTGGTGGCGGGATCGAAGCCGCTGCGGCAGTTCAGCGCCAGCGCCACGTGGCCCAGCGCCGCCGCGATGGGCTCGGCGACCTGCTCGGCGAAGGGCGTGGGCTGCATGCCCTGGGCCGTGCGCACGAACAGCTCGTCGCCGAACACGCGGCGCAGCCGGGCCAGCGCGTTGCTCACGGCCGACTGCGTCAAGCCGAGCCGGCGTGCCGCGGACGAGATCTGCCGCTCGCGGTAGACGTGCTGGAACACGGCCAGCAGGTTCAGGTCGATTTCGCCGGGCTCGAACATGGCCGCTTTCGATATTTATGAAATCAATACTCTACATTTATATATGGATGTCGTAAATGCCCAGCAAAAGGCTTACCATGCCGGAAAAACCTCCCGGGAGACCCGCATGACCGCTATCACCGCCGGCTACCAGTCCGGTTTCGGCAACGAATTCGCCACCGAGGCGCTGCCCGGCGCGCTGCCGGCCCACCGCAACTCGCCCCAGCGCGCGCCCTACGGCCTGTATGCCGAGCAGATTTCCGGCACGGCCTTCACGGCGCCGCGCAGCCATAACCGCCGCTCCTGGCTGTACCGCATCCGTCCGGCCGCCCAGCATGGCAGCTTCGCGCGCATCGACAACGGCCGCATCGTCAGCAGCTTCACCAACCCGGCGCCGCCGAACCAGCTGCGCTGGGACCCGCTGCCGCTGCCCGACGCCGCCACCGACTTCATCGACGGCTGGGTGACGATGGCCGGCAACGGCTCGCCCGAAGCCATGACGGGCTGCGCGATCCACCTGTACGCGGCCAACCGCTCGATGGAGAACCGCTATTTCTACAGCGCCGACGGCGAGCTGCTGATCGTGCCGCAGCAGGGCCGCCTGTGCCTGCGCACGGAACTGGGCACGCTCGACATCGAACCGCAGCAGATCGCCGTCATCCCGCGCGGCGTGCGCTTCACGGTGGACCTGCCCGACGGCGCGGCGCGCGGCTACATTTGCGAGAACTTCGGTGCCCTGCTGCAGCTGCCGGACCTGGGCCCGATCGGCTCGAACGGCCTGGCCAACCCGCGCGACTTCGAGGCGCCCGTCGCCAGCTACGAGGAACGCGAGGGCGACTTCGCGCTGGTGGCGAAATTCTGCGGCAACCTTTGGCAGGCGCCGATCAGGCACTCGCCCTTGGACGTGGTGGCCTGGCATGGCAACTACGCGCCCTACCGCTACGACCTGCGCCACTTCAACACGATCGGCTCGATCAGCTACGACCACCCGGACCCGTCGATCTTCCTCGTGCTGCAGTCGCCGTCCGACACGCCCGGTGTCGACACGCTGGACTTCGTCATCTTCCCGCCCCGCTGGCTGGCTGGCGAGAACACCTTCCGCCCGCCCTGGTTCCACCGCAACGTGGCCAGCGAATTCATGGGCCTGATCCATGGCGCCTACGACGCCAAGGAAGGCGGCGGCTTCGTGCCGGGCGGCGCCAGCCTGCACAACTGCATGAGCGGCCACGGACCGGACGCGGCCACCTTCGACAAGGCCAGCGCCGCCGACACCAGCAAACCGGTGAAGGTGGCCGACACGATGGCCTTCATGTTCGAGACGCGCCACGTCATCGTGCCGACCGAGCACGCGCAACAGTGCCCGCAACTGCAGCGCGACTACCAGGATTGCTGGGCCGGCATCAAGAAGAACTTCACGGGCGCGCGCTGACGGGCATTGCCCGCCACTTGATAACGATTCTCATTTACGGCATGATACGACCTGCTGATCCTTCCAGGTTGCCTTCATGCCGTCCCCCGTTCCGCTGCATCCCCTGTGCTTGGCCTTGGCCATCGCGTTTCCATCTTCCGTCCACGCCCAGGCCGACGGCGAGCCGCCGCAAAGCGTCAAGGTCACGGCCGCCAAGGCCCGGGGCTTCACGCCCTACACCGTGGAGGCGGGCACGTTCCGTGGCGCCGACATCATGGACGTGCCGTCCACCGTCAACGTCATCACGCGCGAGGTGCTGGAACTGCAGGCGGCCGGCGGGCTGTATGACGCCGTGCGCAACACGGCGGGCGTGACGCGCCAGCAGAACGGCGGCGAAACGTGGGACCAGCTGGTCATCCGCGGCATCGCCGTCGAGAACCGCGCCAACTACCGGCTGAACGGTTCGCTGCCGATGATGAACTTCTCCCAGGTGCCGATGGAGAACAAGGAACGGGTCGAAGTGCTGAAAGGCGCCACGGCGCTGTACTACGGCTTCACGTCGCCCGCCGGGGTCGTCAACTTCGTCACGAAGCGGGCAGGCAGCAAGCCTGTCACCAGCACGGCGCTGGTGGTGGACGACAAGGGCAGCACCAATGCCTCGGTGGACGTGGCGCGCCGCTTCGGCGCGAACGGCAATGTGGGCGTGCGCGTCAACGGCGCCGGCGGCACCCTGGGCTCGCACATGGATGGTGTCGGCAACGGCAACCGGGCGTTTGCCTCCGTCGCGCTGGACTGGCAGGTCAGCCCCCGCCTGCGGCTGAAGGCGGACCTCGAATACGACCGGCGCCGCGTGACGGAGCAGGCCGGCGTCAACCTGCCGACGGCCGTCGATGGCGTCATCGCCCTGCCCCGCCCCGTCGACGCGCGCCGGGCCATCGGCCCGGACTGGGCCCTGTTCAAGACCGAAACGAAGAATGCGCAGCTGCGCGCCGACTACGCCGTGGGCGACGACTGGGTGCTGACCGTGGAGGCGGGCCATGCGGAGACCGCGCGCGACCGCAATCTCGCCATCTTCCGCTTCACGAACAATGCCGCCGTCGCCACGGGCGCCGGGCGCATCGCCGGCAATATGCAGCATCTCGACGTGGACGCGGACATGCTGCGCGCCGAGGCGTTCGGCACGGTGGCGACGGGCACCGTACGGCACGAGCTGACGTTCGGCGCCAGCCGCAATGACAAGGGCCAGGCGCCCATCTACCAGGCCAGCTACACGATCCCGGTCCAGAACCTTTACCAGCCGGTGCTCCTGTCGGGCCTGCAGGGCGTGGCGGTCGGCGCGGTGCCGACGACGCCGACGACGGCCGCGCTGGACAGCCGCGACACGGGCCTGTATGCCGTGGACCGGATCACCTTGTCGCCGCAATGGCAGTTCATTGCCGGCGCGCGGGCCGTGCGCTTTACCAGCGACCAGGGCGCGAACCGCTACGCCGTCAGCAAGACGACGCCGATGGCGGCGCTGGTCTACCGGCCGGCGGCCGACCTGTCGTTCTACGGCTCGGCCGCGCAGGGGCTGGAGGAAGGCGAGACGGCGCCCACGGGCAGCAGCAACCAGGGCGAGCGCCTGGCGCCGGGCGTAAGCCGCCAGAAGGAACTGGGCCTGCGCTGGCGCGCGCCGAACGGCACCCTGCTGCAACTGGCCTGGTTCGACATCGAACGGCCCGGCTACTACACCAACGCCGCCAACCGCTTCACGGCCGATGGCGAGCAGCGCTACCGGGGCGTCGAGCTGTCCGCCCAGGGCCAGTTGACGCGCACGGTGGCGTGGCAAGCCTCGGCCCAGGCGATCGACCCGGCCTTCCACGATATCGGCGCGGCATACGACGGCAAGCTGCCGGAGAACGCGGCCAGGCAGACCGCCAGTGCCTTCCTGTCCTGGGAGGTGCCCGGCCTGGCGGGCCTGAGCGTCAACGGCGGCGCCTACTACACGGGGCGCCGGCCCGTGAATGACCTGAACCAGGGCTTCATTGGCGGCACCACGCTGTTTTCGGCCGGCGCACGCTACGTGACGCAACTGGCCGGGCGGCGCACCAGCTGGCAGCTCAATGTCGACAACGCGTTCGAGAAGCGCTACTGGGCCGGCGCCGGCACGCGCCTGGCGGCCGGCCTGCCCCGCACCGTCAAGCTGACGGCGAAGGTGGACTGGTAGGAGGCCACTCAGCCTTCGGGCTCGGCCTTTATTGCCGCGCCGATGGCATAGAAATGACCGCCGGCCACGTGATGCAGGCTGCGCCACTCGGGTGCTGCTTCCTCGAAGCGCCAGTGGCCGTTGGCGAAGATGCGCGTGTCGGCCCATGCCGCCGTGACTTCGCCGATGAACAGGTCATACGCCTGCTGGTTGTGCGGTTCCGGCACCAGCTGGCATGCCAGCCACGCCGAACACCCCGCCACGAAGGGGCCGGCGTGGCCGTCGATGTCGAACAGCCGGGCACCGGCGCGCCGCAGCTTGTCCGGGTCGTCGGCCAGGCTGCTGTTGCCGACGGCCTGCGTCAGCTGCAGCTGCGCCACGGTCGGCACCTGCAGCACGAAGCGCCCGCTGCCCTCGACCAGGGCGCGGGTGCGGGTGTTCTTGTCCAGCACGACCGTCACTTTCGGTGGGTCGAAATCGAGGGCGCAGGCCCATGCGGCAGCCATCACGTTGCTGGTGCCGTCATGGCTGGCCGAGACGAGCACGGTGGGGCCATGGTTCAACAGGCGGTAGGCCTTGGCCAGTTCGACGGGGGCGATGGTGTCTTGCGTCATGCGGCTGTCCTGTAAAGCGTTTGGTGTCGGCACTATAGCAGCACGGGAGATAGTTCAGCAGCAAAGGACCACCCTCGAACGTGACATTCCGATAGACTTTTACTAACAATATCAAGCTACAATTCACCCATCCTTTGATGAAGAGCAAAGGCCGTGCAGTTTTCTCTTCAGCTAGTGGGGCGGTATCCCCGTCCCGCTGCAGTCCGGATACGCGGTGACGCCGCCAACATGGCGTCGCCCAGGCAATACCTATTATTTTATCTATCGGAGAAGAAATGAAAGCAGGACGTCTGGTTGGAGTGGTAGCGTGCATGGCAGCCCTGTTCGGCGCGGGCAGCGCCCCCGCGGCGGGCTTCGAAAACGGCATCCCCAGCGGCTGGCAGTGCCAGGGTGCCTGTGGCACGGCGGCGGCCGACGGTGTCGTGACCCTGGCGCCGAACGGCGGCAGCGAATACGGCTGGGTCTCGACGGACGGCGGCCTGGACGGCGTTGCCCTGCCCGGCGTGGGCAGCACGGGCACGTCGATCAACGGCAGCCTGCTGCGTTCGAACCTGTTCACGGCCACGGCGGGCCAGGCGCTCGATTTCAAGTTCAACTACGTCACCACCGACGGCGCCGGCTTCACGGACTACGCGTGGGCGCGCCTGCTGGACGCCAGCGGCGGTCAGGTTGCGTTGCTGTTCACGGCCCGTACCTCGGCGGCCGGCAGCGCCATTCCCGGCTTCGAGATGCCCGAGGCTGCCGCCACGCTGACCCCGGCGCAGGTCGACATCGTCGCCGGCGGTCCCGTGTGGAGCCCCCTGGGCGCCAACTCGGGCGAATGCTATGACGCCGGCTGCGGCTACACGGGCTGGGTGCAATCGGCCTACTCGATCGCCAACGCGGGCCAGTACTACCTGGAGTTCGGTGTCACCAATTGGGACGACAGCGATTACCAGTCCGGCCTGGCCTTCGACGGCGTCACCCTGGACGGCGTGCCGCTGCCCGTGCCGGAACCGGGCACCTACGCGATGATGCTCGCCGGCCTGGGCCTGCTGGCCGCCGCGCGCCGCCGCAAGGGCTAACTACCCGCAGGATATAAAAAGGGCGCCGTCGGCGCCCTTTTTTCGTTGCGGTGATCGGGTCAGGCCAGCTTGGCCAGCTTGTCGACGCGGATGTCGGCCTTGCCGCCGACGGCCGCCACCAGTGCCTTGAAATGGGCCGTGGTTTCATGTTCGGCGTGGGCATCGAGGCCCGTCCACTCTTCCAGCATGACGAAACGGGCGGCGTCGGCGTTGTCGACGTGCAGCTCGTAACGCAGGCAGCCCGCTTCGGCGCGGCTTGGCGGCACCACCTGTTCCAGCGCGGCGCGCACGGCGCCCTCGTGACCCGCATGGGCGGCGATGGTGGCGACGACGATCAGATTGCTCATGAAGTTTTCCCGTTGGTCAAAACCGCCATTGTAAGCGGCGGCGGCGATGGCTGCAGGACCGCCATCGCCGCAGGGCCCGACTGCGAAACGATCAGCGGCCGTCGGGGAAGGCGTTGGTGGGCTTGGCGCCCCACACGGCATAGAACAGCACGTACAGCTCGCAAGCCGCCGTCAGCAGGAAGGACATCTGCAGGCCGTACATATCGGCCAGCCAGCCCTGCACGACGACGAGCGCGCCACCCGCGATGGCCATGATCAGGAGGCCGGCGCCTTCTTCCGTCAACGGACCGAGGCCACGGATGCCCAGCGTGAAGATGGTGGGGAACATCACGGAGTGGAACAGGCCCACGGCGATCAGTGCCCACATGGCCGTCGGCCCGGTCGTGAAGGTGGCGATCAGCATGACGATGCAGGCACCGATGGCGGCGCCGGCCAGCACGCGCTCGGCCGACATCGACCGCATCAGGATGCTGCCCGCGAAGCGGCCGACCATCATGCCGCCCCACAGCAGGAACAGGTAGTGGGACGCCTTCTCATGCGTGACGTTGCCGATGTGGGGCTGCGACACGAAGTTGATGAACAGGTTGGCCACGCCGATCTCGGCGATCAGGTAGATGAAGATGGCGGGAATGCCGAACACCAGGTTACGGTGGCGCCACAGCGAGTGATTGCCGCGTTCGCCCTTTTCGGCCCGCTTGCCGCCCATGGCCGGCAGCGGATAGCGGGCGATCATGATGGCCAGCAGGATCAGGACGACGGCGACGATCAGGTATGGCAGTTGCACGGCCTGGGCATCGGCCAGCCGCTCGGCCGGCGTCAGCACCTGCTCGGCGGCGGCGGTACCGCCCGTCGAACGGCCCAGGATCAGGTAACCGCCGAACAGCGGCGCCAGGGTGGCGCCCAGCGAGTTGAAGGCCTGCACCAGGTTCAGGCGCGACGAGGCCGTGTTGGCGGGCCCGACGACGGCCACGTACGGGTTCGCCGCCACCTGCAGCAGGGTAATGCCGCAGGCGATGACGAACAGCGCGAACAGGGTCACGCCATACGACGGCAGGCGCGCCGCGGGGATCATGCCCAGCGCGCCGACGGCCATCATGCACAGGCCGATCACCATCGATTTCTTGTAGCCGACCCGTTCGATCAGCTTGGCCGACGGAATCGAGGCGACGAAATAGGCGATGAACCAGACCGATTCGATCAAGGTCGTCTGCGTGTAACTGAGCTCGAAGACGCTGCGTAGGTGGGGCAGCAGCGTGTTGTTAATGACAGTAATGAAGCCCCAGATAAAGAACAGGCTCGCCAGCAATGCCATGGCGGACTTGTAGCTGGAAGGCGCGACGCTTTGTCCGACGGATGCGGATACGGAAGAGATTGGCCCAGGCACGACGGGTCCCTTTCAAGGTTCTCGAAAGACACCATCCTAGAGGCCGCATTGACGGATTACCAATGCAATATTTGCCATGAGCTATATCAAAAAGTATATAGCTGTCATCACGCAGACGCAAATCTGCCCGACACCGTCGCCGCCGTCGCACGGTCGACGTCGGTGGCGGACACCTGACTCGGTCGAGCAGTGCCCCAAGCCGGTCGCTCCGCCGCAGCGGCCTGACACCGGTCTGCAACTATTTCCCAAAAACCGGTGTCTGACACCGGTTTCTCTGCAACTGTTTCTTGAAAACCGGTGTCAGACACCGGTTTTCGAGCAAGTTTTAGGTGCACGACCGGGGCGCCGACAGTGTGGGCGCGCGTGCGCCTACATCGCAAGGCGGCATGGGGTTCGATAATGACCCACGGTTTTGCCTCATCCAGGAGTCAGCATGAGCAACAGTCTTATCCACGTCTTCCAGGCCGAGCAGCCACTGCCGGCCGGTCCCTTTACCGATGCCCACGCCGACCTACTCGATTTGTTCGGACGGTGGGAAGCGCTGGCCGATGCCGATATTGCCGGGGCGGATGCCGCTCAGGAGAACTTGGCCAGTTCCGTATCCGTGAACCCCGCCAGCCGCCGGGCGTCCAGGTTGAACGGGCCCTTCGGCACCGGCGCCCTGTAGCGCACGGCCAGTTCGTCGTAGGTAGTGGCGGGGTCCAGGCCGCGTTGCTGGCACAGCCAACCGTACCAGCGGTTGCCGATGGCCACGTGGCCCACTTCGTCGCGCAGGATGATGTCGAGAATGGCGGCGGCCGCCATGTCGCCGGCCTGGGCCAGCTTGGCGCGCAGTGGCGGAATGGCGTCCAGCCCGCGCGCTTCCAGGGTGCGGGGTACCAGCGCCATGCGGGCCACGACGTCATGCCGCGTGTTTTCGACCATTTCCCACAGGCTGTTGTGGGCCGTGAAGTCGCCATAGGCGAAGCCCAAGGTGCCCAGGTGAGCGGCCAGCAGCGAGTAGTGATGCGCCTCTTCCTTCGCCACCTGCAGCCATTCCAGGTAGTACCGGGCCGGCATGTCCGGGAAGCGCCACAGCGCGTCCAGGGCCAGGTTGACGGCATTGAATTCGATATGCGCCAGCGCGTGGATCAGCATGGCGCGCCCTTCTACCGTGTTCATGGCCCGGCGTCCCACCTGCCGGGGCGGCACCAGGTCCGGCCGGGCCGGGCGGCCGGGAATCCCGGTGCACTCGGCAAGCTGGGCGGCCGGGTCCGCCGTCAGCAAGCCGTCGTACGACGCCTGCGCGATGGCGCCGACGCCGGCCGCCTTGACGGCCGGATCGGTTTCAATAAGGCATTGCAGCGCGGCGGCGCGCAGTTCGGTGGGCTTGCTCATGCGGTCTTCGAGGTTCTGCGGAAAGGCCGCAGTGTAGCAAACCCGCCGTGGCTACAGGGGCGGCGGCGGCGCGACCCGCAGCACGACGCCGGTCGTCCCCGTCAGGCTGCCGCTTTCGCTGGCCAGCACATACAGTTCGCCGGCGGCGTCCTGCGCCATGCCCAGCACCGCCATGCCGAGCGGTTCGCGCCGCTGCGCCACCAGCTTCTGCACGGCGTTGCGCGGCCCCAGGGTCAGCAGCATGCCCGTGCCGGTAGAGCCGATATAGTCGGCGAAGACATACTGGCCTTGCAAGCCGCCGATGCTCGATCCCGTGTAGACATAACCGCCGATGACGGCTTGCCGCAGCACCGGCGTGCCGACGCCGTCCGCGTGATCGTATTCGGCCACCGGGTCGAGCAAGCCGAGCGGCGAATTCGGACTGGACTGGTAGACGAAGCCCGGCCCCGCGCCGTTGGCGTCGAATAGGAAGCTGCCTTCCTTGATGCGCCAGCCGTAATTGCCGCCGGCGATGATGTGGTTGACTTCCTCGATGGCGCCCTGCCCCACGTCGCCGGCCCACAAGGTGCCGTCCGGGCCGAATGACATGCGGAAGGGATTGCGCAGGCCATAGGCATAGATCTCGTCCGCGCCCGGCTTGCCGACAAACGGATTGTCGGCCGGAATGCCGTAGGCGCCGTTGGCGGCATTGCTGCCGAGCGGATCGATGCGCAGGATCTTGCCCAGCACATTGCCGGGGGCCAGGCTTTGCGCATTGCCTTCCGGCGCGTGCCCGGGGCCCTGGTCGTCGCCCGCGCCGCCGTCGCCCAGCGCGATATACAGCAGCTTGTCCGGCCCGAATGCGAGGGCACCCGCATTATGGTTGGATTGGGGCTGGTCGATGCGCATCAGCACGCGCGCGCTGGCGGGATCGACGGCACCGGCGGCCGTCACGCGCCATTCGGTCAGCACGCTCTGGTGGTTGGGCGCCACGCCGGCGGGCTGGGTGGTGAAGTCCGGCGCGGGCTTCGCCGGCTCGGACGTGTACGTGTACAGCCGGCCGTTGGCGGCAAAGTCCGGGTGGAACGCCAGGCCGAGCAGGCCCCGCTCGTCGCGCGCGCCCAGGGTTACGAGCCGGTCGCGCACGTCGAGGAACTGGGTGGCACGGTTTTTCTCCGTGGCGCTGCCGTCGACGGCCGTCTTCCACACAATGCCGACCTGGTCGACGATGTACAGGTTGCCGGGCTGGCCAGGGGCAACGGCGCCGGCGACCGGCGAGACGAGGTTTTTCAGCAGGGGACGCAAGGTGACGGACAGCGGCGCGGTGGGCAAGGTGCCGGGAATCGGGTCATCCAGCTTGGTATGTTGCGCCAGCGCGGCGGGCGCCGCGCAGGCCAGGGCAGTCAACAGCACAGCGCGGTGGATCGGACGAATCGCATTTCTGTTACGAATCATTGCAGCCTCCGTGGTTGTTGGGTCACAGCCCCGACAAGCATGCACCCAACTTGTCGACTCGACAAGCGCGCGCAGGCGTGCGGCTTGCAATATCGACGTTTGCGCCACGGATGACGGAATTGTCATCCAGCACGTGCTCTCTGCCCGCTAAGGTAGAGTCTTTCCACTCGACACAACGCCATGAACTTCCTGAAGATCACCCTGCCCCTGCTGGCCGCCTGCGCCATCCAAGCCCACGCCGCGCCCGCGGCGATACCGAATCCGCTCAGCGTGCACGTGCTGGACTTGCAGACCGGTGCGCCGGGTACCGATATCGACGTCACCCTGGAACAGCAGGATGGCGACCAGTGGCGCCAGCTTGCCACCGGCAAGACGAACGACGCCGGCCGTATTCCCGCGCTGTTTCCCGTTGACCGCAAGCTGAGCGCCGGCACCTACCGGATCGTGTTCCGCACGGGTGAGCACTACAGGCGCCTGGGCAAGCCTGCCTTCTTCCCCCGCATTCCTGTCGAATTCACGGTCGACGAGGTGACGCGCCACTATCATATTCCGCTGCTGCTGAGCCAGTTCGGCTATTCCACGTACCGCGGGAACTGAGCATGAAAAAAGCCGCCCCGGAGGGCGGCTGTCGCATCAGGAACGCAGTGCTGGATCAGCGCTTGCCGTCGTTCTTGTGGCTCTGGCGGCCCGCTGCCGCGTGCTGTTCCGGGGTGCCGCCCTGGACGCCGCCGCTGCGGTTACCGGACTGGCTGTTGCCCGATTGCTTGTTGCCGGACTGATTGCCCGACTGGCTGTTGCCCGACTGGCTGTTGCCCGACTGGTTGCCCGACTGGTTGCCGGACTGGTTGCCCGACTGGTTGCCGGACTGCTGGTTGCCTCGCTGGCCGCCGCTGGACTGGCTGTTGCCGGCGTTGTTGGTGTACTGATTGTGGCCTTCAGGATTATGGTTCTGATTCTGGTTCTTTGCCATGATGAACTCCTTGAGATTGGTTTCAGGATACACATCCTTTAAGTGACCTGCCGTTGTCGGCTTGTCGCGAAAAGGTGAGTCCATGGTAAAGGCGATCGAACTTTGTTTTTATAAGTCATCCGGCCAGTGGCACGTAGGACTGGACCCAACAGGAAGGTCGGAACGATCACTCAACCGCTGCAACTATTTCAAGTCGTAAATCCCGTCTATTTGCTGCGCGCCGTCCAGCGCGCATAGTCGGCCAGGGCGGCGGCGGGCCGGTCGCCGTACCAGCCGTAACCGCTGCGGCGTTCCAGGCTGATTTCGTTGACGTCCGTGTGGATGGTGCCGTCGCGGTCGCCAAAGACGGCCTGCAAGCTGGCGATATCGACCAGGCGCGGCCAGATCGGCCCGGCACCCGGCCGCGCCACCAGCAGGCGCCCGCCGTCGGCTTGCCGGACCCAGGCGACGTCGTACACGGCGGAGCGCTTCAGCCACGCCACCCCGGCCTCGACGGCCTTCACCAGCCGTGCCGATGGTTTCGGCCGGCGCATCAGCATCGACAGCAGCCGCGCGCTCTCGGCCGTCGACAGTGCGGCCGGTTCGAAGTTGCGCGCGCCAACAGGCGCCAGGGTCAAGGCATCGTGCTGCTGGCACCAGCCGGTCGGCACGCCACCCGCGACGATCTGGCTGGCCAGGACGACGTCCACGGCCCGTTCGGCGGCGGCAGCGGTCCGCGCCGCCAGCTCCGCCGGTACGAACGCGTAATCGCCCTGGCGCGCCGCCACGTCGTCCAGCAGCGCCACGACAGCGGCCAGCGCGTCGTCGTTGTACGTGATGGCGTCGTGGTAGCCGCCCTGCAGCGGATACACCTGGGGGAAGCCGCCGTTCGGATACTGGGCGTCCAGCAGGTAGCGCACGCCTTTCGCGAACGCCGCGCGCCACGCATCGCCCCTTGGCCCCGGCTGGGCCGCCTGCGCCCGTGCCAGGAAGCGCAGTTCCGTCGTCGTCGCATCGTTGTCGATGGTGCCGACGTAGCTCCAGCCGTCCGACCGCGCGACGACGCCGCCGGCGGGATCGTCGTCCACCGGCGCATAGTGTTCGCCGCGACGGCGCAGCGGCCCGCTGCGGTCGACGTTCTTGCCCCAGCCACCGGCGGGCGTCTGCCAGCTGGCGATATTGTCCGCCACGTGCGCGGCCTGCGCGGCGGCGTACCACGCCGCCGGCCGGTCCAGCGGCATGCCCGATTCGCCCTTCAGGTGCGCTTGCGCGCTGGCAGGCACGTTGCCGCCGGCCCGTTCGGCCGCCAGCGCCGCCTTGTCCGCCGCCATCCGCGCGCGCGAACGTTCCAGGTAGGCGCGCCATGGCCCCTGCTGCCCCGCTTCCAACGCGGCCACGCGCGCCTCGCTCAAGGGCTGGGCCGTCGTCATCGAGCCGATCACGCCCGCGTGGGCCACGGCCGCCCAGGCCAGCGCCAGCACTGCCAGATGCGCCCTCATGCGAAGGCCCGGTAACGGAAGTCGCGGAAGCGCACTTCGCCCTGCCCCACCGCATACAGCGCCGGTTTCAGCGACATGAAGCCGCCGCGCACGTTGTGGTGGTAGCCGGACACTTCATAGCCGCGCGGGCCACGCTGCCACGTCTTGCCGTCCTTCGACAAATGGATGCTGACCACGTGGCGCCGGTTGCGGATGCGGATGAAGAGGCGCCGGCCGAAGGGATTGTCCGGCTGGCCGTGTTCGGTGCCGTAGCGGTGCAGCACCAGCTTGTCCGCGCCGAAGCCGATGCCGCAGTACAGCTTGTGGTCGTAAAACAGCAGCATGCCGCCGCGCGTGCCGGGGTCGACGTCGATCTCGCACTGGAATTCGTAATCCTGGTCCGGTGCGACGAACACCAGCGGCGACGAGTCCGACGGCTGTTCGCCGCTGGCCCGCAGCTGCAGCACGCCATCCTTGCGCGCCAGACGGGCGACTTCGTTCGGCGCGGGACTGAAGAAATTCCACTGGACGCCGTACTTGTCGGTGCTGAAGTCGTCCGACAGGGCCATGCCGTGCGGGCCGGCCTTGCCGCCGGCGGGTGACCTGATCGGGCGCGACAGATCGCCGCCACCGAACTCCGGCCAGCCGTCCGGCGCCCACGTGACGGGGGCCAGCAAGGCCTGCCGGCCCAGGGTCCAGTAGCCGTTTTCATAGCCGTGATAGACGCCCCACCAGTCGCCCGCCGGCCCCTGGACGATGGTGGCGTGGCCGCGCGACCACCATTTCTCGGCCACGTCTTCCGTCCGTACCAGCGGGTTGCGGGGGTGATGCTGCCACGGCCCGTGGATAGATTTAGAACGGGCCGCGATCACCATATGCCCCGTCGGCGGGCCGGACGTGCCGCCAACGGCCAGGATCAGGTAGAAGTAGCCATTGTGTCGCAGCACCTTCGGCCCCTCGGGCGAGAAGGCCTCCACTTCCCAGTCGTCCGGGTAGCGCCACGGCTCGTACACTTTTTCCGGCTTGCCGACGGTGGACAGGCCGTCGTCGGCCAGGCGTACCCGGTCGACGCCGGACAGGAACAGCCAGCGCGAGCCGTCCTCGCCCACGGCGTGGCCCGGGTCGATATGGCGCGGCAGGTCCAGGTCGATGGGATCCGACCACGGCCCGCGGATATCGTCGGCCCAGATTACCCACGACGTCGTCCTCGATCCCGGCACGGCCGTCTTCTTGGTGGGGATATACAGGAAGTAGCGGCCCTTGTGCTTGCACAGCTCGGGCGCCCACACGGAGCCGATGTTGCGCCGCAGGGCCGCCACCAGCGGCTGCCAGTTGACCAGGTCCGTCGAATGCCAGATCACCAGGCCCGGGTAGGCGTCGAAGGTGGAAAAGGTCATGTAGTAGTCGTCCCCGTCGCGCAGGATGGACGGGTCCGGGTGGTCGCCCGCGACGAGGGGATTGAGGAAGCTGCCGTTGCCCAGGTCGGCCTTGCGCTGGCCTTCCTGGCCCCGCGCCCACGCGGGGGCAGCGGGCACGGGGCCGCCACAGGGCTCGGCGGCGGTGGTGCCGCGCGCTCCCAGCAGCAGGCCGCCCAGCCCCGCCCCTTTCAGGGCATTGCGTCGTGAAACCATTGGCGTCCTCAGAACTTGTAGCGCGCGCCGAGCAGCAGTTCGCGGCCCGTCACGTTATGCACCATCACGCTGTTGCGGGCCCGGCCCACGAACTGGTCGGTCGACTCGTTCGTCAGGTTGACGCCTTCGAGCGTGAATTCCAGTTTGTCGTTCCACTTGTACGACAGGGACAGGTCGACGTTGAAGGTTTCGTTCTTGCCCTGCACGTCGTTGTTGTTCTGGGCCGGCACCACCTGCAGGTAGGCCGACCGGTAGGCACCCGTCAGGCGCGCGCTGAAGCGGTTGTCGTCGTAGTAGAACGTGGTGTTCCAGGATTTCGGCGACAGGTTCACCAGCTCGTCGCGCACGGTGCCGCTATTGGCCGTGTTGGCCGAGATGATGTAGTCGATTTTCGAGGACACGCGCGTGTAGTTGGCGATCAGGCCGAAGTTGCGGCCCCAGGCGGGCAGGAAGGTGAAGGGCTGCTGGTAATTCAGCTCGAAGCCGCGCAGCTTGCCGCCGGGCGTGTTCAGGAAGCTCGTCACGTCGAACATCTCGCTGCCGTTGAAATTGGCCGGCAACAGCGACAGCGGCAGGCCCGTTTCATTGAACGGCATCGACTGGCGCACGCCCTGGATATAGTTCTCGATATTCTTCTGGAACAGACCCAGGCCGAGGAAGGCCTTGTCCTTGAAGTAGTACTCGAACGAGGCGTCGAAGGTCTTGGCGCGGAACGGCTCCAGCTTCGGATTGCCGGACGTGATGCCCAGCGCGCCGACGGTGCTGACGGATCCGCCCGGATTCAGGTTGCCCAGCACGGGGCGCGACATTACCTTGGCGGCCGCCAGGCGCACGAGGAACTCCGGCGTGACGTTGGCGGTCAGGTTGAACGACGGCAGGAAGTCCTTGTACGAGTTCTCGGCCGTGACGGAGGTGCCGTTGCCGGTGCTGACATAGCCCTGGGCGGTCAGGTCCGTCTTCACGTAGCGTCCGCCGACATTGCCGCGCACGGGCAGGCCCCACAGGGTGCTGTCGAAATCGCCCTGCAGGTACACGCCCTTGTCTTCTTCCTCGATGGCGCGGTTGTTGCCCCGCGCGCTGGCGTTGGTGATCGACGTCAGGGTGAAGTCGCCTGGGCCGCCGGCCGGGCCGGATTTCAGGCAATTGCAGTAGGCGTCGTACAAGGCCGTGATGGCGCCGATATTCGGCATGACCCAGCTGGTGGCGTTCCCGGCCGGCATATCCTGCTTGGCGCCGAAGCCGGTGACGAGCGAGGTCAGGTTCGTGATGTCCGCGCCCGCCGGCAGGCCGTAGATGGTTTCGCCCGTGTTGGCGCGGCGCGATTCCCACGTGGTGAACTTGTAGCGCTTGGCGTTGACGCCGCCCTTGACGGTCCACGTGTCGCTGGCGCGCCAGGCCAGGTCCACGCTCAGCACGTCGTTGACGTTGGACGTGCCTTGCGGGCGGATGCGGATCTCGCTCGGGAGGGAATTGGCGGCCGCCGTGGCGCCCGCCGGCACGCCGTAGATATTCAGTACGCCGCCCTTGGTGACGTCGAACGGATACGTGATGACGGGCAGGCGGTCGTTCTGGCGGAAGTCCACCGTGTAGCCGTTCACGTTGGGCGCATCCAGCGTGACGGTGGTCTGGATCGGATTGTCGAACACGGACTTGGCCCGGCCCAGCGCGGCCGTCAGGCGCAGGTCGTCGTTGATCTGGTGCGACAGGTTCAAGGTCGGCTGCGTGAAGCGCGTCTTCATCTCGTCGTAGCGCGTCTCGGAGCGGATGTCGACGCCGTTGTAGACGCCGTATTGCAGGCGGCCCAGGGCGTCGTACTGTGCCTGCACCACCGACGTCTGCGGCTTGCCGCCGGACGTCAGGTTGCGGCTGAACGAGAAGCCTTCCAGGTAGTTTTCCTCGCGCGTGGCGTCCAGGTTCGCGTACAACATGTCCAGCGACAGGCGCGTGCCCCGGCGCGGCTTCCATTCGAACGAAGCCGTGATGCCCAGGCGCTCCTGCTCGTGGACCATGCGGCCGTAGCGGGGGAAACGGGGGTGGTAGTTGGCCGGATTGCTGGCCGCGTTGTAGGCGTCGGTGGCAGCCTGGCTGGCCGGCAGCCGCGTCGCCACGGGGAAGCCCGGCGCGGACGTGCTGCAGTTCGGCGACGTCGAGCTGCCCACGCCCATCGGCGCGCACCAACCGCCCACGGAGGGGCCATTGTCCCAGCGGCCCGTCGAGAAGCCGTCTTCCAGCAGGCTGCGCTTGCCCCAGGCGGCCGACACCAGGTAACCCATCGTGTTGTTGTTGAAGGTGTCGGACATCATGAAGGCGCCGCGCGGGTCGGTCTTCTTGGCCAGGTCGTTGTAGCGGCCCTTGATCATGGCGGTGGCGTTGAAGCCGCGCTTGGCCATGTCGAAGGGGCGCATGGTCTGCAGGTCGACCGTGGCGCCCAGCGAGCCCTCTTCCACCTCGGCCGAGGAGCTCTTCCGCACCGTCAGGGAGCTGAACAGCTCGGAGGCGAACACATTGAAGTCGAAGCCCCGGCCCCGGTTGATGCCGCCGCTGTTGTCGCTGCCGCCCGTGGTGGCCAGGCCCTCGATGCCGTTGATGCGCACGCGCGTGAAATCCTGGCCCAGGCCGCGCACCGTGATGCTGCGCCCTTCGCCGGCATCGCGGTCGATCGCCACGCCCGGCACGCGCTGCAGCGATTCGGCCAGGTTCGTGTCGGGGAACTTGCCGATGTCCTCGGCCTTGATGACGTCGACGATGCTGTTCTCGCTGCGCTTGGCGTTCAAGGCGCTTTCGAGCGAGGCGCGCAGGCCGGTGACGACGACCCTCTGGGCGTCCTCCGGGGCGTCCTGGGTTTGGGCGCCGGCGTTGCCGAAGGCGAGCAGGCTGGAGGCGAGTGCCGTCAGGGTCAGGTTGTATCGGGTTTGCATTTGTCTCCCTTTCTGATTATGGTCCGGGCGATGATGCCGCTATCGCGCGAGCTTGTGCTTTTTGGTAAGCATGATGGGGCCATCATGCAAGCAGCAAATCAGATAGACAAATAGCAATTTTGAGTGCTTGCAGCGTTATGCGATATCTTTTGCATTAACGTGCGGGGATCGTGCCGGCTTTGTCGCCGAAAACACGCGCAGAGGGATTTTGCAGTGAAGGATTCGGCCTGACCAAAATACGCTTCAGTCAGGCCGGTGCGGCATGATTACAACAATTGGTCAGGCCACAAGCCTCACGCCGGCAAGCGTCCGGCGCCGCGGGCAGCCCGGCAAACGTAGATCGTCGCCAGCTCGCCCTTCGGGCCACGATAGCTGCGCTCGACAGCCGCCGTGACGTGCTCCACCTGGTCGTCCGGCACCAGCGCCACGACGCAGCCGCCGAAGCCGCCGCCCGTCATGCGCACGCCGCCCGTCGTCTTGATGACGCCCTTGACGATGTCGACCAGCTGGTCGATCAGCGGCACGGTGATCTCGAAGTCGTCGCGCATCGACACGTGCGAATCGGCCATCAGTTCGCCCATGCGGGCCAGGTCGCCCGCGCCCAGCGCATCGACGGCGGCGGCCACGCGGGCGTTCTCCGTGACGACGTGGCGCGCCCGGCGCAGCACCATCGGATCGAGTTCGCCGCCGCGTTCCTCCAGCAGCGCCATGTCGACGTCGCGCAGGGCCTTGACGCCGAAGTGACGCGCCGCCGTCTCGCACTGCTGGCGGCGGGTGTTGTATTCGGAATCGACCAGGCCCCGCTCCACGTGCGAGTGGAAGATCATGATCGACGCGCCCGCGGGCACGGGGACGGGCTGGGTTTCCAGCGAGCGGCAGTCGATCATCACGGCGTGGTTGGCCAGGCCGGTGGCGGAAATGATCTGGTCCATATTGCCGCACTTGCAGCCGACGAAATCGTTCTCCGACTCCTGGGCGATCAGGGCCAGGTCGATGGGGCTGAGGCCCTCGAAGCCGGGCAAGGTGGCGAACAGCGTGCAGACGGCCACGGACAGCGAGGCCGACGAGGACAGGCCGGCGCCTTGCGGCACGTCGCCCGAGATCACCATGTCCATGCCGCGCAGCGGCAGGCCGCGCTTTTGCAGCACGTCGATGACGCCGCGCACGTAGTTGGCCCACATCGGCGCTTCCAGGCGCTCGATCGGCGCGTCCAGCGAGTACTCGTCGACGGCATTGTCGTAGTCGGCGGCGACGATGTGGACGATGCGGTCGCCCCGCTCGCGGGCGGCGATCACGGTGCGGTAGTCCAGCGCGCAAGGCAGCACCAGGCCGTCGTTGTAGTCCGTGTGCTCGCCGATCAGGTTGACCCGGCCGGGCGCCTGCACCACGATCGCGGGCGCCTCGCCGAAGGTCTCGTCGAACACGGCGCGGGTGTGGGAGATCAGTTGTTCACTCATTGTTCTGTCGTGTTCTTATTGGCTGGATTGAAGGTAATGGACTTCGGACTGGGCCCGCAGCTGGGCGGCGGCCTGCTCGGGGGTCAGGTCGCGCTGCGACTCGGCCAGCATCTCGAAACCCACCATGAACTTGCGCACGGAGGCTGAACGCAGCAGCGGCGGGTAGAAGTGCGCGTGCAGCTGCCAGGCCTGGACGTTGTCCCCGCCCGCCGCCGAACCGTCGTACGGCGCGCCGTGCCAGCCCATCGAGTACGGGAAGGAGGTCTGGAACAGGTTGTCGTAGCGCGTCGTCAGGCGCTTCAGGATGACGGCCAGGTCGGCGCGCTGGGGCTGGGTCAGCGCATCGAGGCGCTGCACGGCGAAGCGCGGCAGCAGCAGCGTCTCGAAGGGCCAGCCGGCCCAATACGGCACCACGGCCAGCCAGTGCTCCGTCATCACGACGACCCGCTCGCCGTCGGCCGCCTCGCGCTCGGCGTAATCGAGCAGCATGTTCGTGCCCCGTTCGGCCAGGTAGGCCTGCTGCTGGCGTTCCTCCGTGGCCGGCAGGTTGGGCAGGAAGCTGGTGGCCCAGATCTGGCCGTGCGGGTGGGGATTCGAGCAGCCCATCGCGGCGCCCTTGTTCTCGAATACCTGGACCCACGGATAGGTGGCCCCCAGTTCGGCGGCCTGCGCGCACCACGTATCGACGACGCCTTCGATGGCCTCTTCCGACAGCTGCGGCAGCGACTTGCTGTGATCCGGCGAGAAGCAGATCACGCGGCTGGTGCCGCGCACGCTCATGGTCTGGAACAGCGCGTCGCCATCGCCTTCGTCCGGCGCCGCCGGCGTGTCCGGCATGACGGCGGCGAAATCGTTCTCGAACACGAAGGTGCCCGTGTAGTCGGGATTCTTGACGCCGTTGATGCGCGTGTTGCCGGCGCACAGGTAGCAGGTGGGGTCGTGCGCGGGTTTCACGGACGTATCCGGCGCTTCCTGGGCGCCCTGCCAGGGGCGCTTGCTGCGGTGCGGCGACACCAGCACCCATTCACCCGTCAGCGGGTTGTGGCGGCGGTGCGGATGGTCTGAGGGGTTGAACATGCTTCTCCTTCTGAATCTGGGACAGTAAAAACTCGATTGGGATTACCTTACCACCAGACGCCGTAAATCGCCGCCAGCATGACGCAGATCAACGCCGAGCCCGCCGCAAAGCCGCCATCTACGCGGAACAGCCGGCGCTCGACGATCATGCGCTTGACGCTGCCGTCGGCCTTGCCGAACTTGCTGATCAGCACCATGCCGGCCACGACCACCCAGAACACGACGAACATGCGGTCCAGGAAAGGCATCTCGTACACGCCGGCGCCGTTGTCGGCGGCAAAGCCGATCGGGGCCAGGAAGGACAGGTCGATCATGCCTGGCAGGAATTTCAGGAAGATCGAGAACACCAGGCCGCCGATGGTGGCGAACATGGCGGCCGCAGCCGTCGTTTCGCGCCAGAAGAAGCCCAGCAGGAACATGGCCAGGATGCCCGGCGACACGAAGCCCGTGTATTCCTGGATGTAGGCGAAGCCGCCCTTCTTGTCGATGCCCATCAGCGGGGCGATCAGCACGGCGATGGCGATGGCGACGACGACCGTCAGGCGGCCGATCCACACCATGCGCTGCTCGCTCGCTTCCTTGTTGAAATGCTGGCGGTAGATGTCCAGCGTGAAGATGGTGGCGATACTGTTGGCCTTGCCGGCCAGCGACGCGACGACGGCAGCCGTCAGCGCGGCAAAGGCCACGCCCTTCAGGCCGGACGGCAGCAGGGCCAGCAGGGTCGGATAAGCGCGGTCAGGGTTGACTTCGCCACCCGGGCGCATGGCATCGCCCAGGGCCCCGGACTTGTCCAGCGCAAACGCGGCGATACCCGGCAGGACGACGATCACGGGCATCAACAGCTTCAGGAAGGCGGCGAACAGCAGGCCCTTGCGCGCCGTGTGCAGGTCCGCGCCCAGTGCGCGCTGGGTGATGTACTGGTTGCAGCCCCAGTAGTTCAGGTTGACGATCCACATGCCGCCGATCAGGGTCGACAGGCCCGGCAGGTCCATATAGTTGGGGTTGCCCCGCTCCAGCACCATGTTGAAGTGGCCGCCGGCGCGCTTCATCAGTTCGCTGGCGCCGACGAAGGCACCCTGCCCGCCCGACAGCGCGGCCACCAGGTCCAGCGCGATCCACGTCGTCACCAGGCCGCCCACGACCAGGCACAACACCTGGATCACGTCCGTGTAGCCGATCACCTTCATGCCGCCCAGGGTGATGATGGCGGCGAATACGGCCAGGAACACCATGCAGGCGAACACGTTCAGGCCCGCCACGCTGGAAATGGCCAGTGCGCCCAGGTACAGGATCGACGTCAGGTTGACCACCACGTACAGGCCCAGCCAGAACAGCGCCATCGTCGTCGCCACGGCCTTGCCGTAGCGCTGCTCGAGGAACTGGGGCATCGTGTAGATGCGGTTCTTCAGGTACACCGGCATGAAGAACACGGCCACGATGACGAGCGTGGCGGCTGCCATCAGCTCGTAGACGGCAATGGCCATGCCGATGCGGTAGCCCGAGCCGCTCATGCCGATGAACTGCTCGGCCGAGATGTTCGACGCGATCAGCGAAGCGCCGATGGCCCACCACGTCAGCGACCCTTCGGCCAGGAAGTAATCGTGCGAGGCCTGGCCGGACGTGCTCTTTTTCTTGCGGTAGATCCACAGTCCATAGCCGGCGACGATAATGAAATAAACCAGGAAGACAACGGAATCGAGGGTGGAGAAGGTAGTCATCGGAGTTTGAATGTCTCTGTAATGTCGGCAGGTATGAGTCCCGCCTGGATGCCCCATGCGCCAGCCATTATGGCAAGCGCGCGCGCAGGATCGGCCGCGCCGGCAATCAACGACATGATTGCTTGCGAGCCGACGTCTTGCGATAGCGCTAACTATAACGCAAGATTACATTTAAGACACAAAAAAAGTCGGATTGACTACATCGGAGAGTGTTTCCCCAAAACCAGGGACAGTCCCTGGTTTTGGGGCAAGCTTGCGGCTGGCGTAGCGCCGCCGATAGCGCTAACCCTGGGCAGCCCGGTCGAAGTCGGCGGCGTCGTGGCGCTCGGCCAGTTGCTCGTCCGGATTGCCGAAGACGCGGTTCACCCGGCGGCCCCGCTGGACTGCCGGACGGGCGGCGATTTCGTCGGCCCAGCGGCGCACGTGGCGGTAGTCGTCGACGGACAGGAACTTGCCCGCCGAATACAGCTCGCCCCGCACCATGCCGCCGTACCACGGCCAGATCGCCATGTCGGCGATGGTGTAGTCGGGGCCGGCGACGAAGCGCTGCTCGGCCAGCTGGCGGTCCAGCACGTCGAGCTGGCGCTTCGTTTCCATCGCGTAGCGGTTGATGGCGTATTCCAGCTTCTCCGGCGCATAGGCATAGAAATGCCCGAAGCCGCCGCCGACGAAGGGCGCGGAGCCCATCTGCCAGAACAGCCAGTTCAAGGTTTCCGTGCGGGCGCGCGTTTCGGTGGGCAGGAAGGCGCCGAATTTCTCGGCCAGGTAGACGAGGATGGAGCCGGACTCGAACACGCGCAGCGGCGCGTCGCCGCTGCGGTCGACCAGGGCCGGGATCTTCGAATTGGGATTGATGTCGACGAAGCCGCTGCCGAATTGTTCGCCTTCGGTGATGCGGATCAGCCAGGCGTCATACTCGGCGCCCGCATGGCCCAGGGCCAGCAGCTCCTCCAGCAGGATCGTCACCTTGACGCCGTTGGGCGTGCCCAGCGAATACAGTTGCAGCGGATGCTTGCCGACCGGCAGTTCCTTCTGGTGCGTCGCCCCGGCCACGGGCCGGTTGATGTTGCCGAACGTGCCGCCGGCGGCCGTGGGCGGGGTCCACACCTCGGGCGGGACATAGTTCGAAGCTTCTGTCATCAAGATTCTCCTGTAGGGGTTCGACAGGACATTCTAGCGAAGGACGCCGACACCTGCTCGCCACCCCTTCCGGAAGCTATTCCTACCCCGTTCGGAAACCCCGGGGACAGTCCCCGTAGTTTCCTACAGCGGTCGGAAACTCGGCGACAGTCCCCGCAGTTTCCGGGACTGTGTCGGAATTTTCCCAGCGCGGCGGTGCAACCAGGCCGGGCGACTCAGTTCAGCGCCAGGCTCTTCTCGTCCGCCGTGCGGTGCCACGTGGGCCAGCGGCTGTCGTTCGACAGCGCCAGGGTCAGGGCCTTGACCACTTCTTCCTTCGCTTCCAGGCGCACGCGCCAGCTGGCGTCGGCGGCCTGGCGGGCGCTCTTTTCCAGCTTGGCGATGCGCTCGAGCAGCGCCATGCGCTGTTCGGCGGCGGCCAGTTGCGCGCGCAGTTCGGCCACCTCGAGCGCGGCGCTGGCGGGCGCTTCGGACGGGGTGTCCTGCACCTGGCGCAGCACGGCATGGATGGCGTTGTGCGTGGCCCTGGGCGAAGCGCCCGGCCCGCCCTCGGGCGTGCCGATGGCGCCGTAGCAGCGGGCCAGGTCGGCCGAATCGATCTTCAGCGCGCCGTCGGCGGTGAAGACCTTTTCCAGCCGGCCCTTTTCCAGGTCGCGGTAGATGGATGCGCGGCTGCGCCGGGCCAGTCGCGCGGCTTCGGTAACGGTCAGAAGTGCCATGTGTTTCGGATTGCCTAGTCGCCTGCAAAGCGCGCAATGATGGCCGCTGCTTGCCAGTTCGTCAAGGGCACAAGCGTCCGGACCGCGCGTCCACGCTACAATTGCGCCTTTGCGCACCTCGGAGCCGCCTTGAACTGGGATACCCCAAGCCCGCACATCGTGCCCGTCCGTCCGGCCGCTGGCGACATCGACGGCCTGCAGCACACCAACAACGCCGTCTACGTCCGCTGGTGCGAGCAGGCCGGCTGGTCCCATTCCGAGGCCCTGGGCCTGGACCTGGCCGACTACCAGCGCCTGGACCGGGCCATGGCGATCCAGCGCGCCGAGTACGACTACCTGCTGCCCACCGGCGCGGGCGACGAGCTGCTGCTGGGCACCTGGCTGTGCGCCACCGACGGCCGGCTGGCGATGGAGCGCCGCTTCCAGCTGCTGCGCGCCGCGGACGGCGCCACCGTCATGCGCGGGCGCTGGCAACTGGTCTGCATCGAGATCGCCAGCGGCAAGCCACGCCGCATGCCGCCCGAGTTCTGCGCGGCCTACCTGCCGGCCGTCGTGACACCCGCTGCCTGAGGGGGCACGGGCCCGTCCAGCTTCCTGACCTGGATATTGCGGTAGAAGGTCTCTGCCCCTTCGGACTGGATCGAGAACTTCCCGCGCGCCAGCGGCACCGCCTTGCCGTCGACGGTCTGGCGCGAATTTTCCGCCCGCAGCACCTCGTGGCCATTGACGATATGGACCAGGGTGCGGCCGTCTGCGATGATCTCCATCGTGTTCCACTGGCCGGCCGGCTTCTCGAAATTGCCACGTTTGAGGATGCGCGCGGCAATGTTCGCGCGCAGCGGCAGGGCCGGATCGTAGCGGTGGAATTTCCAGTCGCCCTGGCTGGCGTCGCCCACGTGGGCGTCGACCGTCACGCCATCGAGGCTGTGATAGTCGCCGCAGTCGCCTTCCTGGATCTGGAATTCATGGCTGCGCATCCAATGGCCGCTTTGCGCGTCCGCCGGGCCGACGGCGTAGTACAGCAGGCCGCTGTCGCGCGGCGCGTCCAGGCGCGGCGCCCACTTCTTCGTGCCCCAGCGGACGTCGAACTTCAGGTGGAAATTCTCGTAATCGCCCGTCGTCGTCACGGCGCCCCATTCCTCGCCGGAGACGCGCAAGGTGCTGTCGACAACGGAGAACACGCCTTTCGGGTCGACACCGGCGCCGCGGGTGGTCGTCGGCCACTTCATATTGTCGGACGTGGGCTGCACGCTGACCCAGGTCGTCCAGCCGGTCAGGTCGCGGCCGTTGAAGAGCGTCTGCCAGGAGCCTTCGGCAGCGCGCAGCGGGAGCATGGTCGCCAGCAAGGCGGCCAGCAGGCCAAGGCGTCGGATCGGATTCGGTGTCATGAGCGTCTCATATCGTGGATGGTAGCGCAATCTTACAACCGCCTGGCGCGGCGGGATAGCACGAATTGGGCGCGATGCGGCAGCCCATTTCGATGGTGCCCGCACCCCGCCCTTGCCGAATTCCTTATAAAAATCTCCGAATTCCTGACACTTCCGAACTTAACCGAATGCTACTATCGCCCCATAACAATACGGGGACAAAACACCATGGAGACCATCGTGTTTGACGGGGACGATTGCGCCGGATTTTTCGCCGAACATGGCATTCCGACGCCCAGCGCGCTGTTCGACAGCCTGCTTGATACCTACTATTTCGCCAAGAACCGCGCCGGCCAGTTCGTCTGGGGCAACCGGCTGCTGCAGGAGCAGCACGCGCTGGCCGATGTACGCGACATCCTGGGCAAGACGGACCACGATTTCCTGCGGCGCGATATCGCCGACCGCATCCGCGCCGACGACCTGTCCGTGATGGACAAGGGTCAGGCCGTGCGCAACAAGCTCGAAGTGATCGGCGGCGAGAACGGCGCGCTGACGTGGCTCTTCACCACCAAGGCGCCGATCCGCGACCGGCACGGCAAGGTTGTCGGCATCGAAGGGTTCTCGCGCGATGCCCAGCGCTCGCACGACATCATGGCGCCCTTCCACCAGTTCCGGGCCTGCCTCGAGTACGTGCAGCAGCACCTGACAGAGACCATCGCCATCGACCACCTGGCCAGGCTGTCCTGCATGTCGCTGTCGACCTTCGAGCGCAAGTTCAAGCAGCATTTCTCGATGACGCCGAAGCAGTACATCCTGCACCTGAAGGTGCACGAGGCCTGCCGCCTGCTACCCCGGGCGAACAATATCGCCCGCGTGGCGCTGGAAACAGGCTTCGGCGGCCAGAGCTACTTCACCAAGCAGTTTCGCACCGTGGTCGGCATCACGCCAAAGCAGTACCAGCGTTCGCTGGCGGCAGGTCGCGCCGGCATGGTCGCATGATGGACATGGCCGACGACGCGCTGGCGCCCTCGCGGCGCACCGCCCTGCTGCAACTGGGCGCGCTGTGCGGACTGGCCTTGAGCGGCGACCTGCTGGCCGCCGTCGCCAGGCCGCGCAAGGCGGGACCGCCCGAACTTCTGACACCTGCGGAACTGGCGCTGACGGGCGTCCTCGCGGAACTGATCATCCCCCGCACGGACACGCCGGGCGCGCTGGCCGTGGGCGCGCACCGCACCATCGACCACCTGCTGCACGCCTGCGCAACGGCGACGCAGCAGGCCGGATACAGGGCCGGCCTGACGCGCATCGAGGCCGTCGCGCTGGCGCAGGCCGGCAAGCCCTTCGCGGTCCTGCCGTCGCCGCGCCAGACGGCCCTGCTGCACCGGCTCGATGCCGGCGCCGATCCTTTCACGGCGGCCGACCGCGAATTCTTCCGTCAGCTGAAGGGCTACGTGGCCTTCGCCTACTACACCTCCGAAGCGGGTGCCACGCGCGAACTGGCCTATCTGCCCGTGCCGGGCGGTTTTACGGGCAGCGTGAAAGTCACCCGCGCCACGCGCGCCTGGGCCATTTAAGGAGGCATGGCATGGAACCCGTTTCGTCGTTCTACATCAAGGAAAGCGCAACGCGATTCGACGCCATCGTCGTCGGCTCCGGCATCACGGGCGGCTGGGCCGCCAAGGAATTGACGGAACGGGGCCTGAAGACCCTGATGGTCGAGCGCGGGCGGCCGGTCGAACATGGGGTCGACTACCTGGGCGAGAACCGCGACCCGTGGACGATGCCGAACCGGGGCCAGGTCGACGCCACCGAGGCCGCCGAGCAGTTCTTCAACCAGCGGCTGTGCTACGCCTTCGACGAGCACACCAAGCAGTTCTTCAACAACGACCGTGACATGCCGTACTCCACCCCCGAGGGCCGGCCGTTCAGCTGGATCCGCGGCAACCAGCTGGGCGGCAAGTCGCTGATGTGGGCGCGCCAGTCCTACCGCTGGAGCGACCTCGATTTCGAGGCCAACCTGAAGGACGGCCATGGCGTGGACTGGCCGATCCGCTATGCCGACCTGGCGCCGTGGTACAGCCACGTCGAGCGCCACGTCGGCATCAGCGGCGGCAGCGAAGGCCTGTCCGTGCTGCCCGATGGCGAATTCCTGCCCGCCTTCGACTTCAACGCCGTCGAACTGGCGCTGAAGCAGAAATTCGATGCCCGCTTCGCGCCGGCGCGGATGATCATGGGCCGCACCGCCAACCTGCGCACGCCGTCCGAGGCCCACCTGGCCCAGGGCCGGGGCCAGTGCCAGGCGCGCCACCAGTGCCAGCGCGGCTGCTCGTTCGGCGCCTATTTTTCGACGCAGAGTTCCACCCTGCCGGCGGCCGTCAAGACCGGGCGGCTGCGCATCGCCACCAACGCCATCGTGCACAGCGTGATCTACGACCCGGCGACGAACCGCGCCACCGGCGTGCGCGTGATCGATGCCGAGACCATGGCCACCCGCGAGTACCACGCCCGCATCGTCGTGCTGTGCGCCTCGACGCTGGCATCGACGGCGATTCTGCTCAATTCCACGTCGGCCGCCTTCCCCACGGGACTGGCCAATTCCTCCGGCGCGCTGGGCCACTACCTGACCGACCACCTGTTCGGTGCCGGCGCCCACGGCCGCGTGGAAGGATTCGAGGACGACTACTACCAGGGCCGCCGGCCGACGGCGCCGTACATCCCACGCTTCCGCAATGTGCTGGAGCAGCACCCCCGCTTCCTGCGCGGCTACGCCCTGTCCGGCGGCGCGGGGCGCGACGGCTGGCAGTCGGCGGCATGGAAACCCGGATTCGGCAAGGATTTCAAGGCCATGCTGAGAAGGCCCGGCGCCTGGCATTTCTCGCTGGGCGGCCAGGGCGAAATGCTGCCCCGTTACGAGAACATGGTCAGCCTGCACCCTACCCGCAAGGACAAATGGGGCATGCCGCTGCTGCACATCGACTGCAGCTACTCGGAGAACGACCGGCGCATGCAGGAAGACATCGCCGACACGGCGGCAACCATCCTGGAAGAGCTGGGCGTGAAGGACGTGAAGAAGCACATCAGGACGCTGGACGAGTGGCCGCCGGGCCTGTCCATCCACGAAATGGGCACGGCGCGCATGGGCCGCGACCCGAAGACTTCCGTGCTGAACGGCTGGAACCAGTCCCACGACGTGCCGAACCTGTTCGTCACGGACGGCGCGTCGATGGCCTCGGGCGCCTGGCAGAACCCGTCTCTGACCTTCATGGCGCTGACGGCGCGGGCCTGCGCCCATGCGGTCGAGGAACTGAAGGCCGGCAGGATTTGAATCGAACGAGGACGGAGACGATATGAAGAAGACCTTTGCGCTGGCCGCCCTGCTGCTGTCGGCGGCAGTCATCACCCACGCGGCGCCCGCCGCACCGCGCCTGGCCGTGCAGCTGTGGTCCGTCAAGGACGAGATCCGGCAGGACTTCAAGGGCACCCTGGCGAAGATCGGCCAGCTGGGCTTCCAGGGCGTGGAGTTCGCCGGCGAATTCGGGCCTTACAAGGACGACCCGGGCGGCCTGAAGGCCTTCATCGGCTCGCAGGGCCTGCAGTGCGCCGGTGCCCACCTGGGCTTCGACGCCCTGTCGGATGCCCGCTTCGAGGCCACCACCGCCTTCTACAAGACGCTCGGCTGCGACAACCTGATCATCGCCATGGACAAGCGCGGCGCCAGCACTGCCGGCAGCGCCGCGATGAGCAAGGAACTCACTGCGCTGGCTGCCAGGCTGGCCGGCAAGGGCATGCGCATCGGCTACCACAATCACGCCGAGGAATTCGCCGGCAAGGTGGGCGAAACGCCATGGGACGTGATCGCGCGCGGCACCCCGGCCGCTGCCATCCTGCAGCAGGACGTCGGCTGGACCACATACGCCGGCAAGGACCCGGTCGATTACGTGCGGCGCTACCCGGGCCGCACCGTCAGCACCCATTTCAAGGCCAAGTTCCCGCCCGGCACCGGCGGCACGCCCCTGATCGGCCAGGACCGAACCGACTGGGCCGGCCTGACCCGCGCCGTGCGCCAGCAGGGCGGCACCGACTGGATCATCATCGAGCAGGAGGAATACCCGAACGGCATGGGCCAGCTCGAAGCCGTCGCCGCCTCGCTGAAAGGGCTGCAGGCCGTGCTGGCCGCCCTGCCGACCCCGTAGCGCTTACCGCACCAGCGGCCCCGGAAGTTGCCAATAAACCGGTGTCTGACACCGGTTTTCGGGCAACTTTAAACCGGTGTCTGACACCGGTTTCAGAGCAACACCCCATTTTCGGGCAATTTTTTGATGGAGCATCTTGCGTGAGCCTGTCCGTCCGCTTTCACCATATCGTCAAGGAGTTCGGGGCCGTGCGCGTACTGCATGGGGTCGACTTCGGGCTCGACGCTGGAAGAGTCGTCGGCCTGCTGGGCGAGAATGGCGCGGGCAAGTCGACGTTGATGAAGATCCTGGCCGGGCATGAGCGTCCGACCGGTGGCCAGTTGCTGGTCGATGGCGTCGAGCGGTACTTCGCCGGACCGCGCGACGCCGAAGCGCTGGGCATCGCGCTGATCCACCAGGAGTTCAACCTGGCCGAACACCTGACGGTGACGCAGAACATATTCCTGGGCCACGAGAAGCGGCGCGGCTGGCTGCTGGACCGCCACGCGATGGCGCGCGAAGCGGCCGCCTGCCTGCAACTGGTGGGGCTGGACATCGATCCGGACACGCCCGTGTCAAGCCTGATCGTGGCCGAGAAGCAGCTGGTCGAAATCGCCAAGGCCCTGTCGCGCCGGGCACGCCTGCTGATCATGGACGAGCCGACGGCCAGCCTGTCGGCCGGCGAGACGGGCCGGCTGTTCGCGCTGATGACGCGCTTGAGGAGCGAGGGCGTGACGATCATCTACATCTCCCACAAGCTCGACGAGATGGAGGCGCACACGGACGAAGTGGTGGTGATGCGCGACGGGAAGTTCGTCGCCCGCGCCGACACGGCCGATGTCGACCGTCGCCAGATGGCCAACCTGATGGTGGGCCGGGACGTGGCCGACATGTTCCCACCCAGGAGTCCCCCGGCCGACGGTGCGCCGGAACTGCTGCGCGTTTCAAGCCTGACCGTACCGGGCTGGGTCCAGGATCTGGGCTTTGCCGTGCGTGCCGGCGAAATCTTCGGCTTCGCGGGCCTGGTCGGCGCGGGACGCACGGAAGCCTTCGAAGCCATCGTCGGACTGCGGCCCCGCAGCGACGGCACCGTCGATATCGCCGGCCAGCGCACCGACATCCGCAGCCCGCGCGACGCCATGCGCCACGGCCTGGCCTACCTCAGCGAGGACCGCAAGGGCAAGGGCCTGCACGTGGACCTGGGCCTGCGCGAAAACCTGACGATGATGACGGTGGAACGGGACGGTCCCTGGCTGGACGTGAAGGCCGGCCGCGCCGCGCTGGACCGGGCCATCGCCGACTTCGGCATCCGGCTGCGCGACCCGGACTGCGTGGCCGGGGCCCTGTCCGGCGGCAACCAGCAGAAGCTGGCGCTGGCCAAGTACCTGCGTACCGATCCGAAGGTGATCGTGCTGGACGAACCCACGCGCGGCGTCGACGTCGGCGCCAAGCGCGACATCTATGCGCTGGTCCACCGCCTCGCCGCCGAAGGCCGCGCCGTCATCGTCATTTCCTCCGAGCTGATCGAACTGATCGGCCTGTGCCACCGCGTCGCCGTGCTGCACGGCGGACGCCTGCAGGCCGTGCTCGGGCCGGACCAACTCACCGAAGAAAACCTGATCCGCCATGCCACCGACACCCGCCACTGAATTGTCCCGCAAGCCCTCGCCGACGCTGCCCGCGCTGCATCGCCTGCGCGGCATCGGCCCGCCCGTGGCACTGGTCCTGCTGTGCGTCGCCGGCGCCCTGCTGAACCCCGACTTCGCCACGGTCGACAACCTGCTCAACGTGCTGACGCGCACCGCCTTCATCGGCATCATCGCCGTCGGCATGACCTTCGTCATCGTCTCCGGCGGCATCGACCTGTCCGTCGGCTCGCTGGCGGCGCTGATCGCCGGCGTGATGATCGTGGCGATGAACGCGCTGGCGGCGGGTGCCGCGCCCCCTGGCGCGCCCGCCACCATTGGCCTCGGCATCGCCTTGGCCCTGGCCTTCGGCGCCGCATCCGGCCTGGCCCACGGTTTCCTCATCACCCACGGACGGATCGAGGCGTTCATCGTCACGCTGGGCACCCTGGGCATCTTCCGGGCCGTGCTGACGTGGCTGTCCGACGGCGGCGCCCTGACCCTGGACTTCAACCTGGCCGAAGCCTACGGGCCCGTCTACTACGGCAGCTTGCTGGGCGTGCCGGTGCCCGTATGGGCCTTCGCACTCGTGGCGCTGGCCGGCGTCGTGATCCTGAACCGCACGGCCTTCGGCCAGCACGTGCAGGCGATCGGCTCGAACGAACAGGTGGCGCGCTACGCCGCCATCCGCGTCGACAGGGTCAAACTGCTTACCTACCTGCTCTTGGGCGTGTGCGTGGCCCTTGCCACGATCCTGTATGTGCCGCGCCTCGGTTCGGCCACGCCGACCACGGGCATCCTGTGGGAACTGGAGGCAATTGCCGCCGTCGTCGTGGGCGGCACGTCGCTGCGAGGCGGCTCCGGGCGCATCGTCGGCACCGTCGTCGGTGCCATCCTGCTGTCCGTCATCGGCAACATCCTGAACCTGACCAGCATCATCAGCGTGCACCTGAACGCCGCCGTGCAGGGCGTGGTGATCGTCGCGGTGGCCTACCTGCAGCGCGGCCGCCGGTGAATACTTCAACCCAACGAGGACCGATATGCAATTGAAAACCCTGGCCGCCTGTGTGCTGGCCTGCGCAGCGACCGGCGTCCTTGCCGCGGACAAGCTCACGCTGGGCGTGGCCATTCCCACCGCCACACACGGCTTCACGGGCGGCATCGTCTGGTGGGCCAACCAGGCCAAGCGCGAGCTGGAGGCGGCCAATCCCGGCCTGAAAATCATCGTCAAGACGGCCGCCAGCACACCCGAACAGGCTAACCAGGTGCAGGACCTGCTGGCCGTAAACAGGATCAATGCGCTGGTCATCCTGCCGCTGGAATCGAGCTCGCTGACGCAGCCGGTGGCGCAGGTGAAGAACAAGGGCGTCTATGTGACCGTGGTGGACCGGGGCCTGGCCAATCCGGCCGCGCAGAATGCCTACGTCGCCGGCGACAACACGGCCTTCGGCCGGCTGCCGGCCGAGTACCTGGCGAAAAAACTGAACGGCAAGGGCAGCCTGGTGATCCTGCGCGGCATGCCCAGCACCATCGACAACGAGCGGGTCGCCGCCTTCGAGGCGGAAATGAAGAAACACCCCGGCATCAAGGTGCTGGACGCGAAATACGGCAACTGGAACCGGGACGATGCCTTCAAGGTGATGCAGGACTACCTGACCCGCTTCAGGCAGATCGACGCCGTGTGGGCGGCCGACGACGACATGGCCATCGGCGCCATCAAGGCCATCGGCCAGGCCAAACGCAGCGACATCAAGGAGGTGTTCGGCGGTGCCGGCGCCAAGTTCGCGGTGAAAAAAGTCATCGACGGCGATCCGCTGGTGCAGGCCAACGTGTCGTATTCGCCGAAATTCATCTATGACGCCATCAAGATGACGGCCAGTGCGCGGCTGAAGGGCGAGGCCCTGCCGGCGCGGACCATCATCCCATCGGTGCTGATCACGCGTGCCAACGCCCAGCAGTTCTACTTCCCCGATTCGCCTTATTGAGAACGCAAAAACCATGCAGACCATCAAGGGACCGGCCATCTTCCTGGCCCAGTTCATCGGCGACGAGGCGCCGTTCGACACGCTCGAGCACCTGGCCGGCTGGGCCGCATCGATGGGCTATCGCGGCATCCAGCTGCCCACCGACAAACGCCTGTTCGACCTGGACGTGGCGGCGGACAGCCAGGCCTACTGTGACGATATCGCCGGCATGCTGGGCGGGTACGGACTGGCGATCACGGAGCTGTCGACCCATTTGCAGGGCCAGCTGGTGGCCGTGCATCCGGCCTACGACGAACTGTTCGACGGCTTCGCGCCTGCATCGCTGCGGGGCGACCCGGCTGCGCGGCAGCAGTGGGCTGTGTCGCAACTGAAGGCGGCGGCACGGGCCTCGCGCCGGCTGGGCCTGAGCGCGCACGCCACCTTCTCCGGCGCGCTGGCCTGGCCCTACCTGTACCCGTGGCCCCAGCGGCCGGCCGGCCTGGTCGAAGAAGCCTTCGCCGAACTGGCGCGCCGCTGGCACCCGATCCTGGATGCATTCGACGAAGCCGGCGTGGACGTCTGCTACGAACTGCACCCTGGCGAGGACCTGCACGACGGCGTCAGCTTCGAGCGCTTTCTCAATGCCGTGGGTGGCCACCGCCGCGCCAATATCCTGTACGACCCCAGCCACTTCCTGCTGCAGCAGCTCGACTACCTGCAATTCATCGACATCTACCACGGCCGCATCAAGGCCTTCCACGTCAAGGACGCCGAATTCCGGCCGGACGGACGGCAAGGAGTGTATGGCGGTTATGGCAGCTGGCTGGAACGTGCCGGCCGTTTCCGCTCGCCCGGCGACGGCCAGATCGACTTCCCCGCCATCTTTTCGAAGCTGGCGCAGTATGATTACGCCGGCTGGGCCGTGCTCGAATGGGAGTGCTGCCTGAAACACCCCGAAGCGGGCGCGCGCGAAGGCGCGGAGTTCATCGGCCGTCACATCATCCGCGTTGCCGACCGGGCCTTCGACGACTTCGCCGGCAGCGGCGTGGACGACGCGGCACTGCGCCGGCTGATGGGAATCTAAAGGAAGACAAGAGGAAGAACATGAGCAATCAGGTACCCCGCAGGCTCCGCCTCGGCATGGTGGGCGGCGGCGACGGCGCCTTCATCGGCGCCGTGCACCGCATCGCGGCGCGGCTGGACGACTGTTACGAAGTGGTGGCGGGCGCCCTGTCGAGCAAGCCCGAGCGGGCGTTGGCCAGCGGCGCGGCCCTGCGTTTCGAGCCGTCGCGCAGCTACACGGACTACCGGGAGATGGCGCGGCTGGAAGCGGCGCGCCCGGACGGCATCGACGCGGTGGCCATCGTCACGCCGAACCACCTGCATGCGCCCGTGGCCACGGCCTTCCTGGAAGCGGGCATCCACGTCATCTGCGACAAGCCCCTGGCCATTTCGCTGGCCGAAGGCGAATCCATGGCCCGTCTGGCGCGGGAACGCAATCTCGTCTTCGCGCTGACGCATACCTACAGCGGCTATCCGATGGTGCGCCACGCGCGCGAGCTGGTCGCCTCCGGCGCCATCGGCGACGTGCGGCTGGTGCACGTGGAATACGCGCAGGACTGGATGGCCGAGGCGGACAAGCAGAGCGACGCCTTCCAGGCGAACGACTGGCACAACGATCCGGGTCGCGCCGGGCCGACCGGCTGCGCCAGCGATATCGGCACGCATGCCTTCCACCTGGCCGGCTTCGTCAGCGGCATCGTGCCCACCGAGCTACTGGCCGAGCTGCATTCGTTCACGCCGGAGCGGGTGCTGGACGACCATGTGCAGGTGATGCTGCGCTACCCGAACGGCGCGCGCGGCATGCTGTGGTCCAGCCAGATGGCGACCGGCTGTGAGAATGCCTTGAAGCTGCGCGTCTTCGGCAGCAAGGCCAGCCTGGCCTTCGACCAGGAAAACCCGAACGAACTGTGGCTGACACCACAGGGCGGCACGGCCCAGCGGCTCACGCGCGGCCGGGTGGTGGGCGCCGCCGCCGCCCACGCGACCCGCGTGCCGGCCGGCCACCCGGAAGGCTACCTGGAAGCGTTCGCCCAGCTGTACCGTGATGCGGCGGCCTGCATCCACGCGGTGCAGTCCGGCTTGCCGCTGCCGGACGCGGCCAAGGATTTGCCGACCGTGATCGATGGCGTGGCCGGCATGCGCTTCATCGATGCGGTATTGGCCAGCCACGCGGCCGGGTCGCGCTGGACGGCACTATAAAAAAAGGGCTATGTCACCCGGTCGCAGTGAACTGTCCAGCTGGCATCTTGCTGCTACTCAGCTGCTCGCCGGGAACAATGCAGCCCGTAAAAATTGCTGTGGCGTGCTCAGGTGTCGACAGTCGAGCCCGTGAATCCAGCCCAGGTAATGGGGTAAATAGC
>Ga0066798_10000047_pt1 | contig 72033 bp, 56 predicted proteins | sample PersoiDNA2013203_FD_70961 | JGI IMG/M metagenome (GOLD analysis project Ga0066798, IMG submission 70961) | Permafrost soil microbial communities from the Arctic, to analyse light accelerated degradation of dissolved organic matter (DOM) -... | ecosystem: Environmental > Terrestrial > Soil >... | reverse complement strand
TTCGGCCAGCGCTGCATCACGGCCTTGTGGCGCGTGTAGAAGCGCACGCCCTCGGGGCCGTAGGCGTGGTGGTCGCCGAACAGGCTGCGCTTCCAGCCGCCGAAGCTGTTGAAGGCCATCGGCACCGGCAGCGGCACGTTCACCCCCACCATGCCGACCTGGATCTGCCGCACGAATTCGCGCGCCACGCCGCCGTCGCGCGTGAACACGGCCACGCCGTTGCCGTACTCGTTGCGGTTGATCAGCTCCACCGCGCTGCCCACGTCCGGCAGGCGTACCACGCACAGCACGGGGCCGAAGATCTCCTCCTTGTAGATCGTCATGTCGGGCGTGACGTGATCGAACAGGGTGCCGCCCACGAAGAAGCCGTTGGGGCGGTCTGCCACCTTGTGATTGCGTCCGTCGACCACCAGCGTGGCACCCTGCTCGACGCCTTCGCCGATCAGTTTTTCGATGCGCAGCTTGGCGGCCTGCGTGACGACCGGCCCCATTTCGGCATCAATCGCCATGCCGTCGCCAATTTTCAGTGCGGCCGTGCGCCGTTGCAGTGCGCCGATCAACTTGTCGCCGGCGTCGCCCACCGCCGCAACCACGGAGATCGCCATGCAGCGCTCGCCTGCGGAACCGAAGGCCGCGCCCATCAGGGCATCGACCGTCATTTCCATGTCGGCGTCGGGCATCACGACTGCATGGTTCTTCGCGCCGCCCAGTGCCTGCACGCGCTTGCCGTTGGCGCTGCCCTTGGCGTAGATGTATTCGGCGATCGGCGTGGAGCCGACGAAGCTGATGGCCTGGACCAGCGGGTGCTCCAGCAGCGCGTCGACGGTAACCTTGTCGCCCTGGATCACGTTGAACACCCCGTCCGGCAGGCCGGCCTGTTTCAGCAGTTCGGCATGCAGCAGCGAAGGCGACGGGTCGCGTTCGGAAGGCTTCAGGATGAAGGTGTTCCCGCAGGCCAGCGCGACGGGGAACATCCACATCGGCACCATCACGGGGAAGTTGAACGGCGTGATGCCGGCGACGACGCCGAGCGGCTGGCGCATCGACCACGCATCGATGCCGCGCGCGATCTGGTCGGTGAATTCGCCCTTCAGCAGGTGCGGAATGCCGATGGCGAATTCCACCACTTCGATGCCGCGCGCCACTTCGCCGCGGGCGTCGGCGAAGGTCTTGCCGTGCTCGCGCGTCAGCATCGCCGCGAAGTCGTCGGTATGCTGCTGGCACAGCTGCAGGTACTTCGACAGGATGCGGGCGCGCGCCAGCGGCGGCGTGTCGGCCCAGGCCGGGAAGGCGGCGTGCGCGGCCTGCACGGCCGCATCCACTTCCTCGGCCGTGCCCAGCGCCACGCGCGCCACCGGCTCGCCCATCGCCGGGTTGAAGACGTCGGCATAGCGGCCGCTGCGCGTATCGACCTTGCTGCCGCCGATATGGTGGGTGATGATGTCCAGGTCCGTCATGATGTTCCTATCATTCGATTCAGGCCAGCAGGGAGTCCGCCGGCACGTAGGAGTAGCCAAGGGCGTGTGCCACCGCTTCATAGGTGACCTTGCCCTGGCAGACATTGAGTCCGTTCTTCAGGTGCGGGTTGGCGGCCAGTGCCTTGGCCCAGCCCTTGTCCGCCAGCGCCAGCGCGTGGCCGATGGTGGCGTTGTTCAGCGCGAAGGTGGACGTGCGCGCCACCGCCCCCGGCATGTTGGCCACGCAGTAGTGCACCACGCCGTCGATGACGAAGGTGGGCGCCTCGTGCGTGGTGGCATGCGAGGTCTCGAAGCAGCCGCCCTGGTCGATCGCCACGTCGACGACGACGGCGCCCTGCTTCATCTTCGCCACCATGGCGCGCGTGACGAGCTTGGGCGCGGCGGCACCCGGCACCAGCACGCCGCCGATGACGAGGTCCGCGTCCAGCACCGCTTCCTCGATGGTGTGGGCGTTCGAATACATGGTCTGCACGCGGTTGCCGAACACCAGGTCGAGCTGGCGCAGGCGGTCGACGTTCTTGTCCAGCACCGTCACGCGGGCCCCCATGCCGACGGCCATCTGCAGCGCATTGGTGCCGACCACGCCGGCGCCGATGATGGCGACGTGGCCCGGTGCCACGCCAGGCACGCCGCCCAGCAGCAGGCCCATGCCGCCCTTGGATTTTTCCAGGTGGGCGGCGCCGGCCTGGATCGACATGCGCCCCGCCACCTCGCTCATCGGCGCCAGCAGCGGCAGGCCGCCGCCCGGTCCCGTGATGGTTTCATACGCGATGCAGACGGCGCCCGATGCCACCAGGGCGCGGGTCTGTTCCGGGTCTGGCGCCAGGTGCAGGTAGGTGTACAGGATCTGGCCGGGGCGCAGCATCGCGCATTCCTGCGCCTGCGGTTCCTTGACCTTGACGATCATGTCGGCGCGGGCGAAGATTTCCTGCGCCGAGTCGACGATGGTGGCGCCGGCGGCGCCGTACAGTTCGTCCGCCAGGCCGATCGCGGCGCCGGCGTCGTGCTGTACCAGGACCTGGTGGCCCCGCAATGTCAGTTCCTTCACGCTGGCCGGGGTAAGGCCGACGCGGGATTCCTGGTTCTTGATTTCCTTGGGTACGCCTACTAGCATTTTCGTCTCCTTTTATCCCGGGCCTGGTGCCGGGCCGCAGGCGCCGATTGTGTCGGTGCCCCGGCCCAGCCCTGGCCGCGTGGGTGGGTGCGTCGTTGGTCTAGTCCTCAGTCGAGCTCCTTCAAAATCGTGGCCAGCTTGCCGAACAGTTCGTCGATATGCTGTTTTTCGAATACCAGCGGCGGCGACAGCGCGATGATGTCGCCCGTCACGCGGATCAGTACCCCGTCCGCGAAGGCCTTCTTGAACGCCGCGTAGGCGCGCGCACCCGGCTTGCCGGCGATCGGTGCCAGCTCGATGCCCGCGATCAGGCCGATGCAGCGCAGGTCGATCACGTGCGGCAGGTCCTTGAGCGAATACACGGCGTCGATCCAGTAATCCTGCAAGCCCTTCGCATGCGCCAGGATGTCCTGTTCCTGGAACACCTCCAGCGTCGCCAGTGCGGCGGCGCACGCCAGCGGGTGGCCCGAATACGTATAGCCGTGGAACAGTTCGATGCCGGCCGGTGCGTCCATCAGGGCGTCGTGCACGAAAGCCTTCGAGAACACGGCGCCCATCGGCACGGTGCCGTTGGTCAGGCCCTTGGCGGTGGTCATCAGGTCCGGCTCGACGTCGAAGTAGTCGGCCGCGAACGGCGTCGTCATGCGCCCGAAGCCCGTGATGACTTCGTCGAAGATCAGCAGGATGCCGTGCTTCGTGCACAGCTCGCGCAGGCGCTTCAGGTAGCCCTTCGGTGGAATCAGCACGCCGGTGGAGCCGGCCACCGGCTCGACGATGACGGCGGCGATGGTGGAGGCGTCATGCAGCGCGACGATGCGTTCCAGCTCGTCCGCCAGATGCGCGCCGTATTCTGGCTCGCCCTTCGTGAACGCGTTCTTTTCCAGGTTGTGCGTGTGCGGCAGGTGATCCACGCCGGGCAGCAAGGTGCCATATGGCTTGCGGTTGCCGGCGATGCCGCCCACCGAGATGCCGCCGAAGCCGACACCGTGATAGGCCCGCTCGCGGCCGATGAAGCGGGTACGGGATGCTTCCCCGCGCGCCTTGTGGTACGCCAGCGCCATCTTCAACGCCGTGTCGACGGCCTCGGAGCCGGAGTTGGTGTAGAAGACGTGGCCGAAGCGGTGGCCCGTGTAGTCCATCAGCCGGTCGGCCAGTTCGAACGCGGCCGGGTGGCCCATCTGGAAGGTGGGCGCGAAGTCGAGCTGGCCGACCATCTCGCGCACCGCCGCGACGATCTTCGGCTGCGTGTGGCCGCAAGGGACGCACCACAGGCCGGCCGTGCCATCCAGGATCTGGTTGCCGTCGACGTCCTTGTAGTACACGCCCGCGGCCGACACCAGCAGGCGGGGATTGGCCTTGAAATCCCGGTTGTTCGTGAAAGGCATCCAGAAGGCTGCCAGCGATGCCGGGCGGGATTCGTTCATGCTTTTCTCCTTTTTTACGATCCGTAAAAATCTTTACCAGTTGGCAAAATGATGATGCAATAATAGTCATGCCGTTCACTATGGCACATATACACAATCGGAAAAACCATCCAACCGTACAGGTAGCCAAAACACTACAGTTTTGGAATGCGTGCTAAGCGGAGTCAACGATGATGATGCAGGACATTGAGGCAGATCAAAGCGCGGAAGGCGAGGCAGCTTCCCCCAGTTCCCCCAGTTCCCCCACGTCCCCCGCCTGGCCCGTGCTGGCGCTGGAGCGGGGCAAGAAAGGCAGCCTCGTCGACAAGATCGTCGCGGCGATCACGGCCATGGTGGCGGCCAAGGCCCTGCGGGTGGGCACGCGCATGCCGTCGGTGCGGCAGTTCGCCAAGTGTAATGGCATCAGTACCTTTACAGTTGTCGAGGCCTACGACCGCCTCGTCACGTTGGGACTGCTGTGCTCGCGGCGCGGTTCCGGCTATTTCGTGGCCCGCCAGGACCTGCCGCCGACCCTGCAGCCGGACGCGCTGCTGCCCTCGCCCTGCGCCGGCGGTCGGGGCGCCGTCGACGCGCTGACACCGGAGCTGTACACGGGCATTTCCGAAGCGCTGCCGGTCGGCACGGGCTGGCTGCCGCCCGAGTGGTATGGCGAGGACACCATCCTCGACGCGGTGCGCCAGGCCATGCGCATTCCCGCCAACCGGCTGCGCGGCTACGGCCACCCGCTCGGCTTCGCCGGCCTGCGCCAGCAGCTGTCGAGCAGCCTGTCGGACGAGCTGTTCCCCGTCGAGCCGGACCAGGTCCTGCTGACGCACGGCGCCACCCACGCCTTCGACCTGATCCTGCGCACCCTGACGCGCCCGGGCGACACCGTCTTCGTCGAGGACCCCGGCTACAGCAACCTGCTGTCGCTGATCCGCCACCACGGCTGCAATGTCGTCGGCATTCCCCGCGACGAACGCGGCCTGGACCTGGACGCGCTGGCGGCCCAGGCCCAGCTGGTCCAGCCCAAGCTGATGTTCGTCAACACGGTGCTGCAAAACCCGCTCGGCACGTCGCTGTCGCCGGCCCAGGCGCACCGCCTGCTGGCATTGGCCGAACAGTTCGACTTCTGGCTGGTCGAAGACGACATCTACCGCGAGCTGGCTGCGCGCGGCGAGGCGTCGCTGGCGGCACTGGACGGTTTGCGCCGCGTCATCCGCGTCGGCAGCTTTTCCAAGACCTTGTCGCCGGTGCTGCGGGTGGGATCGATCTGCGCTTCCGCCTCGCTGCTGCCGGAGCTGGTGCGGGTGAAGATGCTGACGGGGCTGACGACGTCGGAAGTGAACGAGCGCGCCGTCTACCACGCGCTGACGGCGCGGCCCTACCGGCGCATGGTGGAAAAGCTGGTGGCCCAGCTGGACGCGGGGCGCGAGCGCAGCATCGAGGTGCTGCGCGACGTGGGCATGGCGCCCGTGGCGCGCCCGCGCGGCGGCATGTTCGTCAGTGCCGGCTGGGATATCGCGCCCACGCCGGAGCGCAACGGCCGCGTCATCGCCGACCAGGCCCTGCGCGCCGGCGTGCTGCTGGCGCCGAACGAATTCTTCATGCTGCGTCCCAGCCCCACCATCTGGTTCCGCTTCAACGTGGCCTATACGGCCGAACCGCTGCTGCGCGCGTTTTTGCAAGTTGCACTGCAAGACGGCCTGCGCGCAATGGAGCGCCGCCATGGATAAGCGCAGCACGCGCGCCAACGGCGCCTCGCGCCGGGTGCAGAACCGCGACCGTCTGGAAGCCGACATCGTCGCCGAGGCCGTGCGCGTGTTCGCCGAATGCGGCTACGAAGGCACGTCGATCGCCACCGTGGCGGAAAACGCCGGCCTGTCGAAGCAGAACCTGATGTACTACTTCCCGACCAAGCAGGCCCTGTACCAGCGCGTGCTGGACGACGTGCTGGACGAGTGGCTGGAACGGATGACCCACCTGGCCGACGCCGGCATGGCGCCGGGCGACGTGCTGCGCGCCTATATCCAGGCGAAGCTGAAGTTCTCGCGCGAGCAACCGTATGCTTCCCGCGTGTACGCGATGGAAGTCATCGGCGGGGCCAAGCTGTACGGGGAGCAGATCCGAGAGCGCGTGATTCCCGTGCTACGTCGCGATATCGAAGTGTTCGAAAGATGGATCGCGGCCGGCAGCATCGCCCCCGTCAACGCGGCCCACCTGCTGTTCGCCATCTGGGCGATGACGCAGTCGTATGCCGATTTCGCGCCGCAGATGGCGCTGGTGCTGAACCGCCGGCTGGGCCGCAAGGATTTCGACGACGCCGAACAGACCGTGGTGCGGATGGTATTGTCTACCTTGGGCATTGCCGAAAGCGCGCCGCCGTCGCCACCACCACGACCATCGACCAAGGAGGCCTGATGCCGTTTTTTACCCCATTCACCCTGCAATGCGAACGCGTGCGCCTGCGCTTCCTGCGCGCGGGCGACACCGCTGCCCTGTTCCGCATCTTTTCCGACCCGGAGGCGATGCGCTATTGGAGCTCGGCCGCATGGACCGACCCGGCCCGTGCCGGCGCGCAGCTGGAGCGGTGCCTGGGCGGCTATGCGGACGGCAGCGTGCTGACGCTCGGCCTGGATGTCGGCGGCGACCTGGCCGGCACCATCACGCTGCGCAAGTTCGACCAGGACAACCGCCGCTGCGAGATCGGCTACATGCTGGCCCGTCCGCACTGGGGCCAGGGCCTGATGCAGGAAGCCATGCCGGCCGTGCTGGAACACGCCTTCAAGGAACTGGACATGCACCGCATCGAAGCCGACGTCGATCCCCGTAACACGGCATCCGGCCGGCTGCTGACACGGTTGGGCTTTCGCCACGAAGGCCGCCTGCGCGAGCGCTGGTTCGTCAACGGCGAAGTGTGCGACAGCGATTACTACGGCCTGCTGCGGCCGGACTGGCTGGCACGCGGGCCCGCCGCCAATTCGGTGTCAGACACCTAAATCGTGACACCTGCATCCTAAATCCCCGCGCTGCCCGGCAATTAGGTGTCTGACACCGAATTGACACCGGATGTGCAAGCACCGGGTCCGGCACCATTCATCAGCCGCCGCTGCAAATCATCCCGTCAAAACGGCGGTTCGTCGGATGGCCGGTCCCATGCGCCAAGGGCGGCGCTAAAGTGGCGTCATTGTCACCTTACGGGAGCCATCCAGCATGAAAACCATCAATAAGACCTTTTCCGAGACGCTGCGTGAGGCGGCCGACGCCGTCGTCTCGGTGTCGCGCCATGCCGTGCGCCGCCTTGGCCGGATGTCCTGGCCTGCGCTGCTGGCCCTGTGCGTGGTGCTGGCCCTGCTGCTGACCATCCTGCCGCTGGCGCTGACGCTGTTCGTTATCTTCCTGCTGGCCAAGCTCGTCATTGGTGCCTTCGGCGTCCAACACATGCACAAGCGTCCCCTGCACGAGCCGCCCCAGGACACCATGCACGGCGGGGTCCAATGAAAGTGGCCGCCGGCGGCACGGGCGCGATCGGCTTCCTGCGCGAACTGGGCGAGACCGCCAGCACGCTGTGGTGGCAGTTCTTCGACTGGCTGGCCCAGGTGCCGTTCCGCCAGCTGGTCGTGACGTGGGTGCTGGCCCTGCTGCTGGCCTGTACGCCCGTGCTGCTGCCCAAGCAGGCCCTGGCCTTCGTGCTCGTTTCCTGCGGCCTGAAGGTGCTGGCCGGCGGCAAGCGCAAGGCCGAGATCGAGGCACGCGAAGCGTCCGCCCATGCCGGCATCGAAAGCATGGAGCGGCGCCTGCTGGAAGCCCAGATGGCGGCCCTGCAGGCGCAGGTGGAACCGCACTTCCTGTTCAATACCCTGGCCCTGATCGGCCAGCTGATCGAGACCGACCCGCCCCAGGCGGCGCGCATTCACGACCACCTGATCGACTACCTGCGTTCGACCCTGCCGCAGATGCGGGCACGGGGCGGCGCCACGCTGGGCCGGCAGATCGCCCTGTCGCGTTCCTACCTGGCAATCATGCAGGCGCGCATGAAGGCGCGGCTGGCCGTGTCGATCGACGTGCCGCCCGAGCTGGAAAGCGCATCCTTCCCGCCGATGATGCTGCAGATCCTGATCGAGAACGCCATCAAGCACGGCCTGGAGCCGAAGATCGAAGGCGGGCGCATCGATATCCGCGCCCGCACCGCCGGCACCGTTCTGGAAGTGGAAGTGCAGGACGACGGCGTCGGCTTCTCGCACCTGGCCGGTGATGGCGTCGGGCTGGCCAATATCCGCGAGCGCCTGAAGCTGATGTTCGGCAGCCGCGCCGAGCTGCTGATCGAAGCCCCGCCCGAAGGTGGCTGCCGCGCCTGCGTGCGCGTGCCTTTCGCGCCCGACATCTTCGCCAAGGCCGCGCCATGAATGCCGCCGCGCCCTCCGCGCTGATCGCCGACGACGAGGAACCGATGCGCGACATGCTGCGCAAGCGCCTGCACGAATGCTGGCCCGAGCTGCGCATCGTCGCCGAAGCGGCCAACGGCCAGGAAGCGGTGGAACTGGCCGGGCGCCACCTGCCGGACATCGTCTTCCTCGACATCCGCATGCCCGGCCTGTCCGGCATCGAGGCGGCACGCCTGCTGTTCAACCGCTGCCATATCGTGTTCGTCACGGCCTACGACCAGTACGCCATCGAAGCCTTCGAGCAGGGCGCGCTGGACTACCTGTTGAAACCGGTCGGCGGCGAGCGCCTGAAGACCACGTGCGCGCGGCTGAAGGGGCGCATCGGCCGCCAGCCCGACGATATCGAACGCCAGTTGGGCCGCCTGCTGGCCCAGGGCGGCGCGGCGCAGCGGCGCACCTACCTGCACTGGATCCAGGCGCAGGTGGGCAACAGCCTGCGCATGATCAGCACGCGCGAAATCCTGTTCTTCCGCGCCGACGAGAAGTACACGCGCGTGCAGACGGCGCAGGGCGAAGTCCTGATCCGCAAGACCCTGAAGGAGCTGGCCGACGAGCTCGATCCGGACGAGTTCTGGCGCATCCACCGCTCCACCCTGGTGCGGGTCGACGCGATCGCGCACGTGACGCGCGACCTGCGGGGCCGCCAGATGGTCAAGGTGCGCGATTTCACGGAAGAGCTGGAGGTCAGCCGGGGCAATACCCACCTGTTCCAGCAGATGTAAGGATCGCCGATCCGCTGCCCGGCCGTTGTTTTTCTGCTTGCCTGACCCCGCTTGCTCCCCGAATAGTGCTGGTCTATATTGGTGATTCGGCCCTTTCGGGCATTGCCAGAACAAGGAGAAACGCAATGACGACGATACCGAAGCACACCCGCGCAACCATCATGCCTTGCCTGCGTTATCGCGACGCACCCGCCGCCATCGAATGGCTGTGCAACACCCTGGGCTTCGAAGCATCGCTCGTCGTGCGCACGGAAGACGACCTTGTCGCGCACGCGCAACTCAGCTACGGCAACGGCATGATCATGCTGGGCTCGGTCGTCGACAGCGAATACGGCCGGCTGCTGAAAACGCCGGGCGAAATCGGCACCTTCGTCACGCAGACATCCTACCTGGTGGTCAATGACGCGGACCGGGTCTACGCACGGGCCGTGGAGGCCGGCGCGCCCATCCTGCTGGCGCTGCAGGACGAGGAGTATGGCGGGCGCGGTTTCACGTGCCGCGACCCGGAAGGCCATGTGTGGAGCATCGGCACCTACGACCCGTGGGTCGATGCCGCAAGCTGAGCTTACGCCATCAACGCGGCAATCAGGTCCGCATCGCGCACCTGCACTGGCCGCGTGCCGATCAGTTGGCGGTACAGGGGCGGCATGTCGGCGCACAGTCGCGCCAGCCGGGCCTCGTCCAGCCCCGGCAGCACGTACTGGAACTGGGCCGGATTATGGTCCGGCAGCGGGCCTTCCATGGTCGAGCCGTAGGCCCCCAGGTTCATGAAACCGGCGGCATCATCGGCCGGCCCCTGCGCGAACACGAAGGTGCCGTCGCGGGGGTGGCCCAGGTATAGCCGCACTTCGTCCTGCAGCGCGGGCGCGGCCCCTTCCATCAGCTTGTAGCGCAACTGGGCGTAGGCACGCGTGCATTCCATGAACGCCGTGCGGATGGCGGACTGCTTGCGCTGGCCATGGCAGCACAGCAGCAGGTTGCCGAAGGCATCGAGCAGCACGACGGCGTCGCCCGGCCCGCCCTGGGCCCGGTCGCGGTGGGCCGCATGCCGCAGGTAAGGCGCCAGTCCCGCGTCGGGCCGCTGCGGCGTGCAGCGGTAGGTCAGCGCGTCCGGGCAGGCCCGCTTCAGTGCACGCACGATGGGGTGCTCCGCCGGCAGGGTCGCCGGGTCGCGCAAATGCTCGCGCGGTGGGTCGCTGTTGAACAGGCCCGTCACGCTTTCGGCCGTGGCTTCGAACACGAGCGAGCACAGGGCCTGGGTCGGCTCGGCGATCGTCTTGCCGATGAAAAAAGGCGGTGGCGTGGCGCCGCTGGGGGCGCGCGCATACGACGACGAACCCAGCACGGCGGGATAGGCAAAGGTCGCGCGGGCCTGCCCGCGCAAGCTTTCCGGCAGCGCGGTGAAGCTGCCGTCGCCTTCATGGTTGACGCCGGCGTGGCGGTCGTTCGCCGCCACCACGACATTGAAACCGCCCGCCAGGATGGCGCCGGCGCACATGCAGCAGGGGTCGAGCGACGTGACGATGGTGATATCGTGCGGCGGCGGCAACGCCCTGCCCTTCGCGACTTGCGCGTAGTACCAGTCGATCAGCTGGCGTTCGCCGTGGGCCGTGGGGTCATGGATCAGGCCATTGCGGATGACGTTGTTGTGCACCGTCTGCAGCACGCTGCCGAAGCTGTCCAGCATGACGCCGCCGACCCCGAAGGTGCCCTGCGTCTTGGCGGCGATGGCCTCCAGCGACGCGATGGCGACCGCGGCCTGCACGTCGATGGCTTTTTTCACTGCGTTCTACCTTGCGCTTACTTCTTCTTCAGGTCCTGGCCGCCGAAGGCGTTCGGCAGCTGCTGGGCCGCCGTCGTCTCGAAGACGTCGCCGGCCAGGTTGGTCAGCACGACGGGCAGCTCATTGCCGCCCAGTTCGATGATGACCTGGCGGCAGGCACCGCAGGGAGCGATCGGGCCATCGGTCTCGCCCACGACGACCAGCTTGTCGAAATCGCCCTGCTTGTAGCCGTGGGCAAATGCCGAGAAGAAGGCCGTGCGTTCGGCGCAATTGCACAGGCCGTACGCCGCGTTCTCCACGTTGCAGCCGTGAAAGACCTTGCCGTCGCGGCACAGCAGCGCAGCACCGACCTTGAAGTTCGAGTACGGGGTATAAGCCTTCAGGCGCGCGGCCTTGGCTTCGACGATCAGTTGTTCGGTGTTCATATCGGAATCTCGGAAGTTGCCAAGAAAATGGGGACAGACCCCATTTTCTTGGCAATGTTTCTCAAAAAATGGGGTCTGTCCCCATTTTTTGAGCAATTTTTACGGGCGGATCGTGCGGTAGACGATCGGGTTGGCGGCCGGGGCCGTGTCGGCGATCGTGTAGGCGGCCTGCACTTCGGCGACGGCCTGGCGGGCCGCTTCCTCGGTACGGGCGTGGACGATGGCGAGCGGCTGGCCGGCGTCGATCTTCTGGCCCAGTTCGGCCAGTTGCGTCAGGCCGACGGCGAAGTCGATGGCGTCCTGCGGACGGCGGCGGCCACCGCCCAGGCTGACGACGGCCAGGCCCAGGCCACGGCAGTTGGTGGCGGCGGCATAGCCCGACTGCAGGGCCGGCACTTCGACGATGATCGGCGCCCGTTCCAGGTGGCCGTCCATGTTCTCCAGCAGGTCGGCCGGGCCGCCCAGCGCCGACACCATCCTGGCGAAGCGTTCGGCGGCGGCGCCGCTGTCGAGCGAAGCCTGCAGCTTGGCGCGTGCTTCCGTTTCGTTGGCGGCCAGCTTGCCCAGCACCAGCATCTCGGCGCACAGCGCCATCGTCACTTCGTGCAGGCGCGCCGGACGGGCTTTACCGGTCAGGTAGTCGATCGCGCAGCGCACTTCCACCGCGTTACCGGCGGCGGGGGCCAGCGATTCGTTCATGTCGGTCAACAGGGCCGACGTCAGCATGCCGGCACCGTTGCCGACCTTGACGATCGACTCTGCCAGCTCCACCGACTTGTCGTAGGTGGGCATGAAGGCGCCGCTGCCTGCCTTGACGTCCATCGCCAGCACGTCCAGGCCGGCCGACAGCTTCTTCGACAGGATCGAGCCGGTGATCATGGCCACCGATTCCACCGTGGCCGTGACGTCGCGGATGCTGTAGAACTTCTTGTCCGATGGCGCCAGCGAAGCCGTCTGGCCGATGATGGCCACGCCCACTTCCTTGACGACCTTGCGGAACAGGGTGTTGTCCGGCACCGTGCAGTAGCCGGGAATCGAATCGAACTTGTCCAGCGTGCCGCCCGTATGGCCCAGGCCACGGCCGGAGATCATCGGCACGAAGCCGCCGCAGGCTGCGATCATGGGGCCCAGCAGCAGCGACACGACGTCGCCGACGCCGCCGGTGGAATGCTTGTCCATCACGGGACCGGGCAGGTTCAGCGATTTCCACTCCAGCACGTCGCCGGAGTCGCGCATGGCCAGGGTGAAGGCGACACGTTCGTCCATCGTCATGTCGTTGAAGAAGACGGCCATCGCCAGCGCGGCGATCTGGCCTTCGGTGGTATTGCCGTCCGTGATGCCGCGTACGAAGAAGCGGATTTCATCGGCGGTGAGGACGCCGCCATCACGCTTCTTGCGGATGATTTCTTGGGGAAGGTACATGATCTATTCTTTCTAAACTTTGTTGGCGGCGCAGGATGGTTTTTACATGATGCGCCGACAAAAACCGGGGTCAGTCCCCTCGTGACGTCAACGGCAAGCGCCGGCGCCGTCGCTTGCCGGGGACAGACCCCATGGCCTCAAACGCCGTAAGGAATCCAGATATTCTTCACCTGCGTGGCGTGGGCCAGCACGGTGCGGCCGGCGGCCTGCTGGGTGCTGAACCAGTCGCGGCCCTTGGCGCCGCCCGTCCACGTGCGCTTGAGCGACGCGGCCGACAGCTTCTCCACTTCGGCGCAGCCGGCGGCCGAACCGTCGTGGCGCCAGACGGCGTCGATCTCGCCGTGCGAAGCCAGCGTGCGGGCCAGTTCGTCGGCGCTGCCGGTGACGATGTTGACGACGCCACCCGGCAGGTCCGACGTGTCGAACACCTGGTACAGGTCCGTCGCCGTCAGTGGATGCGCTTCGGACGGCACCACCACGACGCGGTTGCCCACGGCGATGGCCGGCGCCACCAGCGACACGAAGCCCAGCAGCGGGTTCTCGTTCGGGCAGACGATGCCGATCACGCCGATGGCTTCGTTCAGCGCCACGGTGATGCCGTGCATCGGCGGCTGGTGCGCGGCGCCGTCGTACTTGTCGGCCCAAGCGGCCCAGTAGAACAGGCGCTCGATGGCGGCCTGCACTTCCTTGTCCGCGTTCTTGGCACCCGTCTGCGCGGCGATGCGGCCGGCGAATTCCTGGCCGCGGGCGGCCAGGTTTTCGGCGATGTAGTACAGCACCTGGGCGCGGTTGTGCGCCGTCGCCTTGGTCCAGCCGGCGGCCTTGTGCGCCGCCTCGACCGCGTTGCGGATGTCCTTGCGGTTGCCTTCGCCGATCTCGCCCAGGAAGCTGCCGTCGGCGCCATGGATGGCGCGGCTGTAGGCGCCGTCGGGGCGGGCCTGCTTGCCGCCAATGTACAGCTTGGCCGTGCGGTCGATGGCGAACGGGTCGTTCGACGATGTGGCAGGCTTGGCTTGCGCGGGCTTGGCCACGGCCGGCAGCGCCGGACGCGCGTCCTCGGACACGGGCACCAGGTACTCGAACATGCCTTCGCGGCCGCCTTCGCGGCCATAGCCCGACTCCTTGTAGCCGCCGAAGCCGCAGGCCGCGTCGAACTGGTTGGCCGTGTTGATCCACACGACGCCGGCCTTGATCTGCGGCGCCACGTCCAGCGCCAGGCTGATGTTCTCGGACCACACACAGGCGGCCAGGCCGTACACGGTGTTGTTCGCCAGTTGCACCGCCTCGGCAGGCGTGCGGAAGCTCATGGCCACCAGCACGGGGCCGAAGATCTCGGCCTGCGCCACGGCGGCCGACGTGGAGGCGCCCGTGATCAGCGTGGGCGGGAACCACGAGCCTTCGGCCGGGATTTCGCAGGCGGACGGCTGGTAGATTTCGCAGCCTTCCGCGCGCGCCGCCTCGACAAGGCCGTGGATGCGCTGGCGCTGGATCGGGTCGACCAGGGCGCCGATGTCCATCGACTTGTCCAGGGGCGAACCGAGACGCAGCGTGTCCATGCGGCTCTTCAGTTTTTTCAGGAAGCGCGGTTCCACCGATTCCTGTACCAGCAGGCGCGAGCCGGCGCAGCAGACCTGGCCCTGGTTGAACCAGATCGAATCGACCAGGCCTTCGACGGCGGCGTCGATGTCGGCATCCTCGAACACGATGTAGGGCGATTTGCCGCCCAGTTCCAGCGAAAGCTTCTTGCCGCTGCCGGCCGTCGCTTCGCGGATCAGGCGACCCACTTCGGTCGAACCCGTGAAGGCCAGCTTTTCGATGCCTTCGTGCTTGACGATGGCTTCGCCCGTGCGGCCGTCGCCGGTGACGATGTTGACGACGCCGGCCGGCACGCCGGCCTGCACGCAGATGTCCGCGAACAGCAGCGCGGTCAGCGGCGTGAACTCGGCCGGCTTGAAGACGATGGTGTTACCGGCCGCCAGGGCCGGTGCGATTTTCCACGCCAGCATCAGCAGCGGGAAGTTCCATGGCACGATCTGGCCGACCACGCCGACGGCGCGGTGGCCGGGGAATTCCTCGTCCAGCAGCTGGGCCCAGCCTGCGTGATGGTAGAAGTGACGCGCCACCAGCGGCAGGTCGGCATCGCGCGTTTCGCGGATGGTCTTGCCGTTGTCCAGCGTTTCGAGCACGGCGAACAGGCGTGCATGCTTCTGCATCAGGCGCGCGATGGCGTACATGATGCGCGCGCGGCCATGGCCACCCAGGGCGGCCCATGCCGGCTGGGCGCGGCGCGCGGCCTGCACGGCGCGGTCGACGTCTTCCGCCGTCGCTTGCGTCAGCTGCGCCAGTTCCTTGCCGTCGGCCGGGTTGGTCGATGCGAAGGTCTCGCCGGCTTCGGTCCATTGGTTGTCGATGAACAGGCCGAAGGTGCGGCCGCGCTGCTCCAGCCACGCTTGCGCTTCTTTCGTGCTTTCCGGTGCGGGGCCGTATTCCATGGTGTTCAGGATTTCAGTAATAGTTTTAGATGCGGTTGACATGGCGGTCCTCGATTACGGTTGCGCGTGGCGGTGGGCGGCGGAGTAGTTGCCGGTCACGTAGTGCTCCAGCTGGCGCTCGATGTCCGTCAGCAGGCTGGAAGCGCCGATGCGGAACAGGTGCGGTTCCAGCCATTCGTTGCCCAGCTCTTCCTTCATGACGGTCATGTACTGCAGCGCGGCCTTGGCCGTGGAGACGCCGCCGGCCGGCTTGTAGCCGACCTTGAAGCCGGTGCGCTCGTGGTATTCGCGGATTGTCCGCACCATCGTCAGCGACACGGGGATGGTGGCGTTGACGCCTTCCTTGCCAGTCGAGGTCTTGATGAAGTCCGCGCCCGCCATCATGCAGACCCAAGACGCCTTTGCCACGTTTTCCAGGGTGACCAGGTCGCCCGTGGCCAGGATGGCCTTCACGTGGGCTTCGCCGCAAGCCTGGCGGTAGGCCACCATCTCGTCGTACAGGGCCTGCCAGTTGCCCGTCAGGACGTGCTGGCGCGTGATGACGATGTCAATCTCCTTGGCACCGTCGGCCACCGACAGTTCGATCTCGCGCACCTTGGTTTCCATGCTGGTCAGGCCAGCCGGGAAGCCGGTCGACACGGCGGCGATGGGCAGCCGTCCCTTGAGCACCTTGTCCGCGTGGCGGATCATCTCGTGGTAGACGCAGACGGCGCCCGTCATCAGGTTACGGTCCTGCAGGCCCAGCGCGTCGACCAGGTCCGTACGCAGCGGACGCATCGCCTTCATGCACAGGCGCTCCACGCGGCCCGGCGTATCGTCGCCGGACAGGGTGGTCAGGTCGATCAGCTCGATCGCCTTGACCAGCCAAGCGGCCTGGTATTCCTTCTTGACGGTACGGCGGTTCGCCAGCGACGCGGCGCGGCGGTCGGCCGCGGCCTTGTTGACGTGGATGTGATTCAGCCAGCCGAGGTCAAGGCCGGTGGCCTCGTTGCGCTTGAAGTCTGCGGGGATGCTCATAACAGGTTGGTTCCGTTGGAAAGAGGTTTCACGCCAAGGTGGTGGGCCAGCGTCTGGCCGATGTCGGAGAACGTTTCGGACACGCCCAGCGCGCGCGGGGCGACACCAGGACCGAAGAAGATCATCGGGATGTGCTCGCGCGTGTGGTCCGAACCGGGCGAGGTCGGGTCGCAGCCATGATCGGCCGTGATGACGCACACGTCGCCGTCCTTCAGCCTGCCGATGAATTCGGGCAGGCGCGCGTCCAGGTCGTGCAGCGCCTTCGAGTAGCCCGCCACGTCGCGGCGGTGGCCGAACATCATGTCGAAGTCGACGAAGTTCACGAACGTCAGCGACTTGTCGCCCGCTTCATCCTGCACCTTCAGCAGCTGGTCGAACAGGGCCATGTTGTCCGGGCCCTTGACGACGCGCGAGACGCCCTTGGCCGCGTAGATGTCGCTGATCTTGCCCAGGGCGATGACCTCCCCGCCCGCGTCCTTGACGTGGTCCAGCAAGGTCGGCGACGGTGGCGGCACGGCATAGTCGTGGCGGTTGGCGGTGCGCTTGTAGTCGCCGTTGGCGCCAGTGAACGGGCGGGCGATGACGCGGCCGATGTTGTACGGCTTGACCAGCTCATAGGCGTGCTCGCACATCTCGAACAGGCGCTCCAGGCCGAAGTGCTCCTCGTGCGCGGCGATCTGCAGCACCGAGTCGGCCGACGTGTACAGGATCGGCTTGCCGGTGGCGACGTGCTCGTCTCCCAGCTCGTTGATGATGGTGGTGCCGGACGCGTGGCAGTTGCCCAGGAAGCCGGGCACGCCCGTCAGCGCCTGCAGCTTGTCCGTCAGCTCCTGGGGGAAGGTCGGCATGGTCTTGGGGAAGTAGCCCCAGTCGAACAGCACCGGCACACCGGCGATTTCCCAGTGGCCGCTCTGCGTGTCCTTGCCCGTCGACTGCTCGCGCGCGACGCCGTAGGCGCCGGTGAAGCCGTCGCGCTCCTCGAAGCCTTCGGCCCAGGTGCCGGTGGCGATATGGGCGGCCGCGGCCAGCCCCAGTTTTTCCAGGTTGGGCAGCTGCATCGGCGCGCCCTCTTTGGCGGCCCAGGCGGCGATATGGCCGAAGGTGTTGGCGGCGGCGTCGCCGTACTTGTCGGCATCCGGCGTGGCGCCGAGGCCGAAGGAGTCGAGCAGGAGGATGAATGCGCGTGACATGATGGTCCCGTTAAAAAGATTCGGGGCGGTCGCGCCGCCCCTTCGATACTGTGTTGATTACGCTTTCGGCGTGGCGGCGACCTTCGCCATGAATGCGTGGATCAGTTTCACCAGGCTTTCCGCGCCGACGGCGGCGTACTTCAGGGTCTGCTCGTGCGACAGGGGGAACGGCGACAGGCCTTCGGCCAGGTTGGTGATGACGGAAACGCCCACCACCTTCAGGCCGCAGTGACGGGCCGGTACCACTTCGGGCACGACGGACATGCCGACGACGTCGGCGCCCAGGCGGGTGAAGGCGCGGATCTCGGCAGGCGTCTCGAAGTTCGGGCCGGCGTAGGCGATGTAGACGCCTTCGTGCAGCGTGATGGCTTCGGCCTTGGCGGTGTCCTGCAGCAGCTTGCGCAGGTCGGCGTCGTAGGCATTGGCCATGCTGAAGAAGCGGGGGCCGAAACGTTCGTCGTTCGGTCCGATCATCGGCGTGCCGGGCAGGAAGTTGATATGGTCGTTCAGCGCCACCAGCGAACCGGCATCGACTTCAGGACGCAGCGAACCGGCCGCGTTGGTGACGAACACGAATTCGCAGCCCAGCAGCTTCAAGGTGCGCACGGCGCTCGTCATGACGCCCAGGCCATAGCCTTCGTAGAAGTGACCGCGCCCCTTCAGGCACACCACCTGCACGCCGGCCAGCGTGCCCAGCACCATCTGGCCCGCGTGGCCGTGCACGGTGCTGATCGGGAAGCCTGGCAGCTCGTCGAAACCGATGGTGACGGCATCCAGCATCTGCTCGGCCAGCACGCCGAGGCCGGAGCCCAGGATCAGTGCACAACGGGGCTGGAAGTCGGCCGGCATGCGGGCGCGGACGATGGCGGCGGCCTGGAAGGGGGAATTGTTCATGGAGTCCTCTGTGTGGCGAAGTCGGTTCGATGATGCGGTGGCGCCGGGGCGCCAGGTTGACAGCCGACACTATGCATCATCGTCGATATGTATGGCAAATACCATTTTTCTTGGTCATTTATATGTTGATTATATAAATACTGGCCTATTATAACGAGTGCACCTGTTTGACAGCCGGGTGACAAGTGTTTACCATCAAAAACAATAGTTTGTCGCCCCGGCGATCCCTTACCGATTTTCCAGAAAGCGCCCGTGAGCGACCTGCCCAAGAAGGAACAGCTGTACCAGCTGATCCGGTCCAATCCCTTCATCTCCCAGCAGCAGATGGCGGACCAGCTCGGCCTGTCGCGTTCGGCCGTGGCCGGCCATGTCGCCAGCCTGATCCGCGAGCGTCGGCTGCTGGGCCGGGCCTACGTGCTGCCAACGGCGCGCGCCGTGCTGTGCATCGGCGCGGCCAACCTGGACCGCAAGCTGCGCACCCTGGGCGAGCTGCGCATGGCCACGTCCAATCCGGCCAGCGCGGCCGAGACCTACGGCGGCGTGGCCCGGAATATCGCCGAGAACCTGGCCCGCCTGGGCACGCCCTGCAGCCTGCTGACGGCGCTGGGCGACGATGCCGCCGGCCAGGCGCTGCGTACCCATGCCGAAGGCGCCGGCATCGACATGACCGGCTCCCTGAAGCTGCCCGGCGCGGCCACCGGTACCTATACGGCGGTGCTGGACGGCGCCGGCGAAATGGTACTGGCGCTGGCCGACATGGCCCTGTACGAGCACCTGACCCCGGCCTGGCTGGCCGGCCGCCAGCCGCAGCGCAGCGCCGCCTCGCTGGTGGTGGCGGACCTGAACCTGCCCGAGGCGGCCGTCGCGCTGCTGCTGGGCGACGCGCAGCGGAGCGATACGGCCCTGGTGCTGGTGGCCGTCTCGCAGGCCAAGATGGCCCGGCTGCCGCGCGATCTGCGGGGCCTGCGCCTCTTGATCCTGAACCGCGGCGAGCTGGAAGCACGCGCCGGCCGGGCGCTGCCCACCGAAGCCCACGTACGCGAAGCATGCCGCGCTTTGCAGGCCGACGGCGCACAGGACATCGTCGTCACCTGCGGCGCCGCCGGGGTCTATCACACCGTGCCGGGCGACCTGCACTGGCTGCCCGCCCATGAAATCGCCCCCGCCGACGTGATCGACGTGACCGGCGCCGGCGACGCCTTCTCGGCCGCCGTCTGCTGGTCGCTGACGCAAGGCGACGCCGACCTGACGCGCGCCTGCCTGCGCGGCCTGCAGGCCGCCGCCCTGACCGTGCAAAGCCCGCACACCGTTTCGCCCGCGCTGACAGCCACGCTGCTCGGCGCCCCCACCCTTCAAGAACAGGACTAAAGCATGCATCACTTTCTCTCCTTCTCGCCCGAAGTGGCCAATGCGCGCGCCGCCGGCAAGGCCATCGTGGCGCTGGAGTCGACCATCATCTCGCATGGCATGCCCTACCCGCAGAACGTGCAGACGGCCCGCGAAGTCGAGCAGATCATCCGCGACGGCGGCGCCGTGCCGGCCACCATCGCCGTCATCAACGGCAAGATCTGCATCGGCCTGACGGACGAGCAGCTCGAACTGCTGGGCCAGTCGCCGGAAGCGATGAAGGTGAGCCGCCGCGACCTGGCCTACGTGCTGTCGCAGAACAAGCTGGGTGCCACCACCGTCGCGGCCACGATGATCTGCGCGGCGCTGGCCGGCATTTCCGTCTTCGTCACCGGCGGCATCGGCGGCGTGCACCGGGGCGCGGAAACGAGCTTCGACATCTCGGCCGACCTGCAGGAACTGGCGCAGACCAACGTGGCCGTCGTGTGCGCGGGCGTCAAGTCCATCCTCGACATCGGCCTGACCCTGGAATACCTGGAAACCCAGGGCGTGCCGGTGGTGAGCGTCGGCCAGGCCGGCTTCCCCGCCTTCTTCACGCGCGAAAGCGGCTTCAATGCCGACTTCCAGCTCGACACGGCGGCCGACCAGGCGGCCTTCATCCACACCAAATGGCGCCTGGGCCTGAACGGCGGCGTCGTCGTGTCCAATCCGGTGCCGGAAGCGGAGGCGATGCAGAAGGAAGAGATCGACGCGATCACCCTGCAGGCCTTGCAGGAAGCGGCCGAGAATGGCGTCACCGGGAAGAAGGTCACGCCCTTCCTGCTGGCCCGCATCAAGACCTTGACCGGTGGCCGCAGCCTGGCCACCAATATTGCGCTGGTCAAGAACAACGCCCGCGTCGGCGCCGAGCTGGCGCGGGCGATGGTGGAGTATCCGATCGCGTAAGCGTATTTGCCCAACACCGCCCCCAGCCCAATCTCATGTCCATCGACCTGAAACAACTGAAGTACTTCCTCGCCGTGGCCGAAGAAAAAAGCTTCAGCCGCGCCGCCGAGCGCCTGCACATCTCGCAGCCGCCGCTGTCGCAGCAGATCATGAAGCTGGAGGCAGAGCTGGGCGTGAAGCTGTTCGCCCGCACGACCAGGAGCTTCGAGCTGACCGTGGCCGGCCGTGCGCTGATGAACGAGGCGGCCGAGCTGCTGGCCAAGATGCGCATGACCATCGACACGGTGCGCCAGATCGACCGAGGCGAAGTGGGCCGCCTGCGCGTGGGCATCGTCGGCTCGGCGATGTGGGGACCGATCCCCAGCCTGCTCGAACAGTTCCAGAGCCAGTTCCCGCGCGTGACGTGGACCATCCACGAGTTGGGACCGACCGTGCAGTACGACGCGCTGCGGGCCAAGCAGATCGACGTGGGCTTCTGGCGCGAGCCGAAGCTGGACGAGACCGACCTGCGCAACGACAACCTGCGCCAGGAGCTGTGCTTCCGCGAGAACGTCTGCGTGGCCGTCAACGAGCACCACCGGCTGGCGAAGATGGAGTCGATCGAACTGACCGATATCGCCGACGAGCCGATGCTGACCCTGGCGCTGGACAAGTCGGCCTTCCCCCGCTACCTGATCCAGTGCTGCGTCAACGCCGGCTTCCAGCCAGCTATTTTCCAGGAAGCGTCCGAACCGCAGACCCTGCTGGCGATGGTGGGCGCGGGCTTGGGCGTGACCCTGATGCCGGAAACGACGAGCCGCATCGGCTGGCCCGGCGTCGTCTTCCTGCCGATCCGCACCAACCCGCCCTCGGCCAACCTGTACATCACCTACACGACGCTGGACGACGCCCCCGTCGTACGCGCCTTCCTCAATATCCTGCGGCCGCCCGCCCGCGACTGAGCCACCGCCGTAACGGATGGGTTCGGGCTCGGCTGCAGGTCAGTGCGTCTTGCCGCCGGCTTCGCGCAGGTCGCCTTCGGTGGCGCAGGCGGTGCGCACGGCGATGCGGATGGCTTCGGTCATGTCGGCCAGCGCCATGCTGGGCGCGCCGGGAATCTTCGCTGCCTGCTGCGGCAGGTAGGGGATGTGGATAAAGCCGGCGCGGGTGCCCGGACGGGTACGCAGTTCGTGCATCAGGCCATAGAACAGATGGTTGCACACGAAGGTGCCGGCCGTCTGCGACACCGATGCCGGCAGCCCCCCTTCGCGCAGCGCGTGCACGATGGCCTTGATCGGCAGCGTGGCGAAGTACGCAGCCGGGCCGTCGGCGGCGATGGGCTGGTCGACCAGCTGGATGCCGTGATTGTCGGCGATGGGGGCGTCGTCGATATTGATGGCGACCCGCTCGACCGTGATGTCATGGCGCCCGCCCGCCTGGCCGACGGCGATGACGACGTCCGGCTGCGTCTCGCCAAGCGCCGTCCGCAGGGCATCAAGGGCATGGCCGAAGACGCAGGGCAGCTGGCGCACGTGCACGGCAAAGCCCTCGCCTGCCCACCCTTCCAGCGCGCGCACGGTTTCCCACGCGGGGTTGATGGACTGTTTATTGAATGGCTCGAAGCCTGTCAGCAGCACGGTTTTCATCATTGGTTCATCAGGAAGTACAGCAATACGATATTCACCACCAGCAGCGGCAAGGCGGTGGGGACCTGGGCCTTGATGACGGCGTGCTTGTCCGGCAGCTCCAGCAGCGCGGCCGGCACGATATTGAAGTTCGCCGCCATAGGCGTCATCAGGGTACCGCAATACGCGGAGAACATGCCGATGGCGGCCATCACGGCCGGGTTGGCGTGGAACACGCCGACCAGCACGGGGATGCCGACGCCGCCCGTCATCACGGGGAAGGCAGCGAAGCCATTGCCCATCACGATGGTGAACAGGGCCATGCCGACGCAGTAGACGGCCACTGCCACCAGGGCCGACTCCATCGGAATATACGACATCGTCAGGTGGGCCACGGCCTTGCCGACGCCGACCTGGGTGAACAGCAGACCCAGGATCGCCAGCAGGTGGGGCAGGAAAAAGGCCCAGCCCAGCGCGTCGACCAGGCGGCGGTGTTCGCGCATGGCCTGCACCGGCGTCGAGCGCGTCAGCCGGCACGCCAGCGCGGCCGCCACGATGGACGCGCAGCCCAGCCCCACCAAGGTGGCCTGCTTCGGGTCGATCAGGAACAGCGCGCCCACCTTGACGTCCTTCAGCAGGGTCGAGGCGATCACGGTCACGAGGGGAATGGCCAGCGCCGGCAGGAACAGCTTGTGGCCGAGGCGCGCGGCACTGGCGCGGCGCTCGCTGTCGGGCAGCACGTCGGGCCGGCCGCTGCGCACGCCGCCGAAGCCCGCCAGCAGCGCCATTGCGACGACGATGGCCCCGGCCAGCGCCGCCGGCAGCGTCTCGCCGGCCAGGTAGATCAGCGCATACAGGCCCCAGAACAGGGCCGTGCTCCAGCGGCGCGGGTTGGTGCGGTCGGTGGCGGACATCCACGCGACGATGGCCAGGATCGCACCGACGACATAGTAGAAATGCTCGAGCTGCAGGATCATGCGCGCGCCTCGCGGTCCAGGTACAGGTCGAGCCGGCGCAGGCGCCAGGCGTGGATGACGAAGGCCGACAGCGCCGTCGGAATGCCCCACAGCGCCATGTGCAGCGGGTCGACCTCGATGCCTTCGCCACGCAGGATGGTCTGCATCAGCACGATGGCGCCGAAGGCCACGAAGATGTCCTCGCCGAAGAACAGGCCGACGTTGTCGGTGGCCGCCGTCATCGCCCGCACGCGCTGGCGCGCCGCATCGGACAGCACGGTGCCATGCGCGGCAGCCTGCCGTTCGGCGGCGCCTTCGGCCATCGGTGCCATCAGCGGACGCACCATGGTGGGATGGCCGCCGATGGACGTCAGCCCGACGGCGGCCGCCCCTTCGCGGATGGCCAGGTAGACGATCAGGAGGCGCCCCGCCGTGGCCGACTTCACCCGGCTGATGGCCGCCTGCGCATGCTCGCGCAGGCCGAAGCGCTCCAGCAGGCCAATGGCGGCCAGCGGCAGCAGCAGGATCAGCGGCAGGTTGCGCGTCTTCACAAAGGCCGTGCCCAGCGCGGCCAGCAGGGCCAAAGGCGGCATCAGCACGGCGGCTCCCGTCGCCAGGCAGGCGGCGATGACGACGAGCACGGGGTGCAGCCGCAGCAGGAAGCCGGCGACAATGACGGCCACGCCCAGCAGGGGCCACAGGTTCACGGCAGTTTGCATAGTTTCTCCAGCAATGGTCATCAAACGATCCTAGCAGACGGCAAGCCGGTAGCCGGGCACAACCGTCCAATCCAGCGCTCAGGCTCGGCGTCCGAATGCCCCGGCCGAATCAGGTGTCTGACACTGAATTGAATTAGGTATCTGACACCGAATTGGTTTGGACTCGACATTCGAATTCGGTGTCTGACACGGAATCGGCTTTGACCCGGGCCGCGGCCAGCCGCCCGGGAAATTTCCGGGAAAATGGGGTCTGTCCCCATTTAACTGTTGGTAGCATAAAAAAAGCCCCGCGCGGGGCGGGGCCAGTCAAGCTACGTAACTGACAGTATCAGAAATTCATCTTGAACTGCACACCGTAGGTGCGCGGCTCGTTCAGGATGCCGGTCAGGTTGTTGAAGTCGATCGCGCCCACGGATTGCACTTCGTCCGTGATGTTGCGGCCGTACAGGGCCAGGTCGTACTTGCCGTCGCCCCATTTGTAGCCCACGCGCAGGCCGCCTTCCAGCAGGTCCTTGGCCTTGTACTCGACCGCTTCGTACAGGAAGAAGTTGTACGAGGAGCGGTAGGCCCAGTCGGTGAAGGCGTAGAACTCGCCGTTGGCGACGGGGGTGCTGTACTTCAAGGTGAAGTTATGCTGCCACTTCGGTGCGCGCGGCAGCGGGTTGCCGTTGATCAGGGCCACGCGGGTGCCGCCGACGAAGGAGATCGGGTTCGTCACCGTGCAGCCGCTGCCGCATGGCAGCACGTACAGGCTGGAATCCTTGATCTCGGTGTCGTTGTAGCTGGAACCGAAGGTCATCGACAGCGAATCGGACAGGTTGGCCTGCACGTCCAGCTCGACGCCCTGGCCCGTGGCCTTGTCGGCGTTGAGCAGCTGGTTCATGTTGACGGTGCCGCTGCCGGCGGTCAGCTGCTTGTCCTTGACGCGGTAGTGGAAGGCCGTGGCCGACAGGCGCGCGCGGCGGTCGAACAGGTCCTGCTTGATACCGGCTTCATACGACAGCACCTTCTCGGCGCCGGCCATCGACGGACGGCTGCCCAGATCGTTCAGGCGGCCCTGCATCGATGGGGCGCGGTAACCGGTGGCGATGCGCGCGAAGACGTTGGTGTCCTTGGTCAGCACGTAGGTGCCGCTGGCATCCCAGCTGACGTTGTTCGAGTCCTGGCTCAACGGCAGGTAGGTACGGCCGCCCGTCTCGATGCGCTGGGCGACGAAGTCCTTCTTGTCGCTGGTGTAGCGCAGGCCGCCGCGCAGCTTCAGGCGGTCGTTGATGGCGTAGTTGACGGAACCGAAGGCTGCCCACGACTTGGCGTTCTGCTCCTGCGTCGCGTAGTTGGCGTTCTGCGGATTGCCCGGTGCCAGCGAGTTGAAGGAGATGCTGTCGATCTGGATGTCTTCCTTGAAGTAGAAGACGCCGGCGATCCACTGCAGCGGGCCCTTGGTGGTGGACTCGGCGCGGAACTCCTGCGACAGCTGCTTGTGGTTCGGGATCAGGTCGGCCGTCTCGACGAGGAAGGGAATGAAGCCTGGGCCCATCGGCTGCGCGTACGAGGCGCCGTAGCCGCCGTCGACGTCGGCGCGGCTGTAGAAGTCCAGCGTTTCGTAGCCGGTGATCGAGTGCAGCGTCACACCTGGCAGGTCCCAGCGCAGACGCATGCTGGCGCCCTTGTTCTTCAGATGCTGTTCGTTGACGCCGTCGGTCGGGTAGCTGCCGAAGTCGAAGTTGTCGACCAGGCCGTTGGTGCCGGCTTTCAGGATATTGGCGCGGAACAGCGTGGCGTTGCCGTCCATGTCGCGGCCGTGCACGTTGAACAGGGCGCTGAAGTCGGCGCTCGGCTTGACCAGTACCTGCAGGCGGGCGGCGTTGTCCTTGTAGCCTTCGAAGTCGCGCGTGCCGGTGGCGCGGTCGTTGTGCACGCGGTTGCCGCGGTGCTGCGACTGGCCGGCGAAGCGGATCGCCACGGTATCGCTGACGGGGATGTTGTAGGCGCCGTCGATATTGCGCACGCGGTCCTTGCCGAAGCCGGCCGACAGGTAGCCTTCCGTCTTGAACACGGGCTTGGCCGAATCGAACTTGATGACGCCGGCCGGCGAGTTACGGCCGAACAGCGTGCCCTGCGGGCCGCGCAGCACTTCCACCTGGTCGACGTCGAAGACGGGGAAGCCCTTGAGCATCGGGTTTTCCTGGACGATGTCGTCCATCACGAGGCCGACCGGCTGCGAGGCATTCAGGTCGAAGTCGGTATTGCCCAGGCCACGGATATAGAAGCGCGGGAAGGTGCGGCCATAATCCGATTCGATGGCGACGGACGGCGAACGGCCGGACAGGAAGCGGATGTCCTGGCCGCCGGAGGTCAGCACGTCCAGCTTCTCGCCCTTGACGGTGGCGATCGACATCGGCACGTCCTTGATGTTTTCGGCGCGGCGCTGGGCCGTGACGATCACCGTTTCCAGCTGGCCCGGCTGACGCGTTTCCGTCGGGGCCGCGGTGTCGGCGGCGGACTGCTGCGGCGCCTCCTGGGCGTGCAGGGGGAATGCGGCGGCGACTGCCAGCGCGATCAGCGTACGCGCAGCGTAACGGGTAGGTTCAGTCATGGGGCCAGCTCCTTCGATTGAATTAAAAACACCACAAGTGTGCGTAAAAAGCATAGAAAATCTGCAATGAAGACGCGATGCTAGCATGAACCCATCGGGCCGAAAATCGTGCTAGGACGAAATTGATTGATATCAATTTGATATAAATGGGCAAGCAAAAACGTATTTGCCATACATATCACAGCTGTTGCATAGTAAAGAGCTGCCCGGCGGCCACCGTGGAGACAGTGGCTTGCTTTATATAGAGGGACGGCAGAGTGGCGGGTGACGGAACGGCGGCAGCCGGCGGTTTTTCGGGAAGGCGCGACAAGGTCCGGCAGCACGAAAAAACAACGCCGGCACGGGCCGGCAAGCCATATCACCGCTGTTGTGCAAACGCGACAGTCGGCGTGGCGCGACAAACCTGGACTTATCGAAACAACAAGCCGAGGAAAAAATCTGGAAACGGTTGCGTGCGAGCGGGCACTGAGCAAAGCCTCTAAATCGGCGGCTTTCCTGGCGGGGCGCCGTTCTCCCCTACATGTTTTGCTCGCAAAAACTATACAATAACGAACTTCCAGGAGTCTATTCATGCAAATCAAACAACTTTCGATGATGATCGCTGCAGTTGCGGTATCGGCCAGCGCATCCGCGGCCGCACCGAAACTGGCCATCGTCTACGACGCTGGCGGCAAGTTCGACAAGTCGTTCAACCAGTCCGCTTTCGAAGGCGCCTCGCGCTTCAAGAAAGAAACGAACATCAACTTCATCGAAGTGCAGGCCTCGTCCGATACGCAGGCCGAGCAGGTGCTGCGCGGCCTGGCCCGCAAGAAGATGGACCTGATCGCCTCGATCGGCTTTGCCCAGACCCAGGCCGTGCAGAAGGTCGCGAAGGAATTCCCGAACGTGCGCTTCGTGCTGATCGACGGCGTGGCGCAAGGCGCCAACGTCAATTCGATCACCTTCAAGGAAGAAGAAGGTTCCTACCTGGTCGGCGTGGCCGCCGCGCTGGCGTCGAAATCGAAGAAGCTGGGCTTCATCGGCGGTATCGACATTCCGCTGATCCGCACTTTTGCCTGCGGCTACGCGCAGGGTGCGAAAGCCACCGACAAGAAAGCCGAGATCGTGCAGAACATGGTGGGCACCACGGCCGCCGCGTGGAACGATCCGGCCAAGGGCGGTGAACTGGCCCGCTCGCAGTTCGAACGGGGCGTGGACGTCGTCTTCGCCGTGGCCGGCGGCTCCGGCATGGGCACGCTGCAGATGGCCAAGGAAAAAGGCAAGCTGGCCATCGGCGTCGACTCGAACCAGAACCACCTGTATCCGGGCACGATGCTGACCTCGATGGTCAAGCGCGTCGACAATGCCGTCTACGACAGCTTCACCCAGGTCAAGAACGGCACCTGGAAGGCCGGCGTCACCGCCAAGGGCCTGAAGGAAGCGGGCGTGGACTGGGCGCTGGACGCCAACAACCGCAAGCTGATCACGCCGGAAATCGAGAAGAAGGTGCTGGGTGCCCGCAAGGACATCATCGACGGCAAGACGAAAGTCATCGATATCCGTTCGGGCGCTGCCTGCCCGGTCTGACCGGCCTCGAACACCCGGGAATTTCCCGTCGAAACGCGCCGCAGGGGCAAGCTCCTGCGGCGCGTTTTTCAGTAGAACCGCAAGCCAAGCACAGAACCGGCCAAGCGCCAGTAACCCAGACCTGAAGAATCCTATGCAGCCAGCAGTAGAATTTCGCGGCATCTCCAAGCACTTTGGAGCGGTCAAGGCGAATACGGACGTCAGCTTCTCCATCGCCAAGGGCGCCATCCATGGCCTCGTGGGCGAGAACGGGGCCGGCAAATCGACCCTGATGAGCATCCTGTACGGCTACTACAAGGCCGACGGCGGCGAGATCCTGCTCGACGGCCAGCCGCGCCAGATCCGCACCAGCCAGGAAGCGATCCGCCTCGGCATCGGCATGGTGCACCAGCACTTCATGCTGGTCGAGAACATGACCGTGCTCGATAACGTCATGCTGGGCACGGAGGGCGGCTTCCGCCTGGCGGCCCACCGCCAGGAAACGGAGAAGAAGCTGCGCGAGATCTGCGCGCGCTACCGCCTCGACGTCGATCCGCTGGCGACCATCCACGACCTTTCCGTGGGCGCGCAGCAGCGCGTCGAGATCCTCAAGCAGATCTACCGCAGCGCCAACATCCTGATCCTGGACGAGCCGACCGCCGTGCTGACCGCGCAGGAAACCGAGTCGCTGTTCGAGATCCTTCGCCTGTTCAAGGAACAGGGCAAGACCATCATCCTGATCACCCACAAGCTGCAGGAGATCAAGGACATCACGGACACCGTGACGGTGATGCGGGCCGGCCGCGTGGTGGGCGCCGTGCAGACGGCCGACACGTCGAAGGAAGAACTGGCCAACATGATGGTGGGCCGCCCGATCGAGAACAACCTGCCGCGCGGCGCCTACAACCCGGGCAAGCCGGTGCTGGAAGTGCGCGACCTGCAGCTCAAGGACAGCAGCGGCGTGCCCCTGCTGGAGGATATCGGCTTCACCTTGCGGGCCGGCGAGATCGTCGCCATTGCCGGCGTCTCCGGCAACGGCCAGAGCGAGCTGATGGAAATCCTGTCCGGCATGCGCCTGCCAACCGGCGGCGAGGCCGACTTCGAAGGCAAGCCCCTGCCCTTCAAGCGCCACGACGCGGACGGCCTGCCGCTGGAGTTCCGCCACCTGGGCATCGCCCACGTGCCGGAAGACCGCCTGCGCGACGGGGTCGTGAAGAACTTCTCCGTGATGCAGAACACGGTGCTGGGCTACCAGGACCACCTGAAGGGTGCCTTCGGCCTGTTCGACTTCAAGCACATCGCCGCGCGCTGCGAGTCGCTGCTCAAGGAGTTCGACGTGCGCCCGCCCAATCCGGACCTGCGTATCGGCCTGCTCTCGGGCGGCAACCAGCAGAAGGTCGTCATCGCCCGCGAAGTGCTGGCCAAGCCAAAGCTGATGCTGGTGGGTCAGCCCACGCGCGGTGTCGACATCGGCACCATCGAGGCGATCCACACGCAGCTGCTGGCGCTGCGCGATGCCGGCGTGGCCATCCTGCTGGTGTCGGTGGAGCTGGAGGAAGTGCGCGCGCTGGCCGACCGCATCCTCGTGATGTGCGGCGGCCGTATCACGGGCGAACTGAAAATTGAAGAATTCGATACCACCCGCATTGGCCTCTTGATGGGCGGGATGCACAAATCATGACAACCAACGATATGCCACGCTGGGCCACCAGCATTGTATTACCGCTCCTGAACCTGCTCTCGGCGCTGCTGGTCGCGGCCCTGGTGATCTACCTGCTGGGCGAAGACCCGGTGGAATCGATGCAGATCCTGATCAACAGCGCCATCGTCAATCCCGAAGGCCTGTCGTACACGCTCTTCTATGCCTCGACCTTCGTCTTCACGGGGCTGGCGGTTTCGATCGCGATGCAGGCGGGCCTGTTCAATATCGGCGCCGAGGGCCAGATGTACATCGGCGGCCTGGGCCTGACGTGGGCGATGATCGCCTTCGATGCCAGCCTGCCGTGGTTCGTGCTGATCCCCGTCGGCATGGTCGGCGCGGCGCTGTTCGGCGCACTGTGGGCCTTCATCCCCGGCTACCTGCAGGCGAAACGGGGCAGCCACATCGTCGTGACGACGATCATGTTCAACTTCATCGCCGCCCAGCTGATGAACTTCATCATCGTCAAGTACCTGATCCCGCAGGGCGAGCAGAACACCGCCAGCCGCGTGTTCTCCGACGCGGCCGCGCTGCCGCCGCTGAATGCCTGGTTCCCGGCACTGGGCGACACGCCACTGAACATCAGCTTCTTCCTGGCCATCATCGCGCTGGTGATCTACGGGGTCTTCGTCTCGCGCTCGTCGTGGGGCTACAAGCTGCGCGCCACCGGCATGAACAAGCATGCGGCCCATTACGCGGGCGTGAAGATCTCGGCGATGATCATCGCCACGATGCTGATCTCGGGCGCGCTGGCCGGCCTGGGCGCCGTCAACTCGATCATGGGCTCGACCCACTACCTGTCGCTGAACTTCACCGCGGGCGCCGGCTTCGTCGGCATCGCCATCGCGCTGATGGGCCGCCAGCACCCGGTCGGCATCTTCCTGTCGGCCGTGCTGTTCGGCGCGCTGATCCAGGGCGGCTTCGACCTGTCGCTGGAAAAACCGAACATCCCGGTCGAGACCTTCATCTTCATCCAGGGCCTGATCATCCTGTTCTGCGGCGCCATGGAATACCTGTATGCGCCGGCGCTCATCAAACTGATCAAAGGTAAAAAGGCTTGATCATGACATTCGAAGATCTTCACTTGGGCAGTATCGTCGTCTCGACCGTGCGCAACGCGCCGGTTCTGATTTTCGCCGCCATGGCCGGCCTGTTCGCGGAGCGCTCCGGTGTCATCGACATCGGCCTGGAAGGCAAGATCCTGGCCTCCGCCTTCGTCTCGGCCGCCGTCGCCTTCACGACGCAGAACCCGTGGTACGGCATCCTGGCCGGCATGGCCGTGTCGATCGCGCTGGCGACCCTGCAGGGCTACGTGGCCGTCACGCAGAAGGGCAACCAGCTGGTGGCGGGTATCGCCATCAATATCGCCATGAGCGGCCTGACCTTCGTGGTGGCACAGTACTTCTTCCAGCAGGGCGGCCGCACGCCGGACCTGGGCGAGGCTCGCCTGCCCTACGTGACCCTGCCAGGCAGCGAAGCGGTGGCGGACGTGCCGGTCCTGGGCTGGATCTGGACCCAGCTGCTGGGCGGCCATTCGGTACTGGTCTACGCCGCCTTCGCGCTGGTGCCGCTGGTGCACTGGGTGCTGTACCACACCCGCTTCGGCCTGCGCCTGCGTGCCTGCGGCGAGAACCCGCACGCTGCCGATGCCGCCGGCGTCTCGGTGGAACGGACCCGCTACGTGGCGATGCTGATCGCCGGGTTCCTATGCTCCTTCTCGGGCGCCTACCTGGCCATCGTGCAGAGCGGCTTCTTCCTGCGCGACATGTCGGCCGGGATGGGCTACCTGGCGCTGACGGCCATGGTGTTCGGTAACTGGCGCCCGTTCTTCACCTTCCTGGGCTGCCTGATGTTCGGTTTCTTCACCGCCGTGCAGATCCAGCTGGAAGGCGTCGACCTGCCCGTCGTCGGCCGCATCCCCGGCGCGCTGATCCAGATGGTGCCGTACGTCGTGACGGTGATCGTGCTGGCCGGGCTGATGGCCAAGTCGGTGGCGCCGAAGGCGATCGGCGTGCCGTTCGTCAAATCGCGCTGACCGGTAAGCCGGTCTTTTCGGAACAGCCCGCTCGCGCGGGCTTTTCTTTGCCCGGCGCATAAAAAAAGCCCGCGAAAGCGGGCCAAAAACTCCAGGTAAAACCTCTTCGACCAGGCCCCGACGTGGACTCACGTCACGGGGCCTGCTTCATTTCTGCGACAGCGTCCATTTCGCCAGTTCCAGCGCCTCGGCGTCCGTCACCTGGTTCGGCGGCATCGGCATCGCGCCCCATACGCCGCCCCCGCCCTTCTTGATCTTCTGGGCCAGCTTGGCCTCGGCGTCCTTCTGGCCCTTGTACTTGGCCGCGACGTCCTTGTAGGCCGGTCCCACCAGTTTCGTGGCGACGGCATGGCAGGCCATGCAGTTCTTCGATTTCGCCAGGGCTTCCGGTGGTACCGCGTAGGCGCTGGTGGCGGCGATCGCGGCGGCAATGGACAGCAGGCTTGCTGCAACGAGTTGTTTCATAAAGTCTCCATTGTGGTTGTCCGGAGAATTTTAATGCAGATCGGCGCCGCCGAACGTTAGGCAGCACGCGCAAAACGGTATCGTCTGTGCATACCTTCAGCGTGCCGGCGCCGCATCGCCGAACAGGAACAGGCGCGCGTGCTGCAGCAGCATGATGGTCTTGCCGTCCTCGATGCGGCCGGCCGCGATATCCTCCATCGCCTCGTCGATGCCCAATTCCACCACCTCGATGTCCTCGCCCTCGTCGGCCACGCCGCCGCCGGCACCGGCGCGCTGCGCGTCGTCGTATTCGGCAACGAAGAAGTGCAGCCGCTCCGTCACGGAGCCGGGGCTCATGAAGGCTTCGAACACCTTGCGCACGGCACCGATCCGGTAGCCGGTTTCCTCCTCCACCTCGGCGCGGATGCGCTGCTCCGGCGTGGCCTGGTCAAGCAGACCGGCCGGCGCTTCGAGCAGGAAGCCGTCGTGTGTGCCGCCATAGCCGTAGGCGGGGAAGCGGAACTGGCGCACCAGGATCACTGTGCGCCGCACCGGGTGGTACAGCAGGATGACGGCGCCGTGGCCGCGGTCGTAGGTCTCGCGCGACATGGTCTGCCAGCGCCCGTCGCGGCGGCGGTAGTCGAAGGTGGTTTTCCTCAAGAGGTACCAGTCGTCCGACAGCGTCCTGACTTCCTTGATGCGTATGTCCATCGCAGTTCTCCGCGCAATGCTCCGTTTCGTGTCTTTTTACGATATCATGCAATATCGTGCAACTTCAAGAACAATCACGCATATGCTGACCCGTCAACGCAAACAACTGCTGCTCGACATCCTGAAGAAGGAGGGGCAGATCGTCGCCAAGGTGCTGTCCGAATCGCTCGGGCTGTCCGAGGACACCATCCGGCGCGACCTGCGCGAACTGGCCAAGGAAGGGCTGCTGCAGCGGGTGCATGGCGGCGCCCTGCCCGCTTCCCCGGCGCAGGCCAATTTCGCCGTGCGCGAGAAGATCTCGACGGACGCCAAGCCGGCCATCGCCCGCGCCGCCGCCGCGCTGATCGAACCGGGCCAGGTGGTGTTCATCGACGGCGGCACCACGGCCGTGCAGCTGGCGCGGGCGCTGCCGCGCCAGCTGCAGGCGACGGTGGTCACGCACAGCCCGTCCATCGCGGTGGAGCTGGTGGAACACCCCGGCGTGGAAGTGATCATCATCGGCGGGCGCCTGTTCAAGCATTCGATCGTGGCCTGCGGCGCGCAGGCGCTGGAAGCGATCGGCCAGATCCGCACGGACGTGTTCTTCATGGGCGTGTGCAGCCTGCACCCGGAGGCCGGCATCACGACGGGGGACTACGACGAGGCGTGCATGAAGCGGGCGATCAGCGCGGCGGCAACCCGCACCGTGGTGCTGGCCTCGCCGGAGAAGCTGGGCACGGCGGCGCCGTATGCGATCGCGCCGCTGGCGACGATCGACCACATCGTCGTCAGCCGGGAGACGGACGACGCGCTGCTGGCACCGTACCGGGAGATGGGCATTGGCGTGACACTGGCGTGACCGTGGGCTGGGAAACACCGGCCGCGCCGACGGCCGGCATTACGGCCAGATCGCCTGCAGCAGCGCGGCCAGGTGATAGCCGCCCTTGATCAGCTGCTCGCGCGCGATGGCGGACGACGGCACCGGATAGTTCTCCGGCACGGCCAGCGCCCATACCTTGTAGCTTTCGCCGCTGCTCTTGCTGGTCTGGACCGACACGGCGCCCACCGTCACGTCCTGGTGCGCCAGCTTCGACACGGCCAGCGCGTCGTTGGCCCACTGGTAGGGCCAGGTCGCCGCGTCGCCCGTATTCACGGACACCGACGGTTTGCTGTCGACGGCGTACTGGGCGAACTGCTGCGGCGTGCGCGTGCTGGAGCGGCGCATCGCATAGTCGACCACGGTGGTATCCCAGTACGAATGGAAGGGCCGCGTCGTCGATTTCGACGCCGGGAAGGCTGGCTTGTCCCCTTCTTCCTTCGGCGGCGCGGGCGGAATCAGCTTCGCCGACGTCGACACCAGCATGGCATCGTCCAGCAGCAGGTTGTTGCCGCCACGGGAGTCGAAGATGTTCAGCGCGTCGATCTCGGCCTGGTTCTTCGGCACGACGAAGCGGCCGTCCTTGCTGACGAAACCCGCACCCACGTGCAGCGGCTGGTGGATGTCGCCGGCCAGGTGGGCCACGACCAGCAGCGCCTGGCGCTTCGTGAAACGGTGCGGGTTGGTTTGCGGCGTGTCCTTGCCCTGCAGGACGGCGATGGCGCCTTTCAACGTCTGGACGATGTCGTCCTCGAAGGTGCCGGCGCCGTGGTCGTGGTAGGCATCGAGCTGGAACGGCACGTCCGTGTAGTGGTACTCCGAGTGCTTCGGGTTGGCGCTGACGTAGTCGACCATCTCCGGCGTCTGCGGGCCGCAGAAGCTGCCCTTGACGCAGTCGGCCCACACGGCCACCTTCTCCAGGCTTTCGCCCGGCAGCAGCAGCGCGGCCACCTGTTTTTCGGCGTTGCTGCCCTTGAGCAGCTTGTCGGCGATGGCGCCAACGGCGCGGTGGCCGTCATAGCCCCAGGCCAGTGCGTCGGTGGCGACGGTGGCGGCGAAGGTGCCGGCCAGCGCCAGCATGCACGTAAACTTCTTCAGTACAGGTTTCTTCATTCTGCTGCAGCCTTTTCGCTTGCCTTGTTCGGTTTCGGGTAGTCCCGGTTGATGTCGAGTTTCTGTGCGTACGGCGAGCTCCACGCCTGTTCATGCAGCGCGGCGACGCGGCGCGCCATGGCCTCGTTGCGCAGCACCACTTCCAGGTTGCGCGACAGGTCGAAGTAGCCGCCGGCCCAGTTGCTGGTGCCGATCCAGGCCAGCTTGCCGTCGATCGTCATCGTCTTGCTGTGGATGACGCGGGCGAACGGGATGAAGCCGGTCGAAGCCTGCGGCAAGGTGACGACCTTGATTTCCACGTTCGGCAGCACAGCCAGGCTTTTCAGGTACGGCAGCGCGGGCGCCTCCAGGTTCCAGTTCGAGACCATCAGCTTGATCTTCACGCCCCGGTTGGCGGCGGCGCGCACGGCGTTGTCGATGACGGCGTAGTAAGGACGCGTGCCCTTCGGGCCGTACGACAGCGGCGCGTAGTCGAGCAGCTGGATGCGCACCTCTTCCTTCGCGTCCGCCAGCAGCGCCGGCAGCACCGCCTCGGAATCGCGCACGCCGGGCGGGTTGTAGGCGGCCGGGCTGGCCACCAGGTAGGCCGGCCGGGCCAGCTCCGCCTGTGCCGCCATGGCAGCTGCCTTGGCCTGCAACGGCGCCACCTGCGCGCCACGCGCCAGGGTGGCCTGGGCATTCCAGTCCTGCTCGAAGATGGCGCGCACCTGCCCGACGATGGCCGCATCGTCGATGCGCAGGCCCGTCTCGTGGATATGGGTGAAGGCGCGCCAGTCGAAGTTCTGGCTGCCGATGAAGGCTGCCTTGCCGTCGACGATGACGTACTTGGCGTGGATGATGCCGTTGCCGGTCAGCTGGCTGTAATCGAGGATGCGCAGTTCCAGGTTCGGGATGGCGCGCAGCCGCTCCAGGGTGGCGGGGTCGGACAGGCCGATACCCTTCCTGTCGATCAGGAAGCGGATCTTCACGCCCCGCTTGCCGGCCGCCTCCAGCCGCTCGATGACGCGCTCGAACGGCGTGCCGGCCTTGCCGGCGGCGTAGAACTGGCCGATGGCGATGTCGCCGCGGGCGCTGTCGAACAGCTCGCACCAGACGGTGATTGGGTCGCGCAGGTCCGCGCTGGACAGCGAGGTTTCGACCGGGGCGGTCTGCACCAGTTCGAAACCGGGAATGCGGAAGTCCGCGTGGGCGCTGGCGAAGCTGCCGGCCAGCAGTACGGACAGGATCAATCGACGCATGGTAAGACTCCTTATTGCACGCGGCGGATGCGCCGCTGTTCCAGCGCCTGCCCGGCCGGTTTCAGGTCCTGCTCGCGGCGCACCAGGTAGGCCGTCAGCGAATCGATATCGCGCACGCCCGTCTCGGCACGGTTGCTGCCCTTGGCGAACATGGGGAAGGCATCGCCCCCTTCGGCGATGAAGTTGTTGGCGGCCACGCGGTAGCTGGCGTTGTCGTCCAGCGGCACGCCGTTCAGCGTTGCCTCGACGACCCGCTGGCCGGCCGGGCGGCGCGGGTCGTAGGTATAGGAAAAGCCTTCGGAGACCTGCAGCAGTCCGCGCGTCTCGACCTTGTCGCCGACCCACTGCTGCTCCAGCAGCACGCGCAGCTGGGCGCCCGTCAGGTTCATCACCGTCAGCGTGTTCCCGAACGGCAGCACGGCCAGCGCCTGCCCTTTCGAGACGACGTTGCCGCTGCCGGTCTCCAGGCTGCCGCGGATGCCGCCCGTATTCATGAAGGCGATCTGTGCGCCGAAGGGACGGCCTGCGAACAGGGTGGCGTCGGCCACCAGGTTGCCCAGTGCCCATTCATCGCTGCCGTTACCGCCGCGCGGAATGGCCGGCACGGCGATGCGTGCCACCGGTTTCGCCAGCTCCGCGCTGCCCTTGGCCCGCACCTTGGCAAGATACGCCTCGGCGCGCGGATCGCCCGGATAGGCGCCCTGCTCCATGACGACGTTGCGGGCGCTGACGTCGACCAGCGCATTGATCTTGCGGTCGACCACCAGCTTGATGCGCGACAGCATATGCCCGCCCATCTGTGCCTGCGTCACCAGCTTGTCGCCCACCTTGCACAGGTAACCCTTGTGCGAGTGGCCGCTGATGACGAGCCGGATGGCCGGATCGAGTTTCTGCACGACGGGCACCAGGTCGCCTTCCAGGTCGTCGCAATACTGCTTGTCGAATTCCGATGCCGTGCGGCCGCCCTGGTGCAGCAGTACGACGAACACGCCCACGCCCTGCGCGCGCAGTTCGGGCAGCAGACGATTGACGGATTCTGCTTCGTCGGCGAACTGCAGGCCGGCGATGCCGGCGCTGGCCACCACTTCGGCCGTGTCCCGCAGCACGGCGCCGATAAAGGCGATCTTCACGCCCTTCGCTTCCAGGATGCGGTAAGGCGGCAGCAGCGGCTTGCGGCTGTTGGCGTCGATGACGTTGGCGGCCACGTAAGTGAATTTGGCGCCGTCGTAGCGGCTATCGAACTTGCACGCCTTGTCCGGCCGGGGCGAAGCGCAGCCGCCCTTCTGCTGGCGCAGCAGTTCGATCCTGCCCTGGTCGAATTCATGGTTGCCCACCGACGTGACGGCAAGCCCCAGCAGGTCGAGCGCCCCGATGGTGGGTTCGTCCGCCCACATGGCCGACAGGGCCGGACTGGCGCCGATCATGTCGCCGGCACCCACCAGCAGCAGCTCGCGGTCGTCGCGGCGCCAGGCCTGCAATGCGGCGGCCAGCGTGTCGATGCCGCCGGCCTGCACGGTCTTCTGGGCCTTGTCGCCCACGCCGGCGTAGGTGAACTTGTCCGCTTCCAAGTGGCCGTGCAGGTCGTTCAGGGCGACCAGGTTGATGTCGGCCAGCGAGCCCGAAGGCGACGTGGCGCAGCCGCCGAGCATGCCCGATGCGGCAGAAAGCGCGGCGGCCAGGGCGAGGATACGGGGAGAAAAAGTCATGGCATCGAAGGGGAAACTTGAACCGGTTATTGTACAGCCGCGACGGCGCACGCCGGCCGGCAAATCGCGCGATGAAACCTTACGTTACAGAGCGCGCAGGCATAAAAAAACCGGCGCTTGCGCGCCGGTTCTTCGTGTCGAAACCAAGTCGTCAAGAACTTAGAATTCGTATTTGACGGTGGCCTGCAGGGCCCACTGCGATTCGCCCTTGACCTGGCGCACGTCAAAGTCTTCCACCTTGTCGCGCAGCTGGTAGATGTACTTGCCGCTGGCGTCGATACCGGCGAAGTCCACGAAGGAACGGGCTTGCGCGCCGTTGGACTGGAAGCCCACTTCGTTGATACGGCCCCACTTCTTGTTCAACAGGTTACCCACGTTGAACAGGTCGAAGGTGACGATACCCTTGTGACCCTGCCAGAAGCCCGGCACTTCCTGCGACAGGCGCAGGTCGAAGGTGTTGGTCCATGGCGAGAAGCTGGTATTGCGCTCGACCACCTTGCCTGCCGAATTACGCAGGGCGCGGTTGCCGTTGACGATGTCCCAGAACTTCTGCTCGTTGCCCTTGTTCGTCGCGGTGTCGCCCTTGAACACGACTTCACCCGAACCGAAGGCTTTCGGAATGTACATCAGGTCGTTGCCGGCCAGGTCGTCGCCGTTCATGTCGTTGTTGAACGTCCAGCTGTATGGCTTGCCCGAGCGGCCTTCGAAGAACAGGCCGAACGACGTGTTGTAGGCGCCGAAGAAGCGCTTGCGGAAGTTCAGCACCGCGTTGATGCGGTCCTTGACCAGGTAGCTCGAATTGGCGACCACTTCCTCGTTCGGGTTGTAGACCGAACGGCCGGACCAGTTCGAGTTCGACGTCGACGACGTCAGTGGCGACACTTCCTTCGATTCCGTGTAGGTGTACGACACCGACCAGCCCAGGCCGGACGTCAGCGGACGGCTCAGCGACAGCGTGGCCAGGTTGCTGCCGCCCTGCTTGGTGCCGGTGGCAACGAGCACGTTGGCGAAGCTCGAGTTCGCGCCGGAGCGTGCCCGCAGGCCCGAGCAAGCCGTGCCGGTCGTGATGCGGGCGCCGGTCGAGCTCCAGCAATCGGTGTTGTAGCCGTTGGCCGTGTAGTACAGCGAACGACCGTCGCTGCCCGTGCGGGTGGCTTCACCGATGTTCAGGTTACGGTAGAAGATGGCGTCGCGCACGTCGGTCTTCAGGTATTCCGCGCTGACGACCAGGCCCTGCCATGGCAGTTCGTGATCGACGGCCAGGTTGGCCTTCCACACGGACGGCTGACGCAGGCCAGGGGCCAGGATATCGACCGAAGCGGCCGGCGTTGCCGCGGCAGGCACCGGCTGGTTGGCGATGTCCGGGCTGAACAGGCCACCGGCGGTCGAGCAGCCGGCCAGGCCGAGGGTACCGCAACCGGCCACGCCGGTAGCGACGCCCGCATTCTGGAACGGGTTACCCAGCCACACGGCCATGGCCGAACCCTGGAACAGGCCGACGCCACCGCGCACTTGCGTGCGGCGCGCCGACTCCAGACTGTAGTTGAAGCCGAAGCGCGGCTGCCACAGCTTCTGGCCGTCGAAGGTGTTGGTGTTGTCCAGGCCGAAACCGCCGGTCTGGCGGCCGGTCGGGCTGGTGCGTGCAACGGTCGGCGCGGCCACGGCGGCATTGCGTAGCGGACGGGAGCCGACGTCGATGCTGTCGACACGCACGCCGCCGGTCACGGTCAGCTGCGGGTTGATGGTCCACGTATCCTGCAGGAACAGGCCCGTGTTCTTCATCGTGAACTTGGCGACGGCGTCGTCCAGCGAATAGCCAGGGTTGGCGATTGTGCTCTGGTACGAGGTCGGACGGCCACGGCGGAAGTTCTCCAGCACGGCCGCTTCGATCGTTGTCGCCGGCACGGTATTGCCGCACGACGCCAGGTTGGCGCCACCCAGGAACTCGTAGCCGATGCCCTGGATGCAGGCGAAGGTGTAGTTGCCGTACACGTTCTGCACGAACGCGTTGTAGATCTCGTTCTTCTGGTAGTCCGCGCCGAATTTGACTTCGTGCGCGCCCAGCTGCCAGTTGGCGCCGACGTAGTAGTCGTCCGTCTTGGTGCCCAGCACATTGCGCTGGCGGCTGTTTTCCGTACCGAAGTTCAGGAAGCGGTCGTTGGTCGACGTGGCGGCAGGTGCGCCCGCCGGCAGCGCGCCGGAGAAGCGCAGGCCCACCAGCGGCGATTGCGAGTTCAGTTTCGGCACGCTGTCGTAGTCACGCGTGGACAGCTTGACTTCGGTCGAGAAGGTCGGCGTCCAGTCGGACGTCAGCTGGGCCACTTTGGTCTCGATGACCTTGGCCTGGTTGTACCAGTAGCTGTTGAGCGAAATACCCGTGGCCGACAGGCCCGGGAAGATCGGCTCGGATTGCTCGGTCTTGGACCAGCGGAACATGGCGCGGTGGTCATCCGAGATATTCCAGTCGAACTTGAGCAGCTTGTCCGTCACGTTCAGCATCGTGCCGGCCGGTACCACGTCGGTGCCGGCGTCGAGGCCATAGCTGTTCTTGGCGATCTGCTGCGCCTGGGCGATGGCATTCGGCGTGATCGCGACGTTCGTCAGCGTGCTGCCGACCGGACCGAAGGACGGCGCGGTACGCGTCGATTCCAGCTTCTCGTAGTTGGCGAAGATGAACAGCTTGTCCTTGATCAGGGGGCCGCCGACGGTGGCGCCCTTGGTGGTTTCCTTGAACTTGGCCGGCTCATAATATTCGCCGGTGGTCGAGTTGAAGCGGTCGCCCACGGTCTTGTCGTTACGGAAGACGTAGTAGACACTGCCCTTGACTTTGTTCGTACCGGACTTGGTCACGGCGTTGATGTTGCCGCCCGTGTAGCCCTTCTGCGTGACGTCGTAGTTGGCGACGTTCACCTGCACCGACTGGATCGCTTCGATCGAGATCGGCTGCTTCGACGTGGGCGAGCCCGAGGCTTCCAGGCCGAAGGTGTCGCTGACGGAGACGCCATCGATGGTCAGGGTGTTGTAGCGGCTGTTCTGGCCGGCCACGGACAGTTCGCCGCGTTCCTTGTCGGTCTGCGACACGCGCGGGTCGGTACGGGCGTAATCCTGCAGGTTGCGGTTGATCGAACCCTGGATCGCCAGTTCCGTTGCGCTGATGTTGGTGCCCGAGCCCATCGTGGTTTTCGAGAAGCGGTCGTTGCGCACGGCGGTGCCGGCGACGACGACGGTCTGCATCGGCTGGCCCAGTTGCGCGTCGACGCTGGCCGTTTCGGCCAGGTTCACGAAGACGTTCTCACGCTTTTCCGTCACGCCGTTTTTCTCGATCGTGATGGTGTACGGACCGCCCACGCGCAGGCCACGAGCGACGTAACGGCCTTGTGCGTCGGTGGTGACGTTGTTGACGGAGCCGGACTCGACGTGAACGATCGTGACCGTGGCGCCGGGCGCCGGGTTGCCGTCGGCGCCAGAAACCTTGCCGCCGATGGCCGAGGTCGTGTTCTGCGCCAAGGTCGGTGCCGCCGCCAGCGCGATGGACAGGCTGAGCGCGATCTGCGTGAGCCGGAGCCGCTTGTGATTCATCATGTTCTACCCCAAAAAGGAACGTTTTATTGGTATTTTCGACGCAAATCGTGACTTTTACGTCTCGACACCACTCTTTAGCTTTGTTGCAAACTGCTTGGCCGACCCGGGATTTTAGTGGCGATGCATGTCAAGGCCGTGACAGCTTTATGACAGTTTCGTGACAATCGCGGCGCACCTTCGGGACTAGAATGACATAGCCATCAACCAACTATGCATGACCGTCATGGGCGTGACAAATTCGATTTACCGAGCATATTTATATGCGCAAACAATAAATCGGATCAAAAAACGCGCTGGAAGGGAGCCGGAACCGGGGTCGGACCGACGGCGGCATTATAAATGAGGCCTTTGGCCGTGAAATTAATTCATTGAGAAATGACTAAATCGGTGGCGGAACTGCCACAAACTGTAGCGCCATGGCTACACAGTTGTCGGTTCAAGTATTCTATAAAGCAAGAAATCCGGTTATGGGGATGGCCGGAAATGAGGCGGGAAGGCAGTAAAACGAGGCAGGGGGGCATATCCCGGCAGCATTCAAACGCTGCCGGGATATTTTTTTACGTCATTTTCTCGTGCTGGCGGCGACGATTTCCGCCTCAAAAATCTTGAAGCGGGCGTCCAATTGCTTGATCAGGCGTTGTTTATCCGCGTCAGACAGGAAGGCATGGCGGATGCTGTCGTACGACAGCCGCTTCAATTCCGCGTAGTCGGTCTTGTAGCGCGTCGCGAACAGCACGTACTCGTTCGACAGGTTATGGCGCGTCACGCCGGCGTCGTCCGTCGAGATGACGAAGGGCACGCCATGCTTGCGGTACAGCTCGACCGGATGGTCGGCGCCCTTGACGCCCAGGATGAACTCGTTGCTGGTCAGGTTGATCTCGACCGGCACCTTGCGCTCGCGCATCGTGCGCAGGATGGCCAGCGCATTCTTCTCGTGGGCGATGTCGATGCCATGGCCGATGCGGTTCGCGCCGGCCACGTTGACCGCTTCGCCGATATGGAAGGTCAGGCCTTCCGGCGGCACGATGCCCAGTTTCAGTTCACCCGCATGCAGGGCCGTCTTCACGTCCGGATACTTCGCCTTCAGGAAGCGGAACATGCGCATGTGCAGGCTGTAGTCGCGCATCGACACGTTCAGGCTTTCCTGGCCGACGATATTGACGCCGACGATCTTCGGGTTGGCCTTGGCCATCTTGGCGCTGGCCAGCATCTGCGAGAACACGACGGACGGCGACAGGAAGCGCAGCACATACGGCTGGTAGCGCATCGTGAAATGTTCGTCGTCGATGCCGGCGCTGCTGGCTTCCACATTGGCGACGTAGTCGGCGATGCCCTTGGCAAAAGCGGGATTGGTTTCCAGCCTGGCCGCCAGTGCGCCGAGTGCGGCGTCCAGCTGGGCCGGATCGAAGCCGGGCGAGGCCACCAGCTTGTCGAAGTCCGCATCGGCCGTGATGGGCGCCAGCTCGAAGATGGTCTCGATGTACGCCAGGTTCTCGGCGATGGCGCGCGCCTTCAGCGTGCGCAGGCCTTCGGCCGTGTTGGTCGAGGCGACGGGGCCGAAGTAGCCGAAGGTGTCGAAGAAGGTCTGGTCCGGCGGGCGCTGGTCGGCGCCGTGGTTGTAGAAGTCCAGGGTCGACCACTTCTGCAGCAGCTCGCGGTAGCTGTCGTTGTCCGCCACCAGGTCGCGCCCGGAAACGCAGGTGCGCAGCGGCGCCGGCTTGGCCGCTTCGGCCGCGATAGCCGCCTTGTCGGTGGTGATCCGGAAGTTGGTCTTGCTGACACAGTAGCCCTGCCGGTCGACCCATTCCAGGTACTGCTCGGCGTAGATGGCGCCGGAATAATGGTGGTGCAGGTCGCCGCCCTTGGGCATCATCGTCAGGAACATCGTCAGTTCGGCCGTCTTCGGCTGCGCTCCCGCCACCAGGGTGGCGAAGTGGCGCTTGACGATGTCTTCGTTGCCCGCGCTGGCGGCGCTGGCAACGCCCGCCAGCACGGCGGCTGCCGCGGCGGCGGCGATGAATGTTTTCTGCATGACGATCCCGGGTAATGGTGGGAAGCGCAGCCCTGCCCTGCCGTACTTCTAGTCCTGCCTGCGCGCGTGCACCCGGCGTCCGCCCGAATAGGTCGCCGCGATCGTGCGGTCGTCACCCAGCAGCGCCAGCGCGAACAGCATTTCTTCCAGGCTGTCCGTATTGGCGGTGCGGCGGGCCAGCAGCGGCGTGGCCTGCGGATCGAGGACGATGAAGTCCGCTTCGCGACCGGCGGCGAAACTGCCGATCGTGTCCTCCAGGTGCAGGCTGCGCGCCGCGCCCAGGGTGGACAGGTAGAACATGCGCAAGGCCGGCAGGTAGCTGCCCTTCAAGCGCGCTACTTTATAGGCTTCATTCATCGTTTGCAACATCGAGAACGAGGTGCCGGCGCCCACGTCCGTGGCCAGCGCCATCAGCATGCGCGCCTGGTCGGCCCGCTCGAAGTCGAACAGGCCGCTGCCCAGGAACAGGTTCGACGTGGGGCACACGGCCGCCGCCGATCCCGTCTCCGCCATGCGCGCGCGATCCTGCTCGTCGAGCCAGATGCAGTGGCCGAACACGGCGCGCGGACGCATCATGCCGTAGCGGTCGTACACGTCCAGGTAGCTGCGTGCCTGGGGATAGAGCTCCTTGACCCAGCGGCATTCGTCCTCGTTTTCCGACACGTGCGTCTGCAGGTAGGTATCCGGGAAGGCGCGCGCCAGCTCGCCGGCCACGCCCATCTGCGCCTCGGTCGACGTCGGCGCGAAGCGCGGCGTGATCGCATACAGCGAGCGCTCGTGCTTGTGCCAGCGGCGGATCAGCGCTTCCGTCTCGCGGCCGCCCTGCTCGGCCGTATCGCACAGGAAGTCGGGGCAGTTGCGGTCCATCAGCACCTTGCCGGCAATCATGCGCAGGCCGCGCGCCTCGCTGGCGGTGAAGAAGGCATCGACCGACTGCGGGTGCACGGTGCAATACACCAGCGCCGTCGTCGTGCCGCAGCGCAGCAGCTCGTCCAGGAAGAACTCCGCCACGGCCGCTGCATGCGCCGGGTCCTCGAACGCGCGCTCGGTCGGGAAGGTGTACTGCTCCAGCCATGGCAGCAGGCCCGGTGCCGGCGAGGCGATCATGTCCGTCTGCGGGTAGTGGATGTGGGCGTCGATGAAGCCGGGCGTGATGATCTTGCCGCGGTAGTCGACGACTTCCGTCCCGGCGGGCAGCGTGGGCGCCAGCTGGGCATAGTCGCCCGCCGCCACCACCTTGCCGGCGGCGACGATCAGGAGGCCATCGGCGTGCCAGGCGTGGGCGTGTTCGGCGAAGGCCGGATCGGCGTGGAAGTGCAACAGGCCTGCGCGGTAGGCCTGCACGTGTGATGCTGTCTGCATATCAGTTCTCTTGGGGTGCTGGGGCGGCGGCTTGCGCTTCCCACGTTATCAATAATTGGGCGGCGACGGAGGCCGCGATGACGGCCGGCGCCTTGTCCGTGATGCCGGGCACGCCGATGGGGCAAACCATCGTGCCGATGCGCTCTTGCGCAATGCCGCGCGCGGCCATGCGGTGCTCGAACTGCATGCGTTTCGTTTTCGAGCCGATCAGGCCGAACCAGCCCACCTGCTCGCGCGCCAGGATGGCTTCGCACAGCCGCTGGTCGAGCGCGTGGCTGTGCGTCATGACGAGGTAGCTGGCCCCGGGCGGCGCCAGTTCCACCAGCGTTTCCGGCGTGTCCGTCGCTTCCACCGTCACGTTGTCCGGCACGCTGGCGGGGAACATGTCGTCGCGCTCGTCGATCCACGAGACGGTGCATGGCAATTCGGCCAGCGCCCGGACGATGGCCGCGCCCACGTGACCGGCGCCGAACAGCAGCACGTGGGAACGCGGTGCCAGCACCGGGTCGTACAGCCAGGTGCGGCCGGTGGCATCGGCGAACAAGGTCGCCTCGTCGTAGCGCACCGGAGGCTGCGGCACGCCGCCGCTGCCGGTGATGACGGCGCCGGCATCGTCGAACAGCGCGCAACGAGGCGTGCCGTCGATGGCGGTGACGCGCCAGCTATCCTCGCGCCGGCGTTCGCGCAGGGCAGCCAGCACTTCGGCCACCTGCGCCTGCACCGGCTCGAAGGTCAGCCAGACGACGCCGCCGCAGCACTGCCCCAGGCTGGGGCCGAGCGGGAAGCGTTCATGCTGCGTCGCCGGCGCGGCGCTGTCGAGCATGCCGCGCGCGATGTCGATGGCGCGCATTTCCAGGTGACCGCCGCCGATGGTGTCCTGCTGCCCATCGGCCGTCACGAGCATCTTGGTGCCGGCGGCGCGCGGGGCGGAGCCCTGCACCTTCGACACCGTCACCAGCACGGCCGGCGCCGCCGTCGCGGCCAGCCACTGGTTCATTTTGCCGCCCCAACAGTTGCTTCAAAATTGGGGACAGACCCCATTTTTGAAGAAATAGTTGCTGAAAAATTGGGGTCTGTCCCCATTTTCTTGGCAACTTCGGCGCGCACGGCGTCGACCGCGCGCAGGATTTCCTCGCTGGTGGCGGGGGCGTTCAGCGGCGGGTTGACGCGGTGTTCGCCGACGCTGGAGATGGCGTCGCGGATGGCGAAGAAGACGGAAAACGGCAGCAGCAGCGGCGGCTCGCCGGTGGCTTTCGAGCGGTGGATGCTGTCCTCGACATTGCGGTTGTCGAACAGGTGCACGCGGAAGTCTTCCGGGCAGTCGGAGATGCCGGGAATCTTGTACGTGGACGGCGCATGCGTCATCAGCTTGCCGGCGCCGTTCCACCACAGCTGCTCCGTCGTCAGCCAGCCCATGCCCTGGATGAAGGCGCCCTCGACCTGGCCGATGTCGATGGCCGGGTTCAGCGAATTGCCGGCATCGTACAGCGCATCGGCACGCAGCAGCTTCCATTCGCCCGTCAGCGTGTCGACCACCACTTCCGACACGGCCGCGCCGTAGGCGTAGTACGAGAACGGGTGGCCCGTCATCGTCTTCGGGTCCCAGTGCAGGCCGGGCGTGGCATAGAAGCCGTCGGACCACAGCTGCACGCGGGCCAGGTAGGCCATGCGCACCACTTCGGGGAAGGCGACATCGATGCCGTTCACGTGCACGACGTCGTTGCGGAACACGACGTCCGCCGCCTCGCCGCCCCAGGCCTTGGCCGCGAAGGCGCTCAGGCGTTCGCGGATCTGGCGCGCCGCATCCTGCGCTGCCTTACCGTTCAAGTCGGCGCCGGTGGAAGCGGCCGTGGCCGACGTGTTGGCGACCTTGCTGGTATCGGTGGCGCTGGCGCGCACGTGGACCATGTTCAGGCCCAATTCGTGCGCCACCACCTGCAGCACCTTGGTGTTGATGCCCTGCCCCATTTCCGTGCCGCCGTGGTTGACCAGCACGGAGCCGTCGACATACACGTGCACCAGCGCGCCGGCCTGGTTCAGGTGGGTGACGTTGAAGGCGATGCCGAACTTCACCGGCGTCAGCGCCAGGCCTTTCTTCAGCACGGGGCTGGTGGCGTTGTAGGCCTCGATGGCGGCGCGGCGGGCGCGGTATTCGCTGCTCTGTTCCAGTTCCGCCGTCAGTTCGCCGATGACGTTGTCGACGACGATCTGCCGGTAAGGCGTTTCGTTGCGCTCGGTCTTGCCGTAGAAGTTCAGGCGGCGGATGTCGAGCGCGTCGCGGCCCAGGTTGCGGGCGATCTCGTCGATCACGTATTCGATGGCGATGGCGCCCTGCGGTCCGCCGAAGCCGCGGAAGGCGGTATTGGACTGCGTGTTGGTCTTGCCGCAGGCGGCGCGGATATCGACGTCGGACAGGTAGTAGGCATTGTCGAAGTGGCAGACGGCGCGCGTGGCGACGGGGCCGGACAGGTCGGCCGAGTAACCGGCGCGCAGGGTCATGTCGAGTTTCGCGCCGACGATGCGGCCGTCGTCGTCATAGGCCACTTCGTATTCGTAGAAGAAGCAGTGGCGCTTGCCCGTCACCATCATGTCGTCGTCGCGGTCGGCGCGCAGCTTGACGGGCCGGCCCGTGCGCGCGGCGGCGATGGAAGCGGCGGCCGCCCACAGGGCCGACTGCGATTCCTTGCCGCCGAAGCCACCGCCCATGCGCCGGCATTCGACGGTGACGTTATGCGAGTGCACGCCCAGCGCATGAGCCACCACGTGCATCATCTCGCTCGGGTGCTGCGTCGAGCACTGCACCAGCAGGCCCCGGTTTTCCTTCGGGATGGCGTAGGCGATCTGGCCTTCCAGGTAGAACTGCTCCTGGCCGCCGACGAACAGCTCGCCCTTGACGACGTGCGGCGCCTTCTCGAACGCGGCCTGCACGTCGCCGCGCACCAGCTGCATCGGCGGCAGCACGTACGACGCGGCGGCCTTGGCCTGCTGCGGCGTCAGGATGGCCGGCAGTTCTTCATACGTGACGTTGGCCTTGCGCGCGGCGCGACGGGCGTTGGTGTGCGTATCGGCCACGACGATGAAGATGGGCTGGCCCACGTACAGCACTTCGTCGACAGCCAGGATCGGATCGTCGTGGATGATGGGGCCGCAGTCGTTGGTGCCGGGGATGTCGGCGGCCGTGTAGACGGCGACGACGCCCTGGCAGGCCCGCACGGGCGCCAGGTCGATGGCCAGGATTTTCGCGTGCGCCTTCGAGGACAGGCCCAGCGCCGCATGCAAGGTGCCGTGCACTTCGCCGATATCGTCCGTGTAGGTGGCCTGGCCCAGCACGTGCAGCTCGGCCGATTCGTGCGGGCGCGCCACGCCGACGGCGGTCCAGGCGGGGGCGGTCAGGTCGCGGGGAATGGGATGGTTCATGGCGTTCTCCGGTCAGGCGGCGCAGGAAGGCGCGCGCACGGCAAAGGCATTGACGGCATCAACCGCCAGCGGTGCATCGGCGCGCGTCTCCAGCCAGAAGCGGCGCAGCAGGTTCTGCGCGCTGCGCTGCCGGTATTCGCTGGAGGCACGCATGTCCGTCAGCGGCGCGTAGTCCAGGGCCAGCGCGGCCATCGCTTCGGTCAGCGCCGCTTCGTCCCAGCGACGTCCCGCCAGCAGCGCTTCGGCCGTGCGGGCCCGTTTCGGCGTGCCGGCCATGCCGCCGAAGGCGATGCGGGCCGAGGCCACGGTGTCGCCGTCCAGCGTGAAGGCAAAGGCGGCGCAGACGGCCGAGATGTCCTGGTCGAAGCGCTTGGCCAGTTTATAGGTGCGGAAGACCACGTCCGGACGGCGCAGCGGCACGCGCACGGCGCGCACGAATTCGCCCGGTTGCAGGTCCTTCTTCATATAGTCGAGATAAAAATCTTCCAGCGCCAGCACGCGCTCGCCCGCGGCGCCGCACAGCACCACGTGCGCACCCAGCGCGATCAGCCAGGGCATCGAGTCGCCGATGGGCGAGCCATTGGCGACGTTGCCGCCCAGGGTGCCGGCATTGCGGATTGGCAGCGACGCGAAGCGCTGGCGCATCTCGCCCAGCTCTTCCGGATAGTGGCGGCACAGCGCGCCGTAGGCCGCTTCCAGCGACACGCCGGCGCCAATTTCCAGCATGCCGTCACGCTCGCTCACGTTCTTCAGCGCGTCCACGTGGCCCAGGTAGATGATCTCGTTCAGCTCGCGCATCTGCTTGGTGATCCACAGGCCCACGTCCGTGCTGCCGGCCAGCAGCGTGGCGGCGGGATTGGCCGCGCGCAGCTGCACCAGCTCGTCCAGGGTGCGCGGCGCCAGGAAGGTCTGGCCGTGGGCGGCGTACACGGACAGGCGGTCGCGCTTCAGACCGGCCAGCTGTTCGGTGAGGCGGGCCGTGTCGAACGTCACCTGCGGCAGTTCCGTCATGCGCGTGGCCGCGTCGATGATGGGGCGGTAGCCGGTGCAGCGGCACAGGTTGCCGGACAGGCAATCGTCGATCTGCTTGCGGCCAGGTTTCTGCCCGTCGAGCTGCAGGTACATGCCCCACAGCGACATGGCGAAGCCCGGCGTACAGAAACCGCACTGGGAACCGTGGCATTCCACCAGCGCCTGCTGCACCGGGTGCAGCGCGCCGTCCTGCTGCTGCAGGTCCTCGATGGTGAACAGGGCCTTGCCGTCCAGCGTGGGGGTCAGCTGGATGCAGGAATTGACGGCTTTCAGCTCCAGCTGGCCGTCGACGACGGTGCCCAGCACCACGGTGCAGGCACCGCAGTCGCCTTCGGCGCAGCCTTCCTTGGTGCCGGTGCAGTGCAGGTCTTCGCGCAGGTGCTGCAGCACGGTTTGCGTGGGGGCGGCGTCGCGCACTTCATGCACGGCACCACGGTAGTAAAAGCGGATCGGTTCAGACATTTTGGCCTCAGGGTTTGCCCATGATTGCAGCCTAACACCCAGGGCCCCTTCAGTCATGCGTTTTGGCTGATGTCCGTTATCAGCCATTTCGCATAGTCAACTTGTCATGGCCTGGCCGCCTGCCGCTCGTGGAACTCGAAACGGGCGCCGTCTTTCGGATCGAAGGCGGCGGGTTCGACGTCGAGTCGCATCACGTTCGCGCCCGGCTCCGTTACCAGGGGCCAGGCCGGCAGGGCCTTGCCGTTGGGATTCCCAGTGCGGATGAAATTGGCGAAGTAAGCCTGCATCGCCTCGGAGGCCTGGCGGTCGCCGCTTTGCCACAGGTAGACCTTGTTGCCGTCCAGGTTACCCAGCGCGTATTCGATTTCGGCCGAGTGGGTGGCGCCCGTGCCGGCCGGCTTGCCGTCCGTGGATGCCGGGCGGGGCCGGGTGAAGTAATAACGGTAGGTGGGCGCGACCTTGGCCTGCAAATCGATCCACTTCCACGTGCCGTGAACGATCCAGCGGTCGCTGGCCAGGTCACGCGCCGCCGCCTCGACATCGTAGGCATAGGCCTTGGCGGCGTCCGGCGCGCGGTCGCCATACAGTTTTTGCAAGGCGGCGTCGAAGTTCTCGCGCGTGGGCGCCTGTTCGCCCAGGATCGCGCGGGCATCCTGTTCCTGCGAGTTCCAACCGGCCAGCAGCGGCACGGGGGCCTGCCCGCCGCGCCGGTAGGTTTCCAAGGGCTGCTCCGTGAGCGCGGCGCCGTCGGCGACGATGCCGAACCACGGCATGCCCGGTCTGGCGCCCGCCTTCAGCAGCGCTTCGGCCGGCGCCTTGCGCAACGCCGCCAGCGATTCGTGGCCGGCCGCCTTGGCGAAGGCCGTGCCCTGCTGCTCGGCCTCCTGCAAGGTCGGCACCGGGCGGCCCAGCACCGAGCCGCTTTCGCCGATGGCGCGGGCGAACAGGCCGCGGGCCGACGGCATGGCCATCAGCGCGCTGACGGAAAACGAGCCGGCCGATTCGCCAGCGATGGTCACCTGGTCCGGGTCGCCGCCGAACCTGGCGATGTTGTTCCGCACCCAGCGCAGCGCCGCGACCTGGTCCATCAGGCCGTAGTTGCCGGACACCTTCGATGGCGACGCGGCGCTCAGTTCCGGGTGGGCCAGGAAGCCGAACACGCCCAGGCGGTAGTTGGCGGTGACGACGACGATATCGCGCCGGGCCATCGCACCGCCGTCGTAGCGGGGTTCGGAGCCGTCGCCGGCGGCCAGGCCACCGCCGTGGAAGTAGACCAGCACCGGCCGTTTCGCGTCATCGCCGGTGCGTGCGGTCCAGACATTCAGGTAAAGGCAGTCTTCGCTGACGCCGGGGGAACGGAACACCATGTCGGAAAACAGCGGCAGCTGCATGCAGCGGTTGCCGAAGTTCCTGCCCGAGCGCACGCGCGGCCACGGTGCGACCGGCTGGGGCGGCTGCCAGCGCTGCGCGCCCACGGGTGGCGCCGCGAACGGGATGCCCCGAAAGGCCCGGTGGCCCTGTTCGAACGTGCCGCCGACGGCGCCGCCGTCGACCTTCACCACGGGCGGGGGCGCCAACGCGTTTGCTGTGCCGCAGGCAAACCATGCCGCCACGGCCAGCCAGGCCAGTCCTGTCTTCACCATTGTCTCTCCATTTCCATTCAAAGCCGCGGGGTTTTGCCGAATTCCTGGATCAGCCGCGCCAGCAGGTACAGGCGCGGCGCGATGCTGTCCACTTCGGCGTATTCGTCGGCCGTGTGGATGCCCCCGCCGACGATGCCCAGGCCGTCGATGGTCGGCACGCCGGCCGCGAACACCAGGCTGGAGTCTGCGGCGCCGCCAGAGCTTTCCAGGGTCAGCTTGCGGCCCAGCTCTCCGTAGATGGTTGAGGCCTTGCGGGCCAGCGCGTCCGTCACGGGGCTGGGCGGCATCGGCGGGAAGCTGCGTTTCAGGGCGATGTCGACCTTCGCTTCCGGCACCAGCTGCTTTTGCGCGATGCGCCGCATGTCCCGCTCGACCCGGTCGAATTCCTCCGGCTGCATCACGCGCACGTCGGCCTGCGCGCTGGCGCGGTCGGGAATCACGTTGCTGCGCTCACCGCCCTTGGCGACGGTCCAGTTGACGGTGGTCTGTTTCGCATCGTCACCCAGGTTCGACAGCTGCACCACCTGGTGCGATGCTTCCAGCACCGCGTTGACGCCCTGTTTCGGCGCCACGCCCGCATGCGAGGCCTTGCCCGTGACATTCAGTTCGATATCGCCGCTGCCCTTGCGTGACACCACCAGGCCGTCGGCCGGGCGGCCCGGCTCCAGGTTGAAGACGACATCGTGCGCTTTCGACAGGCGCTCGATCAATTCGCGCGTGCCGTGCGATCCCGTTTCCTCGTTCGTGTTCAGCAGCACCGTGATGCGCTTGAAGTCGTTGAAGCCGGCCTCGCGCAGCAGCGCCACGGCGTGGATGCCGATGACGATGCCGCCCTTGTCGTCCATGATGCCGGGCCCGTAGGCACGCTTGCCGTCGATGCGGAAGGGGTGGGCCTTGGCCGCGCCGTCGCCGAACACGGTGTCCATGTGCGCCACCAGCAGGATGCGACCCTTGCCGCGGCCATCCAGGGTAGCGACGACATTGCTGCCCAAGGCCGGCGTGGCCGGGAAGGTCTCGATGCGAAAGCCCAGCTTGGCCAGTTCCTTCGATGCGACAGCACCGACGGCATCGAGCCCGGGCCCGCTGAAGGTGCCGGAATCGATATTGACCAGTTGTTCCAGCAGTGCCAGCGCGGCCGGCCGATGCTGCTCGGCCCGTGCCAGCAGGGCGCTGTCCGGCGCCGCCGCCGCACTGCCCAAACCGAAGATTGCCGCTGCCGCCACCGCCAGTGTTTTGCGCATAGTGCCTCCGCTGAGTTCGATGAGACGATAATATAATGCGATGATAGCGTAATCAAAGGACAACACGGCCCGGCTTGCGCCGGGATAGCCCTTCGGCGTAGAATTTGCCGTTCTGCGGCCCCATCCGCGTGCAATCGGGCACGAGTGCCCCGACATCTTGGACAACATTCCCTTATGGGTGCAACTGACTGCACTCGCCTGCCTGATCTTCCTGTCAGCCTTTTTCGCGATGGCCGAAACCGCCCTGATGGCCGCCAACCGTTTCCGCCTGCGCCACGAGGCCAAGCGGGGCAGCCGCCGCGCCATCGCCACCCTGTGGCTGCTTGAACGGACGGAACCGCTGCTGTCGCTGGTGTTGATCGCCAACACCTTGCTCAACGCCATGGCCATCGCCCTCGTGACGGCAATCGCCATCAACAGCTTCGGCCTGGAAGAACATGTGATCCTCATTTCCACCGGCGTCGTCGTGTTCATGCTGATCGTGCTGGCCGAGATTTCGCCGAAGATCATCGGCGCCCGCTATGCCGACCAGATCGTGCTGCCGGCCAGCATCGTGCTGCGGCCCCTGCTGCGCGCCACGGGCCCGCTGATCTGGTTCGTCAACCTGTTCGTGGCAACCCTTCTGCGCCTGTTCCGGATCAAGCCGGCGCCGGACCCGCACGAGGCCGGGCTGTCGCCGGACGAGCTGCGTTCCGTGTTGCTGGAAAGCGGTAACTTCATTCCGCAGAAGCACAAGAGCATCCTGCTGAACCTGTTCGACCTGGACACCATTTCCGTCGAGGACGTGATGACGCCCCGGGCCCAGATCGAGGCGCTGAACCTGGCCGTGCCGGTGGCCGACATCAAGCAGCAACTGACCACCTGCTACCACAACAAGCTGCCCGTGTACGACGGCGAGATCAACCAGATCCTCGGCATCCTGCACGTGCGCAAGGCCGTCGGCCTGCTCAACGAAGAGGACGAGCTGACGGCCGAGCACTTCCGCGCCCTGCTGTCCGAGCCCTACTTCATTCCCCAGGACACGGGCGTGTTCGCCCAGCTGCAGAACTTCCAGGAGAACCGCGAGCGCCTGGCCATCATCGTCGACGAATATGGCGAGGTGCAGGGCTTGGTGACCCTGGACGACATCATCGAGGAGATGATCGGCGAATTCACCACGTCGACGCCCAGCGCGGCGCGGGCCGACAGCTTCGGCTGGGATGGCAAGGGCGAATGCCTGCTGGAAGGCACGACAGCACTGCGCGACGTCAACAAGCGCCTGGGATTAAACTTCCCTACCGATGGCCCGAAGACCCTGAACGGCCTGCTGCTGGAGTGGTTGCAGGACATTCCCGATGCGCCGATCAGTATTCGTATTGGCAATTGCATCATAGAGGTTGTTCAGGTGCAAAATCAGTCCATCAAAGTCGTCAAATTACGACAGCATTAACGGGAACAACGCTTTACAAAAATGATGCCTGAAGGCATCATCCGTTGATCCACGCGTGCCGTCGCACGCGTTTCTTCGTTCAACGTCGTTTCGCCGGTTTCCTTTATGGCTGCAGTCCAACCCACCGCGACAGGTGCTCCCATGTCGGGTCTGGCGCGTGCATTGATGCAGGCGGGTCGGCTCACGCCCCCGCAGGCCGATGCGCTGCAGAAGAAGGCGCTGCTCGAAAAGCTGCCCTTCATCGACGTACTGCTGGCCAGCGGCGGCATCAATGCGCGCGACCTGGCCCTGTTCTGCTCCGAGACCTTTGCCTACCCGATGATGGACCTGCAGGCCTTTTCCGTTGCCGCCCTGCCGGCCAAGATCATCGACGCGAAACTGATGCAGAGCCAGCGGGTGGTGGCGCTGGCGCGGCGCGGCAACAAGATGTCGGTGGCGATCTCGGACCCCACCAACACCCAGGCGCTGGACCAGATCAAGTTCCAGACCGAGTCGTCGGTGGAACCGGTCATCGTGCCGCACGATACGCTGGTGCGCCTGCTGCAGGAACTGGCGAAGAACAGCGAACAGCTGATGGGCGAGCTGGCCGGCGAGGAAGGCGAGATCCAGTTCGCCGAGGAGCAGGAAGCGCCGTCGCAGGAAGCGCCGACCACCGACGTCGAGGACGCGCCCATCGTGCGCTTCCTGAACAAGATGCTGATGGACGCCGTCAACATGGGCGCGTCCGACCTGCATTTCGAACCGTTCGAGAAGTTCTACCGCATCCGCTTCCGCGTCGATGGCGTGCTGGTCGAGCATGCGCAGCCGCCGATCGCCATCAAGGACAAGCTGGTCTCGCGCATCAAGGTGCTGGCAAAGCTCGACATCTCGGAAAAGCGCGTGCCCCAGGACGGCCGCATGCGCCTGATTATCTCGCCCACCAAGACCATCGACCTGCGTATCTCGACCTTGCCGACCCTGTTCGGCGAGAAGACGGTGATGCGTATCCTCGACGCGACCCAGGCCCAGATGGGGATCGAGGCGCTGGGCTACGACCCGGACCAGAAGGCCCTGCTGCTCGACGCGATACAGCGTCCCTACGGCATGGTGCTGGTGACGGGGCCGACGGGGTCGGGCAAGACGGTGTCGCTGTACACCTGCCTGAACATCCTGAACAAGCCGGGCATCAATATCTCGACAGCGGAAGACCCGGCCGAGATCAACCTGCCCGGCGTGAACCAGGTCAACGTCAACGACAAGGCCGGCCTGACCTTCCCCGTCGCGCTGAAATCGTTCCTGCGCCAGGACCCGGACATCATCATGGTCGGCGAGATCCGCGACCTGGAGACGGCCGATATCGCTATCAAGGCGGCACAGACGGGCCACATGGTGTTCTCCACCCTGCACACGAACGACGCGCCGTCGACCTTGACGCGCCTGATGAACATGGGCGTGGCGCCGTTCAATATCGCCTCGTCCGTCATCCTGATCACGGCCCAGCGCCTGGCGCGGCGGCTGTGCACGTGCAAGAAGCCGATCGACATCTCGAACGACCTGCTGCTGCGGGCTGGCTTCAAGGAGCATGAACTGGACGGCAGCTGGAAGCCCTACGCGCCGGTCGGCTGCGAACGGTGCAACGGCACCGGCTACAAGGGCCGCGTCGGCATCTACCAGATCATGCCGATCTCGCCGGCCATCGAGGCGCTGATCCTGGCGCACGGGAACGCGATGCAGATCGCCGCGCAGTCCGAAAGCGAGGGCGTGCGCTCGCTGCGCCAGTCCGGCCTCGTCAAGGTCAAGGGCGGGCTGACCAGCCTGGAAGAAGTGCTGGGCTGTACCAACGAATAGGCAGAAAGAGGAACACGACATGGCACGAAGCGGCAATGGGGTCAAGGAGTCCGTCTTCGCCTGGGAAGGCAAGGACAAGACGGGCAAGACGGTGCGCGGCGAACTGCGCGCCGGCGGCGAGGCCGTCGTCAACGTGACCTTGCGGCGCCAGGGCATCATGGTGACGAAGGTGAAGAAGAAGGTCTACCGCTCCGGCAAGAAGGTGACGGACAAGGACATCACCCTGTTCACGCGCCAGCTGGCGACGATGATGAAGGCCGGCGTGCCGCTGCTGCAATCGTTCGACATCGTCGGCAAGGGCCACGCCAATCCGTCCGTGTCGAAACTGATCATGGACCTGCGCGCCGATATCGAAACGGGCACGAGCCTGAACCAGGCCTTCCGCAAGTTCCCCCTGTACTTCGATCCCCTGTTCTGCAACCTGGTGGGCGCGGGCGAACAGGCCGGCATCCTGGAAGACCTGCTGACGCGGCTGGCGATCTACAAGGAAAAGACGCTGGCCATGAAGGCCAAGATCAAGTCCGCCCTGACCTATCCCGTGGCGATCCTGGCCGTGGCCTTCATCGTCACGGCCGTCATCATGATCTGGGTGGTGCCGGCGTTCAAGGAAGTGTTCACCAGCTTCGGCGCCGACCTGCCGGCGCCGACCCTGTTCGTGATGGCGATGTCCGAATTCTTCGTCAGCTACTGGTACCTGATCTTCGGCGGCCTGTTCGCCAGCCTGTACTTCTTCTTCCAGGCCTGGCGCCGCTCGCTGGCGATGCAGCAGGCCATGGACCGCCTGCTGCTGCGCCTGCCCATCTTCGGCGACGTGATCCGCAAGGCCACGGTGGCGCGCTGGACCCGCACCCTGTCGACCATGTTCGCCGCCGGCGTGCCGCTGGTGGAAGCGCTCGACTCGGTCGGCGGCGCGGCCGGCAACGCCGTCTACCTGGACGCCACCCGCAAGATCCAGAATGAAGTATCGACCGGCACCAGCCTGACGGTGGCGATGCAGAACGCCGAGGTCTTCCCGAACATGGTGACGCAGATGGTATCGATCGGCGAGGAATCGGGCGCGCTGGACGGCATGCTGGCCAAGGTGGCCGACTTCTACGAGGACGAAGTGGACGAAGCCGTGGCTTCGCTGTCGAGCCTGATGGAGCCGGCCATCATGGTCATCCTGGGCGTCCTGATCGGCGGCCTGGTGGTGGCCATGTACCTGCCCATCTTCAAGCTGGGTTCGGTGGTGTAAGCCGGGTCGTGCCGGATGCCGGCGCGACCTTCACCCACAGCACCGCCACGGCCGCGCACAACATCAGTACGCCGGCCAGCCGGATCACGTTTTCCGGATTCCCGCCCAATCCCGCCTGGTAGTACAGCGGCAGCGTGAAGATCTGGATGATCATCGGGATCACGATGAACATATTGAAGATCCCCATGTACACACCGGTGCGCTCGGGCGGAATGCAGCCGGCCAGCATCACGTAGGGATTGCCCATCATGCTGGCCCACGCCAGGCCGATGCCGACCATCGGCAGGAACAGCAGCGCCGGCGTATGGATCAACGGTATGCACAGCATGCTCACGCCGGCCACCGCCACGCAGGCGCTGTGCATGCGCTTGGCGCCATAGCGCCGCGTGAACGGCACCAGCGCGAACGCCGCAATGAAGGCGACGAAGTTGTAGAACGCGCCCACCTGCCCGTTCAGCAGGCCCGCATCGCGGAAGCCCTGGCTGGTCGGGTCAGTGGTGCCGTACAGCGTGTGCGCCAGGGCCAGCATGATGTACTGCCAATAGCAGAACATGGCATACCACTGGAACAGCTTGACGAGGGCGAGCCGGCGCATCGTGTCCGGCATTTCGCGCACGGCCGTCACGATATCGGCCAGCACGGCGCGCACGCCCGGCCGCTGCGCCCGCAGGTGCGCCAGCTGCGCCGCATCGAGCGGTGTCTCGGGCGTCGTGCGGATCGACCACACCACGCTGGTAATCGACATCACGGCGCCGATCAGGAATGCCGCCACCACCACCTGGGGAATGTGGCTGCCGTTGGTGGCATCCTTGTCCATCCCGCAGAGCACCAGCAGGGACGGCGTCAGGTAAGCCAGCGTCTGGCCCAGGCCCGTGAACGCGCTCTGGGTCAGGAAGCCGAGCGAATGCTGGGCCGGCGGCAGCTTGTCGGTGACGAAGGCACGATAGGGTTCCATCGTCACGTTGTTGGCGGCGTCGAGTATCCACAGCAGGCTGGCCGCCATCCATAGCGTCGGGCTGAACGGCATCGCGAGCAGGCCCAGGCTGCACAGGATCGCGCCGATCAGGAAGTACGGCGTGCGCCGCCCCCAGCGGGTGACGGTGCGGTCGCTCATCGCCCCCACGATGGGCTGCACCAGCAGCCCCGTGACCGGTCCGGCAAGCCACAGCAGCGGCAACGTGGCTTCGTCCGCGCCCAGGTACTTGTAGATGGGGCTCATGCTGCTCTGCTGCAGGCCGAAGCTGAACTGGATGCCGAAAAAGCCCACGTTCATGTTGACGATCTGGCGGAAGGACAGTCGTGTTGTCATCGAGGTCTCCGTCAGTCGATCAGCCATGGGCGCCGGCCCGGGTGGGCATCAACGGCGCGGCACTGAAGGCGGCCAGTGCTTCGCCAAGGATGGTCATTGGGTGTGTGGTGTCTCATGATATTTTTTTTGTACTTGTAAGGGTTGGCCGGCGCTAGCGGTACAGCCAGCGCATGTCCCACGGTGCCAGCTCGATTTCGTCAGCATAGCCGGGCCAGATGCCGGCGCCCAGTGCCGGCAGTGCAACAGTCAAATGCCGGTCGGAGAAATTGAACAGGGCCAGGAACCGTTCGCCGCGTGCCAGGGCCAGCAACGCCGGATCGTGCGCCGGCAGCAGCGTTCGCGGCACGTCGGCGGCCAGCGAGGGGCAGCGGCGGCGTTGTTCGACCAGCGCGCGCAGCGCGGTGAATACCCGGCCGGTCCAGGCATCCGGATCGTCGCGCTGTGCCAGGACTGCCTCGTCGAATACGGGGCGCTGCACCCACCGTGTATCGTGTGCCCGTTGCGGGTCTCCACGATACCCATGGTCGTTGCCCATCCCCAGTTCGTCGCCCATGTACAGCACGGGCATGCCGCCAAAGGCGAACGCCACGCCGTGTACCAGCAGCAGCCGGCGCAAGGCCAGCTCGCGTGCCAGCGGACCTTCCGCCGTTTCATAGCCGGCCAGCGCGGCCGCCATGCCGTTCGTCGCGTGCACTGCGGCGGCGGCGCCGGACTGGAACGGTACGCCCGCCGCGAAGCTGCCGCCGGCGCCGTTGAAGAAGCGTGCAATGCCGGCCAGGCGTTCCGTGTCGCCGCCCGCTTCGGCCGCCAGGATCTTCCAGCCGATATCGTCGTGGCAGCGGACGTACGTCAGCCAGCTTGCGCCCGGCGGTGGTGTGGGCGTGCCCGCGACGACGTCGCGCAGCAGGCCGGCATCCTGCTCGGCCAGCGCGGCCCAGCTGGCGGCCATCAGGGTGCTGTGGTAGGCGAAGTGGCATTCGGGCACGCCCGGCTCGCCCAGGTATGCGGGCAGGTCGCGCGTGGGGACGATGGCCTCGGCCTTCAGCAGCACAGCCGGTGCCGCGATGGCAGCGATGGCGCGCAGTGCCTGCAGCAGCGCATGGGCTTCCGGCTGGTTCATGCTGGCGGTACCTTCGCGCTTCCACAGGAACGCGGTGGAGTCCAGGCGGAACACCTCGACGCCCCGGTTGGCCAGTTGCAGCAGCGCGACGGCGATCTCGCCCAGCACATGCGGATTGGCGTAGTTCAGGTCCCACTGGAACGGGTAGAACGTGGTCCAGACCCAACCTTGCAGCGCAGGCACGAAGGTGAAATTGCCCGGCGCCGCTTCCGGAAATACCTGGCCCAGGCTGCGCTCGTGGCGATCCGGCATGGTGCGGTCCGGGAATACGTGGAAGAACTCGCGCAGCTTCGGGTCGCCCGCCATGGCCGCGCGTGCCCATGCGTGATCGTCGGCCACGTGGTTCAGCACGAAGTCCGCGCACAGGCTGATGTCGGCCGCACGCAACTGGCCGCACAGGGTCTCCAGGTCGTCCATCGTCCCCAGCGCGGGGTCGATCTCGTCGAAACTGGCCACGGCGAAGCCGCCATCGTTCTCGCCCTCGCGGGCACGCAGGAACGGCAGCAGGTGCAGGTAGCTCACGCCCAGCGTGCGCAGGTGTTCGATGCGCCGCCCCACGCCGGCCAGGGTGCCGCCGAAGCGCGCTGCGTAGGCGCTGTAGCCCAGCATCTGCTGGCGCAGGAACCAGCCGGGTTCGGCGACCCGGCGCGCATCCAGCGCCAGCAGGTCGGCCGGACGCGCGGCCAGCAGGCCACCGATGGTGCCAAGCAGCCCGTCATACCAGGCATGGAAATCGGGACGCTCGCCATACAGCGCGACCAGGCGGCTGTACAGCAGCGGGCCGTGTTCGGCGTAGCGGCGCGCGGCGTCGGTCCGCAGCGCAGGGGGCAGCGCCGCCAGCAGCGGCCCGGGAGAAGGAAAATCGGTCATCGTGAACTAGGTGAGTAGGTATAGCAGAGTAAAGACAGGTGCCTGAAAAAACGCCGGCGCCGTTGCCGGCACCGGCCAAAGGCCCGGCTCAGAAGGCGTACTTGACGGTGGCCTTGATCGAGCGGCCGCTGATGGAGCGGGCGGCGTGGCCGTCGCCTTCCACTTCCGTGTAGCCGGTCTCGTTGAACAGATTGTTGGCCGACAGCGCCACCAGGATGCGCTCCGTGACGTTGTAGTTCACGAAGGCGCTGACCGTGCGATAGGCCGGCATCACGATCGTGTGCTGGTCGTCCGCCCATGACTTGCCCGTGCCGACCAGGCTCGCACCCGCCATGGCCTTTCCGAACGTGTAGGTGGAGGCGAGCTGGTACACGGCGCGGGCCTGGCGGCGCGGCGTATTGCCGATGACGGCTTCGCCGCCGGGTGCGGTGGCGCTGATGCGCGCATCCGTCAGGGTCAGGCCGCCATTGACCTGGAATGCGCCGCTGCGCCAGGCGGTTTCGAGCTCGACGCCTTTCGCATCGTAGCTGTTGGCGGTACTGGTCTGCGTCGTGACTTCGTAATTGCTTTCGCGCGTCTTCGCATGGAACAGCGTGACAAAGGCGCTCAGCCCGCCGCTGCGCCATTTCACGCCGCCTTCCAGCTGGCGCACGGTGTTGATGCTGACAGGCGTGCTGCCGTCGAGCGGCGCACCGAACAGGATGCGGTCCGCATTGAACGCGATCCCTTCGCTGACGCGGCCAAACACCGCCAGCGCGCCCGAGACGCGGTAGTTGGCGCCCGCCGAGTACGAGTTGTGGCTCAGGTCATAGTCGACCCGCTGGACGGTGGCCGGGTCATAGCGGGTGGCGCCGGTGGCGCCGGTGGCGATGTTGGCGCTGCCGTCGACGCTCTGGCGGTCGTGCCGCACGCTGGCATCCAGGTTCAGCGCGCCGACCTCGTAGCCCAGGTTGACGTAGGGCGCCCGATACTTGTATCGCATGTCGACGGCCCGCGAGCAGCAGCCACCGAAGGCCGGACCGACCAGGCCGGGCGTGCTGCTGGCCGTGCGCAGCAGGGCCGGTTCGTCGCCGCTGGCCTGCATCAGGTACTCGTTGAAGTTCCACGTCAGTCCCAGGTCCTGGTTTGCCAGGTACAGTCCAGCGGTGCCGGTCAGGCGCGCACCGTCGGCAAGCCGGAAAGTGCGGGCCAGCTTGGTGTCGCTGACGATCGAACCGGCATCGTCGATCGACGTGTTGAAGACCACGGCCGCGAAGGCCCGTCCTGCATAGGGCTGGCCGCTGCGCGGACCGGTGGCGAACACGTAGTTGCCGTCCACGCCGTTGTTGCCGGCGAAGACGCCGATGAAACGGCCGCTGTTGTTGGACTTGCGCAGGCGCTCGGTGAAGGTCCAGCCCTCGCCCAGCTCGAACTGCGCTTCAAGGCCGAATGCGTTGCTGCGCACACGCATGCCATCGTTGACGTCGTGCGCCACCTGCCGGTTATCCTTGTCGAGCGAGACATCCGGCACCCAGTTGGGCGAATAGAAGCTGACGGTGCGGGGGTCGATGCCGTCGACCGTCGAGATGTGTCCGTCCTGGACGCGCACGGGCACGGGCAACGCCGTGGGCGTGCGGTCGTCCAGGTGCTTGAACGACAGGCGCACGTAGCCATTGTCGAATTCGCGCGTGATGTTGGCGCGCAGCTGGCCGCCCTTCTCGCTCGTGACACCCGTCTTGCGTACGCCTTCGCCGTTGCGATAGAACCCGCCGACGAAGAAGCGCGTTTTCGGCGCCACGGTGCCGCCATAGTCGGCATCGATGCGCGTGGAATCGTAGTCCAGCCCTTGCGTCAGGCCGATGCTGCCGCCTTCCTGCTCGCCCGTCTTGCCGATGAAGTTGATGATGCCGCCGGGTGCATTCGTCGCCAGCGTGGACGCCGAGCCGCCCCGCACCACTTCCAGGTGCGACAGGCCGCCGTCGATGCGAACGTAGGCATCGGGCGTGACGAAGTTGAAGTCGCCCGACTGCAGCAGGGGCAGGCCATCTTCCTGCATCTGCACATAGCGTGAGCCGCCTGCGGAAATGGGCACGCCGCGCACGGTCATGTTGGCGTTGCTCTCGCCGCCGGACGACTCGGAGCGCACGCCGGGCACGGAGCGCAGCACGTCGGCCGCGCTGGTGGGTACTGCCTGGGCGATGGTATCGGCCTCCAGCGTGCTGACCGAGACGCTGGACTTCATTTTCGACGTGCCGCCGGCCGTGCCGGTAACGACCACGCGGTTCAACTGCAGGCCGTCTTCCGCAGGCGCGCCCTGCGCTGGCGCCTCCTGCGCAAACGCGCCACTCATTTGCAGCAGGGCGAGCGATACCGCCGCCCCCATGCGGGTGCAAGGGAAAGTCATGTCTCCTCCGATTGTTTTATTGAATACCTTGTTGGCGCGTTGATTATCACGACTTTCCGAATTTAATGCAATCGATTGCATTGTGTCGTTTACGCTACACTGCTAGCCAAATTCGTACGGCGATCAATGAAAATGCAATCGATTACAGTCCGGTCCGAAGGGATACGCGCAGGGCGGATTCAGGTCGGCGTGCCGCGCTCTTCGCCGGCGCTGGCCCGCACGATCAGCTGCGTCGGCAGCTCCACCGAAGCGGCCGGGGCGCCGTCGATCAGCGCCAGCAGCGCGGCAACGAGTGCGCGCCCGGCCGCGCCGATGGGCTGGCGGATGGTGGTGAGGCGGGGATGGAAGTATGCCGATTGGTCGATGTCGTCATACCCCACGACTGCCACGTCATCCGGCACGCGCTTGCCGTGCGCGCGCAGGCTGTCGATGGCCGTCATCGCCAGCAGGTCGCTGCATGCGAATACGGCGTCATAGGAAATGGCCCGTGCCTGCAGGGCTTCAACCGCCGCGCTGCCGCCAATGGGCAGAAATGGCGTCGATACCTGCAGGCGCGGGTCGACGGCGATGCCGTGCTTCTCCAGGGCCGCGCAATAGCCCCGGTAGCGCTGGGCCGGTTCCGGCAGCTCGATGTCGCCGAAGAAGGCTATGCGGCGGCGTCCCAGTTCCAGCAGGTGCTGCGTGGCCAGCATGCCGCCACTGACGTTGTCGCTGCCGACGCAGCAGTACAGCTGTTGCGGCAGTTGGGCACCCCATACCACGATAGGCACCTTGCGCGCCGCCAGCTCATTGAGCTGCTGGTGCCGGCCCCACTGGCCGACCAGGATGATGCCGACGACACGGCCCGAATCGAAGGGGGCAGCAGCGGCCGCGCCCAGTTCGTCCGTGGCGACGCGCGAGAACAGCATGTCGAAGCCCTGTTCCGTAAGGGCGTCGGCCAGGCTGCCCAGCATCGCGAGCAGGAACGGGTCCGTCAGGTTCTGGTGGATCTTGCGGTCGAACGGAATCAGCACGCTGATCGTGCGGTTCTGCTTCAGGCGCAGGTTCTGCGCACCGATGTTGATCGAGTACTTCAACGACGTCGCCAGTTCGAGGATGCGATTCCGGGTCTCTTCGCTGACGAGGGGGCTGTGATTCAAGGCGCGCGATACGGTCGCCGTCGAGACGCCGGCCAGCCGCGCGATATCCGCCATCTGCACGCGCCGTTGCGCCGCGTCGTTGTCCGAGCCATCCTGTCGCGCTTTCGCCATATCGTTCTTCCGCCATGCCCCACAAAGAGAGCGCCGATTGTATGCCACCGGGCCTGCGGGCGGAAGCACGGCGCCGCGGCGGTGGTGTAAGCTTCGCTCTCATCCGGGTACCATCCGACGAAACGACAACCATGCTCCAAGACCTATACCTCTTCGCTCCGCCCAATACCCTCCCCGCCGCCATCCTTGCCGGCATCTTCGGCCTGCTGGTGGGCAGCTTCCTGAACGTCGTCATCTACCGCATCCCGGAAATGATGAAGCGCGAATCGGATAATTACGTGGCGGCCGAATCGGGCCAGCCACTGCCGCACATGGCCCGTTTCGACCTGGTGCTGCCCCGGTCTGCCTGCCCCCACTGCGGCCACCAGATCACGGCACTGGAAAACATTCCCGTCATCAGCTGGCTGGCGTTGCGCGGCAAGTGCAGCAAGTGCAAGGCCAGGATCTCGGCTCGCTACCCAATCGTGGAGGCGTTCACGGGCCTGCTGTCGGCATTACTGGTGTGGCAGTTCGGCAGTGGCCTGATGGGCCTGTCCACCCTGCTGTTCGCCTTCCTGCTGATCGCGCTGACCTTTATCGACGCCGACACCCAGCTGCTGCCGGACGACCTGACTTACCCGCTCCTGTGGGCCGGCCTGCTGGTCAACCTGAACGGCACGTTCGTGCCCCTGCAGGACGCCGTCATCGGCGCGGCGGCCGGCTACCTGGTGCTGTGGACCGTCTACTGGCTGTTCAAGCTGGCCACCGGGAAGGAAGGCATGGGTTACGGCGACTTCAAGCTGCTGGCCGCGCTGGGCGCCTGGCTGGGCTGGACCATGCTGCCGACGATTATCCTGCTGTCCTCCATCGTCGGTGCGCTGGTCGGCATCGGCCTGATCGTGTTCGCCAAGCGCGGCCGCGGCAATCCGATCCCGTTCGGTCCCTACCTGGCCGCCGCCGGCATGATCGCGCTGCTGTTCGGCGGCCCCATCGCCGGCTTCACCACGCACCTGCTTGGCGGCGCATGAGCCGCCCCCGCTTCACCATCGGCCTGACCGGCGGCATCGGCAGCGGCAAGAGCGTGGTGGCGCGCCTGTTCGCCGCGCATGGCGTCGACATCGTCGACACCGACCAGATCGCCCGCAACCTGACGGTGGCGGGCGGCGCCGCGATGCCGGCCGTGCTGGCCGCCTTCGGCGCCGGCTTTGCCGATGCGACCGGGGCGCTGGACCGGGGCAAGATGCGTGCGCTGGTCTTTTCCGACCCCGCCGCCAAGGCCCGCCTGGAAGCCATCCTGCACCCGATGATCCGCGACGCCGTCTACGCCGCCAGCCTGCTGGGCACGGCGCCCTACGTCATCTTCGACATTCCCCTGCTGGTGGAGTCGGGCACATGGCGTGACCGGCTCGACCGCGTGCTCGTCGTCGATTGCCCTGAGGAAGTACAACTGGCGCGCGTCATGGCCCGCAACTGCCTGCCTGCAGAGCAGGTCCAGGCCATCATGGCGGCCCAGGTACCGCGCCAGGTGCGGCTGGCCGCGGCTGACGACGTCGTCGACAACGGCGGCGACCTGGCCCTGCTTGCGCCGCAGGTCGACCGTTTGCATGCCTTTTACGGTGAAATGGCCGCCGCGGCCGTGAGAAACAATTAACAACGTTTGTATTTTTGCTTCTCATGGTTCAGAATCACGAGAATTCTTTCAGGGTTCTCGGGAAAGCTGAACTGGGCTTCCTTGCCTGTCCGTTGTGCCGCATGCTGCGTTGCTGGTGCCGTTTCCGAGTTCCCCGCCGTTTTCGAGTTCGGCCCACCGGTCCACCAACAGAGGGATTCACTTTGATCGTCTATGAATATCCTTTCAACGAGCGCATTCGCACGTTGTTGCGGCTGGAAGATCTGTACGAAAAATTCAAGTTCTTTGTGCACCACGAGCATCCGATGCAGCACCACGTGGCGCTGTCGACCATCTTTGACATGCTCGAGGTGGCCGGCCGCGCCGACCTGAAGTCCGACCTGCTGCAGGAACTGGAGCGCCAGCGCCAAACCCTGCTGGGCTACCGCTCGAACCCGAACGTACAGACCGACATGCTCGACGCCGTGCTGGGCGAGGTGGACGGCGTGTCCGCCGCGCTGATCGCCAGCCAGGGCAAGACGGGGCAGAACGTGCGCGACAACGAATGGCTGATGAGCATCCGCGGCCGCACCATCATTCCCGGCGGTGCCTGCGACTTCGACCTGCCGTCGTATTACGCGTGGCAACAGCGGCCGGCCGAGCAGCGCTTCGGCGACATCATGACGTGGTTCGCCCCACTGTCGCCCCTGTTCGAGGCGCTGGCCCTCGTGCTGCGCCTGCTGCGCGACTCCGGCGCGCCGAAAAAGATGATCGCCAACGCGGGCAGCTACCAGCAGATGCTGCAGGGAAAGGTCTACCAGATGCTGCGGCTGACCGTCGACGACGCCCTCGGCGCCATTCCCGAAATCTCGGCCAACAAGTATATGCTGTGGGTGCGCTTCACTACCCAGGGCGGCGACCTGAAACCGAAACCGCTGGAAGCGGACGTGCCGTTCGAGCTGACCCTGTGTGCCTTCTGACCTGCCCGCCCTTCGATCTGCCCACTTTTTAATCCTGTCTTTATCTAGTCGAATCATGCCTACCGTCGTTGACTGTCCTACCTGCGGCAAGAAAGTGGAGTGGACGGAGAAAAACAAGTTCCGCCCCTTCTGTTCCGAACGTTGCAAGCAAATCGACCTGGGCGCCTGGGCCGAGGAGAAATACGCCATTCCCGGCGCTGCCCCGACCGACCCGCTCGATCCGCTGGACGAAGAGCCGAAATAGCCGGCCACGGCTCAGCCACGCCTGACGGAAATGCCAGTGGCCGGGCCGCCGTTTTCCGTCAATACTTGCCCGTTTCGACAGGGCACTCCATGAAGATCGTCATCATCGGCGCCGGCATTGCCGGCCTCGCGTGCGCCATCGCGCTGACCCGCGCCGGCCATGGCGTTACCGTCGTCGAGCGCAGCCCCGACCCCTACGGGGGCGGCGGCGGCATGGTGCTGTGGCCTAACGCCAGCTTCGTGCTCGACCAGCTCGGCCTGCTGCCGGAGATTGCCGCGGCCAGCGGCACGCCGCGCGCCATGCGCCGCCTGGACCGCCACGGCACCCTGCTGCAGTCGCTCGATATCGCCCGGCTCGACCATGAAATGGGCTATCCCAGCCATGCCGTCTTCCGGCGCGACCTGATGCGCATCCTGGCCGGCTGGCTGGCGCGGCATGGCGTGCCGGTGCACCACGGTGTCGCCGGCCTGGCCCTGCGCACCGGCGCCGACGGCCACGCGTGGCTGGAAATGGCCGACGGGACGGCGCTGCATGCGGACCTGGTGCTGGGCGCCGACGGGCGCAAGCACTCCCTCGCCCGTCGCTTTGTGCTGGGCGAGAACCAACCCCGCTACCAGGGTTTCGTCAACTGGGTCGGCGCGGTCGAACTGGAACGGGATGTGGTGCAGGAGATCGGCGTGCAGGACTTCTGGGGCAAGGGCGAACGCTTCGGCGTCGTGGCCGTCACGGGCCGAAAGCTGTATTGGGCCGCCGCCGCGGCGGCACCGGAGATCGATCGACTGCCCGCCTTCGACGAGCTGTACACGCGCTTCAAAGGCTGGCCCGGGCCGATTCCCGACCTGCTGCGCCACACGCCGCGCTTTGATGTCCACCTGGTTGCCGTACATGACGTCGATCCCGTACCCTGCTGGCACCGTGCCAATGTGCTGATGGTGGGCGACGCGGCCCATGCATCGCTGCCGACCTCGGGACAAGGCGCGGCGCAGGCGCTGGAAGACGCCTGGCACCTGCCCCGCTGCCTGGCCGCGCACGAGGGCCAGCTGGACGAGGCGCTGGCCGCCTTTACCGCCATGCGCGCCGCCAAGACTGCTGCCCAGACCTTGATGGCCCGCCAGTTCGCCGGCGAGCTGTTCCTGACGGACGAAGCCGCATGCCGCGAACGCGATGCACGCGCCGCGGCACAGGTGCCGCCCGTCACCGGCATGGCCACGGGCTGGCGCAGCGGCCTGCCGATGGGCGCGCCAGCGGGCTGACGCCCGATCCGGTATCAGACACCCAACTTTCGTTACTCCAAAACCGGTGTCAGACACCGGTTTTGTGTTGCTCTAAAACCGGTGTCTGACACCGGTTTTGCGGTTCTGGATGGGGACGCAAGTGGGCTCATGCCTGATGCGGTGTCAAGCACTCAACTTCTGTTGCTCGGGATGGTGGCACCTTTCGGCGTTGCGCCGGCGAGTCAGCGGGCAATCCACTCCAGCAGCGGGATGGTGGCCGGCAGCAGCGGTTCGACGCTAACGACGCCCTGCCAGGCGAAGGCCTGGTTTTCCAGGCTTTGCGGCTCGCCGCGCCACTCGCGGCTGATGAAGAAATGCAGCCGCACGTGGGCGTGTTCGTACACGTGCTCGACGCCGCACCACTCCTCGGCCGACAGCACTTCGATGCCCAGTTCTTCCATGAACTCGCGCTTCAGCGCTTCCAGGATGGTTTCGCCCGGATCGACTTTGCCGCCGGGGAATTCCCAATAGCCCGCGTAGGGCTTGCCGGCCGGGCGCTGGCCCAGCAGAACGTCGCCGTTCGGCTTCATCAGGATGCCGACGGCCACGTCCACGGGCCGGGCAGGTGCGCTTGCCTGCACTGCGCCGCTCATGGCAGCTTGCCGGCGTAGTCGCGCGCGAACTGCCAGGCCACGCGGCCGGAGCGGGAGCCCCGTTGCAGCGCCCAGCGCAGCGCGTCGCCCCGTGCCTCGGTGATCTGTTCGGGCGTGCAGCCGAACGACGCCAGCCAGTGCGCAACGATGTCCAGGTAGTCGTCCTGCTTGAACGGGTAGAACGACAGCCACAGGCCGAAGCGTTCGGACAGCGAGATCTTTTCCTCCACTGTTTCGCCCGGATGCAGGTCGCCGTCCTCGTCGTGGCGGTAGCTGGCGTTGTCCGACATGCGCTCGGGCATCAGGTGGCGTCGGTTCGACGTGGCGTAGATCAGCACATTGTCCGACTGCGCCGTGATCGAGCCGTCGAGCGCCACCTTCAGCGCCTTGTAGCCGCTCTCGCCTTCCTCGAACGACAGGTCGTCGCAGAACACGACGAACTTCTCCGGGCGTCCGGCCACCAGGTCGATAATGTCCGGCAAGTCGGCCAGGTCGGCCTTGTCAACTTCGATCAGGCGCAGGCCCTGGGCCGCGAAGCGGTTCAGGCAGGCTTTGATCAGCGAGGACTTGCCGGTGCCGCGCGCGCCCGTCAGCAGCACGTTGTTGGCCGGCCGGCCCGTCACGAACTGCAAGGTGTTCTGCTCGATCTGGGCTTTCTGGCTGCCCACGTTGTGCAGGTCGTCCAGCGCGATGCGCGAGGCATGGGCCACCGGCTGCAGCCAGCCGGCGTTGCCCGCCACGCCTTGCCGCTTGCGCCAGCGGAAGGCCGTGGCCGCATCCCAGTGGGGTGCGGCCACCGCCGGCGGCAGCAGGGCCTCGACCCGGGCCAGCACCCGCTCGGCGCGGGACAGGAAGGATTCCAGCGACGTCATCAGGAGCGGTAGTCGGCGTTGATCGACACGTAGTCGTGCGACAGGTCGCAGGTGTAGACGACGGCGGCGGCGCTGCCGCGCGCCAGCTTGACGCGGACCGTGATCTCGCTCTGCTTCATGACGCGCTGGCCGTCTTCTTCCTTGTAGTCGGGATTGCGTCCGCCCGCCTTCGCCACCCACACGTCGTCCAGCCACATGTCGATCTTCGACACGTCCAGCTCCACGCCGGCGTAGCCGATCGCGGCCAGGATGCGGCCCAGGTTCGGATCGGAGGCGAAGAAGGCCGTCTTGACGAGCGGCGAGTGGCCGATCGAGTAGGCGATCTTGCGGCACTCTTCCACCGATTCGCCCTCTTCCACACGGATGGTGATGAACTTGGTGGCGCCTTCGCCATCGCGGATGATGGCCTGCGCCAGGAACACGGACAGTTCCGTCACGGCGGCGGCCAGCTCGCGGTATTCGGCCGAGTCGACCGAGTTCACTTCCAGGGTGCCGGCGCCGGTGGCGATCAGCATGAACGAATCGTTGGTGGACGTGTCGCCGTCGATGGTGATGCAGTTGAACGACTGGTCGGCCGCTTCCTTGACGAGCTGCTCCAGCACGGGCTGGGCCACTTTCGCGTCGAAGGCCAGGTAGCCCAGCATCGTTGCCATGTTCGGCTTGATCATGCCGGCGCCCTTGCTGATGCCCGTCAGGGTGACGGTGTGGCCGGCCACGGTGACGGTGCGCGAGCCTGCCTTCGGCTGCGTGTCCGTGGTCATGATGGCTTCGGCCGCGTTGAACCAGTTGTCCGCCTGCAGGTTCTGCACGGCGGCCGGCAGGCCAGCCTTGATCTTCTCGACCGGCAGCGGTTCCAGGATGACGCCGGTGGAGAACGGCAGGATCTGCTGGGCATCCAGGCCCAATTCGGTCGCCAGCGCCGCGCAGGTGGCGCGGGCATTGGCCAGGCCGCTCTCGCCCGTGCCGGCGTTGGCATTGCCCGTGTTGATCAGCAGCGCCCGCACCGGCTTGCCGCCGGCCTTGGCCGCCGCCAGGTTTTCCTTCGAGATCTGCACCGGCGCGGCGCAGAAGCGGTTCAAGGTGAAGACGCCCGCCACGGTGGCGCCCTCGGCCAGCCGCATCACCAGCACGTCCTTGCGGTTCGGCTTCTTGATACCGGCCTGGGCATAGCCGATTTCGATACCGGCGACAGGCTTCAGGTCGGCGGCGACAGGAATGGGAGAGTTGACGGCCATGGTGTTGTTCATTTGATCTGGTTAATCGAAGCGCTATTGTAATCGCTGTGGAAAGCGGGCGGCATTCGACGGCGAAGGCGGCTGGCGCGATGCGATTCTGACCGTTGCGACTCGGCAACTGTGTCGAACTGACCATGTTTTATCGCAAAATAGTTCACAAAATGCGACAGAACATTTTCGGGAAGACAAATCTGAGTGCGATTCGATTGATGCTGCTCAGCAACCAACCTATTGTAGAGTTCCGATGCCACACGGAAATTCCCTGCCGGCATCAATCGACAAAAGGAAACCCGTTCGCATGAAACACACTCTGTTAGCCGCATCGATTCTGACCGCGCTGGGCCTGGTCCCTGCCCACGCCGCCTCGCTGGGCGGTGAAAACCTGACAATCAGCGGCTTCGGCACTCTGGCCGCTGCCCGCAGCAATACCGACGAATCCCGCTTCACCCGCGCCAACCAGCGCGAAGGCACGGCCGGCACCGCTACCTTCGGTCTCGACTCGAACCTGGGCCTGCAAGCAACCTACACCTTCAACGAGCGCTTCTCCGCGACCAGCCAGGTGCTGTCGCGCAAGACTAGCGGTGACAGCTTCACCACCGAACTGGCCTGGGCTTTTGTGAAGTACAAGGTCAGCGACGAAGTGTCCGTGCGCGTGGGCCGCGTCGTCGTGCCTGCCTTCCTGATTTCCGATTACCAGAACGTGGGCTACGCCAACACGATGATGCGTCCGCCGGTCGAGATGTACGGCCAGAACATCATTGAAAACCTGGACGGTGCCGACATCAACTGGCAGCACAGCTTCGGCGACACCAATGTGACGGCCCAGGCCGTCGTGGGTATCGCCCGCGGCAAGTCTTTCGTGGCCGCCGACCACAGCGAGCCGCGCTTCCAGGCTCCGGCCGGCGGCTTCGCCCTCAGCGCCGAGCACGGTCCCGTGACCCTGCGCTTCGCCCACGTGCAAGGCAAGCTGAAAGCCACCGACGTCAAGGCGATCAATTCGCTGACGAATACCCTGAGCAGCATCGGTTTCGGCCAGCTGGCCGACGACATCAGCATCTCCGAAGGCAAGCGCATGGCGTTCACGTCCGTCGGCCTGCTGGCGGACTGGAACAATATCGTCGTGCAGGCCGAGTACGGCATGCGCCGCGCCAAGGA
>Ga0066798_10000046_pt1 | contig 72381 bp, 67 predicted proteins | sample PersoiDNA2013203_FD_70961 | JGI IMG/M metagenome (GOLD analysis project Ga0066798, IMG submission 70961) | Permafrost soil microbial communities from the Arctic, to analyse light accelerated degradation of dissolved organic matter (DOM) -... | ecosystem: Environmental > Terrestrial > Soil >... | reverse complement strand
CACGACCACGACCACGACCACGACCACGACCACGACCACGACCACGACCACGACCACGACCACGACCACGACCACGACCACGAACTGCCGGCGGCGCTGGCGGCGATGGGCGGCTCGGACGTGGCCCACCTGATCGAGGACCTGGACGGCTATCTGTGCGAGCTGGGTTCGGCGCAGATCCGCGACGGCCTGCACATCCTGGGCCGCTGCCCGGACTACGAGCAGATGCCGGACATGCTGGTGTCGCTGACGCGCCTGCCCAACCTGGACGTACCGGGTCTGCAGGCCGCCCTGGCGGCGTTGTTCGGTCTGACCCTGGACCTGCTGCTGGACCAGCCGGGCCGCCCGGCCGCCCACCGCACGCTCAACGTGACGCCGGCGCTGGCACGCCTGGCCGGCCGCGCCGTCGTCTCGCGCGCCAATGCCCTCGACGCCATCGACCTGCTGTGCCGCCGCCTGTTCGTCGAGCTGCGCGAAACCGGCTACGACGCGGCCACCATCGACTTTGTTCTCGATCGCGTGTTCGGCACGCTCGACGCGCCGGACGTGACGGCACCCCGGCTGCAACCGGCCATGCGTGCCAAGGTGGGCGTTGTCGGCCAGCTGGCCAGGGCGCGCCCCCGCGCTGCCACCGCGCCGGCAACCGTGGCGCCACCGACCCAGGCCACGCCGCAAGGGCCGGAACGCTTCGCCGCCGTGCGCCGCGTGCTGGACTTCGCCTGCCGCGAGCTGGTGCCGAAACTGACGCGTGCCACCGACGAAATCGACAACCTGCTGGCCGGCCTGTCCGGCCGGTACGTGCCGGCGGGCCCCAGCGGCTCGCCCACGCGCGGCATGGCCCATATCCTGCCGACAGGGCGCAATTTCTATTCCGTCGACCCCCGCAGCGTGCCGTCCCAATCGGCGTGGCGCGTGGGCCAGCAACTGGCACGCGAAGTGCTGGAGCGGCACCGGCGCGAAACGGGCGACTACCCGGAAAGCGTGGCCGTCAGCGTGTGGGGCACCAGTGCCATGCGCACGCACGGCGACGACGTCGCCCAGATCCTGGCGCTCCTGGGCGTGCGGCCCGTGTGGCGCGCCGAGAGCCGGCAGGTGAGCGGCGTGGAAGTGGTGCCGCTGGCGGAGCTGAAACGGCCCCGCATCGACGTCACCACGCGCATCAGCGGCTTCTTCCGGGATGCCTTCCCTCAGCTCATCGACCTGATCGACGATGCCGTGCGCCAGGTGATCGCGCTGGACGAAGGCCCCGAGCACAACTTCGTGCGCAAGCACTACCTGGCAGAGCTGGCCGACGCCGTCGGGCAGGGACTCGACGTGCAACAGGCGGCCGAGCGGGCCGGCTACCGCATCTTCGGGGCCAAGCCGGGCAGCTATGGCGCCGGCGTGCTGCCGTTGATCCAGCACCGCAACTGGGAAGGCGACGCCGACTTCGCCGAGGCTTACGTCAACTGGGGCGGCTATGCCTATGCGCGCGGCACCCAGGGCAGCGACCAGCGCGACGCCTTCCGCACCCGCCTGGCCGGCGTGCAGGTGGCGCTGCACAACCAGGACAACCGCGAGCACGATATCTTCGACAGCGACGACTACCTGCAATTCCACGGCGGGATGATCGCCACCATCCGCGCCTTGTCCGGCCAGCAGCCGCGCCACTACTTCGGCGACAGCCACGACCCGGCGCGGGCCCAGGTGCGCGACCTGAAGGAGGAAACCCTGCGCGTGTTCCGTTCGCGCGTCGTCAACCCGAAGTGGCTGGACAGCATCCGCCGCCATGGCTACAAGGGCGGGCTGGAACTGACGGCCACCGTCGACTACCTGTTCGGCTACGACGCCACGGCGCGCGTGATGGACGACTGGATGTACGAGGACGTGGCCCAGTCCTATGGTTTCGACCCGGTCATGCAGCAGTTCCTGCGCGAGGCCAACCCGTGGGCGCAGAACGCCATCGCCGAGCGCCTGCTGGAAGCGGCCGGGCGGGGCATGTGGGCCGAGCCGAAGCCCGAGACCCTGGAACGGCTGCGCGCGCTGTACCTGGCCAGCGAAGCGGCGCTCGAAGAGCGCGGCGAAACGGCCCGTCAAGGATGAACCAGTTGACCATGCCCGTCTCTCCTGTCTTTCCTTTCGACGCCATCGTCGGCCAGCCGCAATTGCGCGCCGCGCTGCTGCTGTGTGCCGTCGATCCTTCCATCGGCGGCGTGCTGATTCGCGGCGACAAGGGCACGGCCAAGAGCACGGCTGCCCGTGCGCTGGCCGACGTGCTGCCGCCGATCGAGCGCACGCCCGGCTGTACCTTCAACTGCGCGCCCGGCCTGCCTTGCGAGCAGTGTGCCGTCTGCTGTGACGGCGAAGGCACGCCGCGCGCGTCGGCCGTGCCGTTCGTGACCTTGCCGCTGGGCGCCACCGAGGACCGCGTGCTGGGCAGCCTGGATATCGCGACGGCCCTGCAGGGTGGCCGGCGCGCCTTCCAGCCGGGCCTCCTGGCCGGTGCCCACCGGGGCATCCTGTACATCGATGAAGTCAACCTGCTGGCAGACCACCTGGTCGACGTGCTGCTGGACGTGGCCGCGTCGGGCGTCAACAGCGTGCAGCGCGACGGCCTGGCGCTCTCCCATCCGGCCCGCTTCACCCTGGTGGGCACGATGAACCTGGAGGAGGGCGACCTGCGCCCGCAACTGCTGGACCGCTTCGGGCTGATGGTCGAAGTGACGGCCCCGCGCGACAAGGCAGAGCGCAGCGAAGTGGTACGGCGCCGCATTGCCTTCGAGGCCGATCCGGCCGGGTTCCACGCCACGTGGCAGGCGTCGCAGCAGGCCTTGCGCGAACGCCTCGCCACGGCCCAGCGCCTGCTGCCCGACGTGCAGCTGGACGACACGATGCTGGACCTGATCAGCCACTTGTGCTGCGAATTCGACGTGGCCAGCCTGCGCGCCGACATCGTCATGCACAAGGCGGCGCGTGCCGTCGCGGCCCTCGAGCATCGCACCCGGGTCACACAAGACGACTTGCGCACCGCCGCGCAACTGGTGCTGCCGCACCGGCGCCGGCGCAAGCCCTTCGAGCAGCCGGGCCTGGACCAGTCGCGGCTTGACGAGCTGCTGGCGCCGCCGCCACCGCCACCGCCACCACCGCCATCGACCGAACAGCAGGGGGACGGCGATGCCGGCGACGAGGAAGCCCAGGAGCGCCAGGACGACGACGGCCCCGGCCAGGTCTTTGCCGCGGCCCCCGGCGGCGCCGCGCCCGAGCTGCGGGTCGATGCCGCGAACGGGCGAGGAGAATCGGGACGCCGCAACCCCGTCGCCAATGCCTCCCGTGGGCAGTCCCTGCGCGCCGTGCCGGACAGCGAGCCCACCAGCATCGCCATCGGCGCGACCTTGCGCAGCGCGGCATTGCGCCACCCGGCGAAAGAGGACGGCACGCTGCGCGTGACCCGCGCCGACCTGCACCAGCAGATGCGGGTGGGTTCGACCGCCAACCTGATCCTGTTCGTCGTCGACGCTTCCGGCTCGATGGCGGCGCAGCGGCGCATGGAAGCCCTGAAGGGCGCCGTGCTGGACCTGCTGACGGACGCCTACCAGCGCCGCGACGAAGTGGCCGTGGTGGCGTTCCGGGGCCAGGGCGCCGAGCTGCTGCTGGCACCGACCCGCAGCGTCGAGCGCGCCGAAGCGGCCTTGCGCGAGCTGCCGACGGGCGGGCGCACGCCACTGCCCCATGCGCTGCAACTGGCGCTGGAGACGCTGGCGCGCGCCGCCGGCAAGCTGCCGCCGCTGCTGGTGCTGCTCACCGACGGCCGCGCCAACGTGCCGGTGCAGGCCGGCGGCGACCCCTGGCGCGAAACGCTGGCGCTGGCCGGCGAGCTGGCCGAGCGCCGCGTGCCTGCCCTCGTCATCGACACGGAAAACGGCTACCTGCGGCTCGGCCGCGCGGCGCAGCTGGCACAGGCGCTGGGCGCCGAGTGCCTGGCCCTCGAACAACTGAACGGCGACAAGCTGGCGCTGACCATCCGCGCCCGCCTGTCAGCGACTTGAACAATGCGCTAACGAACGCAATGGAGATGCAATGATCGTATGTATAGGCGCGGGGCCCGGGGATACCGGCTACCTGACCCAGCGGGGGGCGCAACTGATCCGCGAGGCGGACGTCGTGGCCGGTTTCGATGCCGTGCTGGACGTCGTGCGCGCACTGATTCCACCCGGCGCCAGCGTCATCAACATGAACTACCGCGATCAGGTGGCCCAGCTGGACAAGGTGGCGCTCGAGCACCACGCCGGCAAGCGCTGCGTCGTGGTCTTCATGGGCGACATCCATTTCAGCGGCTTCCAGTACCTGGAACGGGTCGAGCGCGCCTGCGGCCACCCGGTCGAATCGCTGCCGGGCATTTCGTCGGCGCAGATTCTCGCGTCGCGCGCCCGCGTGTGCTTCGACGAGACCACCTTCATCACCTTCCACCGGCGCGGCGACCTGGCGCCGTTCAAGCGCCACCTGGTGCATGTGCTGCAGGACGGCCGCAATGCCATCGTGATTCCCTGTCCGTGGGACGAAGCCCGCTCGTTCATGCCCTGGCATATCGCGGCCTACCTGATGGAACAGGGCATATCGCCCGACCATCCGGCCGAGGTGTGGGAGAACCTGACGCGTGGTGAAGCCGAGTGGCACGGCACGCTGGCCGAGTGCGCGCAGCACCGCTGCTCGGACATGAGCATCATGCTGATCCGCACCCTGGCGCCGATGGCAAGCCAGATCGAGCCCGCGCCATGAACGCGCAACTGTCGACCAGCGAGCGTTCCGGCATCGTCATCGCCGGCCACGGCAGCCGCGATCCAGACGCCGTGCGCGAATTCGAGGCGCTGGTGGCCCTGGTCAAGGCGCGGGCGCCGCAAGACGTCGTGACCCACGGCTACCTGGAGTTCGCCACGCCCACCATCGGCGAGGCGGCCCAGGCCTGCGTGGCCGAAGGCGCGGACCAGGTCGCGCTGGTGCCGGCAGTGCTGCTGGCGGCGCGCCACGCGAAGAACGACATGCCCGTCGAGATGCTGGCGCTGGCGCGCGATCTTCCCGACACGGACTTTCACTTCGGCGCGCCGATGAGTCTCGACCCCAAGCTCCTGCAACTGGCGCAGGAACGCATCGTCGAAGCCGAAGGCATGTCACCGCGCACGGTGCGCCGGCAGGATACCTGCCTCGTCGTCGTCGGGCGCGGCACCACGGACCCGGATGCGAACGGCGAAGTGGCCAAGCTGGCGCGCATGCTGGAGGAGGGCATGGGCTTCGGCGCGGCCTATGTCTGCTACTCCGGCACGGCCCAGCCGCTGGTGGCGGACGGCCTGCGTCGTGCCACCCGCCTCGGCTACGAGCGCATCGTCGTGCTGCCATTCTTCCTGTTCGACGGCGTGCTGGTCAAGCGCATCTATGCGGCGGCGGACGACCTGCGCGAGCGCGAGCCGGCGCTGGAAGTGCTGAAGGCGGGTTATTTCGGCGCCCATCCGCTGGTGGCGGACGTGCTGATCGACCGGGCCCGCGAGGCGGTGGCGGGGCGGGCGGCGATGAACTGCTCGCTGTGCAAGTACCGCGTGCAGATCGTCGGCTTCGAGCAGCAGGTGGGCGAGCCGCAGCGGGCCCACCACCTGGCCGTGCGGGGCTTGTCGGCACAAACCGCCGCCGTGCCGGCGGTGCCGGCGTATGGAAAATACGTGCCGCACCCGATCGAAGCGGAGAGCTTCCGCATCATCGCGGCGGGACGCGACTGGTCTGCCTTCCCGCCGGAGCAGCTCACCGTCCTGCAGCGCATCGTCCATACGTCGGGCGACTTCGATGCCGTGGACGACCTGTACTTCTCGCCGGGCGTCATCGACAGCGGCATCCGCGCGCTGCTGCGCTGCAAGCGCGTCGTCACGGACGTGACGATGGTGCAGACGGGCCTGAAGCGCGCGCTTCTGGAGGAACTGGGCATCGACACGTGGTGCGGCGTGCATGACCGGGAGACCCACCTGATGGCCGAGCAGCACGGCATCACGCGCTCGGCGGCCGGTATCCGGCGCGGCTGGGAGAAGTTCGGCAACGATGTGGTGGTGGCCATCGGCGACGCGCCCACGGCCATCGTTGAGGCGGTGCGGCTGATCCGTGATCACGGCTGGCGCCCGCAGCTGGTGATCGGCCTGCCCGTCGGTTTCGTCGGCACGCGCGAGAGCAAGGACGAGCTGCGCCGCTGCCTGCAGGTGCCCCGCATTACCAACAGCGGCACGCGCGGCGGCTCGCCATGGGCGGCCAGTGTCGTCAACGGCTTGCTGATCGACGCGCTGAACGGACTTGCCGCCAGTGGAGCCGGCTGACCGGATTGCCTTCGACCTGGCGGCGCCGGCCATGAACGGCTTGCGGCGGGGCCGCACCACGGGCAGTTGCGCCACGGCCGCCGTCAAGGCGGCGCTGCTCCTGCTGCTGCGGGACGAACGGGCCGACACCGTCGATATCGACCTGCCGGACGGCGTGCATTACCTGGCGGTGCCGATCCAGTGCGTCGAGCGGCACGGGGCCATGGCGCGGGCCGAAGTGCTGAAGGATGGCGGCGATGATCCGGACAATACGCACGGCGCCACGATCTTCGCGGAAGTACGGCGCAACGACGTGGGCCAGGTGCGTTTTTTCGCCGGCCGTGGCGTCGGCACAGCCACCGCGCCGGGCCTGCGCGTGGCGGTCGGCGAGCCGGCCATCAACCCGGTGCCGCGCCAGATGATGCGCGCGGTCGTCGCGGAGCTGCTGGGGGAGGGCGCCGGCATCGACCTGACCATCGGCTGCGAGGAAGGCGAAGTCATCGCCCGCAAGACCTTCAATCCGCGCCTGGGAATCGTCGGCGGCATTTCGATCCTGGGCACGTCGGGCATCGTCGAGCCGCTGTCGCTGGCGACGTGGATTGCCTCCGTCGAGGTTTACGTGCGCGTGGCGCTGGCGGGCGGACAGCCGAAGGTGGCCTACCTGCCCGGCAAGATCGGGCGCGAGTTCGCGCGCGACGCGCTGGGCCTGCCGGAGAAACGCACCGTGCAGATCGCGAACTTCCTGGGCGACGCGCTGGACTTTACGGAGCGCGCCTTGCGAGAGGAAGGCCGGATGCTCGATGAGTTATGGCTGGCCGGCCACCCGGGCAAGCTGGCCAAGGTGCTGGACGGGCACTGGGATACCCACTCGTCGAAAAGCACGATGGCGATGGGGGGCGTGGCACGGGTGGCGGGGCAGTGGGGATACGGGCCGCACATGGTGCGGCAAATCGAAGAGGCAAATACGGTGGAAGCAGCAATGGACATACTGAAGCAGGAACCCGGCGCCGGGGCATTCTGGCGCGAAATCGAGCGGCACATCGCCGCGCTGGCGCACGCGCGCGTGCCGTCGGTACGCACCCTGGAAGTGCGGCTGTTCGACCTGGCCGGCAACCTGCTGGGAGCCACCAATTGACGGGCATCGGCACCTTCTGGGGCGTGGGTGTCGGCCCGGGCCCGGCCGGCTACCTGCCCATCGCCGCGCTGGAAGCGCTGCGCCAGGCGGACCTGGTGTACGCGCCCCGTGCGCGCGGCGTGGCCGATTCCGTGGCCCTGCAATGCCTGGCCGGCACGGGCTATGCTCCCAGGCCGGAGCAGCTGCGCGAGATCGAATTCAATATGGACCCGGACCGCGCCGTGCTCAGCGAGCACTATGCGGCGTTGGCCGACACCATTGCGGCAGAACTGCGCGCCGGGCGCAACGTGGCCTACCTGACCATCGGCGACTCGCTGACGTATTCCACCTACGGCTACGTGCTGGCGGCGCTGCGCGCACGCATTCCCGAGCTGCCGCAGCGCACCTTTCCCGGCGTGACCAGCTATGCCGCTGCCGCCGCGGCACTGGCCTGGCCCCTGGGCGAAGGCAAGGAGCGCGTGCTGATCCTGCCGTGCCCGGACACGCCGGAAGCACTGCGCTGCGAGATCGAGACGCACGACATCGTCGTCTTGATGAAGGTGGGCGCACGCCTGCCGTGGGTACTCGACCTGCTGCGCGACATGGATATCGCCCAGCACTGCGCCTTCGCGCGTCGCATCGGCCTGCCGGGCGAACTGCTGTCCGACGACGTCGGCGCCCTGGTGGCCGACGATGCGATGGGCTACCTGGCCACCCTGCTGGTGCGCCGCACCGCACGAAAGGAGCGTTGACATGAAGGTATATTTCATCGGTGCCGGCCCCGGCGCCGCCGACCTGATCACCCTGCGCGGCGCCCGCCTGCTGGGCGAGGTAAGCATGGTGCTGTATGCGGGCTCGCTGGTGCCCGTCGCCATGCTGGAGCACTGCAAGCCCGGCACGGAGCTGATCGACACGGCCCAGCTGGACCTGGAGCAGCAGCAGGCCTGCTACGTGCGCGCCCGCGACGCCGGCATCGACGTGGTGCGCCTGCATTCAGGCGATCCGGCCATTTACGGCGCCACGGCCGAGCAAATGCGCCGGCTCGACGCGCTGGGCATCGCCTATGAAGTGGTGCCGGGCGTGTCCTCGTTCACGGCGGCGGCGGCGGCCATCAGCGCCGAGCTGACCAAGCCGGAAGTATCGCAAAGCGTCATCCTGACGCGGGTATCGGGCCGCGCATCGGCCGTGCCGGAGCTGGAATCAATCGCCCGGCTGGCCGAGCACCGCGCCACGATGTGCATCTTCCTGTCTGGCCCGCACCTGAAGAAAATCGTCACGGACCTGCTGCTGCACTACCCGCCGGAGACGCCTGTCAGCCTGGTGCACCGCGCCAGCTGGCCCGAGCAGCGCGTCTACCAGGGCACCCTGGGCACGGTGCTGGAGGAAACCAGGCGGGGTGCGTGGAACCTGACGACGATGATGCTGGTGGGCGCGGCGCTGGACCGGGGCATCGCCGCCGAATCGAGCCTGTACTCGAAGGACTTCACGCACCTGTTCCGCGTCGTGGCGAAGCAGAAGGACGTGGCTTGAACGGCGAACCGGGCATCTGGCTGGTGCGCGCCGAAGGCGAGGCGCTGGCGGCGCGCTTGCAGGAATGCCTCGGCGGCACGGTGTACCGGCCCTGGCTGGATACGGCGACACCGCAGAAGGCGCAATTCGCCGCGCGCTGGCGCACGCATGCGCATTGGGTGCTGGTCGGTGCCAGCGGTATCGCCGTGCGGTTTCTGGACGGCCTGATTGACGACAAGCGCAGCGACCCGGCCCTGGTCGTGCTCGACGAGGGCGCGCGCCACGCCATCGCGCTGCTGGGCGGCCACGAGGGCGGCGCCAACGCGCTGGCCGGCCGGGTCGCCAATGCCGTCGGCGCAGTACCGGTGGTGACGACAGCCACCGAGGCCGTCAAGCCGCTGACGGTGGGCATCGGCTGCCGCAAGGGCGTGCCGGCCGAACGGATCGGGGCGGCCGTAAGCCATGCGCTGGCGCTGGCGGGCCCCTACGGCATGGCCGACGTACGCGAGCTGGCGACGGTGGATTTGAAGGCGGACGAGCCAGGGCTGCTGGCCTTCGCGGGCCAGCACGGCGTGCCGCTGCGCGTGTTCGCGCGGGCGACGCTGGCTGCCCGCGGCTGGGTCACGCGTCCGTCGGACTGGGTGCGGCAGAACGTGGGCGTCGATGGCGTGTGCGAGCCGTGCGCCTTGCTCGCTTCGCCGCGTGGCGCGCTGGTGGTACCAAAAACGGCGCTGGAAGGCGTGGCAGTGGCCATCGTCCGAGACCAATTTGAACTGAACAGGATGGAAGAAACATGAGTGGTGTGCTGAATCTGGTCTCGGTGGGACCCGGCTTCGAGGACCTGATCGCGCCGCGTGCCGTGGCGGCCCTGCGCGGCAGCGCGGTGATCGTGGCGTATGAATTGTACCTGCGGTGGATCGCGCCCCATATCGAGGGCAAGGAAATCCATTCGCCGCCGCTGACGCAGGAACGCGAACGGGCCTTGCTGGCGATCGAGCACGCCCGCGCGGGCCGCACGGTGGCGCTGGTCTCCAGCGGCGATATCGGCATCTACGCGATGGCCGCGCTGGCCTTCGAGGAGATGCGCGAGGACGATACCTACGAGGTCAACGTGGTGCCGGGCATCACGTCGGCCAACGCCTGCGCCTCGCTGCTGGGCTCTCCGCTGTCGCACGATTTCGCCACCTTGAGCCTCTCCGACCTGCTGTGTCCATGGGAGTGGATCGAGCATCGGGCCCGCCATATCGCCCAGGCCGACCTGGCCTGCGTGATGTACAACGTGCAGAGCGCCAGCCGGCAGCAGGGCGTCTACCGCGTGCTGGAACTGATGCTGGAGTCGAAAGCGCCGTCGACCCTGTGCGGCGTCGTGCGCAATGCCTACCGGCCGGACCAGCAGGTGGCGATCCACCGGTTGGACGAACTGCCCGGCCTGAAGTTCGACATGCTGACGTCGCTCGTCATCGGCAACCGCTTCACGGCGCGCAAGCGGGGCTGGATCTACACACCCCGTGGCTATAACGACTGGTCCCAGGCGCCGGGCGCGGCGCAGGACATCGCGCTGCCGCAGGGCGCGGCGTGGGTCTTCTCCGGCACGGGCGACGGCAACGCGCTGGCTGCCAGCCTGGCGGCGCGATCGGCCATGCCCGTGGTGGTGTCGGCTGCCAGCGACCATGGCGGCGCCATCGCCCGCCAGGACTGCCCCGGCGCCACCGTGTGGGCGGGCCGGCAGGGCGTGGAAGCGCGGCGCCAGGCGCTGCAGGCCAACAGGGCGCGCGTGCTGGTCGACGCCACCCATCCGTACGCCAGCGCCATGTCCGAACAGTTGATCGCGCTGTCGCGCGAACTGGGCATTCCCTACCTGCGCTACCAGCGCCCCGCCAGTTTCGCGCCCGCCGACGGCACCCTGTGCGCCTCGATGACGGAAGCGGCCGAACGGGCCGTGGCGCATGGCCGGCGCATCTTCCTGGCGACAGGCTCGAAAGACGTTGCCACCTTCCTCGGCGCACCGGGCGCGAGCGAGCGCGAATGGTTCGTGCGGCAGACGGCCGAACCGGCGCTGATCGAGCGCACCATCGCGCAAGGCATCCCGCGCGAGCGCATCTGTGCCATGCAGGGGCCGTTCTCGGCCGGCTTCAACCTGGCGCTGTGGCGTGACTGGGGCATCGATACCGTCGTCACGAAGGACTCCGGCGACGCCGGCGGCTACCGCGCCAAGGTGGAGGCGGCGCACGAACTGGGCATCGCCCTGTTCGTCGTGGCGCGCCCTGACGTGGCTTATCCGGCCACCGTCGCCGGTGCGGACGACGTGCTGCGTCACCTGGAGGCGGGACACGCATGACGACGGCGGCTCCCATTCCCGTCACCATCGTCACGGGCTTCCTCGGTGCCGGCAAGACCACACTGCTGCGCGGCCTGATCGCACGGCGCCAGACGCGGCGCCTTGCCCTGCTGATCAACGAGTTCGGCGAGATTTCCGTCGACGGCGCCCTGGTTCGCGCCGCCAGCGAGGGCGACGCCCACGTGCAGATCGAGGATTTCGCCCATGGCCTGATCGCGTACGGCGACGACACCCGCTTCGTGCCGGCCATGCAGGCGCTCGCGCGGCGCCGGGCCCAGGTCGACCACGTGCTGATCGAAACATCCGGGCTGGCCCTGCCGACGGCGGCGATGGCCCTGCTGCAGGGCGCGGAACTGGCCGCCGACTTCGTGCTCGATGCCACCCTGGCCGTGGTCGACACGCCCTTGCTGCTGGCCGGCGCCTTCGAGCATGGCGCCGGGGCCGCCGCCGCCACCATGTTCGACCAGCAGCTCGAATTCGCCGACGTGGTGGTGCTGAACAAGATCGACGGCCTGGACGAAGCGGCGCTGCTGGAGGCCGAGACGCGCGTGCGCAGGCGGGCGCCCAACGTGCGCTTCCTGGAACTGGCCTACGACGCGCAGCTCGACATCCGCCTGGCGCTGGGGCTGCGGCTGCACCAGGGCACGCGCACGGACCACGGGCATGCTTTCGTTCCGGTGCCCGACGCGAATGCGGCGCCACTGGCCAGCCAGTACCGGCTCAACGGCCACGCCCATTCCGGCCTGGCCGCCCACAACCACGGGCTGGCCACGCACAAGCATTTCCACGAGCAGGACCCGGGCTGGCTGTCGTTTGTGCTGCGCAGTGACGCCGAGCAGCAGGTCGAGCCCCTGACGGCGGCGCTGGTGGACGTGGCGCGGGCCCAGCCCGTCCTGCGCTGCAAGGGCCATGTGCGCGTGCAGGGTGACCGGCCCGTACTGGTGCAGGGCGTTCGCACACGCGTGGCAGTCAGCCTCGATGCCGCCGGTGCCGCGCAGCGCCGTTCACAACTGGTCTTCATCGGTTATCACATCAGCCGCGCCCAGGTGGCGGCGTTGCTGTCGGCCGGCACCGGCACCGCCTGGCGCTGATGCCACATTCATTCATCTCAAAGGAGCAAGCATGACTTCCACAAAAACTTCCGTCGCGCGCGGCGCGGCGACCCTGGCCCTGCTGGCATCGAGCGGCGCGGCAATGGCGCACCCGGGCCATCCCGACGGCGCGCTGGCGGGCCTGCTGCACCCGTTGACGGGGCTCGACCACGTGCTCGCGATGCTGGCCGTGGGCCTGTGGGCAAGGCAGCTGGGCGGCCAGGCCCGCTGGCTGCTGCCGGCCAGCTTCGTCGCGTTCCTGGCCGCCGGTGGGGCAATGGGCATGGCGGGCGCGGGCCTGCCGCTGGTGGAGGCGGGCATCGTCACGTCCGTGCTGATGCTCGGTGTGCTGATCGGCTTTGCCGTCAACATGCCGGCGCTGCCGGCGGCGGCCATCGTCGGCACGTTCGCCCTGTTCCACGGTTTCGCCCACGGCCTTGAAATGCCGCAGGCGGGCAATGCGTGGACCTATGCAGCCGGCTTCATCGCCGCCAGCGCCGCGCTGCACGGCGCCGGCCTGTGGCTTGGCCGTTTCGCTCCCGCACGAGGCGCGTGGCTGCGCGGCAGCGGCGCGGCCATTTCGCTGGCCGGGGTATGGCTGGCCCTGGGCGCGTAAGGGATCGCCGTCAGGGCCGCTCGGGCGTCATGCGCGCCCGGGCAGCCCCGGATATATCGCCTATTGCAGGCGATTCAGCCACGCTCACGCATATAACTGTTGATTTCCTTGCCGTTCAGCTCAGTTCTCATTTCGTACGCCATGCCCAGGCGCTCGGCAACACGACGCGACGACTCATTGCCGGAATCGATCAGCGCCCGAACCTTCGGCTCGCGCCGCACCTCGAACGCATGCTTCAAGACCGCGGCCGCGGCTTCGTTCGCAATGCCTCGTCCCCAGAATGCCCGGTAGGTATTCCATCCCATCTCCATCACCGTCGCCTCGTGGCGGAAGAAAGCACCCACGCTGCCAACCAGCTCACCTGTCTGCCGGTCCTCGATCGACCACCAGCCAGCCCCGTTCAGCAGCCACATTCCGGCATGCGAGTTAAAGATGCGCCAGGCGGTCTGGCGGTCGGACGAACCCAGGTGCGCCGAGCTTTCGGGATGCGACAGGTGATCGGCAAACGCTGCGAAGTCTTCGATGCGGTATTCCCGAAGCAACAGCCGGTCTGTGTGAAGGCGGGGCACGGAAATCGTCAGGGCGTCGTTCATCGGGAGTCCATCCTTGAAAGTTCAAATGGTGTTCACTGTCGCTTTTGGCCAATCTCGGCCGCTCGTTACAGCATAGCAGCTCTTGCTGCGTCGGAAAAATGACGGGCTGGCACGACCGGCAGCTATCGCCCATGGCGGACATTTGCCCGGCTGCTGCGGCCTTGTGCAGTCGAGCAAGCTTCGCCCCGCGGCATCCTCACCGCCGCGCATTAGTGAAGTATTGACTTCACTATCGACCGTGGCTAAACTGAAGTCTCAACTTCACTATCGGGGAACATCATGGCTCAAGCAGCGCAGTTCGATACCTTCGCATTGGAACGTAGCTTTACCGCTTCGGTCGCCCGGGTGTATCGGGCGTTCAGCGACCCGCAGGAGAAGCAGCGCTGGTTTGCCGAAGGCGATCAGCATGAGATCGAACGGTTCGATATGGACTTCAGGGTCGGCGGACGTGAACTGGCAAGCTACCGATTCAAACCCGGCACGCCCTTCGCGGGCATAGGGCTGCAATCGGACGGGTATTTTCTCGATATCGTGCCGGAGAACCGGATCGTCTCTGCCGCCACGATGGCGATGGACGGGCGGCGTTTTTCCGCATCGCTGCACACGTTCGAGTTCTTCAGCGACGGACCAGGCACCACCCGCCTGATCTTCACCCATCAGGCGATGTACGGCGACGGTGCGGACGGCCCTGAATTGCGTCGCGCTGGCTGGCAACAGCTGCTGGACCAACTGCACGCCGCTTTGGCGGTAGAGTAAAGGGCAGCATGGGACGGGTACAAGCGATACAGGGGATACAGGCAGACCCAGCGGACCAGGTCTTCACCGCGCTGGGTGACGCCACGCGCCGCGCGATCGTCAGGCTGGTTGCCCAGGGACCGCAGTCCGTCAGCGCCCTGGCCGAAGCGTTGGGCGTGACGCTTACGGCCATTACCCAGCATCTGCGGATATTGCAAACCTCCGGGCTGCTGCGAACCCACAAGGTCGGGAGAATTCGGATGTGCGAGCTGGACCGCCAAGGACTCGACGTCCTGGCTCGCTGGGTGACGTACAACCGCAACATGTGGGAGCAGCGTTTCGATGCGCTGGACGCGATCCTGCAACAAGACGCGCGGGACGGTCGCATTTAACGTGTGCACAACGTTATTTGCCATATAGCATTCTTCAATTGACTTGCAAGGAGGGGATACGCACAATGTGTTGATCGAGGAGAACGGCATGAGCATCAACCGGGCTGCCGTTGTCGGCCAGCGAATCGCAAGGAGGGATCTCGCAGACGCGCTGATGGTCGGGCTGGTCATCTACGCTTCGACGATCTTCGGCATCTATACAGCGCAGTCAGGCACGCTGTCGGCATTCTGGCCCAGCAACGCAGTGATGGTCGGTCTGCTGCTCAGGCGTGCCCGGCCCCCGACACTTGCGCACTGGGCGGCCGCCGTCATCGGCTACGTCCTTGGCGACACCGAAATGCAGCAAAGCTGGGCCAAGACCGTCATGCTCACCGGCGCAAATCTGATGGGTGTGTCGGTCTGCCATTTGTTACTGTCCCGTAGCAGCGAGGAGCACCGGGGCCTGCGAAATTCCGGCTCGATGGTGCGCTTTGCAGTGGCAGTCACCTGCGCTGCGGCCGCCGCTGGCGTGGCGGGCTTCCTTATCCACCCCCGGCTGTATGGCGGCACGCCAGCCCAAGGCTTTGCCTTCTGGTTTTCCACGGAACTGGTCAATTACATTGCCATGCTGCCCGTGATGCTGACCATGCCCGCCATGCCGCGCGTGCTGGCCAGGTACAAGCGCCGCAGCGACTGGCCCAGCTGGCGCGTGCAAGACATCGCACCGGTGGCAGCATTCGCCGCCAGCCTGTGGGCAGGCACGCAGCTGGGCGGTCCAGGCGTCATTCCGTACCCGGTTCCCGCCATGCTCTGGTGCGCCCTCACGTATGGTCCGTTCGCCACGGCCTGTATCACCCTGTTCTTCTCGATGTGGACCCTGATCGCCATTTCCAGCGGCACCCTGCCGATCGGCGCCAGTTTCGACAGCCAGCAGGCAGTCATGTCGCTGCGCGTTGGCGTGATCTTCACGGCGCTGGCGCCATTGACGGTAGCGAGCGTGATGGCCGCGCGCAATGCGCTGCTGGCCCGCCTGGTGCGTCTCGCCTCCCATGACTCGCTGACCCATGCGCTCAACCGGGGCGGCTTCATGACCAGTGCCGAAGCCATGCTGGCCACGACCAAGGTGCTGCGCCAACCGGTGGCCGTCCTGATGATGGATATCGATTTCTTCAAGGCGGTCAATGACCACCACGGCCACGCGGCGGGCGACGTCGTCTTGACCAGCTTCGCGCACGTCGCCCAAGGCTACCTGCGCAAGGGCGATCTGCTGGGTCGGCTCGGCGGGGAAGAATTTGCCGTCTTACTGCCCGCGTGCACCCCGGAAGCCGCTTGCGGCATCGCCCAGCGCATCTGCGACGGCTTTGCCGCCCACCCGGTAGCGGTGGGCAGCGGCGCGCCGCTGCACTCCACCGTCAGCATCGGCGTGGCATGCTGGGACAGACCATCCATTCCCATGGAAGCAATGCTCGGCGCCGCCGATGCCGCGCTCTACACGGCCAAACGATCCGGCCGCAACCGGATCGTTCGCAGCGCTTAGAGGACGCGAGTGGCGCCTGATCGAAGCGGTAGTCGGCAGGGATACCCGGCATGCGCCTGCTCAATTTGGCTGTTCTGAGCAGAGTCATCTCGACATATCAGCCTCAAGTATCCCATCTATACCGTTCCTGTTTTGTTGTCCGCTCCTGGCCGAAATCGGACGCCCACAATCACTCAAGGTGCGGCCTTGCCTGCACCCGGAACGTGCGACCGGCATCGCCGGCCGCGCATGCATCGCTCCTGCGCTTCAAGCGCCATACCTGCCCAATTCCAGCTTGGCGATGGCATTCCGGTGCACCTCATCCGGGCCGTCAGCCAGCCGCAGGGTGCGGTTGGCGGCCCACTGGTAGGCCAGCGGGAAGTCGCCCGACACGCCGGCCGCGCCGTGGGCCTGGATGGCCCAGTCCAGCACGTCCTGCGCCACGTTCGGTGCCAGCACCTTGATCATCGCGATCTCGGACTGAGCCGACTTGTTGCCGACCGTGTCCATCAGCCACGCCGTCTTCAGGGTCAACAGCCGCGCCGTGTCGATGCGGATGCGGGCCTCGGCGATGCGCTCGCGCCACACGCCCTGTTCCGACAGGCGCTTGCCGAAGGCGACGCGCGCGTTCAGGCGGCGGCACATCAGCTCCAGCGCCCGTTCCGCCACGCCGATGGCGCGCATGCAGTGGTGGATGCGGCCCGGGCCCAGGCGGCCCTGGGCGATCTCGAAGCCGCGGCCTTCGCCCAGCAGCAGGTTCGCCGCCGGCACGCGCACGTTCTCGAAGCGGATCTCGCAGTGGCCGTGGGGCGCGTCGTCGTAGCCGAAAACGGGCAGCGGACGCACGATGGTGATGCCCGGCGTGTCGGCGGGGACGAGGATCATGGACTGCTGCTGGTGCCGCGGCGCTTCCGGGTCGGTCTTGCCCATGACGATGAAGAGCTTGCAGCGCGGGTCACCCGCGCCGGAGATCCACCATTTGTGGCCGTCGATCACATACCCTTCGCCATCGCGCACGATCCGTGTGCTGATATTGGTGGCGTCCGACGAGGCCACGGCGGGCTCCGTCATCGCGAACGCGGAGCGGATCTCGCCGCGCAGCAGGGGTTCCAGCCATTCGGCCTTGTGCGCCTCGCTGGCATAGCGCTCCAGGGTTTCCATATTGCCCGTGTCCGGCGCGGCGCAGTTGAACACTTCCGGCGCCCACGGCACCCGGCCCATGATTTCGCACAGGGGCGCGTAGTCCAGGTTCGACAGGCCTTCCGGCGCGCGGGGCGAGCGTGGCAGGAACAGGTTCCACAGGCCCTGTTCGCGCGCCAGCGGCTTGAGTTCCTCGATCAGCGCGGTGGGCAGCCAGCGGTTGCCCTGGGCGCGGCCGTTCTCGTCGACCTCGGCGTAGAAGGCGTTCTCACGCGGGTAGATGTGCTGGTCCATGAAGGCCAGCAGCCTGGCCTGCAGTTCGGTGCAGCGTGCGGAATACTCGAAGTCCATGCCGTCCCCTTATGCGATTGATTTGCCCTGGGCATAGGCCCAGGCCAGTTCGGCCATCGGCCGTGCCATCTTGCCCGATTCCAGGGCCTGGGCGCTGGCGGCGGTGCCGTCCACGTAGCGCTTCATGATGCCCTGCATGATGCTGGCCAGGCGGAACATATTGAAGGCCAGGTAGAAATTGAAGTCCTGCAGGCGGATCGTGCGTCCCGTGCGCTCGGCGTAGCGGGCGATGTATTCCTGCTGCGACGGGATCCCCAGCGCCGCCAGGTCCAGGCCGGCGATGCCGCGGAACTGGCCCGGTTCGATATGCCAGCTCATGCAGTGGTAGCTGAAGTCGGCGAAGGGATGGCCCAAGGTCGACAGCTCCCAGTCCAGCACGGCCAGGATGCGCGGCTCGGTCGGGTGGAAGATCATGTTGTCGAGCCGATAGTCGCCATGCACGATGGACGTGTCGTCGCCCGGCGGGATGTGCGCGGGCAGCCAGGCGATCAGCTGGTCCATCGCGTCGATGGGTTCCGTCTGCGACGCAAGGTACTGCTTGCTCCACCGTTCGATCTGGCGGCCGAAGTAATTGCCCGGCTTGCCGAAGTCGGCCAGGCCGATGGCGGCGTAGTCGATCGTGTGCAACTGGGCGATGACCCGGTTCTGCTCGTCGTAGATGGCGGCCCGCTCGGCCGGCGTCATGCCCGGCAGCGCCTGGTCCCACAGCACGCGGCCCTCGACGAACTCCATCACGTAGAAGGCGCGGCCGATAACGTCCTCGTCCAGGCAGAGCGCATGCTGGCGCGGGGCCGGGAAGCCGGCCTTGTTCAGCGCGTCCATGACGCGGTACTCGCGGTCCACCGCATGGGCCGACGGCAGCAGCTTGGCGGCAGGCGCCGGCTTGGTGCGCAGCACGTAGCGGGCGTCGCCGATGGCGAGCTTGAAGGTGGGGTTGGACTGGCCGCCCTTGAACTGCGTGGCGCTGAGCTCGCCGGAAGCGGGGTAGCCGTCCACGTGCGCGCGCAGCCATGCATCCAGCGCCGCCGTGTCGAAGCGGTGGCGTTCCGACACGGGCTTGGTGCCCATGAATTCCTCGAACATGCTGTCTCCTGTGAATTGTTGTCTCAGGATTCTAGCGCGGAAGCGGGGAAAGAGCGAACGGCCGTGCTATTTATTTTGGTTTCAGGCGGTCAGGCACGCACGGCCGGCACGTCGTAGCGGCTGGCCTTGCCTTCCTGGACCATGAATACGATCAGCACGATCCAGCCGATCACGGGCACCAGCATCAGCAGCTGCCACCAGCCGCTGCGGCCCGTGTCGTGCAGGCGGCGGCTGCCGGCCGCCAGCGATGGCACGATGGTGGCCAGGTTGAAAACGATGGCGAGCTTGTTGCTCACGATGCCCAGCACGAAGGCGCCGATCCATAAGGCCAGCACGAACCACCAGTACTCGGAGCGGGACGCAACGCCATCGAAGGTGGCGTATTTCTTGAAGCAGGTGGAAATCGATTCAGTGAAGGTCATGTGGGCTCTCGCGGTGCCAGGCGGCATGTGGTTGATTGAACCGGAAACATACCATGCGGACAGGCTTGCAAAATACACACATTCTCACCGGGTCGCGCCGGCTCCCCGCGATTTCAGGTACTGCGCCAGCAACTGCTCCATCGTCGTGCTGCGGGTATCCGGGTGCAGCGGCGCCGGCGGCGCGAAGTTCGAGAAGCGCAGCACCCAGTCGGCCGGGGCCGTGCCTACGTCGAGGGCGTTGATGCAGCCGGGGGCCTGCGCCAGGTTGCCCAGGAACAGGCGCTGGCCCGTCAGCGCGTAGGACAGGATGGCGCGGTTGACGCCGCCGTGCAACACCAGCAGCACGGTGTCCCAACTGGTATCGGCGCGCAGCCGGTCCAGCGCGGGAAAGACGCGGTCCATCAGCTCGGCTACGGACTCGCCGCCGAGGAAGCGCTTGTGCCCGGCCACGACGCCGTCGAAGGCGCCCGTGAAGGCGTCGTGCAGCGCGTCGTCGGGAATGGCCGACAGCTTGCCGCCGCGGATTTCCACCAGCTCAGGCCACGTTTCGATGGCGATCTGCTGGCCCGTCTCGGCCAGCACGCGCTGCGCCGTCTCCACGGTGCGGGGCAGGCCGGACACGATGACCCGGTCGAAGCGCAGGCCCTGGGCGGCAAAGGCCAGGCCGGCGCTGGCGGCTTGCAGCCGGCCGTCCTCGTTGAGCGGCACCGTTTCGGGCAGGAAGGGTTTGCCGGCGGCGTCGAAGTACGTGACGCTGCCATGGCGCATCAGGTAGATGCGGCGGCGGCCGGATACGGGCGCCGGCATCAGAAGAAGACCGCCGTGCGGGTGATGATGGTGCCGTTGTTCGTGTACGGGCCGCTGGCGCGCACGGCGCCGCTGTCGGCCTTGCCGTCGTCCAGCTTGGAGTCGAGCTGCTCGGAGAAGGTGTCGGGCAGGTTGTCGAAGCGGATGCCGTTGCCGCCCCGGTTGCCGACGACGTCGTTGAACACGTACACGGCGCCGCCCTGGGCGCTCGTCATGAAATCCGTGGTGCCGTTGAACGATCCCGTGATGAAGCCGCCCAGGGCCAGGTGCTGGGGTGCCAGCTGGTATTCGGCGATCTGGCCGTCGCCGTTGCCGTTGCCGCTGGCGCCGGGCACGTGGGCGATGGCCTGGGCGTCGTCGCCCGGCAGGGCCCGGAATTTATCCTGGTAGGCATTGACGGCCGCCTGCAGCGACGTCGACTGCTGGATCACGTTCTTCACCTTGGCGTTGTCGATCAGGCTTTGCCCCTTCAGCACCCCGCCGAGCAGCAGGCCGATGATGACCAGGACGATGGCGATCTCGACCAGGGTGAAACCGGCATCCGCCTTGGTGCGAAGTTGGGGTTGTGACATGTAAAGACTCCATTGTGCAAATTCTGGGTTTTGACCCCGGGTGATTGACCATATCTTACTAGGCGGCAGGCGATTGCGCAGCAGAAACAGTGTGGTGGTCATCTCTGCCGTTCCAGTGTTTCCAGCCGGCGTTGCAGAAAGCGCACTTCGGCCGGATCGCGCACCTGCCCGCCCTGCAGCAGGGCGCCCGCGACGGCCCGCGCTGCCGCCAGTTCGCCCATGTCCTGCAGCACGAACATTTCCAGCTCGCGGGCCCAGGCCGGCGCATCGGGGGCCTGGGTCCGCACGGCGCGCGCATAGCGCCGCGCGCGCGGCAGGTCGTGCAGCCGGTGCTGGGCCAGCAGGGCTGCCTGCACCAGCCACGGCCAGCGCCGTGCCGGGTCGCCGGCAAAGGCGGCCTCGACGAAATCGAGCATGGCCCGCAGCCGCGTCGGGTCCGGTACCGCGCCATAGACCTGGATGGCCGCCGCCAGCGGATACTGGCTGCGCGGGTCCAGCAATAGCGCGCGGTTCAGCCAGCCGGCCACGCGCGCGTAGTCGAGCGCGCCCAGTGGCAGGCTGGCGCCGGCCTGTTCGTCCCACGCCTGCAGCGACAGCATCAGGACACGGGCCAGCGCGGTGTCGTCGCCCAGGCTGGCCAGGCGCAGCAGAGTCACCGGCGGCGCCGGCGGCAAGGTGGTGGCGATGGGGCGCGGCGCTGGCTGCCTGGCCTGCCACAGCACTTGCGCGGCCAGCGCGACAGCGAGCAGGACGGCGCTCCAGCGGGGGGCAGGGCGGGGCCGCATCAGAATTGCCTGCGATACAGGTCGAACAGGCTCGCCGCCACCAGCAGCAGCAGCGCCAGCGCCGTTTGCGCCAGCACGCTGCCCAGGTCGGCCAGCGTGCCGGTGCCGTACAGCAGCCATTCCGTGCGGGCGAAGCCGTCCAGCCGCGGCAGCAGCCACGCCACCGCGTCGGCAGCGCCCGTCAGCACGCGCATGCCCGGGTCGGCGCCCGTGCCATGGCCCAGCAGTTGCAGCACGGCCAGGCTGCGTGCCAGCACATAGAAGCCGAAAGTGGCGCACAGGGCCGGCGCCACATTGCCCAGTCCCAGCGCGCAGAAGGTGGCGAAGGTGGCGACGATCCACAGCTCGCACAGCAGGGTGACGGCCCACAGCAGGGCCTGCCAGAGCAGGGCAGGGGCCGGCAGCAGGAACGACACGAAGCCCAGTGCCAGCAGCGCCGGCAGCAGGGCCAGCGCGGCGAAGCCGGCCAGGCGGCCGCACAGCCAGGCGGCGCGGGGGATGGGCAAGGTCAGCAGCAGCTCGGCCTGCTTGTCCTGGGCTTCGCGCACCGTGCCGGCCACGGCCAGCGTGGCGACGATGCCGGCCGCGGCCAGCCGCAGCAGCGCGGCCAGCAGCGCCAGCCGGGTTTGCGCCGCCTCGACCAGGGCCACGCCGTGCAGGAAGGCGGCCAGCGCGGCGGCCACGGCGGCCAGCGCGGCCATCAGCCACGGTAATTGGCTGCGCCACGCTTCCAGCACCGTGCCGGCGGCGATGGTGCGGACGGTGCGCAAGGTCTTCAAGCCGTGCACGGCCGTCATGGCAGGCGTTGCGCGGCGACCATCCGGTTGAACAGGATGTTGGGAGAAAGCCACAGTACGATGTCGTCGTAGGGGCCGCCGGGCGCGGCGGCATTGTCGCTGGCGTCGCGGCCGACGAAGGCAGTGCCGTCCGTGACGCTGTTGGCCCGTTCGTCCGCGTGGACGGCCGGCGCGGCGGCGGCGCGGATGCCCAGGTCGGAAAAGCCGCCATAACCGTTGCGTCCGGACGACAACAGCACGGCGGGAATGTCGGCCGGCGCCGTTGCCGCCACCAGGTTGCCGGCCGCGTCGCGGGTGGCAATGGTAATGTCGCGCGGCGTGTTCAGCCGGAAGCGTGCCGCGCTGTCCGTGAACGCGGGCGTCACGCTGTAAAGGTAGAGGTGGCCCCAGCTGTCGAGCCGGCTGACACCAAGCGTGGCCCAGGGCAGGAAGCCGATGCGGCGGCCGCCGTTGCAGCCGTCGCCGGCCCGGTCCTCCAGGCCGCTGGCGGCGGAGGCGGCCGGGCAGGGCAGGTAGCCATTCAGCACGGCAAAGCCCATCAAGGCCTCGCGCGCTTCCTCCATCGCCCGTCGGGTATCGGCGATGCGGCGCTGTTCCAGCTGGGTCGAGATGGGCGTGATCAGCCCGCCGATCAGCAGGCCGACGACGATCAGCACGATCGCCACTTCGACCAAGGTGAAGCCGGCCGGCTGCTTGTTGTTTTTGATGGGCATCATGGCAGCAAGGGTCATGGCAGGGTCCGGGCGGCGGCCATCCGGTCGTACAGCCGGGTCAACGGCAACGCTACCAGCAGGTCGTCGAACGGGCCGCCGGGGGCGCGCGGATCGCTGGTGGTGGGGCGCTGGACGAATTCCAGCACGGCTTCGTCGTTGCGCGCTTCGTCGACATTGCCGACGGCGCCGTTGGCCTGGGGCCGGCCGTCCGCCCCCGTGCCCAGGTTGTCGCGCCCCTGCGAGTACACGACAGCGGGAGCGCAATAGGTGGCCAGGGTGCACGTTTCCTGGCCCAGCACGTAGTACAGTTCGCCGTTGCCGTCGCGCGACAGCACACGCTTCGTCGACACCGAGGACAGGCGCACGATCGGCGCCGTCGTGTACAGGGGCGTGACGCTGTAGCGCAGGCGCTTGCCCCAGCTGTCGCTGCCGTCGATGCCCAGCGTGACCCATGGCAGGAAGCCACTGCACGCCGCCTCGTCGGCGCAAGGCTCGGGCATTTCGCGGCCGTCTATGGCCGACACGGCCGGGCGGGGCAGGCGGCCGTTGGTGGCGGCGAAGCCGGTCAGCGCGTCGGTGGCGGCCGCCATGCGCACGAGCGTCTGCTGCTGGCGGCGGCGTTCGGCGTCGCCGCGGCTGAACGCGCCGATCAGCACGGCCGCGAAGGCAATGCTGGATACGCTCAGCAGCAGCAACAAGGCCGCGCCGCGCTGGCGGCGGCGGTCAACGCGCATCGACGACGGTGCCATTGGCGGGATCGTAGCTCTGGCCGGGCTTGAGCAGCACGCTGCGTCCTTCGATATCGACGGTGATGCCCTTGCCGGCCGGCGCAGCCGGCATGCGCGTCTCGTGCGGCACGCTGTCGACCCAGACGGTGGCGCTGCCGTCGCTACGGCGCACCATGCCGCCCAGGCGCACCGGTTTCGGTGCGGCCGGCGGCGGCGCGCCCACGGCGGCGGGCGGCTGCATGCCGGGCGGGATTGCCTGTGCCGGGGCGTTCTCGCCGGTTTGCGACGGACCGCGCAGGTCGGCGGCGTTGCGCTGCTGGTCCAGCCGCATGCGGTCGGCCGGCGTCGTGAACAGGCGGCCCATCGTCGTGAAGGTGGTCTGGGCCGTCGCCGGCAAGGCGCAGGCGGCCAGCAAGGCCAGCGCGGCCAGGCGGATGACGGGCCCCGTCATGGTCGTGCTCCCGTCACGCGCGTGCCGGCCGGCTGCGTCAAGGTCAGCCAGTTCAGCGTGCAGTCGGCCGTCATGCCCGGCGCCAGCGGCGTATTGCCGGCACCGGCGGCGCGGCGGATCGTGCAGGCCTGCACGGTGAAGACGCCGCGCTGGCGCAGGTCGGCCAGGAAGTTCAGCAAGTCCATTTCATGCAGCATGTCCATGTGCACCGTCATGCGGCTGCCGCGCAGCTGGTAGCGGCCCGTGGCGACGGGGCCGACCAGCTTGTAGGGCTGCTGCGGATCGATTTCATACGTCAGCGGCAACAGGTGGCGCTGTTCCTTGATCTGCCGGATCGCCTCGACCCATTCCAGCCGGTTTTCGATGCCGACGAAGTTGCGCTGGCGCAGTTCCGTGAACAGCGGCTGGTAGGTGCGGATATCCTCTTTTTCCGCCTCGACGTGGACGAAGCTCTGGCGTGCCATGTCGCGCGCGTCGCGTGCCTGCGCCTCGGCGGTGCGGGCATCGTACAGCTTCCAGTAGCTGACGACGACGCTGGCGACCGTGACCGAGGCCGTGACGGCCAGCGTGACGAAAGCCGTGCGGACGCGGCCGAAATGGCGGATCCAGAACGGCAGCGGCACACGCGGGCGCGTGTTCGGCGCGCGGCGCGTGGCCGATCCGACACCGGGCGAAGGCGTATCGATATTCATGCGGGGCGTCCCCAGGCGTTGCAGTGGGGCATCATGGCGTCCAGACCAGGTCGAGGGTGAAGCGGGCCCGGTTTTCCGCCGCGCCGGCGCGGCCGACGCTGCCGCTCAGCTTGGCGTTCGGGCGGATGTCGAAAGGCAGCTCGGCGATTTCCACGGTGACCCTGGGCAGGCTGGCCAGTTGCTGGGCGAAGGCGTTCATGCTGATCAGTACGGTCCGATAATTGTCCTTGCCGGCCAGGACCTCGGCCTGCAGCCGCAAGGTCTGCGGCGGCGCCTTCGGAATGCCCAAGGCCAGCGACGACGTCGGCGCCACCAGCGTGGGCGTGCCGGGGGCGGCGCCCGGCGCCGTTTCCGTCGGCGCGCCCGGCACGGTGGCCCGCCATTCCAGCTGGGTCAGCTGGATCTGGGGTGACTTTTCCAGCGCATCGCTGACCATCGTCAACATGTGCAGGGGCCAGGGCCCTTGCTGGGCCACCAGGCGTTCGATCTGCACGGCCGCCTTCATGTTGGCCGTCTTGTCGAGGGCGGGGGGCATGCTCGACATGCTGTTGCGGTAGGCTGCCTGGTAGTGCGCCGTTTCCGAGCGCAGGCCGCGCGCGTTGCCCTCGGCGATGTTGTAGCCGACCAGGTTCGTGACGGTCCAGGCCACGCAGACGGCGCCCAGCACGGCGCTGGACGCGTACAGGGACAGGCGCTGGCGCCACAGCAGGTAGTCGCCGCCCCGCTCGCCCAGCGGGTAGTGGCTGTCCGGCTCGCCGCGCGCCAGCAGATACAGCAGCACCTCGTCGGTACGCGTCGGTACTGCGTCCATCTGCAGCGCCGCGGCGGCGGCGTCGAGCGGCACGAAATGGAAGGTCGTGTGGGGGCCGTTCTCGCAGCTGCGGGTCAGCTGGTCGACGATGTCGGCCGGCATCAGCACCAGCACATCCAGCACTTCGTCCCGTTCCAGCAGTCGTACGCTGGTCAGGAACTGCTGCGTGCGGCTGGTCTCCGGCTCGATGGCCGTCGCCACGTCGGTGCCTTCGGTGGGCTGCACCAGGCGAGAGAACTTCAGCTGGCCGTCGCGCAGGTAGGTCTGGCGCAGCCCGCCGGACTGCTCCGTTACCAGCAGCAGGTTGGGGCGGCGCATGTCCAGCTTGTCCAGCAGGGCCGGGGCCAGCAAGGTGGCCGAGTACACGCCGGCCAGCGGCGCATGGGCCGCCTCCATCGCGTCCAGCCACGGCGTGACGAGGGCCGGGTTGGTCAGCGCCGTCAGCAGCACGATATCGTCGCGCCGGCCTTCCTCGCTGCGGCCCTGCACCAGCGCGGTGCGGAACGGGCTTTCGCGGTATTGCTGGAACAGGCGGCGCTGGCGCAGGCTGCGACCCGGCTTGCCGCCCACGTGCGGCATCAGGTGGCGCGTGAAGTCTTCCTCGATGACGTCGACGACGAGGTAGGCCGGCCGCGTGCTGTTCTCGCGCAGGTAGGCGCGGAATTCCTCGACCCCGGCCCGGGTCGCGGCAAACACGACGGGTGCGGACAGCGCGCCCCGCTGCCATTGCCAGGCCTGCAGTTGTTCGCTGGTCAGGTAGAAAAGCTGTTTTGGGAACATGTCAGATCCTGATCGCGCTGATCGTGTCGTAGATCGGCCCCAGCACTGACAGCATGATCCAGCCCAGCAGCAAGCCCAGCACCAGGGTCATGGCCGGCTCGATCATGGCCTGGACCCGCTCGACCTGTTCGCGCACTTCCCGATTGTAGAAGTAGGCGACATTGCGCAGCGCACCGTCGAGCGCGCCCGTGGCCTCGCCCACCTTCAGCATGCGGATCACCAGCTGCGGGAACAGGCCCGTCGTGGCGAACGCGGACGTGACGCTGTGCCCGTCCGAGATCAGCCGCGCCGCCCGGCGCAGCGCCTGGGCCACGACCCGGTTGCCGACGATGCCCTCGGACAGGCGGATGCATTCCAGGATGGTGATGCCCGACGCGTACATCATCGCGAAGAAGGTGGCGAAGCGGGCCAGGATGATCTTGTGCAGCACGGGCCCGACCACCCACGCATGCAGCTTGAAGCGGTCGAACGCATAGGCCGTCCGTTCGCTTCGCTCGATGCGCCAGCGCGCCGCGAACCAGGCCGCGATCGGCAGGCCGATCAGCATGTACCAGTAGCCGATGAAGATGTTCGACACCGCGATCAGCGCCTTCGTGTGCAGGGGCAGCTCGCGGCCCATGTTGCCGATGAAGGCCGTCAGCTGGGGCACCAGGTAGATCATCAGGAAGAACGTCACGGCCGTGACGACGACCAGCACGACGCTGGGGTAGGTGACGATCTTCTTGGTCTGGGCGGCCAGCTCGTCCTGCCACTTCAGGCTGTCCGACAGGTCGCGGAACACCTCGTTGACCTTGCCGCTGGCCTCGCCGGCGCGCACCAGGCTGGTGAATGTCAGGTCGAACACGTCCGGGTGGGCCGCCAGCGCCGCCGACAATTGCAGGCCGCCCTCGATGCTTTCGATCAGGTCCGTGATGATCTCGCGAAAGCGCAGGTGGTCCATATTGTCGCGCAGGTCGTTCAGCGCTTCCAGCAGCGGCACGCCGGCGCTGGCCATCTGTTCCATGTGGAAGCAGAAATTGATCAGGTCGCGCAAGGTGACGGCGCGGCGTCCCAGCGCACCGGGCGCCTGCACCCGCTGGCGTGCCTGGCGGTAGTCGATCAGGTCCAGTTCCATGCGCGACAGGCGCAGCTCCAGGTCGAGCGCGTTGAGCGCGTCGATATTGCCCGGCACGATCTGGCCGCTGGCATCCATGGCCCGGTACAGGAAGTTCGGCATGTCAGGACAGCCTGTCCGTCAGGTCGACCACGCGCGACACCTCGTCCAGGGTCGTCACGCCTTCCAGCACGCGCCGCATGCCGTCGTCCACCAGGGTGCGGAAGCCGCTGGCGTTGGCCGCCTTGCGCAGTTCGCGCAGCGAGGCGCGGCGGGCCACCAGCTCGTCGAGCTCGGCGTTCATGCGCAGCAGTTCCATGATGGCCAGCCGGCCCCGGTAGCCGTGGTGGGCGCAGCGGTCGCAGCCGACGGCCCGGTACAGGGTGGCGGGCGGGGCGTCCGGGGCCAGGCCCAGCAGGCGGCGCTCCAGCGTATCGGCCGTGAAAGGCTCGCGGCAGTGGGGGCACAGCCGGCGCACCAGGCGCTGGGCGATGATGCCGATGATATTGCCGGCCAGCACGTCGGCAATGACGCCAATATCGAGCAGGCGGGGAATCGCGCCCACGGCCGAGTTGGTGTGCAGGGTCGAGAACACCTGGTGCCCCGTCATCGCGGCGGCCAGCGCCATGTCGGCCGTTTCCTTGTCACGGATCTCGCCCACCAGGATCACGTCCGGGTCCTGGCGCAGGATCGAGCGGATGCCGTCGGCGAAGCCCAGCTTGGTCGATTCGTTGACCGAGGTCTGGCGGATCATGCTCATCGGGTATTCGACCGGGTCCTCCAACGTCATGATGTTGACGTTTTCCGTATTGATGTGGTTCAGGATCGAATACAAGGTCGTCGTCTTGCCGCTGCCGGTGGGTCCCGTGACGAGGATCAGCCCGTCCGGCCGGGCGATCATCAGGCGCAGCACGTCCAGCTCCTGCTCGGCCAGGCCCAGCCCGTCCAGCGGCACGATGCCCTTTTGCCGGTCCAGCACGCGCAGCACGAAGTTCTCGCCGTGCGTGGTGGGCTGGGCGCTGGCGCGGAAGTCGATCTGGCGCCCGGAAAAGCGGATGGCGATGCGGCCGTCCTGGGGCGCCCGCGTTTCCGCGATATTCATGTTGCTGATGACCTTCAGGCGCACGGCCATGGCCGGCCAGTAGGACTTGTGCAGGCTGCGGATCTGCCGCAGGATGCCGTCGATGCGGTAGCGGATGCGCAGGAAGCCCTGCTCGGGCTCGAAGTGGATGTCCGAGGCGCCGTTCTGCACGGCGTCGGCCAGCAGCGCGTCGATCAGCCGCACCATCGGGTGGCTGTACTCGTCGGACGTGCCCTGGTAGGGCACCTCGCCCGTCTCGATCTCATGCAGGATGCCGTCGATCGACAGCTCGAAGCCGTAGTACTGGTCGATGGCGCGCTGGATGTCCGATTCGTTGACCAACAGCGGCGTGATCGTGATGCCCTTGACGAGCATCGCGTGGATCTGGTCCAGCGCCACGATATTGCTCGTGTTCGACATCGCCAGCACCAGGTTGTCCGTATCGCGCTCGTAGACGATGGGGAAGACGCTGTAGCGCTTGGCCACGTCCTTCGGGATCAGCTTCAGGGCGATGCCGTCCACGACCAGGCTGTTCAGGTCGGCGGACTGGGTGTTCAGGTTTTCGCTGAGCGCCTCGCGCACGGTGGCTTCGGTGACGAAGCCCAGCGAGATCAGCAGGCGTCCCAGCGGCTCGCTGCTGCGTTTCTGCTCGGTCAGGGCGATGCGCAGCTGGTCTTCGCTGATGACGCCTTTTCTGATCAGTTGCCGGCCGAGGGGTATTTTTTCTGCTTGTACCATGTAGCAATCAGTTATTGCCGGCCGGCGGCACGGTCGGCGCAGCGTCCGCCGACGTGGCAGCAGTCGTTTCCTGGTTCGTGCCGGGGCGCGCGGCGGCCTGCAATTCCTGCAGGCGGCGTCGCACGGCATTGCGGTCGAAACCGCTTGCGCCAGGCAGCGCCAGCGCCTTCTGGTAGTAGGTGACGGCCAGGCGGCCCTGGTTCAGCCGGTCCAGCCCGACGGCCAGGTTGAACGCATAATCGGGATTGCCCGGCGCCGCCGTAAAGGCCTTGAAGAAGTTCTGCTGCGCTTCCGGCCAGCGGCCCTGGCGCGCATACAGGTTGCCCAGGGCGAACAGCACGGGGGCCGCGTCCGGGCGGGCCTTCAGCACCTCGTTCAGGCGCGACTCGGCCCGGGTGGCGTCGCCGCCGCGCATGGACACGAGGGCCGCCAGCGCATCCGGGTCGCTTGGATTGAGCTGCAGCAGGCGGGCGTAGATGGTGGCGGCCTGCTCGCCCCGGTTGTCGCGCAGTGCCACGGCGGCGCTGCCCAGCAGGGCGTCGCGGTTGTTCGGGTCTTGCCGCAGCGCGATATCGTAATGGCTGCGCGCCGTGGCGTAGTCGCCCGCCGTGAAGGCGGCGTAGGCGTTCTGTATCACCGGGTTGATCGCGGCGCCGTTGTTGCGCACGATATGCACGTCGCCCGTGTCGGGCACGGCGGCGGCGGGCGTGCCGCCGACGGCAGGCGACGCGGGTGCGCGCGTTGCCGCCGCTTCCGCGATGCGGGCATTTTCCGCCAGCTGCTGGCGCGCCATGTATTCCGCCTCGGCCCGCTGTGCTTCCGGGTCGATGGCCATGCCGGGGGGTGGCGCCGTGACGCCGGCCGGCATCGCCGCCCGGCCCTGGGGAGCGGGCTGGGAAAAGGCAGCCATGCCTTCGTCGGACCGCCGCTGGGCCTGGTCGGCGGCGGCCTGTTCCTGCGGCGTGGCGGCCTGGCCGAAGGGCTGGGCCACGGGCGCGACGACGATGCCGGTGGCACCCGTGGCGCTCGGCGGCGGCATCGGCACCATCGGCAGGGCGGCACCCGGGCCGGGGGCGGACGTCGCCTTCCAGTACACGTAGGCGAACATCGTCACGATAATCAGGAGAATGCCGGCCAGCGCGGCAATGCGCAGCCGCGGCAGGTTCGGGTTGACGGGCCGCGCATACGACGCGCCGACCCGGCCCGGCCTGGCGGCCGTTTCCGCACCCGGCTCGGCGGCGGCGGTGTCGGCCGCCCTCGCGGACCCGGCCGGGGAAGGGCGGGGCGGCGGCGAGGCGGGCGGGGCAGCTTCCTTGCGGGTGCCCTGCGTTTCATGGCGGGCCTGCGGCGGCACGGGATCGTGGGCCGCCTCGACGGCAGGCACCAGCGGAATTTGCGGCTCCAGCGGCGGCGCCGGCACGGCAGGCCGATCGAGCGGCTCCAGCGGCTCCAGGCCCAGTTCCGTGCCGGATGCGGCAACGTCGGCGCGCGGTGGCGACGCGGATACAGGCGGCTGCGGCGTGGCGGCGGCCGGCGGCAGCAGCGGCTCCAGCGCCAGGCCGTCGGCCTCGTGCGCGTCTTCCGGCGGCAGGCCGTCGTGGTGCAACCGTTCCGCTTTTTTCAGCGCCTGCATCAGGAGACTCATGGTTGTCCCGCCGGTACCGGCGCCGTCGTGTAAGGGTGCCGGTTCAAGGGTTCATTGCCGGGCAGGAGATAACGCAAGTCCTTGTAGTCGCCTTCCATCGTGGGATTCTTGACGACGATGGCGCGCAGGAAGATCACCAGCTCCGTCTTGACGGTGCCTTCGTTGCGGTGGGCGAACAGGTTGCCCAGGCCCGGAATCGCCGACAGCAGCGGAATGCCGTTCTTCGTGTTGTCGACGGAATCCTGCATCAGCCCGCCCATGACGGCGGTCTGGCCGCTGTGCACCTTCATCACCGATTCCACCTCGCGCGCCTGGATCACGGGCACCTGGCTCGTGACGCCGGCACGGGCCAGTTCCGGGTTCGGGTCCTGCACATAGCTGACGATGCGCGTGATGGTGGGGCGCACATTGATGGTCACTTCGTCGCTGTCGGAAATCTGCGGCGTGACGCTCATGACGAAGCCCACCGGCACGGTTTCCACGCGCGATTCATAGGTGGCCGGGGTCGCGATGCCGCCCGAGGAATTCTGGATCGCCGGCGTCACCTTCAACGTGAAGAAGATGTTGTTGTCGACCACTTTCAGCAGGGCCGTCTGGTTGTTCATCACGCTGATTTTCGGGCTCGACAGCACTTGCACCTTGCCGAACGATTCGAGCAGGCTGACGGCCGCGGCGATATCGCCCAGCTTGGTGACGGGATTGGTGTAGTTAAACGTCAGCACGCCCGTCGTCAGGCCGCTGAAGCCGCTCGAAGGCGACTTCGTGATGTCGCCCATGCTCAGGGTGGACTCGCCGTTGCTGCTGATGCGCTTCCAGTTGATGCCTTGCTGGTACTGGTCCGACAGGCGCACTTCCAGGATGGTCGCCTCGATCATCACCTGGCGCTTCGACGCGCTCTGCACGATATCGAGGAACTCGCGCACCTTCTCGTGCTGGCGCCCCGTGGCGCGCACGGCGATCAGGCCGCTCTCGGCATTGATGATGACGGACGGCGCCGCGCGCTGGGCCGTGCGGGCCGTCTGGGCCGCGCTGGCCTGGGCGCCCGGGAAACTGGTGTCGCCCTGCGGCGTGGCGGCCCCGGAGATGCCTGCCTGGCCCGGCGGATTGTAGGCCTGCGGGTAGCCGGCACCGGGCTGGCCCGGGCCGCCTGGCAATTGAGCACCCTGGGCGGCCGGCGCGGTCTGCTCGCGCAACTGGGCCAGCGGATCGGCCAGCGCGTCGTTCAGGTTGGTCGGGCGCAGCATGTCGCGGATATTCTTTTCCAGGCTGTACCAGAAATTATTGTCGGCCCGGTTCGTGACGGAGGTCGTGGAATTATTGTTGCCGCTGGTCGACAGGCTGGTGCCGGCGTTCGGGATGGTGCCCTGACCCGTGTTCGAACCGCTGGTGCTGGTGTTGGTGGTGCCGGCCGAGCCGCCCGTGGTGGAAATCTGCGTGGCGATATTGACGCTGCTGCTCGTGCTGCGGGCGATGTTGACGTAGTCGATCTTGTAGTTGCGCCAGTGCGGCTGGTCCGGCAGCACCAGCAGGGTGCCGTCGTTGAGCTCGTAGCGCATGTCGACCTGGCGCGAAATCCGGTCGAGCAGTTGCGGCAGGGTCTGGTCCAGCGCGTTCAAGGTCACCTCGCCTTCGATGGCGGGGTGGATGTCGATGTTCAGGCCGGCATCGCGCGCCAGCGCAAACAGCACCGACGCCACGGGGAGCCGGTGCACGGTGACGCTGTAGGTCTCCGTCTTGCGGCTGGCCTGGGGCGGCGGCAGGACGGGACTTTGCTGGACGGGCTCGGGGATGACGCCGGGCGGCCGCTGGGGTTCGCTGACGTGGGCCGGCGAGATCGGCAGCTTAGGCGTGGCGCATGCCCCCAGGAGTGAGCAGAGCAGAGTTGCCGCGACTTTATTCATTGTGTGCCGAGGGGTATTGATTTGCTGTAAAGGCAATAATCATCTTACAAATCGCGCCAAACATCAATTGTGTTTGTGCATCGTCGCCGATTGCGGCCACCCGCGCCGGCCTTTCCGGCAGCGAAACGGGCAATGAAACAGGTGTTGCATCGGCATGTGCCCGCAGCGGCCATACCAGCCACAGCAGAAGTGCCGCCGCCCCCGCCACGGCCACGCCGCCCGCCAGCCAGGCTGGACGGCGGCTGTTCGGTGCCGCGAAACTGCATTCGGCCACGGCCAGGCGCACATGCCGCGCCGTCACGGCCACGGCCTCGTCGGCATAGGCGGCCATCATGGCCTTGTCGGCAATAATATTAATGCGCCGCACGATGCCGCCGGAGGCCCGGGCGATATGCCGCACGGCCCCGGCACTGAACAGGGGACCGCCAGTATACCCCGCCGCGCGCAAGCGGCACAGCAGGAAGGCGGGCACCAGTTCACGCGGCAGGGGCGGCACGAAGAAACTGTGGGTGATCCGCTCGGACAACTGGCGCATGCGGGGCAGGGCCAGGTGCTCGTCCAGCTCCGGCTGGCCGAACAGCACGATCTGCAGCAGCTTGTGGCTCGACGTCTCCAGGTTCGTCAGCAGGCGCACGGCTTCGAGCGTGTCGAGCGGCATGGCCTGGGCTTCCTCGACCAGCAGCACGACCTGGCGCCCCCGCGCGTGCCGGCGGATCAGGTCGGCATTCAGCAGGCGCAGCACTTCGTCGGCGCGCCGCCCGCCCGCGTCCAGGCCCAGTTCGGCGGCGATGGCGAACAGCACACCGTCCGGGTCGAGCCGCGGATTGACCAGGTAGATGGCGTCGATATGGGGCGGCAGGCGCCCCGCCAGCATGCGGCACAGCATGGTCTTGCCGCTGCCCACCTCGCCCGTCACCTTGATGATGCCTTCGCCGTGCGTGACGGTGTATAGCATGGCGTCCAGCATGTCGGCACGGCTGTGGCCGCCATAAAAGAAGGCGGGATTCGGCGTGATCGAGAACGGCGCGCGGTGCAGGCCGAAGTGCTGCAGGTAGACGGTACTCATGCGATGGCGGCCAGGAAGGCCTGTTCCAGGTCGGCCGCGCCGAAGCGCGCGCGGCAGGCGGCGGCGGTGCCATCGAAGCGCAGGGCGCCGTCGTGCAGGATGACAATGCGGTCGCACAATTCGTCGATATCGGCCAGCGCGTGCGAGGTCATCAGCACCGCCGCGCCGTCCTCCCGCGCCTGGCGCAGGGCCCGCTTGAACAGGGCGCGGGCCTGCGGGTCCAGGCCGCTGGCGGGCTCGTCCAATACATACAGCTGCTTGTCCAGCAGCAGGCAACCGGCCAGCGCCAGCTTTTGCACCATGCCTTTCGACAGCTGGCGCACGGGCCGGTCCAGCGCTGCCGGGTCCAGGTCCAGCGCTGCCAGCATGGCCGCGCGCCGCACCGTATCGCGCGGCTGGCCGTGCAGCGCGGCCAGGTAGCGCAGGTATTCGTTGCCGCTCATATAGGCGGGCGGGTTGCACCGTTCCGGCAGATAGGCCAGCGGGGCCCGGGCCGATGGCTGCCGGTGGCCGAGGCCGAACAGGGCGATGCTGCCGCCGTCGAGGCTGCACAGGTCGAGCAGGCACTTCAGCAAGGTAGTCTTGCCGGCGCCGTTGACGCCGGCCAGTCCGACGCATTCGCCGCGCGCCAGGCCCAGCGAGATACCATTCAGTATCGGCTGGCCGCCATGGCGTTTGACGACGTCGGTTAGACGCAAAGCGAACTCGGGCATGTCAGACGATCAAATAGTGACGATCCGCCACTGTAGCAAAGATCAGACGAAGTGCGCTAGCCGGCAATGACCTTCGGGCACAATGAGCATACAATGCGCCGATACTTGATTTAGGGGAACATTCGTTATGGCAAGGCCAGAGAAGGTAAGACTGGGCGAAATCCTGGTGCAGCAGAAGCTGCTGTCGGAAGAACAGCTGGGCCTGGCTTTGGCGGAGCAGAAACGCAGCGGCCGCAAGCTGGGCCGCGTGTTTATCGACAGCGGCTACGTCACCGAGGAGCAGATCGCCGGTGCGCTGGCACGCCAGCTGAACATCCCCTACATCAACCTGAAGTTCTACAATATCAACGCGGACCTGGTGCGGCTGCTGCCGGAAACCCAGGCCCGCCGTTTCCGCGCGCTCGTGCTGGAAGACCGCCATGGCGCGCTGCTGGTGGGGATGTCCGACCCCACCGACCTGTTCGCGTACGACGAGATCGCCCGGCTGGTAAAGCAGAACATCGAGCTGGCCGTCGTCAACGAGACGGAAGTGCTGGCTGCCATCGACCGCATCTACCGCCGCACCGAGGATATTACCGACCTGGCGCGCGAGCTGGAGCAGGAGATGGGCGACGTGTCCGTCGACTTCGGCGCGCTGGCCGTCAACCCGGGGCTGGAAGAGGCGCCCGTCGTCAAGCTGCTGCAGTCCGTGTTCGACGACGCGGCCCAGGTACGCGCCTCGGACATCCATATCGAGCCGCAGGAGAACCGCCTGCACATCCGCTTCCGCATCGACGGCGTGCTGCACCTGCAGACCCAGGCCGACATCAAGATCGCGCCGGCCCTGGCGCTGCGCCTGAAGCTGATGAGCGACCTGGACATTTCCGAGAAACGCCTGCCGCAGGATGGCCGCTTCGCCGTGCGCGTCAAGAACACCCGCATCGACGTGCGTATTTCGTCGATGCCCACGCAGTTCGGCGAATCCATCGTCATGCGACTGCTGAGCCAGGGCAACACGAACCTGCGCCTGGACGCCATCGGCATGCCGCGCCCCATGATGGAGAAATTCCGCGCCATCGTGCAGCGCCCGAACGGCCTCGTCCTGGTGACGGGGCCGACCGGTTCGGGCAAGACCACCACCTTGTACAGCGCGCTGGCCGAGCTGAACTCGGTGGAGAAAAAGCTCATTACCGTGGAAGACCCCGTCGAATACCGGCTGCCCGGCATCAACCAGGTGCAGGTCAACGAGAAGATCGAGCTCGATTTTGCCCGCGTGCTGCGCTCGGCCCTGCGCCAGGACCCGGATATCGTGCTGGTGGGCGAGATGCGCGACCAGGAAACGGCCCAGATCGGCCTGCGCGCCGCCATGACGGGTCACCTGGTGCTGTCGACCCTGCACACGAACGATGCCGCCAGCACGCCGCTGCGGCTGATGGACATGGGCGTGCCCCGCTACATGGTGGCCAGCTCCTTGCAGGCCGTGCTGGCCCAGCGGCTGCTGCGCGTCATCTGCGAAAGCTGCACCACCGAGTACACGCCCACGCCGACGGAGCTGGAATGGCTGCGCCTGGAGCTGAACGACAAGGTGGGCATGGCAAAATATTTCCATGGCAAAGGCTGCTCCCATTGCAACGGCATGGGCTACCGGGGCCGGACCGGCGTGTATGAGCTGCTGGAAATGACGAGCGCCGTCGTCGACGCCGCCAACGATCCGGACCCGGCCCATTTCCTGAAGGCGGCCGAGCAGGCCATGGCCGGCCAGACCCTGCGCCGCCACGCCGTCCAGCTGGTCATACAGGGCCGCACGACCATCGCCGAGGCCATGCGCATCAGTAACCAGCAGGAAGAGTAATGCCATTCTTCGCTTACAAGGCACGTAACGGCAAGGGCGAGCTGCTGCAGGGCGTGCTGGAAGCGGCCGACCCGGGCGCCTGCGCCGACCAGCTGATGGGCACGGGCGCCACGCCCGTGGAAATCACCGTCACGCGCCAGCCCGCCGGCGACGTCGAGGGCATGTGGGCCCGGCTGACGGAAAAGAAAGTCACGCCGCTGGACGTGCAATTGTTCTCGCGCCAGATGTACACCCTGCTCAAGTCGGGCGTGCCCATCATGCGTGGCCTGGCCGGCCTGCAGGAATCGGCCATCTCGAAATCCTTCGGCAAGGTCATCCGCGACCTGCGCGAATCGCTCGACGCGGGGCGCGAGCTGTCGGCCGCCATGCGGCGACATCCGCTCGTCTTCAATAATTTTTATTTGTCCATGGTGCGGGTGGGGGAAATGACGGGCCGGCTCGACGAGGTGATGCTGCGCCTGTTCGACCACCTGGAATTCGACCGGGAAATGCGCTCGCGCGTGAAAAGCGCCGTGCGCTACCCCATGTTCGTCGTCATCGCCATGGTGGCAGCGATGATCATCGTCAACGTGTTCGTCATCCCCCAGTTCGTCAAGGTATTCGAAAGCTTCCATGCCGAACTGCCCCTGATGACGCGACTGTTGATCGCCGGCTCGAACTTCACGATCAATTACTGGTATGTACTGCTCGGTGGCACCGTCGGCGCCTTTTTCGGCATTCGCGGCTGGATGAACACGGTGGAAGGGCGCCTGAAGTGGGACCGCTGGAAGCTGCGGCTGCCGGTGGCCGGCAAGATCGTCCACAAGGCCACGATGGCCCGATTCGCCCGCAGCTTCTCGCTGGCGGCCCGCAGCGGCGTGCCCATCGTGCAGGCGCTGACGGTGGTGTCGCAGACGGTCGACAACGCCTACCTGTCGCAGCGCGTCGAGGCCATGCGCGACAGCGTGGAGCGGGGCGAGAGCATCCTGCGCACGGCCGTGACGGCCGGCATCTTCACGCCCATCGTGCTGCAGATGATTGCCGTTGGCGAGGAGTCGGGCTCGCTGGACGACCTGATGGACGAGATCGCCCAGATGTACGAGCGCGAAGTGGATTACGAACTGAAGACCCTGGCCTCGCAGATCGAGCCCATCATGATCGCCTTCCTGGGCGCCATGGTGCTGGTGCTGGCGCTGGGCATCTTCCTGCCCATCTGGGACCTGGGGCGGGTCGCCCTGCGCAAGTGACGACATCTGCCGCCCGCCGCCGGCAGCGCGGCGCGTCGCTGCTGGAACTGGCCGTCTGCGTCATCGTGTTCGTCGTGCTGACGGGCGTGCTGCTGGACCGGGTGCTGCGTTACCGGGCGGAGGCCGAGCGGGCGGACGTGGTGCGCCAGGTGGCGACCTTGCGCAGCCTGCTGCTGGTGCGGGTGTTACAGGCCGAGATCGCCGGTGATGCAGCCGCCGTCGAGGCACTGGTCGGCTCGAACCCGGTGGCGCTGCTGCAGACGCCGCCGCTGTACTATCGAGGCGAATTCGACAATCCAGATGAACAAGCTTTGGGCCCGGGCAGCTGGTATTTCGACAGAAAACAACAGAAACTTGTTTATCTATTCACGGGAAAGAAAAGTTTTCGTACGGGAACACCGACAAGGTGGGCATTCACGATAAAATTCACTCGCTTGCCCACGAACAACGCCAAGCCGCCAGGGACACCACCACTCGTTGGCAGTGTCGCCCTGACCCAGGTAGACGGTTGACCAGAATGCAAATCATCCTCGTGTAGCTTCCGTCGCAAATTACTTTCTTTACGCTGGAGATTCAAATGCAATTCAAACAAGTGGGTTCGCTGAGCCGTTCCAAACAAGCAGGTTTCACCCTGATCGAACTGATCGTCGTGATCGTCATCCTCGGCATCCTGGCCGCCACCGCGCTGCCACGTTTTGCCGACATGGGTAACGATGCCCGCCTGGCCAAGATGCAGGCCGCCCGCGGTTCCGTGCTGAGCGCGATGAATATTGCGCATGGAGAAGCGCTGGTACGTGGCGGCAACCCGGCAACCATCGCAATGGAAGGCGCAACGATCGACATGGTCAACGGTTACCCTGCAGCCACCGCTGCCGGCATCGGCGAGGCGGCCGGCCTCGGCACTGACTACGCTATTACCGTGGCAGGCACGGTCGCCACGATCGCCGACCGCAATACGGCGGGGTGCAACTTCACCTACACGGCTGCCGCAGCCAATGCGCAGCCAACCGTGACCGCGCCAGCCCTGGGCAACTGCTGATCAAACGCCTGACCGCCCCGCGAGGGGCGGTCTCGATCGCCACGTGACCTGCGCCAACGCCGAAGTGACACCGACCCGACTGCCCGGCAACCATGCCGGCCAGTCGGGTTTTACCTTGGTGGAACTGATCATCGTGATTGTCGTGATCGGCATCCTGGGCGTGTCCGCGGCCCGCTACTTCAACCGCGCCACGTTCGATGCAGCCGGGTATTCGAATCAGGTCGGCTCCCTGATCCGCTACGGCCAGAAACTGGCCATCGCCCAGAACCGCAGCGTCTTCGTGCGGCTGAACGGGAGCAGCGTGGCCCTTTGCTACGATGCGGCGTGCACGGCAGGGAATCTGGTACAGTCGCCTGGGGGCAACAATGGCGGCAGTGCGGCCACCCGCCAGCATTGCGCGAACGACAGCTGGGCCTGCGAGGGCCTGCCTGCCGGCCTGGCCATCACGGCCCACCCCACCTTCTATTTCGATGCAGCCGGGACCCCATTTGCCCTTGCCGATGTCCAGCCCACGCTCGTTTCCACCTTCGCTCCCTTGTCCGTGCAGGTCAGCGGCAACGGCATCGTGCTGGCGACCCGGATCGAGGCGGCCACCGGGTATGTCCATTAAGGCGCAGGCGCAGATACGGGACGCGCGCCAGCGGGGGCTGACGATGATCGAACTCATCATCTTCATCGTCATCGTCAGCGTGGCCGTCGTCGGCGTGCTGCAGGTGATCGCGTTGAACACGGCCCGCAGCGCCGACCCGATCCGGCAGAAGCAGGCCCTGGCCATCGCCGAGGGGCTGATGAACGAGATCCGTTCGGCCGGCATGAGCCTGTGCGATCCCAAGGATCCGAACTACGGCGCCGTTCCCGCCGTTGCCTGCGCGACCACGGACAATGTCGGGCCGGAGGCGGACAACGTGGCCCGCCCCTTCGACAATGTGAACGACTACGTCACCGCCTACGGCACGCCACGCGTCTATGCGACCGATGCCGCCGGCAACGACTTTCCCGCCGGGTACACGGCCAGCGTGACGATCACGCAGCCGAATCCCTTTAATGGCGTGGCGGCCGGCGCCACGTCCCTGATCAGCATCGCCGTCACCTACGGCGGCAGCAGCACCGTGCTGGCCAGCTACCGGATCCGATGACGGCCATGAGGAACCTTGCCCGCCGCCAGCGCGGCTTCACCCTGGTCGAGGCGATTGTCGTCATCGTCATCACGGGCATCGTCGCGTCCTTCGTTGCCGTGTTCATCCGCCTGCCCGTGCAAAGCTATGTCGACACGGCCGCCCGCATCGCGCTGGCCGACACGGCCGATACGGCGCTTGGTCGCATCAACCGCGAGCTGCGCCTGGCCTTGCCCAACAGCGTGGTCGTCGCCAACGGCAACACGGCGCTGCAGTTCGTGCTGACCAAGGCGGGCGGGCGCTATGTCGACGTCAATAATCTCCCACCGGCCACCGTGCTGCCGCTGCGCTTCGACGGGGCGTCGACCCAGTTCGATATCGTCGGCCCCGCGCCCACCGGCCGCGCCGCCATCGCGCCGGGCGACTGGCTGGTCATCAACAACACCGGCGCGGCGCCGGCCAACGTGTATGCGCTAAACCGCAACAACGTCGTATCCATCACGGCCATCGCCGGCAACCGCGTCAGCTTGGCCGGCGGCTTGCCGCTGGCAGCAGCGGCACCGCCGCCATACCGCTTCCGCATCGCCGTCGGCACCGTCACCTACCTGTGCAGTAACAATACGCTGACGCGCTATTTCACCCCGGGCATCCCGACGTCCGGCGTGGCGACCGTTGGCAACCTGGGCACGCCGGCCGTACTGGCCGACCGCGCCACCTGCGCCTTCCACAACCTGCCGCTGCCCACCCAGGCCGGCACGGCGCTGGTAACGGCGTCGCTGCAACTGACGTCCACCGGCGGCGAAACCGTCAAGCTCGTGCGCCAGACCCAGGTGGAGAACCTGCCATGAACGGATCGACCGTCGCGCGCCGGCTGCGCCGCAGCCGCGGTGTCTCCATCGTCACCGCCATCTTCCTGCTGGTGGTGCTGTCCGGCATCGGCGCGGCCATCGTCACCTTGACGACGGCGCAGCACACCAGTTCCGCCTACGAGCTGCTGGGTGCGCGCGCCTACGAGGCAGCCCGGACCGGCGTGGATGTGTCGATGCACCGGCTGACCAGCGCCGCCAACACCTGCACGGGGGTGGCGGAAAACCTGGTGATGCCGGCGCCGCTGGCGCCGTTTACCGTCACCGTCACGTGCAGCCGCACGGCCCTGCTGATGAACGACGGCGTCACCGACCTGACCCCCGTGCGCATCACGGCCACGGCCTGCAACCAGCCCACGGGGGCGGGAGCCTGCCCGAATCCGGCGCCGGGCCTCGATTATGTCCAGCGCGTCGTGCAGGCCACGCTGTGAAAAGGATCCCCCCGATGTGGATGACCCGCCTTGCCAGCGCATTGCTGACATTGCTGTTGCTGATGCCGGCCGCCCGCGCCGACACGCCGATCACATTGTTCAAGAGCTTTGCCGGCACCGTCAATTTCACGGGCACGCAGGAGTCGCTGCGCACCAAGGCCAACGGCAACGACGCCTGTTCCATCGCCACCAGCGTGACGATGACCTTGTCGGGCCTGCCCACGGGATCGACCGTGCTGGCCGCCTACCTGTACTGGGCCGGTTCGTCCAGCACGCCCGACTACACGGTCACGTTCGACGGCAAGCCCACGACGGCGCCCACCAACCGGCAATACACGTCGACCACGGTCGGCTACAACTACTTCGCTGCCGCGGCCGACGTGACGGCCCAGGTCAAGGCCAAGGGCAATGCCGATTACACGGCCACGGACCTGACGGTGGACCGCAGCAGCCTGTTCTGCGCTGTGCAGGGCGTGCTGGGCGGATTCCAGCTGCTGGTGGTCTACAACACCAACGATGCGCGTGCCACCTTCCGCGTGCTGAACGTGTATGAAGGCCTGCAGTACATCCGCAACTCGCAGGTGGAGCTGACCTTGGCGAACTTCCTGACGCCGTCGCCGCTGGGCACGCAAACGGGCAGGGTTGGGGCGCTGACGTGGGAGGGCGATTCCTCGCTGTCCGGCGGCGGCGAGAACTTGCTGTTCAACGGCAACCAGCTGGTGGACAGCCTGAACCCGGCCGGCAACCAGTTCAATTCCGTCAGCAATATCAACAACGACCAGAACTCCTTCGGCATCGACTTCGATGCCTACACCATCGCGTCGCCCATCATCGCCAGCGGCCAGCGCTCGGCCAAGACCATTTACCAGTCCGGCAACGACCTGGTGCTGATGAACGCGGAAATCATCGCCGCGCCGAACGTCCAGGCCACCGACCGGGCCATCGCGATGACCCTCGAAGGCCCGCTGGTGGAGTCCACCACGACGGCCTACAAGCTTGTGGTGTCGAATAACGGACCGCTGGCGGAGTCCGGCCCCATCGTTGTCACCGATACCTTGCCGGCTTCGCTGATCGTCGGCACGCCCAGCGGCACGGGCTGGAGCTGCGTGAAGTCGGGCCAGACCGTCACGTGTACCTACGACACGACGAAGAAGATGGCGGTGGACGAGAAGCTGCCGGCCATCACGATTCCCGTCACGCCGGTGCGCGGTATTTCCGGCCTCGTCACCAACAGCGCCACCGTCGGCGGCCCCCTGTTCGATTACTACGACGCCAACGACACGGCCACCTTGAGCGTGCGCGCCGGCCTGGGCGACTTCACGCCGCAGTTCATGTTCACGACGGCGCCATGCGTGCATAACAAGCCCTTCGGCGACCCGGAGCAGACCTGCAGCCCCGTCGACTTCGACCCGTCGCTGGCCAATACGGACCTGCGCATGTATATCTCGTATGTCGTCAAGGGCGTGCCGACGGCCATGTCGAACGCCGACACCACCTTGCGCATGAAGTTCGCGCTGACCTGCCACAACCCCACCACCAACGCGGGCGTGCGGGCGACCTACAACATCAGCAGCACGGTCCTGAGCTTGCCGCTGTGCGAGAACGCGGGCGCCGTTCCCGGCCAGGCGTCCAGCACGTGGAGCGGCTTGAACAACATCGTCTTCGGCGCCGGCACGCCCAGCACCAAGGTGGAATTCCAGCTGCGCTACCAGGACGTGGGCCGGGTCGAGTTGCTGGTGTCGGACAGCGATGGCCGGCTCGGCTCCACCGGCTCCTTCGTGTCGCGGCCGGAGAAACTGCTGCTGCAGGCGCCGTCGTATAACGCCGCCACCACGCCGGCGCTGGCCACCAATGCCAAGTCCTTCGTGGCGGGCGATCCGTTCGCGCTCTCCGTGCAGGCGATGATGCCCGGATTGAGCACGCCGGCGCCGAACTTCGGCCGCGAAACCGACCCGGTCAAGGTGCTCGTCACGGCCACGCCGGCGGCCACGGCCTCCGGGCCCATCCCGGCCATGGTGGTGGGCCGCGCACCGGACGATTACTTCGACCCGGTGCCGTTCCGGGGCAGCTTCAACGCCTTCGCCGGCGGCGTCGCCACCGGCAGCAACTTCGCCTACGACGACGTCGGCGTGCTGCAGCTGGACGCGGCGCTGGAAGGCAAGGACTACCTGGGCAGCGGCAACGTTGCGGCCTCCTTCGTCAACGTGGGGCGCTTCGTGCCGGCCTACTTCAACACCATCGTCAAGGGTCCGATGGCCTGCGTGACGGCGGCAGGCTGCCCAATGGCCGTGACCACGCCCGCCACGGCCATCGAAACGATGGCATATTCCGAGCAGCCGTTCGAAGTGGAAGTACAGGCCATGGGCCGCGCCAACAACGTCCTGCAGAACTACCGGCTCGAACTGGCGCGCGACGTGACCTTGTCGGCGTTCACGCAGCCGAACGGTACGACGGCGCAAACCTCGCCTGCGGCGGGCAGCACGCCATCGAAGTTCACGGGCGGCCCGATTGCCGCCAGCGCCTTCGCCGCCGGCGTGGCGAAAACGACGGCGGTTTACGCTTTCCCGGAAACGCTGAAGTATTCAAGGGAAGCGCCCAGTGCCAACAACTGGCCACAGCCGATATCGGCCTACGTGCGCGCCATCGAGTCGAGCGGCAACGACGCCGTCACGTCGAAACGGGCCGCCGCCGTCGAAGGCGGCATCCGCGTCGTGGCGGGGCGCATGTACGTGCCCAGCGCACAGGGGGCGGCCGACCAGGTGCTGGCCGTGCCCGTCAAGCCGCAGTTCTTCGGCACGGCTGGCGGCTTCGCCGGCTGGTACGACAGCAGCACCGATTCCTCCACGACCTTCGTTCCAGCGACCGGCCCGCGGTTTTCCACGGAGTGCGCCAAGCTGCCCGGTGCCACGTCCTGCAACCTGGCGCTGCGGGTCGATGCATCGACGGTAGGCAGCTTCACGGCCGGCGCCGGCACGGTGAGGCTGGCCGCACCGGGCGCCGGCAGCAACGGCTCGAGGGAAATGTGGTTGAACAGCCAGAGCTGGCTGCCGACGACGAAGGGCGTGCTGACCTATGGCGTGGTGCGTTCGCCAACGATTTACACCTATATCCGCGAAATGTACTGAGTACCGGGGCAAATAGGCGACAGGCCAGGGCGGATTGCGTGTCTTCACGGCGCCGCCGGGGCACATCTTTACTATAATCAAGCCATTGCAGGGCAAACTGCAAGCGACTTCACAAGGCGGGACCGAAGGCATGGCGTTTTGGCACAAGGCAGGAAAGAAGGATGGCTGGCTGGCGATCGCGCCGACAGGCGATGGCGTGCGCGCGGCCGTGGTGCGGCGCAGCGCGGGTGTCCGGCCGGCCGTGCTGGCCTGCGCCTTCCACCCGGGCAAGCTGGACGAACTGGCTTCCCTGATCGGCAAGATCGGGCGCGAGCTGCATGCGACCCAGCACCATTGCAGCAGCATGCTGCCGTTCGGCTCGTACCAGCTGCTGTCGCTGGAGGCGCCCAATGTGCCGGCGGCGGAAATGAAGACGGCCGTGGGCTGGCGCCTGAAGGACATGATCGACTTTCCCGTGGCCGATGCCACCCTGGACGTGGTCGACATTCCCGTCGCCGTTGGCGGCGCGACGCACAACCACCAGGTGTTCGCCGTGGCGGCCCGCAATGCCATCATCGAGGCGCACCAGAACATGTATGCCGAGGCCAAGGTGGCGCTGGGCACCATCGATATCGCCGAGATGGCGCAGCGTAATATCTCGGCCCTGCTGGAACCGGAAGGACGCGGCCTGGCCATGCTGTCCTTCGACGGCGGCGGCGGCCTGCTGACGGTGACGTTCAAGGGCGAACTGTACCTGGCGCGGCGGATGGATATCGCGCTGGGCCACGTCGAAGGCCCGCCTGAGGCGCGCCAGCAGTATTTCGACCGCATCGCGCTGGAGCTGCAACGCTCGCTGGACAATTTCGAGCGCCAGTTCCAGTACGTGGCCGTGTCGAAGCTGGTGGTGGCGCCGACCGGTTCGAGCAGCCTGGCCGATTATCTGTCGAGCAATATGTATTTGCCCGTCGAGATGCTGGACCTGGACACGGTGCTGGACCTGGAAAGCGTGCCCGAGCTGCGCGACGCGGCCGCGCAGAACGCCTTCTTCCTGGCTGTCGGCGGCGCCCTGCGCGACGAGGGAGTGGCCGCATGAGCCAGCAGATCAACCTGTTCAACCCCCGCTTCCAGAAGCAGAAACGCTACCTGACGGCGCCGGCGCTGGCCATGATGCTGGGCGCCGCGCTGTTCGCATCGCTTGCCGTGGCCGTTGCCGCGCGGGGCCGGTTGGCCAACCTGGAAGCCGAGGCGGCACGGGTCGGCACGCAATTGCAGCAGGCCGAAGCGCGCAAGCAGACCCTGCTGGCGGCACTGGCGCCGCGCCAGAAGGATGCCGGCGTGGCCCTGCAGCTGGCCCAGGCCGAAGCGCAGAACCGTGCCCTGCATGGCGTGGCTGCCATCCTGGAACAGAACCGGGTCGGCAATCCGCATGGCTATTCCGAGTACTTCCAGGCCCTGGCGCGCAGTCGGGTCGACGGCCTGTGGCTGACGGGCGTGCAGATCGACGGCGCCGCCGCCGATATCGGCCTGCGCGGCCGCGCCCTGCAGGCCGAGCTGCTGCCGGGCTACCTGAACGGCCTGGCCCGCCAGCCTGTGCTGCAGGGCAAGGCCTTCGGCCATGTCGAGATCGCCCGCCCGGCGGCGGCCCCGGTCGCCGGCGCGGCCGCCGCCACGGCGTCGGCCATGCCCGCTGTCGAGTTGGCGCCGTATATCGAATTCACCCTGCAGGCGGCAGGCAGCGTGCAGGAGGGCGGCCAATGAAGGCGCTGTGGCTGAAGTGGTCGGCGAAGATCGACGCGTTGACCATGCGCGAACGGGCATTGACCGCGCTGGGCGGCGTGGCCGCCATCGTTTTCCTCATGTATTTCGGTGTGATCGAGCCGGCCCACGTGCGCGAACGGGGCCTGCGCGAAACCATCCTGCAGCAGCGCGCGCAACTGGCCGGCATCGACGTCGAGGTGGCGCAGAAGCAGGCCGCCGCGCTGGCCGATCCGGATGCGGACGCCCGCAAGCGCCTGCTGACCTTGCAGGCCGACAGCGAAGCGCTGCGTACGTCCCTGCGGGCCACGCAGAAGGCCCTGGTGCCGCCGGCACGGATGAGCGGGCTGCTGGCCCAGATGGTGCAGCAGAACACGCGGCTCAAGCTGGTATCGCTGAAGACCTTGCCGCCGGCCGGCACGACGGACGGCAGCTTCGCCGGCACCGACGAACCCGGAACGGCCGCAGGCCCCGTGCTGCCGCCGACGGCGCTGTCGACGACGCCGCCGGGCGTCGCGCCGCCGGCCGACACGACCGCTGCGGCCGCCGAGCCGGCCCGGCCTTTGCTGTACCGCCACGGCGTGCGTATCGTCCTTGCTGGCGCCTACGGCGACATGGTGGCGTATATGGAAGCGCTGGAACGCATGCCGGCCCAGGTGTTCTGGGGCAGGGCGGCGCTCGACGCGACCGACCACGACAAGGCGACCCTGACCCTGACCCTGTACACGCTGAGCCTGGACGAGAAATGGATTGCCCTGTGATGGATCGGCTTATGACACGGGCCGCACTGAGCTGTTTGCTGGTGCTGGGCAGCGCCGGTGCGCTGGCCCAGGTGGCCGACCCGACCCTGCCGCCGGCCTCGGTGCGCGCCCCTGCGGCAAGCGCCGCGCCCGCTCCGGCGCCCGCGCGGCCGCAATTGCAGTCGATCCTGCTGTCGCGCGAGGCAGGCGGGCGCCGCGTCGCCGTGATTAGTGGCGAAATGGTACGGCAGGGCAGCCGTTTCCAGGGCGCCGTCGTCGAGCGGGTAGACGCGGAGGAAGTGGTGCTGCGGCGCGGCAAGGCGCGCGAGGTGCTGCGGCTGTACCCGGCCCGTGGCGCCCCCGTGGCTGCGACCGCGGCCGACAGCGCGGCGGCAAAACAGCAGGCCCGGCAGGCGGAACAACAATGAACAAGCGGACCCAACCCATGCAAAAACTGATCACGCTCGGCTGCGTTGCCGCCGCCACCCTGGCATTGGCCGGCTGCGACACGGCCGCGCGGCGCGACACCTACGATGCGATCAACCGCGAGATGCACGACGCCGCCGCGAAAAGCGCCGCCCAGCCGGCATCCCCCGGCGCCGTCGAGGCGGCACTGCTGCCGCCCGTGCCCGCGCTGGCGGCCCAGCTGCCGAAGGCCCGGGCCGTGCTGGAGGAACGCTTCAACGTGGCGCTGAACAATGTGCCGGCCCAGCAGTTCTTCAATACCATCGTGGCCGGCACCCGCTATAACATGCTGCTGCACCCGGAAGTGGCCGGCACCATCACGGCCAACCTGAAGGACGTGACGATCGCCGAGGCGCTGGACGCCGTGCGCGAGATGTACGGCTACGACTACAAGATCGACGGCAACCGCATCTCGATCCGTCCGCTGACGATGCAGACCAAGATGTTCCAGGTCAATTACCTGACGGCCAGCCGCAAGGGCAGCTCGAATATCCGCGTCTCGTCGACGTCGATCAACAATGTGTCGACCAACCAGGGAAGCAATGGCAGCGGCAGCGGCTCGTCCACGTCGGGCGGCAACAGCGGCCAGACGCAGAACGGCATGCCGGGCGGCGGCCAGGCCGTGCAGGAAGACGCCAGCAACGTCAAGACCAGCACGGAAACGGATTTCTGGGGTGAGCTGAAGGCCGCGCTGGACGCGCTGGTGGGCGGCGCCGGGGAAGGGCGCAGCGTCGTCGTCAGCCCGCAGTCCGGCGTCATCGTCGTGCGCGCGCTGCCGGACCAGCTGCGCGCCGTCAGCGACTACCTGAAGGCCACGCGCCTGGCGGTAGAGCGCCAGGTGATCCTGGAAGCGAAGATCCTGGAAGTACAGCTGAACAACGGCTTCCAGTCCGGCGTCAACTGGTCCGCCTTCCGCACCGGCGGCAACAGCCGCGGCTCGGCCGGCATCATCTCGCCGGGCACGGGCCTGTCGACCCTGGTGGGCGGCAACGCCGTGGCGCAATCGAGCAGCACGGGCCTGGGCGCCGTGGCCGGCACCACGTTGACGAACGCCGCCAGCGCCGCCGGCACGATGTTCGGCCTGGCCTTCCAGACCAGTAATTTCTCCGCCATGATCTCGTTCCTGGAATCGCAGGGCACGGTGCACGTGCTGTCCAGCCCCCGCATCGCCACCCTGAACAACCAGAAGGCCGTGCTGAAGATCGGCACCGACGAATTCTATGTGACGGGCATCAGCACGACGACGAACTCGAACGTCAGTGGCAACACGACGACGCCGAACGTGACCCTGCAACCGTTCTTCTCCGGCGTGCTGCTCGACGTGACGCCGCAGATCGACGAGGAGGGCCATATCATGCTGCACGTGCATCCGTCCGTCAGCGAGGTGAGCACCGTCAACAAGAGCATCAACCTGGGCAGCGCCGGCTCGCTGAACCTGCCGCTGGCCGCGTCCAGCACATCCGAGATGGACAGCATGGTGCGCGGCAAGGACGGCCAGATCGTCGCCATCGGCGGCCTGATGCGCCAGGCCATGAGCAGTGACCAGTCGCAGCTGCCGGGCGTGGGCAACGTGCCCGTGCTGGGCGCCCTGTTCCGCAACAAGGAAAGCGGCATGCAGAAACGCGAGCTGGTGGTGCTGATCCGGCCCACCATCGTCGACGGCGCCGGCAGCATGACGCAGGACATGCAGGACGCCGCCCGCCGCATCCAGCAGCTCGACCCTGCGTTGCGGAGCCAGTGATGTACGAAGCCCACTTCGGCCTGCGCGAGGTGCCGTTCTCCATCACGCCGGACACCAGCTTCTTCTTCGGCAGCCCCCATTCTCAGGAAGGGCTGAACACCCTGCTGGTGGCGGCGCGCAGCGGCGAGGGCTTCATCAAGATCACGGGCGAAGTGGGCACGGGCAAGACGCTGCTGTGCCGCAAGTTCATGGCCACCCTGGGCGAAGAATTCGTCACGGCCTACGTTCCGAACCCCTACCTGGAGCCGCGCGCGCTGATGCTGTCGCTGGCGGACGAACTGGAAATCACCCTGCCGCGCGACGTCGACCAGCACCAGCTGGTCAAGTCGCTGACGGTGCGCCTGCTGGAACTGGCCGCGCGCGGCAAGCACGTGGTGCTGTGCCTCGATGAAGCGCAGGCGCTGCCGCTGGAAAGCCTGGAAGCGCTGCGCCTGCTGACGAACCTGGAGACGGAAAAGCGCAAGCTGCTGCAGATCGTGCTGTTCGGCCAGCCGGAGCTTAATGCCCACCTGGCCAGCCCCACCATCCGCCAGCTGGCCCAGCGCATCACCTTCCATTACCACCTGGGCGCGTTGCGGCGCGACGAACTGGATTACTACCTGGCGCACCGGCTGCGCGTGGCCGGCTTCACGGGCGCACGCCTCTTCTCCAGCGGCGCCGTGCGCAAGCTGTACGGCGCCACCGGCGGCATTCCCCGCCTCGTCAACATCATCGCCCACAAGGCCCTGATGTTGTCCTACGGCGAGGGGCGCCAGCAGGTGGAGAAGCGCCACGTGGCCCTGGCCGCGCGCGACACCCTCGGCACCGTCCGGCGCACGTGGCCGTGGTTCGCGGCGCTGGCCACGGTCGCTTCGCTGGCGGCCGGCATAACCATGGCACTGACCAAATGAGCCTGATAAACAAGATGCTGCAAGACCTGGACGCGCGCGGCGGCGGTGGCGCCGTGCGCGGTCCGGACCCCGCCGTGCGTCCCGTGGGCGCCGCGCCCCGTAACAGCCGGGTGGCCATTGCCGCCGGTGCCGCCGTCGGCGTCGTGCTGCTGGCCGCCGGTGGCGTGGCCTGGTACTTCCTGCACACGGCGCCCGTGCCCGTGCCGCCGGCGCCAAGGCCGCTCGCTGCGTCCACCGCGCCGGTCGCCACGGCACCCGTCGTTCCCGTGACGCCGACCGTGCCGGCGCCGCCGGCCGCCGTGGCGATGATGCCCATGGTTCCCCCGGAATCGGCCGCGCCGGTGGCGGAGGTGCCGCCCGCCGTCGCCCGCGAGCCCGTCGTGGCCGCGCCGGAGCCGGTCAGCGTGGCGCCCCGCGCCGTGCCACAGCGCGAACGGTCGGCGCCACGCGCCGCATCTTCCGAACTGAAATCCACTCCGGCCCAACGGCCGGTGGCCCCGGTCGACGCGGAACCGCTGCGCACGGGCGTGACCCAGGTCGAGGCGAGCGCGCCGCCGGCATCGTCGCAAGGCCAGGCCGAAAACAGCTACCGCCGCGCGCTGGTGCTGCTTCAGGATGGCCGGCTGGCCGAGGGCATTGCCACGCTGGAGCAGGCGCTGTACGTGTATCCTCGCCACGAGGCGGCACGCCAGACCGTGGCCGGCCTGCTGCTGGAGCAGGGCCGCAACGACGAGGCTTCGCGCCACCTGCAACTGGGCCTGGGCCTGAACCCGAACCAGCCGCAGATGGCGATGCTGCTGGCGCGCCTGCAGCTGGAGCACCATGGTGCGGCCGCTGTCGAGACCTTGCGCCGCACCTTGCCCCATGCGTCGGCCAATGCCGACTACCTGGGTTTCCTGGCGGCCGCGCTGCAGCGCCAGCGACGCCACCGCGAGGCCATCGAGCAGTACGACGCGGCCCTGCGGCTGATGCCGCAGAACGGCGTGTGGTGGATGGGCCTGGGCATTTCGCTGCAGGCCGAGGGCCGCAAGACGGAAGCGCGGGCTGCTTTTGCGCGCGCCAGGCAGGCCGGCTTGAGCCCGGAGCTGCAGGCTTTCGTCGAGCGCAGCCTGGGCCAGCTGAACTGAAGCTTGAGCTGAAACGCTAGCGCGCCGCCAGCGCGCCCCAGACAGCCTTCATGGCAAAGCGCAGGTCCGCCTCGTCTTCCGGCAAGGCCGCGACGATGGTGCATGTTTCGCCGGCGCGGCGCGTGACCGGCATCGCCAGCGGGACGCCGTCCGCATCACGCAGGCAGTGCACGTCCGGACCCTGGTCCGGCACGGCGGGGCGGTAGGCGATGACGCCGGTGGTGCCGTCGCCCAGGCGCACCAGCGTGCCGGGCGGGTAGGTGCCGACGAAGCGGCGAAAGGCTTCGGCCAGGTCCGTATCGAGCGAGCTGGCCGCCAGTTCCTCCAGGGCCCGGTCGGGCAACAGCGAGCGGCGGTAATTGCGTGCGGAGACGCGGGCGCAATAGCGGTCGGCCAGGCGCAGCAGCCGCGCGCCGCGCGGGATCTCGCGGCCCGGCAGGCCGTGCGGATAGCCGCTGCCGTCGTCGTCCTCGTGGTGCAGCAGCACGCTGGCCAGCCATTCCTCGTCGCTGATGCCGGCGCAGGCCAGCAGCCTGGCCGCGTCCTCGGGGTGCTTGCGCAGGCGCGCCTGTTCGGCGCCGGACAGGCGGTCGCGCGTGCTGAAGCTGTCATGTTCGTCGAGCATGGCCGCGTTCATCGTCAGCGCCGCCGCCGTCACCGATTCCAGCTGTTCCTCGCCCAGGCAGATGCCCTGTCCCACCACGGCCACGACGATGGCCGTCTCGATGCAGTGGCGCACGGCGTAGCCGCCGGCGATCTGGTTCAGCAGCACGCAGGCCAGCGCCACGTCCTGGCCCATGTCGACGATGCGCAGCAGGTCGCGCGCCAGCGTACGCAGGGCCGAATCGGCCAGGGTCTCGTCGCGCAGGTGGGCCAGTTGCCGCTCCAGGCGCACGTGCAGCCCGTCCAGCTGGCGCAGCACGGACGGTACCGCGTTACTCACCCCGTCGTGCTGTTGCCCTGGCCCGTGCATATCAGATCCGCGCCAGCCGGTCCAGCGCCATGGCCAGCGTGTCCTCGCGCTTGGCGAAGCAGAAGCGCACTACGCCTGCCTCCTGGCCGCTGCGGTAGAAGGCCGAGACGGGAATGGCCGCCACCTTGATCTCGCTCGTCAGCCACTCGGCGAAGGCCGCTTCCGGCTGGTCCGAAATGGCACGGTAGCGCACGCACTGGAAGTAGGTGCCGTCGGCCGGCAGCAGCTCGAAGCGGCTGCCCGCCAGTCCGGCGCGGAACAGGTCGCGCTTGGCCTGGTAGAAGGCCGGCAGTTCCAGGTAGGGCCGCGGGTCGGCCATGTAGGCGGCAAGGCCATGCTGCACCGGCGTATTGGTGGCGAACACGTTGTACTGGTGGACCTTGCGGAATTCCACCATCAGCGGCGCCGGCGCGGCCACGTAGCCGATCTTCCAGCCCGTGACGTGATACGTCTTGCCGAAGCTGGAGACGACGAAGGCGCGCGCGGCCAGTTCGGGGTGGCGGCACAGGGACTCGTGGCGCAGGCCGTCGTAGACCATGTGCTCGTAGACTTCGTCGGCCAGGATCAGGATGTCGGACCCGCGCACGATGGCGGCCAGCGCGTCGATGTCGGCCTGGCGCAGCACCGTGCCGGTGGGGTTGTGCGGCGTGTTGATGACGATCATGCGGGTTCTCGCCGTCACGGCGGCGCGGATCGCATCCCACGGCACGGCGTAGCCGGCTTCGCTGACCGTCATCTGCACCAGCACGGGCACGCCGCCGGCCAGTTCCACCGTCGGCGTGTAGCTGTCGTAGGCCGGCTCGATGATGATCACCTCGTCGCCCGGGTGGACGCAGCACAGGATGGCCGTCGTCAGCGCCTGGGTGGCCCCGGCTGTGATCGTGATTTCCGCATCGGGGTCGTAGCTGTGGCCGTACTGCGCGGCGACCTTGGCGGCGATCGCCTGGCGCAGCGCAGGCACGCCGGCCATCGGCGAATACTGGTTGTGGCCGGCCCGCATGGCCGCGCTCACCATCTCGACCAGTTGCGGGTCGCAGGCGAAATCGGGGAAGCCCTGGCCCAGGTTGACGGCGCCGTGGCGCGCGGCCAAGGTCGACATGTGCGTGAAGACCGTGGTGCCGACGGCGGGCAGGCGCGAGGTGAGCTGGGGCGTGACGGGTGGCGTGGCAGTCATGTTGGCAAGTGGAAGTGTTTTTGCCATTCTAGCGCAGCCCGGCGACGCTGCGTGAAGGTCAGGCCGAAGTCAAGCCCCCGTCTGCGCGGCCGGCGCGGGCGGCTGCCATTTTTCCGGCAGCAGCACGTCGAACATGCCGGCCTTGGCCAGGCGCTTACCCAGTTTCAGCAGGGCCTTGTCCTTCGTGATCAGGACGGCAGCGCCCGCGTCGCGCGCCAGTTCCAGGAATTTCTGGTCGTCCGGGTCGGTGCAGACGGGCAGGCGCACGCCCGATTCCGGCGGGGCCACGACCTTGATCAGCGCGTCGAAGCGGGCCGCCGCCACGGGCCGGCTGTGCTCGTCCAGCGGCAGGTGGGGGTAGTGCAGCACGATGTTGTACTCGTCGCGGCAATCGGCGCGGGTGATGGCCTCGACGGCGCCGCTCTCCACTGCGGCCAGCAGGGCGGCCCAGCGGGGATCGTGGAACACGAACAGGTCGAGGCAGACGTTGGTGTCGATGACGATGCGCGGCGGGGTGGCCGGCAGGGTAGGGGGCAAAGCAGGTATCATGTGGGCAATTCTTGTTTTGAACGACGTGGTCAACCCCGAATCATATGCTGATAGTGCTTTCCCCCGCAAAAAGTCTCGACCTGGAGACGCCTTCCCCTACCCGCCACGCCACCGAACCCGCCTTCCTCGATCACTCCGAGCAGCTGATCGCCCAGTTGCGCGGCTTCTCGCCGGCCCAGCTGTCCGAGCTGATGGACCTGTCGGACGCGCTGTCGGCGCTGAACGTGGGCCGCTACGCTTCGTGGACGAAGACCCTGGATGAGGCGCGCCAGGCCGTGATGACCTTCAACGGCGACGTCTACGACGGCCTGTCGGCCCGCACGATGGCGCCGCCGGCGCTGGACTACACGCAGTCGCGCGTGCGCATCCTGTCCGGCCTGTACGGTCTGCTGCGCCCGCTCGACCTGATCCACCCGCACCGGCTCGAAATGGGCACGCGGCTGAAGAACCCGCGCGGCAAGGATCTGTATGCGTTCTGGGGCGACCTGATCACGGAAGCGCTGAACGGCGCCGTGGCCGAGCAGGGCGCCCGCCACCTGGTCAACTGCGCGTCGGAAGAGTATTTCAAGTCGGTGCGGCGCGCCAAGCTGGCCGTACCCGTTATCACGCCCGTGTTCGAGGAGTGGAAGAACGGCAAGTACAAGATCATCTCGTTCTACGCCAAGCGCGCCCGCGGCCTGCTGGCCCGCTACGCGGCCGACCACGGCATCGTCGAACCGGAACAGCTGAAGGCCTTCGACGTGGACGGCTACGGCTACGACGCCCAGGCATCGAACGACACCACCTGGGTGTTCCGTCGCAAGCTGGCCTGAGCTGCGCTTCGAATTCGGTGTCAGACACCTAAATCGGGGTTTGGTAAGAATTCGGTGTCAGACACTGAATTCCGAGGGGGTAGGGCGTCAGCCAAGCCTCGTGTTGCTTCAAAACCGGTGTCAGACACCGGTTCTGAAGCAACACTGTCTTTCGCACTTCCCTGCGGAACCCGCTCTGCTGGTCGCCTGGCATTGCCTGACGATCAGCCCCAGAACTTCCACCACTTGCGGTCGGGTTTCGGGGCGCCGTCTTCGATGAATTTGCTGTTCGGGAAGTTCTGCTTGAACACACGCAAGGTATCGTCGCGCAGGGTGGCGTTGCCCAGCTTGTCGTAGCTGCGCGCCATGATCCACAGCGCTTCCTCGATTTCCGGGGAGTCGCGGTAGTCGCGCACGGCGTCCTGCGCGCGGTTGGCGGCGGCCAGGTAGGCGCCGCGGCGGTAGTAATAGCGCGCCACGTAGACTTCGTACTTGGCCATCGCGTTGATCAGATACTTCATCCGGTCGATGGCATCCGGCGTGTATTTGCTGTTCGGGAACTTGTCGACCAGCGCCTTGAAGGCGGCGTAGGCTTCCCGCGTCGCCTTCGGGTCGCGCTCGGCAGGGTCTTGTTCGTAGACAAAGTTCAGCAAGCTCAGCTGGTCATTGAAATTGACCAGGCCGCGCAGGTAGTACATATAGTCGACGTTCGCATGATTCGGGTGCAGCTTGATGAAACGCTCCACGGCGGCCAGGGCCTGGGCCTGGTCCTGTGCCTTGTAGTAGGCATAGGCCACTTCCATCTGGGCTTGCTGGGCATAGACACCGAACGGATAGCTCGCTTCCAGCTTTTCATACAGCTGAATTGCACGTTCGTAGTGCTGGCCGGCCATTTCCTCCTTGGCCTCCGAGTATAATTTCGTTGCGGACCAACCTTTGGTCTCATCGGTCTGTTCAGGTAACAGGCCGCATGCCGACAAACTGAGCAGTAATACCGATGCTGCCACCACCTTGAATTTTTTTTGCATGTTCTCGTGCAAGAAGACGTTTAACAAGATACAACACTAGGCTGATTATAGCCGATGGGAATGCTGTGATATTGAATCGTGAGCCGAATTCGGCCGAACAACCCTCCAACCTCGACCTCGACGCGGAATTCGACCCCGAATTCGATGCCGAAACCGAAGCGCTCGAAGCCGCCGATCCGCTGGCGCCGATCGAACTCGAGCTGACGCCGGAAGCCTGCGGCGAGCGCCTCGACAAGGTCATCGCCAAGCTGGTGCCGCAGTTCTCGCGCGGGCGCCTGCAAAGCTGGATCGAGGATGGCTTCGTCACCGTCGACGGCAAGCCGGCCAAGGTGCGCGCCACCGTTTACGGTGACGAGAAGATCGTCGTGCTGCCCCAGGCCGCACCCGAGGACGTTGCCTTCGCGCCCGAGGCGATCGACGTCAACGTTGTCTACGAGGACGACCACCTGTTGGTCATCAACAAGCCGGCCGGCCTGGTGGTGCACCCTGGCGCCGGCAACTGGACCGGCACCTTGCTCAACGGCCTGCTGCACCGCTGGCCACAGCTGGGTGGCGTGCCGCGCGCCGGCATCGTCCACCGCCTGGACAAGGACACGAGCGGCCTGATGGTCATCGGCAAGGACCTGGCCACGCAGACCGACCTGGTGCGCCAGTTGCAGGCCCGCACCGTCAAGCGCGAATACTGGGCCCTGGCTTGGGGCACGCCGCGCGCCTCGGGCACCATCGACGCGTCGATGGGCCGCCACCAGAAGGACCGCGTCAAGATGGCCGTGTCCACCAGCCTGGGCTCGAAGCCGGCGATTACCCATTACCAGCGCCTCGTGTCGGGCGAGCTGGACCGTCGTCCCGTCAGCCTCGTCCAATGCCGCCTGGAGACGGGCCGTACGCACCAGATCCGCGTGCACATGGCCCACCTGGGCTTTCCGCTGGTTGGCGACTATGTCTACGGCAAGCCGCACCTGACGGGCGTGTTCCACCGCCAGGCGCTGCAGGCGCGCCGGCTCGGGCTGGTGCACCCGGCCACGGGCGAGCAGTGCGAATGGATCATTCCGCTGGCCGACGACTTCCATGCGCTGCTGGCGCAGGCCGGTATCGACGAGCCGGACGACATCATCGGCGCCGACGATTACAATGAGGGCAACGAGTTCGACGACGAGGACGAATGAAAACCATGGCCAACGCTCCCCAATGGCTCGTGCCGGATTGGCCCGACCTGCCCGCCGGCATCGGCGTGCTGTGCACGACGCGCCGCGGGGGCGTCAGCCCGCCGCCATATGACGACGGGCAGGGCAAGGGCGGCCTGAATCTGGGTGCCCACGTGGGCGACGCACCCAAGTGCGTCGAGCGCAACCGCGATATTCTGCGCGCCGAGCTGCCGGCCGAACCGGCGTGGCTGACGCAGGTGCACGGCACGGTCGTGGTCGATGCGGCCAGCGTGCATGACGACGCGCCGCAGGCCGATGCCAGCTTCGCGCGCGAGCGGGGCGTCGTCTGCGCCATCCTGACGGCCGACTGCCTGCCCGTGCTGCTGTGCGATGTGGAAGGCAAGACCGTCGGCGCCGTGCACGCGGGCTGGCGTGGCCTCGCCGACGGCGTGGTCGAGCGCACCGTCGAGGCGATGCGCGCGGCCGGCGCCGGCGAATTGCGGGTATGGCTGGGCGCGGCCATCGGGCCGGCCAAGTTCGAAGTGGGTGGCGAGGTGCTGGAGCAGTTCCTTTCCCGTGCCGGCGGCGATGCCGACCTGGTGCGTGCGGCTTTCCTGCCGGTGAGCGAACGCCCTGGCAAATATCTGTGCAACCTGTATGCGCTGGCCCGCATCGCCTTGCAGCGGGTGGGTGTGCGCAGGGTTCATGGCGGCGACTTCTGCACCGTCTCCAACTCGGGCCGCTTCTTCTCCTACCGCCGCGACGGCACCACGGGCCGCCAGGCCAGCGTGATCTGGATCAAATAAGGGACGCGCCGCGCCGTTACGGCGGCGGTGCTTCCTCAGCGGCCCGCGCCGTCGCTTCCCTTGCACGACGGCGTTTGCGCCTGCCGCCACCCGTTATATAGAATACAATACCCAACGGCAGGGCGCAGTACAGCAGGAACGTCATGCACCCCGCCACCACGGTGGGCTCGGTCAGCGCCATCAGCAAGACGACGTAAATCCAGGCTATGGCGACGATCAGCATCGGTGGTAAGTGTCCTTGTTCGTGAAAGATCAATTCTATATGGAATGCACATGAATATGCCCGACCCGCAAGCGATGGCCTCCGCGTGGATGTCCCAGATCAGCGATCCGAACCAGTGGCAGTCCTGGTTCCGCATGATGCCCGACATGGAAGCGATGCCGGGCGCCGCGCTGCTGCGCGATGCCGGCGCCGCCATCCGCCCCGACGTGCTCGACACCCTGAAGAATGAATACATCGCCGAATTCGGCGCGCTGTGGCAGGAGTTCCTGGCCGGCCGCGCGCCCAAGCTGAAGGACCGCCGCTTCGCTGCCGAAGCCTGGACAGGCAATCCCGTCTCGGCCTTCAACGCCGCCTCCTACCTGCTCAACGCCAAATTCCTGATCGCCATGGCCGATGCCGTGGAAGCGACGCCGCACCAGAAAACCCGTATCCGCTTCGCCGTGCAACAGCTGGTGGACGCGATGTCGCCCGCCAATTTCCTTGCCACCAATCCGGAAGCGCAGCAGAGGCTGATCGAAAGCCGGGGCGAAAGCCTGACCAAGGGCCTGGCCAATATGCTGGAGGACATGCGCAAGGGCCATATCTCGCTGTCCGACGAGAGAGCGTTCGAAGTGGGCCGCAACCTGGCCACGACGGAAGGGCAGGTAGTCTACGAGAACGCGCTGTTCCAGCTGATCCAGTACAAGCCCGTGACGGCCAAGGTCAGGGCCCGGCCGCTGCTGATGGTACCGCCATGCATCAACAAGTTCTATATCCTCGACCTGCAGCCCGAAAACTCCCTGGTGCGTTATGGCGTCGAACAGGGTAATACGGTGTTCATGGTGTCCTGGCGCAATCCGGACATGTCGCTGGCGAACATCGGTTGGGACGATTATGTGTCCGAGGGCGTCATCGAGGCCATCCGCGTGACCCGCGAGATCACGGGTCAGGAGCAGCTCAACACGCTGGGCTTCTGCGTCGGCGGCACCTTGCTGGCCTCGGCGCTGGCGGTGCTGGCCGCCCGGGGCGAGAAGCCCGCCGCCGCCGTCACCTTGCTGACCACCTTCCTCGATTTCACGGACACGGGCGTGCTCAGCGTCTTCGTCGACGAGACCCAGGTTTCGCTGCGGGAAAAGGCGCTGGCGCGGGGCGGCCTGATGTCCGGCCGCGACCTGGCCAGCACTTTTTCCAGCCTGCGTCCGAACGACCTGGTGTGGAATTACGTCCAGTCAAACTATCTGAAAGGCAACGAGCCGCCGCCGTTCGACCTGCTGTACTGGAATTCCGATTCGACCAACCTGCCGGGTCCGATGTTCTGCTGGTACCTGCGCAATACCTACCTGGAAAACAGCTTGAAGGAGCCGGGCAAGCTGACGGTGGCGGGCGAGAAGGTCGATCTGTCCACCATCGATGCGCCCGTCTTCGTCTATGCCTCGCGCGAGGACCATATCGTGCCCTGGCAGTCGGCCTACGGTTCGACGCAGATCCTCAATCCCGGCCATCCGGAACGCAACCGATTCGTGCTGGGCGCCTCCGGCCATATCGCCGGCGTCATCAATGCGCCGTCGAAGAACAAGCGCAGCTACTGGACCAACGACACCCCGGGCGTGGCGGCGGACGAATGGCTGGCCGGCGCCACCGAGCGCCCCGGTAGCTGGTGGCCGCAGTGGGCGACGTTCCTGGAACAGAACGCCGGCGAGGAAATCGACGCGCGCACCGACTATGGCAACGAGCGCTACCAGCCCATCGAACCGGCCCCAGGCCGTTACGTGAAGGAAAAGGCTGAGTAAGCCCGGCAATTCCGGCGATTTGTCCAGCGAACAATTTTCGTGCGTTGCAATATGCGCTGAAACGCTCGTGTGTATGCCGAAAACTTATAAGAGTGTGTGCAACTTAAGATTTTTTCACTCTATAATAGGGTCACCGAGCTAGTGAAAAGCGAACCTCCGTTCGCTTTTTTTTCGACCGTCGTTTTAACCTGGGTGCGCTGCAACGCGCAATAAGTGGACTAGTGATGAGTAGTGCAAAAAAAAGTACCGAACGTTTGATCAAGAAGTATCCGAACCGCCGTCTTTACGATACGCAGACCAGTTCCTATATCACGCTGACCGACGTGAAGCAGCTCGTGCTGGACGGTGATCCGTTCACGGTCGTCGACGCCAAGTCGAACGAAGACCTGACCCGCAGCATCCTGCTGCAGATCATCCTGGAAGAAGAGGCCAGCGGCGTGCCGATGTTCTCGACCGATGTGCTGGCCCAGATCATCCGTTACTACGGCCATGCGATGCAGGGCATGATGGGTTCCTACCTGGAAAAGAATATCCAGGCCTTCACGGATATCCAGCGCCGGCTCACCACCAGCGCCACCAATTTCGACGGCAAGACCTTCAGCCCCGAAATGTGGACCCAGTTCATGAACGTGCAGGCCCCGATCATGCAGGGCATGATGAACAACTACATCGACCAGAGCAAGAGCCTGTTCGTGCAGATGCAGGAGCAGATGCAGAACCAGAGCAAGAGCCTGTTCGGCGCCTTCCCCTTCGCGGTCCCGCCGACCACGCCCCCCGAAAAAAAGTAACCCACACAAGCCGGCACCGCCGGCTTTTTGTTGCCCCAGCTGCCCGCTGCCGCCCGGATCAGGTGTCAGACACCAAACGTGTTGCCTTCATGATTTAGGTGTCTGACACCGAATCAGTGTTGCTCATAAACCGGTGTCAGACACCGGTTTATGAGCAACATTCTCCCTGCGAGGGCCGCCGCCCCTTTGATTTAGGTGGCTGATTTCGCGATTTAGGTCTCAGACACCCAACGCATTAGGTGTCTGACACCGAATGCATGGCACCGAATGCACCCAGCCAGTTGCGATTTAGGTGTCTCGATATAGGTGGCTGACACCCAACGCACTAGGTGGCTGACACCCAACGCACTAGGTGGCTGACACCCAACGCACTAGGTGGCTGACACCCAACGCACTAGGTGGCTGACACCCAACGCACTCAGCCGGCGGTGGCTGGTGGAAGCGTTACCACAACTTGCTGTTCGCCCACCGAAAAGTATTGACCAGACAATTTTTCCACTGCTACACTGAAGTCGGTGGAATCGATTCCACTGATAATTCGGGAGAGCGCAAGTGGAAGCATTGCAGCACAGTTTTTCGCCGCCGGCCGGGTCCGTCCTGTGGCGGCGCGAGTTCCTCGTCGGCGTGGCGACGGCGGCCTACCAGATCGAGGGCGCCACCAGCGAGGATGGCCGCCTGCCGTCGATCTGGGACACGTTTTCCGCCACGCCCGGCAAGGTGCTGCACGGCGACACGGGCGCGCAGGCCTGCGATCATTACCACCGCTGGCAAGAGGACGTCGAGCTGCTGGCCGGTCTGAACGTGGACGCCTACCGCCTGTCGATCGCCTGGCCGCGCGTGATGGATGCGGCGGGCCGGCCGAACGCCGCCGGCATCGCGTTCTACCGCAAGCTGCTGCAGCGCCTGAAGGACAAGGGCGTGCGCACCTCCGTCACGCTGTACCACTGGGACCTGCCGCAGCACCTGGAAGACACGGGCGGATGGCTGAACCGCGACACCGTCTACCATTTCGCCGACTACGCCGATCTGATGAGCCGCGAGCTGGCCGGGCTGGTCGACTTCTGGTCGACCCTGAACGAGCCCTGGTGCTCGGCCATGCTGGGCTACGGCACCGGCCACCACGCGCCCGGCCACGCCGACCTGGGCGCGGCCAACCAGGCCATGCACCACCTGCTGCTGGCCCATGGTCTGGCGATCCCGATCCTGCGCCGCAACGATCCGGCATCGGCCAAGGGCATCGTCATCAATGTCGGCCGCGGCACGACGGACGGCGCCACGCCGGCCGACCAGCGCGCGGCCGAACTGTTCGAGCTGCAGCACAATGACTGGGTGCTCGACCCGCTGCTGCAGGGTCGTTATCCGGCCCGGCTGCATACGGAGCTGTGGCCGCACGCGGCGCCGAACGTGCGTGACGGCGACATGGCCGTCATCGCCGCGCCGCTGGACTTCGTCGGCATCAATTACTACTTCCGCACCAATGTCCGCGACGACGGCGAGGGCGGCTACGTGGAAGTGCCGCTGGCCGGCGTCGAGCGCACGCAGATGGGCTGGGAGGTGCATCCCGAGGGCCTCCGCGACCTGCTGGTCGGCTTCCATCGCCGCTACGAAAACCTGCCGCCCCTGTACATCACGGAAAACGGCATGGCGAGCGACGACCGGGTGGTCGACGGTACCGTCGTCGACGGCCAGCGCATCGCCTTCCTGAACCGGCACCTGGCGGCCGTGGACGAGGCGGTGCGGCTCGGGGTCGACGTGCGCGGCTACTACATCTGGTCGCTGCTGGACAATTTCGAGTGGGCCTTCGGCTACGAGCGCCGCTTCGGCATCGTCCATGTCGACTATGCCACCCAGCAGCGCACCTTGAAGCGCAGCGCGGAGCTGGTGCGCGACTTCCTGGCAAAGCGGAGAAGTATCACCTGAGCACTTGCCGCGGCGTTGCGCCGATCAACTATCATTAGCATCCGCATATAAAAAAACTAGGTGCCCCAGGCGCCAGGAGACGAGATGAACCAGGCAACCCAAGCTGCCGGCGGCACCGCCGCGGCGGTGCTGATGCTGGCCATGGCATTGGCGAGCGGGCCGTCGCGGGCGGCCACGCCGCCACCGGCCGAACCGTTGAAGGCGACGGTGTCGCACTGGTGGACGTCCGGCGGCGAGTCGGCCGCGATCCGCCAGTTCGCCGATGCCTTCAATGCGGCCGGAGGCAAGTGGATCGACCAGGCCGTGGCCGGCGCAGACCAGTCGCGCGCGTCGACCATCAACCGCATCGTCGGCGGCAATGCGCCCGTGGCGGCGCAGTTCAATACCTCACGCCAGTTCCGCGACATCGTCGACCAGGGCCTGTTGAACAATATCGACGACGTGGCCGCGCGGGGCAACTGGAACGCGATCCTGCCACAGACCATCATCGACGTCATCCGCATCGACGGCCACTACTACGCCGCCCCCGTCGACATCCACATGCCGGCCTGGTTCTTCTACTCGAAGAAGGCCTTCGCGAAGGCCGGCATCAAGGAAGAGCCGAAGACCTGGGAAGCCTTCCTCGCCACCCTGGACCGGCTCAAGGCCGCCGGCGTCATTCCGCTGGCGTTCGGCGGCCAGGTGTGGCAGGAGAAGATCGTGTTCGACGCCGTCTTCGCGCAGGTGGGCGGACCGGACCTGTACCTGAAGGTCTACCGCGACCGCGACCTGAACGCCATCCGCTCGCCTGCCTTCCGCAACGTGCTGGTGAACTTCCGCAAGCTGCGTGGCTACATCGACCCCGGCTCGCCGGGCCGCAACTGGAACGACGCGACGGCGCTGGTGGTGTCGAACCGCGCGGGCGTGCAGATCATGGGCGACTGGGCCAAGGGCGAGTTCTCTGCTGCAGGGCAGGTGGCGGGGCGGGAGTTCGGCTGCTTCCCGGGCTTCGGCCCGAAAGCGCCGTATATGGTGGCGGGCGACGCCTTCGTCTTTCCCAAGACGGCCAAGCCGAACGTGGTGAAGGCGCAAAAGCTGCTGGCCACGGTGCTGACGGCGCCCGGCCCGCAGGCCGCCTTCAGTGCCCGCAAGGGTTCGATCCCGATCCGGCCCGACGTCGACACGAGCCAGCTGGACCTGTGCGCCCGCATGGGCATCGCCATCATGCAGGACCGCGCGCGCCAGCTGCCCAATCCCGAGATGCTGCTCGAACCGGACCTGAACGGCGCGCTGCAAGACGTGCTGACCAATTTCTGGAACCGCAACCAGAGCCCGGAACAGGCGCAGCAGGCGTTCGCCCAGGCCATCCAGGACAACACGTGGTAGCCGCCGCCCCCACACGCCGCAAGGCCGGCTGCACGGCAGCGTACATCGCGCTGTTGCCGATGGCGCTGACCGTGATCGGCGCCTATGTCTGCACGATGCTGTGGACGGCGCGCGTGTCCGTCAGCAGCGCGCGCATCTTCCCCACGGGCGACTTCGTCGGCCTGGGCCAGTACGAGCGGCTGTTCCGCAATGCGCGCTGGCTGCTGTCGCTGGAGAACCTGGCCATCTACGGCGCCATCTTCGTCATCGCCTGCCTCGTGCTGGGCTTCCTGCTGGCCGTCTTCATCGATCAGAAGGTGGTGGGCGAGGGCGCCTTGCGCACCGTGTTCCTGTATCCGTACGCGATGTCCTTCGTGGCGACGGGCCTGGTGTGGCAGTGGATACTGAACCCCGAGCTGGGCATCCAGCGCGTGGTGCGCCAGCTCGGCTTCACGGATTTCACGTTCGACTGGATCGTCCACCAGGACAAGGCCCTGTACACCATCGTGCTGGCCACCGTATGGCAGGCATCCGGCCTCGTGATGGCGCTGTTGCTGTCCGGCCTGCGCGGCGTCGACGAGGAATTGTGGAAGGCCGCCCGCATCGACGGCATCCCCGTCTGGCGGGTCTACACCAGCATCGTGTTGCCGATGCTGTGGCCCTCGCTGTCCACCGCCTTCGTGCTGCTCTTCGTGATGGTCGTCAAACTGTTCGATGCCGTCGTCGCCATGACGCAGGGCGGCCCCGGCACGGCCACCGAAGTGCCGGCCAAGTTCATCATGGACTACCTGTTCGGCCGCGCCAATATCGGGCTGGCCTCGGCCGCGTCGATCGTGTTGCTGGCCACCGTGCTGGCGATCGTCGCCCCGCTGTACTATGCGCGCCTGAAGGCGCAGGCCCGGGGGCACGCATGAAGCGCGACGTCATGCGGGAAATCGACCTGCCGCCCGTGCGCCGGCGCCCGCGCAGCCGCATCACGCCGGCGCGCATCGGCGTCTACGCCTTCCTCGTCACGGCAGCGCTGTTCTTCCTGGTGCCGCTGTACGTGATGCTGGTGACTTCGGTGAAACCGATGGACGAAATCCGGTTGGGGAATATCTTCGCGCTGCCCCTGTCGCCCACCCTGGCGCCGTGGCACAGCGCCTGGCAGGCCGCGTGCACGGGCCTGGAATGCGAGGGCATCCGCGGCGGCTTCTGGAATTCCGTGTGGATCACCGTGCCCAGCATGGTGCTGTCCATCGTCATCGGCGCCGTCAACGGCTATGCGCTGTCGTTCTGGCGCCCCCGCGGCGCCAATCTGCTGTTCGCCGTGCTGATGATGGGCGCCTTCGTGCCGGGGCAGGTGATGCTGTATCCGCTGGTGCGGGCACTGGCGGCGGTGGAGTTGTACAGCTCCCTGCCGGGCATCGTGCTGGTGCACGTCATTTTCGGCATGCCGATGATGACGCTGTTGTTCCGCAACTATTATGCGGCGCTGCCGGAAGAGCTGTTCAAGGCGGCCCGTATCGACGGCGGTGGCTTCTGGCGCATCTTCTTCGAATTGATGCTGCCAATGTCGACGCCCGTCATCGTCGTTGCCGCCATCATGCAGGTGACGAATATCTGGAACGACTTCCTGCTGGGCCTCGTTTTCGCGGGGTCGGACCACCTGCCGATGACTGTCCAGCTGAACAACATCATCAACACGACGACGGGCGAGCGGCTGTACAACGTCAACATGGCCGCCACCATCCTCACTTCACTGGTGCCGCTGGCACTGTACTTCCTGTCCGGCCGCTGGTTCGTACGCGGCATCGCATCGGGCGCCGTCAAGGGTTAAAGGGTAAAGGTAAACCGTCATGTCGAATGTCTCCATCCGCAATCTGCAGATCCAGCTGGGCGCCAACAAGGTGATCGAATCGCTCGACCTGGAAGTGGGCGCGGGCGAATTCATTGTGCTGCTAGGGCCTTCGGGCTGCGGCAAATCCACGCTGCTGCACAGTATCGCAGGCCTGAACGACGCCAGCGGCGGCAGCATCGAAATCGGCGGGCGCGACATGACCTACGCCGATCCGAAGGACCGCGGCATCGCCCTCGTATTCCAGTCGTATGCGCTGTACCCGACCATGAACGTGGAGAAGAACATGTCGTTCGGGCTGCGCATCGCCGGCACGCCGAAGGCGGAAATCGCCCGCCGCGTGGCCCGCGCCGCAGACATGCTGCAACTGGGGCCGCTGTTGCAGCGCAAACCTGCCCAGCTGTCGGGCGGCCAGCGCCAGCGCGTGGCCATCGGTCGCGCCATCGTGCGCGAGGCCGACGTCTTCCTGTTCGACGAACCGCTGTCGAACCTGGACGCCAAGCTGCGCACGGAACTGCGCCGCGAACTGAAGCTGCTGCACCGCCAGTTGCAGGCGACGATGATCTACGTGACGCATGACCAGGTCGAGGCGATGACCTTGGCCGACCGCATGGCCGTCATGAAGGGCGGCGTGATCCAGCAGTTCGATACGCCAGACGCCATCTACCGCAAGCCCGACAACCTGTTCGTCGCCACCTTCCTCGGTTCGCCCGGCATGAACCTGTTCAACGGCCGCATCGAAGCGCGCGATGGCCGTACGTGGTTCCGCAATGAACACCTGGCGCTGGACGTCACCGGCTATGCCTTCCGCCAGCCCCCGGCCGACGGACTGGCCTGCGTGCTGGGCGTGCGTCCGGAAGACGTCGACGTCGACCCGGCCGGCCCGTGGCGCGGCAAGGTCACCCTGGTCGAGGCGATGGGCGCGCACCGCGTGCTGTGGCTGGACTTCCACGGCACCCAGGTCGCCGCCATCGTGCAGGACGAAGCCAATGGCGGCAGCTTCGCCATCCGCCCCGAACACGTCTCGCTGTTCGACCAGGCCACGACCCAGCGACTGTAGTTGCGCGAACGTTGCCAAGAAAATGGGGACAGACCCCATTTTTCGGGCAACTTTCAACCTTCAAGCGGGCGTCGCGATATCGCGCGGCTTGCCCCGTGCCAGCAGTTCGGCAAAGCCGGCCGCGTCGATGTTCGAACCGCACACGATCAGCGCCACTCGTTTTCCCGCCAGCCTGCCGCGCAAGGGGCCCAGCATGCCGGCCGTGGCGACGGCGGCTGCCGGCTCGGCCACCAGCTTGACGTCGCGGAACAGGTGCAGCATGGCCGCGCAGATGTCGTCGTCCGACACGCGCACGACGTCGTCGACGAAGCGGCGGCACACGCCGAAGCTGTAGGGCAGCGTGTGCGGCGCACCCAGACTGTCGGCGACCGTGTCGACCCGGTCCAGCGTCGTCAACGCGCCCGACCGGAAGCTGCGGTACATGGCATCGGCGCCGAAGGGCTCCACGCCATACACGGCGCAGGCGGGATCGACCTGCTTGACGGCGGCGGCGATGCCGGCGCACAGGCCGCCCCCGCCGATCGGCACGATCACCGCGTCCAGTCCAGGCACCTGTTCCATCAGCTCCAGGCCGACCGTGGCCGTACCCAATGCCGTCAGCGGCCCTTCGTAGGGATGCAGCATGCTGCGGCCTTCGTCGATTTCGATCTGCCGGCCGCGCGCGAAGGCCTGGTGCACGTCGGGCATCAGAATCACCTCGGCGCCCAGCTCGCGGCAGGCGGCGATGCGCGCCGGGCTGGCGTGGCGCGGCATGACGACCTTGGCGCTGCAGCCGGCCAGGCGCGCCGTATAGGCCACCGCGACGGCATGGTTGCCCGCGCTGACGGCGACGAGGCCGCGCCCGAGTGCAGCGTCATCGAGGGCTTCGATGCAGGCCAGGGCGCCGCGCAGCTTGAAGGTGCCGGTCTTTTGCAGCAGTTCGAGCTTCAGCCAGACTTCGGCGATGTCGCCGCATCGTTCCTCGACGATGCCGGTCTGCCAGCGCCAGACGGGCGTGTGCAGGATCTTGCCGGACAGGCGGGCGGCGGTGGCGCGGATCTGGTCCAGCGTCGGGTAAGCGGGTGTGGAGTGCATGACGGTCTTCCATGAATTCGAATGGGGAAATGCCACGGCGGTGGCGCGCGGGTGCGGGCGGGGCGCCGAGCACCGGCGTAGCCGCAGCTCAGCGACCCCGGCGAATTCGAATAATGGCGACGGCGGAAGAACGACGCGACACGCGTGCGCGACCATCGGCCATGGCAGCGAAGGAAGCGGCGCTGACGTGGTGCGAGATGGTGGGCGTGAACGATGTCATACCGATAATCATGCCGAGAACGGGACGGCGTGGCAAGGGCTTTCGCGCCTGCCCGCCCGAAAATTGCCTCGAAACAGGCGAATGTCCCCGGTTTTGCCGGGTTTCCTCGCAACACCCGGGCGGCGCCTTGCGGTACAATGGCAGATTGGTTCAAACGTTCGTTGCCATAAAACTACCCAGACATGCAATCTCAGCCACTCTCCCGTATCACCAAGCCCGCCGCCGCCGCCACGGGCGTTCCCGCTTCCACGCCCGCCCCGAAGGTCGGTTTCGTTTCGCTCGGCTGCCCGAAGGCGCTGGTCGACTCGGAACAGATTCTCACGCAGCTGCGCGCGGAAGGGTACGAGACCGCCAAGTCGTATGATGGCGCCGACCTCGTCATCGTCAATACTTGCGGCTTCATCGACGCCGCCGTGCAGGAGTCGCTCGACGCGATCGGCGAGGCGCTGGCCGAGAACGGCAAGGTCATCGTCACGGGCTGCCTGGGCGCGAAGAAGGATGCCGACGGCAGTGACCTGATCCAGAAGATCCACCCGAAGGTGCTGGCCGTCACGGGCCCGCATGCGCTGGCCGAAGTGATGGCATCGGTACACCACCACCTGCCCAAGCCGCACGAGCCCTTCATCGACCTGCTGCCGCCGCAGGGCGTCAAGCTGACGCCGAAGCACTATGCCTACCTGAAGATTTCCGAAGGCTGCAATCACCGCTGCTCGTTCTGCATCATCCCGTCGATGCGGGGCGACCTGGTGTCGCGTCCCATCGGCGAACTGATGATGGAAGCGGAGAACCTGTTCAAGTCGGGCGTCAAGGAACTGCTGGTGATCTCGCAGGACACGTCGGCCTACGGCATCGACGTCAAGTTCCGTTCGGGCTTCTGGAACGGCCGCCCCGTCAAGACGCACATGACGCAGCTGACCGAGGCACTGGGCCAGCTGGCCGCGCAGTACGGCGCCTGGGTGCGCCTGCACTACGTCTACCCGTACCCGCACGTGGACGAGATCATCCCGATGATGAGCGGTGGCCACGTGCTGCCTTACCTCGACATCCCGATGCAGCACGCCCACCCGGAAGTGCTGAAGCGGATGAAGCGTCCCGCCTCGGGCGAGAAGAACCTGGAGCGCATCCTGAAGTGGCGCCAGATGAATCCCGACCTGACGATCCGCTCCACGTTCATCGCCGGCTTCCCTGGCGAGACTGAAAGCGAGTTCGAATACCTGCTGGACTTCCTGAAGGAAGCCCAGATCGATCGCCTGGGCTGCTTTGCCTATTCGCCCGTGGAAGGTGCGACCGCCAACGAGATCGCCAACCCCGTGCCGGAAGAGCTGCGCGAGGAACGCCGTGGCCGCGTCATGCTGCTGCAGGAAGAGATTTCGAAGAAGCGCCTGCAGGCCAAGGTGGGCAAGACCGTCAAGGTGCTGATCGACGAGCTGACGCCAAGCGGCGCCGTGGGCCGCTCGGCCGCCGACGCGCCCGAGATCGACGGCGTGGTCTATGTCAAGAAGCCTTACGAGCCGCACAAGAAGCTGGCCGTCGGGCAGTTCTTCGACGTCGAGATCACCCGCGCCGACGCGCACGATTTATGGGGCGAGGCATAAGCCTCACCGGCAGCGCGCTACAATGAAAGGCGGACCACCTGGTCCGCCTTTTTTACGCCCCGACCATGACCGACAAAAAATCCCTGCAGACGGCACTCATCCACCACGATTACCAGGCGCCCGAGGGCTTCGGCGCCTTCCCGCCCGCCATCCACCACGCCTCGACCGTGCTGTTCGAGAATGTGGCGGCGCTGCGCTCGGGCGACTGGAAGGACAAGAGTGGCTATACCTACGGCCTGCACGGCACGCCGACGACTTTTACACTGGAAGCGCGGCTGGCCGCCATCGAAGGCGGTACGCACTGCCTGCTGGCGCCCAGCGGGCTGGCAGCCATCGCCATGGTCGACTTCGCGCTGCTGAAGACGGGCGACGACATCCTCCTGCCCGACAATATCTACCACCCCAACCGCGTGCTGGGGAACTGGCTGCAGGAATCGATGGGCATCGCGGCGCGCTATTACGATCCCCTGGTCGGTGCCGGCATTGCTGAACTGATCCAGCCGAACACGAAGCTGATCTGGACCGAGGCGCCCGGCTCCGTGTCGATGGAAGTGCCGGACCTGCCGGCCATCTGCGCCGCCGCGCGCGCGAAGGGAGTCATCGTCGCGCTGGACAACACCTGGTCGGCCGGCATCGCGCTGCGCGCTTTCGAGCTGGGTGTCGACATCGTCGTGCAGGCGCTGACGAAATACCAGTCCGGCGGCGCCGACGTGCTGATGGGCGCCGTCATCACGGCCGACGACTCCCTGCATGAAAGGCTGTCCGCATCGCATATGCGCCTGGGGCTCGGCGTGGGGGCGGACGACGCCTACCTCGTCATGCGCGGCCTGCCGACACTGAAGCTGCGTTTCGACGCCCACGACGCTGGCGCGCGCACGGTGGCTACGTGGTTGAAAGCGAGGCCGGAAATCGCGCGGGTGCTGCATCCGGCCTTCGCCGACTGCCCCGGCCACGAGACGTGGCGGCGCGACTTCACGGGTGCGGGCGGCCTGTTCTCCGTGCTGTTCGACGCCCGTTACACGGAAGCGCAGACCGACCGCTTCGTCGACAGCCTGAAGCTGTTCAAGATCGGCTACAGCTGGGGAGGGCCGAACAGCCTGTGCGTGCCTTACCGGATGACGGGCATGCGCCGCGACTGGAACAAGGATGGCGCCGCCGGCGGCACCCTGGTGCGCTTCAATATCGGCCTGGAAGATCCGCAGGACCTGATCGCGGACATCGAAGCGGCATTGGCGACACTGGCCGATTGAGCGGGCCTATGTGAGGGATTGGACAATACAATCGTCGCCCTTGCTGGCCTTTCGCCGGCGCGGGTGCTTAAATGACAAGGTGATAGAGGAGACTGAACCGACGTTGACCAGGGCCTGAACCAACCCAAGGAGGAGTCATGCAAGCTTCCCGTTTGGCTGTTGCCGCAGCACTTGCCGTGTTACCGACACTCGTGTGGACCCAGGACGGCAAGCCCAAGCCGCCGCCCCCGGCGCAGCCGACCAGCTACATGAAGGTCGACATCACCGAACCCTTCGAAGTGACGATGGAGCGCATGCGTGCGGCGAGGCCCATCGTCCAGAAACGCCAGCAGGACCTGCTGGCGCAGCGCTACGACCTGGCCAACAAGCCCGCGCCGGGCGTGACGATGTTTCGCGGCAAACCCGTGCAGGAAGGCGTGCGGGTGCGCCTGCCGAAAGGCGTGACGTGGCAGGAGCTGGCGGCCATGAGTGCCGACGACATCCGCAACCGCGACCTGTTCCCGGCCGGCTTCCTGCCGCTGCCCCATCCGAATCACCCGGAAGGGGGCATGCTGTTTCCCCAGTTTCACATCGATGAAATCCTGCGCCAGGAAGGGCGCGACCTGAACCGATTCGACCTGGCCTTCGACCTGCCGGATCACGTGCTGCCCGAGTTCCCCGCGCCGATCTTCCTGACCACCCACCCGGAGCTGGGCGACGTCTCGAAGGGCAAGCTGCTCACCATCGACAACTTCTTCGGCATCTTCAACGGCCTGCTGAACCCCAAGCAGCTCGAAGGCCTGCGCCTGTTGCTGACACCTTTCCCGCAGCAGCAGTTCAACCAGACCGAGGACCGCCGCTCCGTCAAGCCGAGCAGGGGCGTCAGCTGCTTCGAGTGCCACGCCAATGGGCATACGAATGCGTCGACCCACCTGGTCGGCGACATCCGTCCCCAGGAACTGCGCCACCGCATCGACACCCCGTCGCTGCGGGGCGTGAATATCCAGCGCCTGTTCGGCTCCCAGCGGGCCTTGAAGACGGTGGAGGATTTCACGGAATTCGAGCAGCGCGCGGCCTACTTCGACGGCGACCCCGTCATCGCGACGAAAAAAGGCGTGAACGTACTGGAACGGGGCAGCCAGGTGCACTTCATGGGCGAGTTCCAGCAACTGCTGGACTTCCCGCCGGCGCCGAAGCTCAATGTGCTCGGCAAGCTCGATCCGAAGAAGGCCACGCCGCAGGAACTGCGCGGCGAGGCTGTCTTCAATGGCAAGGGCCAGTGCGTCAGCTGCCATGCGGCGCCGTACTACACGGATAACCTGATGCACAACCTGAAGACGGAGCGCTTCTACAAGACGAAGGTGGTGAACGGCATGAAGGCCGTCGGCGATGGTCCCATCAAGACCTTCCCCCTGCGCGGCATCAAGGAGTCGCCGCCCTACCTGCACGACGGGCGGCTGCTGACCCTGGAGGATACGGTGGAGTTCTTCAACCTCGTGCTGGAGACGAAGCTGACGGAGACCGAGAAGAGCGACCTGGTGGCTTTCCTGCGGGTGTTGTAGAGGATGTTTGGCCGGGGCCAAGCCCCGGCCGTCCCATCAGCACGAGTAGCCCACCCGCCCGTTACTGCTGAGGGCAACGAAGCCGCGGATCAGGCGATAGGCCTTCCATAGCGAATCGTCCACGTTCAGATCAGCGCGAATAGCCCACCGGCTCGTTACTGCTGAGGGCAACGAGGCCGCGGATCAGGCGATGGGCCTTCCATAGCCAATCGTCCACGTTCAGATCAGCGCGAATAGCCCACCGGCTCGTTACTGCTGAGGGCAACGAAGCCGCGGATCAGGCGATCGGCCTTCCATAGCCAATCGTCCACGTTCAGATCAGCGCGAATAGCCCACCGGCTCGTTACTGCTGAGGGCAACGAAGCCGCGGATCAGGCGATAGGCCTTCCATAGCCAATCGTCCACGT
>Ga0066798_10000044_pt1 | contig 74803 bp, 78 predicted proteins | sample PersoiDNA2013203_FD_70961 | JGI IMG/M metagenome (GOLD analysis project Ga0066798, IMG submission 70961) | Permafrost soil microbial communities from the Arctic, to analyse light accelerated degradation of dissolved organic matter (DOM) -... | ecosystem: Environmental > Terrestrial > Soil >... | reverse complement strand
GCCCAGACGCGTTGTCGTCTAGCAACGAGAAAGAGGAGTCCTCATGCCTCCGCACTGCGATTCCATGGACGGCCCGGTCGTGACTGCGGCCTCCAAGGCACTCGAGCAGGAGAACGTGAGACTAATAATCCCGTTCGTCCCGAAGGAGGGCGAGCAGGAGGTCGTCAATGCGTTCGAGCAGGTCATGCCGGTTCGCAGTCTCAGTCCGGCGGCGAGAGAGGTCGCAGACCGGCTCTTCTTCGAGACCGTCGTGCGCGTCCACCGCGAGGGCGAGGGCGCGACGTTCACGGGCCTCAAGCCGGCGGGCCTCGACGTCGGTCCGGTAATTCCCGTTGCTGAGCGCGCGATCGAGAGCGGCGACCCCAACGAGCTCGAGGCCGTTCTCTCGGAAGCCGTCCGACATCAGGTACGCGACCGGCTGCAGCGTGTCCTCGAGTTCAAGGCCCACGCCAATGGAGACGTCGAGCAGAACCGCGAGTACGTCGAGGGAATGCTCGGCCTGCAGGTCTGGGCGCATTCGCTCTATCTGGCGACGCTGGCTCAGCCGCACGAGCACGGCCACGCTCACGGCCACGAACACTGAGAAAGGAGCGCAGACGTTGTCAACAACGTCCTCCACGATGGGTTCGAAAGAAGTCTTAGGAGGGGCCGCCCGGCGTTAGGAGACAAGCATTACCGGTTCGAGTAGTGACCGATTAACTCCAGGTACGAGGACTCAAACCAGTCTCTCGCAGGTGCCTTACCGAGGTTTTAACAGGAGACGGGTTGGAAAACTGTCTCCTGAGGGGCAACCTAAAGGAGGGCTTAACCTGTTGCGAGCAGCTTCTTAAGAGGCTCCGACAGGTTCTAAAGCTGTCCGGTTAGGTCCGTTTGGAGGCGACCTAAGTCGACAGACTCAAACTGTTCGTGGAGCGCACGGGGTTGTGCGGCTTACCCTGTGGGGGGGTTAGACTCAGCCTCGTGATCGCGTTCGTCGTCACCGTACCGGTGAATCGCTGGTTAATTCCTCGAGATGGAATCCTTCAACACGCTCTACGAGGCGCAGCTGCTGATCGCGGACTGGCGCCTCGAGTACAACTACTACCGACTGGGTAGTGACCGAGAGATTCAGGTCGAAGTCGGCGCTGCTCAAGCGCTGGCGACCTGGAGCCCACTAACGAAGGGAGTTTGAGATGCGCAGAGCATTAGAGATCGGAGGGCTCGTCGCCGGCGCCGTCCTGATCGTATTCGGCATCGTGGCGATCGTGATGGGCGTCAACGGCCGCAGCACGGTCAACACCGAGCTAAAGCAGGAGCAGGTCGTCGGCACGCCGGACATGACGCCTGCCGGGATCAAGGCCGAGGCGCAGAAGGCGGGGTTGAAGAACGTCAGCTTCCCGACCTGCACCGTCGCGAACAAGGCCGTGACGAGCGGCGCGACCGCTCGCTGCTTCGCCCAGTACATGCGGATCCACGCGCTCGACGCGACAGGCGGCTACGTCTACTCGCAAATGGGCCAGTACACCGCCAAGCCGGGGACGCCGAAGTCGCAGCTGAACCCCGGCGGAGGCACGAGCAACGCACAGTACGCACAGCTCGACCCCAAGACGAAGCAGCCCGTCTCCAACGGCGCCCGCAACGTCTGGATTACCGAGACGGCGCTGGCGACAGCGCTCAGCACCTCCTACATGGCGAGCCAGCTCGCGCTGTTCGGGATCGTAGTCGGCGTGGCGCTGCTGCTCTCGGGCTTCGGCTTCGCGATCCTCGCGATCGGCGGCGCACTGCGCAACCCTCGGACTGTTACTGAACGCGCTTGAGGGCTGGTGGCGGGCGGATCCCGCGGCAGCGCTGGTGATCGGTGCGGTCGCGGCGCACGAGGGGATCGAGAGCTGGCGCGGCGAAGGCGACGACGACTGTTGCTAGTCAGAAGCTGGGTCTTGTCACAGACGGCGCTACCGTTTTACCCTAGAAGCAGGCGGTACTGCCGCCGCGAGGAGTTCCTCCAGCGGCTCAGGAAGGTTTGAAAACAGTCCACTAAGGACCAACCCGCGCCGGGCTCAGCCCAATCTGAGCACGACGAGCGCGAGCGCGAGGGTTACCACTGCGATGCTGAGCGCGCGCAGCGCAGCCTCGGGCGCGGCCAGAAGCGTCCTCTCGGAGATGACCTCGGAGCGGCCGTCCTCGTAGGTGATCGAACCGGAGATCGCGCTCGTGCGGCGACGCACGGTGCGAACCTGGGTCGAGAGCAAGCGCTGGGCAACCGAGAGGAGAGCGGCGAAGGCGGCCGCCAGAACCGCCTCGACGCGCAGCGTCCCGGTCGCTCCGACGTAGGCGGTGAGGACGGGAAAGGCGCCCCAGGCGAGCGCGAACCAGAGGTCGCCGTGGAAGAACCCGCCGGCAAGCTCGAGCGTATAGAAGACGGCGATGAAGGCCCCGAAGGCGACTAAGGGGAGCAGCCAGAGCGTCCACGCGAACGCGGCGCCGACGCCGATCGCTGTCGCACCGCCGATCGATACGAGCGCCAGCAGAACGAGCACACTAGACGGAATCCCCGTCGCCAGCGGTCTTCCTTTCAGTTCGTCGAGAGCGTGCGCGCCCACACCCATGGCGAGGAAGAAGGCCGCCAGCCCCCAGACGAGGCGGTGTGGCTGCAAACTCGGCGCGAGCGAGGCGCCGATGGCGACGTAGGAGAGGTGCCAGAGCGTGTAGGGCGGATGCAGGAGCGTCACGTAATCGCGCCAGCCGCCTGGAGCAAGTGCGTAGAAAGCCGGTCGCGCCCGGGTCGTCACATCCGCCTCCCCCAGACGACGACGGCGCCGCCGAACGAGAGCAGCCGGTAACGAAGCTCGCCGATTCCCGCATCGAGCCAAATGTCGAGCGTCCGCTCGAGTCCACCCTGGGCGTAGTAGCCACGAATGCTGGGCCCCAAGAAGCGTCCGACCTCGCCCCAGCCGTTGCCGAGGGCGGCGCCGGCCAGCGGCAGCCCGACGCGAACGTAGAGCTCCCAGGCCGCTCGCGTGAGCGGGCGTGGCGGCACGGCGAACTCGAGCGAGGCGACGACGCCGCCCGGACGTACGACGCGCGCCAGCTCCCGCATAGTCGCCGCCCGATCGGCCACATAGCGGAGCAGGTAGGTGAAGCTAAGCGCGGCGAAAGAACCGTCCGCGAAGGGCAGCGCCTCGGCACTCCCTTCGACCAGCTCGATCCGACCCTCCAGACCGGCTCGAGCGACTCGCTCGCGCGCGGCTGCGAGCATCTGAGGGCTCTGGTCGAGCCCGACTACTCGCGCACCGGTGCGCTCCGCGAGCTCTATCGCCACGGTTGCCGTACCGGTGGCCACATCGAGCACGCTGTCGCCGGGACCGGCCTCTATCCGCGAGACGAGAAAGCGACGCCAGCGCGGATCCTGGCCCAGCGAGAGCAGGCGGGAGTAGCGGTCATAGCTCGGCGCAAGCGGCGCGAAGAGCGCGTTCGCGTACTCGTTCGGCGAGGTGACGTCGGCCACCGGGTCAATCTACTCGACTCATCCGTTCTATGGAGAACGGCTCAAAACGAACCCCTTAGCAAGACCTTAACGGCTCCTTGCGTTTGCTTAATAGGCGGTTGGAGATCATGGAAGTCATGAACGGACAGCAAAGTCTCCTGGGCCCGATGATGCGACACGGCGGCGTCTTCGGCTATCCGCAGCACGCTCACGAAACCGGAACGAGCTCGATCGAGTGGGCCATACTCGGTCTCACGATCGCCATCCTGATCGGCGTCGTCTTGCTGCTCGCCGATCGCTGTAGACACAGGCATCGCCACCACAAACACGGCTGGGGCCCTAACGGCGGCTTCGACAAGCCCCTTTCGATTTTGCACCTGCGCTACTCCCAGGGCGAGATCACGCGCGATGAATACCTGCAAGCATCGCGCGATCTCGGCGTCTCGCCGCAGCAGGAGGAGCCGCCTGCCGCCGGGCAACCGCCGCCCGCGCCGCGTCGTCGAGGACGGAAGTAGTTGAAGAAAGCGGGAGTTGCCGCAGCGAGCGGCGCCGGGTTTTGCCAGTCAGCGGCGTGACGCAGGACCCGGCGCCGCTCTCTCCCGCTGTTTCGGAGAACACGGTCCTCTAGGAGAGATCGCTCGGACTCGGCGCTCCACCGCGAGGCCGACCGCGTAGAGCGCTCGATCGCTTGCCGGTGCTCTTCGCCTCCACTGGCCATCGCCGTGATCCTACGAAAAGAGCGACCGGCACGAATATAATCCCTGCCATGCGAAGCCTCTGATTCTCGCCCGGCTCCATTTCTCTCTTTTCTACCTCCGGAGGATCAGATGTCTGCTCGTGCCGAATCGAACCCGTACGACCTGAGTGATCGCACTGCGCTCGTCACCGGCGCTAACATGGGGATCGGGGCGGCCAGCGCTGTTTCGCTCGCACGCCGCGGCGCCGCTGTTCTCGTCACGTACCTATCCATGCGCGATCCCGAGGACGACGCGGTCTTTCCCGCCGCCTACCGCGAGGCCCGCTCGCGCGACAGCTCGCAGGTCGTCGACGCCATCCGCCGCGAGGGTGGCCGGGCCGAGGCGCTCGAGGCCGACCTCGTGGACGAGCGAACGCCGGCACGCCTCTTCGACTACGCCGAGCGAGAGCTCGGGCCTGTCGAGATCCTGGTCCTGAACGCCACCGGCTGGCAGCGTCCGGACAGCTTCTCGAACAAGTCGACAGACCCGGTCGGCCGGCCTCTCTATCCCGTCACGGCCGAGACGTTCACGTCCCAGCTCGCCGTCGATGCCCGCGCCACCGCTCTTCTGATCGGCGAATTCGCCCGTCGCCACAAAGAGCGCGGCGCCGGCTGGGGCCGGATCGTCTCGCTCACCTCGGGTGGGCGCGACGGCTTCCCGGGCGAGGTTTCCTACGGCGCCGCCAAAGCCGCGCTCGAGAGCATCACGCTCTCGGCCGCCTGGGAGCTCGGCGAGCAAGGAGTGACGGCCAACCTCGTTCATCCTCCGGTCACAGACACCGGTTGGGTGACGCCGGAGGTCGAGCGCGAGGCGATCGCGAATAGTCCACTTCGTCACTTCGCGCAGCCCGAGGACGTGGCCGAGGTTATCGCCTATATCTGCTCGCCCGCGGCCGGCTTCATCACCAGCAACCGGATACAGATGCGTTGACCGGCTTCTACAGCTTGTAACCGATCTTGCGAAGCAGCTCGTGGCGAGCGACGGCGTCCTCGTCGGTCTCGACGCCGAGTGGGCTCGCTCCATCCACCACGCCGGCGATCCCGCGTCCGTGCTCGGTCTGGACGACGATGACCTCGACCGGATTGGCCGTGGCGCAGTAGATGCGGCAGACCTCCGGCACCTGCTTGAGCTGGTTGAGGACGTTGACCGGGAAGCCCTCGCGCAGGAAGACGATGAAAAAATGGCCCGCGCCGATCGCGGTCGCGTTTCTGACCGCAAGCTCGGTCAACACCTCGTCGTTACCCGCTCGCCGCACGAGGCACGGCCCCGAGGCTTCGCAGAAGGCGATGCCGAAGCGCAGGTGCGGCGAGGTGCCGACAAGCGCCTCGTAGACATCCTCGACGGTCTTGATGAAATGCGACTGGCCGAGGATCACGTTCACGTCCTCGGGCTTCTCGATCTCGACGGTTAGGAACTCCACGGGCAACCTCCTGCGAGGATTCTCCATTCCGGAAGCCGGGGATTCAAGCCGGCTTCGCCGACTTCGCTAGCATCGCCTAGCGGCGGTCGCCGTCCAGAGATCATGCAGACGAACGAGCTCATCACCTGGCCGACGCTCTGCGTCTTCGGTGACAGTATCGCCGTCGGCTCCGACGACCGCGAGATGGGCGGCTGGGTCGCGCGGCTGAGGCTTGATCTTAACGCGCGCGACAAGATCTCTGTGTACAACCTCGGCGTCGACGGAGACCGCGCCGACAACCTCCTGCGCCGGCTTCCGGACGAGGCGGCAGCGCGGAACGCGAGCGTGATCGTGATCGCGATCGGAGCCAACGACCTGGGCTGGCACGGAAGCGACGGGACCGGCGCCGCTCTCTTCCGCGACCTGTACGACCGCATCCTCTCCGAGGCCGAGCGGTTCACGAAGCGAATTCTCGTGCTCGGGCTCCTCAACGTCGACGAGGGGGACGACTCGCACGGCGTCCGGAACGAGCAGGTGCTCGCCTTCAACGGCGTCATCGAGGAGCTGGCGCGCGAGCATCGAGCTGAGTTCCTGAACCTGTTCGGGACGCTCGTGCCCGCAAACTTCGTGGACGGCTTGCACCCGAACGCCTCCGGTCACGCCAAGCTCGCGCCTCTGATCGGGCAAGCGCTGGAGCGGCTGGGCTGGGACGAGTAGGCGCCTTCCGCCTCGAAGACGATCGGGCGCACCCGCTAACCTGACGGTCTCGATGAACCGCTTTTTCTGTACCGCGCTCCTCGCTTTCGCGCTCGCCGCAGCCTTCATCCCGGGCGCCGCTAGCGCCCGGGCCGGCTTCCGGGGCGAGATCTCCCCGCTCAGTCCCGCGCTGCGCGCGCAGATGACCGGCGTCTCGTGGCACCGCGGCTGTCCCGTGCCGCTATCTGGCCTGCGCCTGCTCACGCTCAGCTACCGGGGCTTCGACCACCGCGCCCATACCGGGCGGTTGATCGTGAATCGCTCCGTCGCGAAGCAGGTCGTCGGCGTCTTCCGCAAGCTGTACCGGGCCGGCTTCCCGATCCGGCGCATGCGACTCGTCGACGCCTACGGCGGCAGCGACTTCCGCTCGATCGAGGCCGACAACACCTCGGCCTTCAACTGCAGAGCGGCCACCGGCTCCTCTAACTGGTCGAACCACGCCTACGGCCTGGCGATCGATATCAATCCAATCGAGAATCCCTACGTGACGGCGAGCGGCTCGGTAGCGCACCGAGCCAGCCGCCCGTACCTGAACCGCTCTCGAATCAGGCGCGGCATGGCCTATCCAAGCGGCGAGCTCGTCCGCACCTTCCGCTCGATCGGTTGGGGTTGGGGCGGTTACTGGAGCGGCGCGAAAGACTACCAGCACTTCTCGGCCAACGGACGCTGAGCTCTTCCAAGCGCGGCTACTCGAACTCCTTGTAGTTGACACTGAGCGTGAGCTGGTCGTTGCAAGCGTTCAGGTCAAGCATCGCTCGATCGCGGCGAAAGGTGATCTCGCAGCTCGATCCCTGCGCAGACTCGTCAGTCCACCCGGCGAAGTGCTCGCGGTAAAGGAGAGCACGAGATCGGACCTGGCACCAAGCGGCAGCGTGTAGGTGTGGGCGGTCCAGTAACCCCGGAACGGGCCGCTCTCTGCCGCGTTAGAACCGGCGTTCGAATAGGGCTCCCCCTTCGAGTAGGGAACTCTCGCCTCGGTCGCGCCCGGATAGAGCGGCAGCTGAGAAAGCACGAGCTCGTTCTACTTCGTCCAAGCTATCTCGTTGACGCTTCCCTCCAGGTAGTCCCGGCCAAGAAAAGCGGCCAGGACGAGAAGCAGGAAGAGAAGGCCGAGACCGACCAGATAGACAGTGGTGCGCCGCTCGCTCACGACCCGCCTCCGACTCGGCCGGCCTGTCTAGCAGAGCGCGTTCGGCTCGAAACGGCTGACATGACTCGACTATCGGCAGCAACGGGCGAGGGAAAAGAGATCGGCTTCGCGCTGCCGGCGGCCGAGGGGAAGATGGCGCCGACCGGCCTGGCGGCGATCGAAGCTGCCAGGACAAACCGAAGCCGGAGCAGCCGAGATCGAGCGCATCCCAGCACACCTGAGGGCTCTTGCTCCAAGCGACGACGATACTAGGCACTGCGGCGGTAAGGAACCGATCGCTCGGCAAGTAAGGGGAGTCTGAGGTGAAGCGTCCGAATCTCAAGCTCGGCGGCGGCTCCGGACCGGAGATCTAGCTCGGGGTCAACTACTGGTCGCGGGCGGGCGGGCCGGATATGTGGCTGGAGTTCGACGCCGAGGTGATCGAGCAGGAGCTGCGCCAACTGAAGGAGTACGGGATCGGGCTGACCCGCGCGAAAGATAGAAGGACACCATTCGCTAGTAGGTGCAGCACGTCATCGCCCGCTGCCTCGCCCTGACATCCGTCAGAAGGCTCCGCCGCTCATTCCAAATCCCGTCTACGTAGACTCCGGGGCGGAAGTCCAGTCGCTCAGCTTTTAATGGTGACCGGCACGCCGGGGCCGACGCGGATAACCAGCCAGCGCATCGTGCTGTTGCTGAGGCGCACGCAACCGTGGGAGACGGCGCTGCCGAGAACGCCGCCGATGTTCCTCAGCCCGTGCATGGCGATCTGGCCCGGGCCGCCGTCGAACTCCTGAAACACGTTGGAGCGGGCGCTCAATGCGAGCGCGAACGGCGCGCCGGCATCGGCGGCTCGCAACTGGATCACTTCTTCGACGAAGAACTTGCCGCGCGGCGTCGGCGTCGAGGGCTTGCCCACGACTGCCTTGACGATTCGCACCGGGCGGCCCTTCTGGTAGACGATCACGCGTCGCCTGGAGGTGTCGACGACGATACGCCACCTCGTCTTCGAGGCAACCGTCGCACGTTTTTTGATCCAGCCCGTACTTCCGTTCGGGCGCCCGGGAAGCCTGACGTGCAGCCACTCGAGCCCGCCGGCGCCGGTCCTTTCACCGAGAACCGGAAGCACTGTCCGCTCCCCCGTAATCGGCCGCCGCGCCCGCACCAGCCCAAGCGACGCTGAATCTTGAGCGGGCTTCGAGAACGCCTCGTGCGCGCTGAACAGCGCCGCCAACTTCTGGGTCGGCCTCACGACCGCCGCTGTGACGGAGTGCGCCGGTGCCGCCCCCGTCCACGTCGCGGCGAACAGCACGAGCGTTGGCAGTGTGAGCCGTAAACCGTGGGTGCGCATGGTCACCGCTCCTGATACCTGCTTGCGCAAGAAACAGGACGAGCGGGCGGCGTCGCCGCCCGCTCGTAGTCGCTGGAGCCGGTCGGGTTCCAGCGGGACATCGCTCAACCTGTAAGGCCGACGTGGCGGCGAGCCGGCCGGGCGTGACCGGCGGCCTTCTTCTTCGCCGCCGCCTTAGCCTTCGCCGCCGCCGCGGTCTTCTTCTTCGCCGCCGCCTTAGCCTTCGCCGCCGCCGTGGTGTTCGTAGCCGCCGTGGTGGTCGTTGCCGCCTTAGCCTTCGCCGCCGCCGTGGTGTTCGTAGCCGCCGTGGTGTTCGTAGCCGCCGTGGTGGTCGTTGCCGCGCAGGACGGTTTGGTGATGGTATCGGTGTGGAGTGTGACTGCGCCGTTTCGGGCCAGCACGCGCCCGTCGACAGTGACGCCGGTGGTGACGGTGATACTGGTCAGCGCGAGGATGGTGCCCCGGAAGTTAGAGCCGGTGCCGAGCGTCGCGGAGCTACCAACCTGCCAGAAGACGTTGCAGGACTGGGTGCCGTTGATCATGTTCACCCGACTCCCCGACGCCGTGGTGAGTGTGGAGCCCGCCTGGAAGACGAAGGCGGCGTTAGGGTCGCCGCCGGCGTCGAGCGTGAGCGCCCCGGTGAGTCCGATCGAGGAGGCGGAGTTGTAGACCCCGGGCGTCAGGGTTTGCCCGCCGAGATCGGCCGCGATCGGAGAGGTCGGCACCTCGCCGGCCGCGGTGTTGTAGGCGGTGACCAGATCGGTCTTCGCCCCCTGCGTGACAGCGTCACCGGCGTGGTTTGCCCCGTCCACGGTGAGCGACGCGGTCCCGGTCATCGTCGTGGTCGGGTAGGTCCCGAGATCGCCGGTGACAGTGGTTGGGCCGGTGTTGGTGATGCCGGCGCCGGCCAGGACCGCGAAACTGTCTGCGGTTCCGAGCGGCACGGCTGTCGCCGCTGCCCCGGCGCCGCCGACGAGCCCCAGCAGCGTCCCGAGCACGAACAGCGCCAACAGGGCGGTCGTCCACGCGGCGCGGGAGCGGAAACGTCTCGCGCCCGGCCGGCGCTTGAAGATGGAAAGCGTCATATTCGATCTCCCCCGGTGTGAACTCATCGCTGACCAAGACACGGCGTCGGTCGGCCTGTTCCAACCCGCTCTGCTGAGGGCGGACCTTTCGCGGTGGCCGACGACTTGGGCCGCCACTACCTAATCGTAGCGCCGATCAAGAAGGCGCCGCAAAACAATTCTTCGGCAGTTCTCCGCTGCGCCTCAATCCCCTTTTCGGGAGTCTGCCTCAGCGGGGCTGACTCGGCTCCACCAAGCCGCTGAGCCGAGTCTTCGCTCCGACGGCGCCACGAGGCTCGACCGCGTTCGACACGCGGGCGCCGGCAAAGAGCTCCGGGGGCGTGCATCGAGCTCGCCTCGCCCGCGCTACCTCGGCGGACGCTGATCTGCATCATCGCAAGCAGCGCCCGCCACCAAAAAGTGCCTCCCCGCGCCCGCGTCAAACCTCATCTTGCTCTTCGGCGATCGGGAAGTCGATGCTGACGGTCTCGTCCTACCGGCGCTCCTCGATCTTGCCGCGCTGGATGAGGGCGCGCTTGTCCGCCTAGGTCGCCGGCTGCTCGATCATGAGAGAGAAGCTGCGCGCTGTTAACGAATCCGGCTTCTCCGAGCCGTGACGCTCTCGCATACGGATCCACTCCGTAGTCCTCTCGCCACTCCTCCGAGCGACTACGATCCACACACTGCGGCAGCGTGGGGGCTGATCGCGTGGATAGTGAGGGGAGTCTGAGGTGAAGCGTCCGAATCTCAAGCTCGGCGGCGCCTCGGGGCCGGAGATCTGGCTCGGGGTCAATTACTGGTCGCGGGCGGGCGGGCCGGATATGTGGCTGGAGTTCGACGCCGAGGTGGTCGAGCAGGAGCTGCGCCAGCTGAAAGAGCACGGGATCGGGCTGACCCGTTCCTTCCTCGTCTTCCCGCAGTGCATGCCCGAGCCGGGCGTGATCGACAGGGCGGCGCTCGATCTCTACGGCGTCTTCCTCGATCTCTGCTCGAAGACCGAGACGAAGACGATCCCGACCTTCATCGTCGGGCACATGTCGGGCGAGGATCGAGATCCGGTTTGGCGCGAGGGGCGCGATCTCTACTCCGACCCCTTCATGCTCCAGCAGCAGTCGCTCTACGTGCGCGAGGTGGTCGAGCGTTTCGCCGAGCACCCGGCGGTCGTCGCCTGGTTGCTCTCGAACGAAATGCCGCTCTACGCCGGCTCCGGCGAGCGCGAGGCGGTCACGAACTGGGTGAAGACGCTCGTGCGGGCGGTCAGGGATGCCGGCGGCACACAGCCGGTGTCGGCGGGAGACGGCGCCTGGGGCATCGAGACGAGTGGTCAGGAAAACGGCTTCCGCATCCGCGAGCTGAAGGACGTCGTCGACTTCGTCGGACCGCACGTCTATCCACACGAACACGACGAGTGGCGCCAGCTGCTCACGGCTGCCTTCGTCTGCGAGCTCGACCACTTCGGCCTGCCGGTGATCATGGAGGAGTTCGGCGCCACCTCGTCCTTCGCCGACGACGAGGCAATCGCCGACTACTACCGCCACGTCCTCACGACCACGCTCCTCGCCGGCGCCACCGGCTGGGTCGCCTGGAACAACACCGACTTCGACCGCGTCGACAAGGATCCCTACCGCCATCACGCCTTCGAGCTCCGCTTCGGGCTGGTGGACGCGCAGGGCCGGCCGAAACCGCAGCTCGCCGAGATGACCGCGCTCGGGAAGCTGCTCGACCGGATCGAGCTGGGCCGCTGCGAGCGCGCCGAGACTAAAACGGCGATCGTCGTCAGCTCCTATCTCGAGGTCGGCTACCCCTTCATCGATCCCGACAGCCGCCCCCTCATCCGTGACTGCCTGCTCCAGTCCTATGTGGCTGCCCGCGCCGCCGACCTGGCGCCCGCCTTCACGCGCGAGCTGGACGGCATTGCGGAGGACGCCACCCTCCTGATCGCCCCTTCGATGCAGATGCTGACCGGCCCGGGCTGGGAAGCGCTGCAGGAGCGCGCCGAGGCCGGGGCGACCGTTTACGTCTCCTACTTCACCGGCCACGCTCCGGGCCGTACACCCTTCCACCCCGGTCTCTGGCACCCCGATTTGAACGCGTTCTTCGGCGTTCGCCACCTGCTCCGCTACGGGCTCGTCACCCCGATCGAGAACGACGAGCTCGTTTGGCGCTTCGAGCAGGGCTTCGGCGGGCTCGAGGCCGGAGCGGAGTTGCGCTTCCAGGTCCGCGGAAGCGAGGACGGTCGTTCGTTCCTACCGCTGGAGCCGAGGGAGGCAGAGGTCGTCGCCGTCGACTCGCGCGGGCGTCCGGCGCTGCTGAGGCGCAGGACCGGCAAGGGCTCGATCGTGCTCTCCACCTATCCGCTGGAGTACATGGGCGCGCTGGGCAGAGCCGTCAATCCCGACGAAACCGTTCGTCTCTACCAGGCGCTGGCGCGTGAGGCCGATGCCGAGGCGCCGCTTCGCGTCGCGCGCCCGGACGTACACGTCGACCGCCTCGTCCGAGACGACGGCCGGGTTTTCGCTTTCTTCGTCAGCTACAGCTCGGACGCGCTCGAGATCGAGCCCGAGCTCGAGCGCGGCGCCACGCTGCACGACCTCGCGACCGGGGCGCCGCTCGAGCGGATCGCGTTGACACCGCGCGGGGTCACGGTGGTCGAGCTGCGCGCGCCTTGAGCCGGTAGGCGGCGCGTGGACAGATCCGACCGGTTGGCCGATAATCGAATCGACGGCACGATTGACGTCTGGAAACGAAACGCTCGGGCGATCGCTCGTCGGTGATCACCAACCGCTGTGGGGGTAGCCGAAAGAGATGGGTAGAGACAGGCGCGCCAAGAAGACCACGATCGCCGCCCGCGAGTCGCTGGTGACATTGATCGAGACAAGCGACGCGATCGTCGTCGGCCTCGACTCGGAGGGGAAGGTCCAGTTCGTCAACCGGGCGTTCGAGGAGATCACCGGCTACAGCGGCAAAGAGCTCGAAGACGCGAACTGGTTCGAGACGCTCGTGCCTCGCGATCGCTACCCGCAGGTCTGGGAAGAGTTCCAGCGCCTGACCACCGAAGGGGCACCGGTCAGATTCGAGAACCCGATCCTGACCAAGAGCGGCGAGGAGCGCTACATAGTCTGGCGAAACAGCGCCCTCCGCACGCGAGACGAAAACGTCGGAACGGTCTCGATCGGCATTGACATCACCGAGCACAAGCGCACCGAAGAGGCGCTCGCCGACTCCGAGGAGAAGCTGCGCGCGGTCTTCATGTCAGTCCCGGTCGGGATCGCGGTCACCGACCCAGCCGACGGTCGCATCTACGACGTGAATCGAGCATACGAGCGACTGTTCGAATTCAGCTACGACGATGTGGTGGGAAAGACTTCGATCGAGCTCGGACTCTGGGCCGATCCGAAGGATAGGCAGGGCATGATCGACCTGATCGAGAGGGACGGGAAGGTCGAGGATCTCGAGCTCGCGTTGCGAACGCGGAGCGGCAGAGAGCTGATGGTGCACATCAACGCTCTCCCGGTGACGATCGGCGGCTTGCGCTACCTGGTGTACTCGCTCACAGACATCAGCGAGCACAAACGCACCGAGGAGCAAGTCGCGGTGCTGACGTACTGGATTGATGCGCACTCCGACGGCGCTTTTTGGATCGACACGAACAACGAGCTTGTCTACGTCAGCAATGCTGGCTGCCGCTCCGTTGGTTATGAGCGCGACGAACTACTCGGGCAACCGGCAAGCCTGGTCAGCCCGACGGCGACACCCGAGCGAATGAAGGAGCTCTGGGAGATACTCCGTCGAGACGGGTCCTTTGCTTCCGAGTCGGTGCAACGCCGTAAGGACGGAAGCGAGTTCCCGATCGACGTCAGGGCCACTCTCGTTCGGTCGGGCGGGAAGGAGTATCTCTGCGGCTTCGCGCACGACATCAGCGAGCGAAAGCAGCAAGAGCGCGAGCGCGCGCAACTCGCCAAGCAACTCACGCAGGCGCAGAAGATGGAGGCCGTAGGCAGGCTCGCCGGCGGCGTCGCGCACAACTTCAACAACATCCTCACCGCTCTCGTCGGCTACGGCGAGCTCCTGCTGGCCAAGCTCCCCGAGGGCGCCGACGGGCACCAGGAGGCCGAGCAGATCAAGCTGGCAGCCGATCACGCGACCTCGGTTACGCGCGAGCTTCTGCTCTTCAGCCGGCGCGAGGCGGGGCGGCAGGTGAGACTCGACCTGAACGCGGTCGTCGTGCAGACGAGGTTGCTCCTGCGCGAGCTGATACGCAGCGACATCCATATCGGCACAGCCCTCGCACCGATCGTCGCGCCGGTCAGGGCGGATCGCAGCCAGATCGAGCAGGTGCTGGTCAACTTCGTCCTGAACGCGGTCGACGCGATGCCGAACGGCGGCGTGATCGAGATCGAGACCGCTGATCTCGAGATCGACAAGCCGCTGCCGTCCGCGGGAGGCGCCACGCTCGACCCCGGGCACTACGTGGCGCTCGTCGTCAAGGACAGCGGCATCGGCATGGACGAGGAAACCCTCGCGCACATCTTCGAGCCCTTTTTCTCGACCAAGAGCCCCGAAAAGGGAACCGGGCTCGGTCTGGCGACCGTCTACGGCATCGTCGAGGAGTCCGGAGGCCGCATCCTCGTCGACAGCAAGCCGAACGCGGGCACGAGGTTCACGATCTTCTTTCCCGCCCTCCCGAGCCACAGCTAGCAAGCCCTAGTGGAGCAAATAGCGAACGGACCGGGCGAGGCCGAGCGCCCCGGAGCCGATCCGGCGACGATCGCGCCGCTCTCGCGGGAGCTCTAAGTGCCGAGGCTTGTTATCCTGCTCGCAGCGATCGAGAGGACAGGTGACAGGTGAAGATCGTCGACGCGAAGGTTTTTGTCTGCTCCCCGGGCAGGAACTTCGTCACCCTGAAGCTGACAACCGAGTCGGGCCTCACCGGACTCGGCGACGCGACCCTGAACGGGCGTGAGCTGGCCGTCGCGAGTTACCTCACCGATCACGTCTGCCCGCTCCTGATCGGTCGCGACGCCAGCCAAATCGAGGACATCTGGCAGTACCTCTACAAGGGCGCTTACTGGCGCCGGGGCCCGGTGACGATGAACGCGATCGGCGCCGTCGACCTCGCGCTCTGGGACATCAAGGGCAAGGCGGCTGGGATGCCCGTCTATCAGCTCCTCGGCGGCAAGGCGCGTGAGGGGGTGCTCGTCTACGGGCACGCGAACGGCGACGACATCCCCGCCACCCTGCGCGCGGTCGAGAGCTTCCTCGAGCAGGGCTACCTGGCGGTACGCGCTCAGACCCTGGTGCCCGGTCTGGAGAAGATGTACGGCATCACCAAGGAGCAGTTCCGCTACGAGGCGGCGGAGGGCGATCTGCCGCTGGAGACGGTCTGGGAGACCCGTCCCTATCTCGAGTTCGTCCCGAAGATGCTGCATGAGGTACGCGCGCAGCTCGGCTTCGACTTCCATCTCCTCCACGACGCCCATCACCGCTTGACTCCGATCGAGGCGGCCGAGCTCGGCAAGCGGATCGAGGACTGCTCGCTCTTCTGGCTCGAAGACCCGACGCCCGCCGAGTTGCAGGAGTCGTTCCGGATCATCCGCCGGCACACCACCACGCCGATCGCCGTCGGCGAGGTGTTCAACACGATCTGGGACTGCCAGCAGCTGATCACGGAGCAGCTGATCGACTACGTCCGTATGGACGCGGCCCATTCCGGAGGGATCACGCACCTGCGCAAGATCGCCGCCCTTGCCGAGCTCTACAATGTTCGCACGGGCTGCCACGGCGCCACCGACCTCTCCCCCGTCTGCCTGGCCGCCGCGCTGCACTTCGACATCTCGGTGCCGAACTTCGGCATCCAGGAGTACATGCACCACAGCGAGGAGACCGACGCCGTCTTCCCACACGCCTACTACTTCGAAAACGGCTATCTGCACCCGGGCGAAGAGCCGGGGTTGGGCATCGAGCTGAACGAGAGCCTGCTCGAGCGCTTCCCCTACAAACGCGCCTACCTTCCCGTCGCCCGCCTGCGCGACGGTGCGGTCACGAGCTGGTGAGGCACAAGCGATGACGGAGACCGACCTCGGAAGCTATCTCGAGCGGCTCTTCGGCCTGGGCGGGCGGGTGGCCGTGGTCACGGGCGGAGGCGGCGTGCTGGGAGGCGCGATTGCGCGCGGGCTGGCACAGGCCGGAGCGCGGGTGGTCGTGCTCGCTCTGGGGCAAGACCAGATCGATGCCGTCGTCGAGGAGATAAAGAGCGGCGGCGGCGAGGCGATCGGGATCGAAGTCGATGTGACCGACCGTCCACAGCTGGAGAGCGCGTGCAAGACGGTGCTCGAGCTCTGGGGTCGGGTCGACGTGCTCGTCAACGCTGCCGGCGGCAACCTCTCCGACGCGATCGTCAGTGAGGGCAACCCCTTCTTCGACCTGCCGCTCGAAGCCTTCGAGCGAGTCGTTCGCCTCAACCTGCTCGGGACGGTGCTGTCGAGCCAGGTGTTTGCCCGGGCAATGAGCGAGGGCGAGCAGGAGGGCTGCTCGATCGTGAACATATCCTCGGAGACCGCACGGCGGCCGGCAACCCGCGTGGTTGCCTACGCGGCGGCCAAGGCGGGGGTCGAGAACTTCACTCGCTGGCTGGCGGTGGAGCTGGCGCAGAGCCACGGAGAGAAGATTCGTGTGAACGCGATCGCGCCCGGGTTCTTCCTGGGCGAGCAGAACCGGGCGCTACTGCTCGACGCCGAGGGAGGCCTGACCGAACGCGGCCAGAAGATCGTGCAGGCAACACCGGCCGGCCGTTTCGGAATGCCGGACGAGCTCGTCTCGACGGTGCTCTGGCTCGCCGGTCCGGGTGCTTCCTTCGTGAACGGTACGGTCGCGATGGTGGACGGAGGAATGGACGCCTTCGGTGGCGTCTAGTCCGACTTCATTCTCCGATCGCCTGCTGGGTACGAGCGAGCCGGAGCGCGAACTCGCCCGCCGCCTCTACGCGTCGGTCGCAGATCTTCCGATCGTCAGCCCGCACGGCCACGTCCCGGCCGAGCTTTTTCCCGACCCCGAGACAAGGCTCGGCCCGCCCGGGCGTCTTTTCGTCTCGGGCGACCACTACGTGCTACGGATGCTCTACTCGCAGGGAATGCGACTAGAGGAGTTGGGCGTCCGCCCGCTCGACGGGGAGCCCGCAGAAAGCGACGACCGCAAGATCTGGCAGCGCTTTGCCGACAACTTCCAGCTCTTCAGTGGAACTCCGAGCGGGCTTTGGACGACCGGCACCCTGGCGGGGGTGTTCGGGATCGAGGAGCGCCTCTCGAGCGCGAACGCCCAGGCGATCTACGACCTTCTCGCCGAGCAGCTCGAGTCGGCGGAGTTCGCTCCCAGAGCTCTGCTCGACCGCTTCGGAATAGAGGTGTTGGCAACGACCGACGCAGCCGAGTCCGAGCTCGAGCCGCACAGGCGCCTGCACGAAGAGGGCTGGGGCGAGCGGGTGCGCCCGACTTTCCGCCCCGAGGCTGTGACTGCAATCGGCTCGCCGGGTTGGCGCGAGTCGCTAGAGAGGCTCGAGGCCGTATGCGAGCGGGAGATAGGAGACTACCGAGCCTTCCTCGAGGCGCTCGAGGAGCGGCGGGAGTATTTCAAGGCGCTCGGCGCTACTGCGACCGATCACGCCAGCGAGACCCTGCAGACGGAAAGGCTCTCCGAGCAAGAGGCGGGGTCGATCTTCCAGCGGGCGCTGAGGGCCGAGGTCACGCCCGGCGAAGCCGAGCGCTTCGGCGCCCACATGCTCTGGGAGACAGCCCGCATGAGTTGCGACGACGGCCTGGTCATGCAGATTCGCGCCGGCAGCATGCGCGACCACAATCCCAAGCTGAAGGAGCGCTTTGGCTCGGACATCGGCGCCGACATCCCGGTCGCCCTCGACTGGACGTGCGGTCTGCGCCCGCTTCTCACCGCACATGGCAACGATCCGCGCCTGCGGCTCATCCTCTCCACCCTCGACGAGAGCACGTACAGCCGCGAACTCGCTCCACTTGCCGGTCACTACCCCGCAGTGCTGCTGGGGCCACCCTGGTGGTTCCACGACAGCCCGAACGGCATCGTCCGCTACCTCGACTCCGTCACCGAAACGGCCGGCTTCCAGAACCTGGCCGGCTTCGTCGACGACGCGCACAACCTGATCGCCATCCCGGCCCGCCACGATGTCTGGCGCCGGGCCACCTGCGCCTGGCTGGCAGGGAAGGTGCTGATCGGCATCCTCGACGAGGAGGACGCGACCCGGATCGCCGCTGAGCTCGCCTGCGGGCTGGCGAGACGGGCGTTCCGCCTACCCGAGCGACCGGGGCGCTCGAGCTAGACGGCAGATACGACGGCATCCGATTCGAGGAGTCAACGGATCGTTGGCTCCTTCTTCGAGCCTGCCCTGCACAACAGCGACCCGGCGTCAGATGGGTGAATGCAAGATCCGACCCCCCGCCGAGACTCGACCGCGCAGGTAGGTTCGACTCCCAAGCCCGCGAGCCCGCGGGCTAGAGTCAGGCCGTGTTAGCGATTCTCGGTGGTTTTGCTGCGGCCGCGTTCTGGACGGTCACGACGCTCTGCTCGTCGCGCTCGAGCCGGCTGATCGGCCCGGTTTCGGTGCTCGCCTGGGTGATGATCGTCGGGCTCGCCGTCACGGCGCCGGCCGCCGCGATCGAAGGCGTTCCGAAGAACCTCGATCGTACGATCGTGGCCTGGCTGCTGATCTCGGGGGTGGGCAACGTCGGCGGGCTCCTGCTCGTGTACGAGGCGCTTCGCATCGGCAAGGTCGGCCTCGCCTCGCCGGTCATCTCAACGGAAGGAGCGATAGCCGCGGTGATCGCGGTCGTCGCCGGCGAGACGCTGGGCCTACCCCGAGGCGTGGCGCTGACTGTGATTGTGATCGGCATCGTCGCCGTAGCGGCCGGTTCCGCCGGCGAGGAGGCGCCGGGCCGCCACGACGTCAGGGCGGTTCTACTCGCGGGCGGCGCCGCGCTCTCCTTCGGCCTGTGCCTGTATGCGACCGGGCGCGTGAGCACCGAAGTGCCTCTCGTCTGGGCCGTACTGCCGCCGCGAGTCGTCGGCGTGGTAGCGGTGGCGATCCCACTCGTGCTCAGCTCCCGCATCCGCCTGACCCGCCGCGCGGCGGCGCTCGTCGTCACTACCGGCCTCGCCGAGGTCGGCGGCTACTTCGCCTTCGCATTCGGCGCCCGGCACGGAATCGCCGTCACGGCCGTGCTCGGATCGCAGTTCGCGGTGACCTCGGCGCTCGCCGCCTACCTGCTCTTCGGCGAGAAGCTCGGACGCATTCGGATCGCGGGCGTGGTTGTGACCGCGATCGGGGTTGCGGCGCTGAGCGCGTTACAGGCCTGACGGCTGCTCGAGGTCAGCTCACGACCTTGAGCCAGCCGCCGTCGACGTAGTAGGAGCTGCCGACGCAGTAGCTCGCCCGCTCCGAGCAGAGAAAGACGAAGAAATCGGCCAGCTCCTCGGGCGTCGCGAAGCGCCCGATCGGCGCGTTCTCCTGCGCGATCGCCTCGAGGTACTGCTCCGGAGTCTTGCCCGTACCCTCGGTCTCGAGCCCGGCCGTCTTGTACCAGTCGGGCGTCAGCACCAGCCCCGGATTGACGCAGTTGACGCGGATGTTGTCGCCGATCAGCTCGTTCGCCATGCACTTCGAGAGCATCATCAAGGCGGCCTTGGTGGTGTTGTAGATCGGCTCGTAGCCGAGCGGTTGCTTGGCGCAGATGGAGGCGTTGTGCAGGATGACGCCGCCGCCGCGCCGCCTCATCGAGGGAACGAGCCCACGCACGAGCCGGACCGCAGCCATGACGAAGAGATCCCAGTAGTACTGCCACTGCTCGTCGGGGGCGTCCATGATCGTCTCGTGGCTACCGACGCCGGCGTTCGAGACGAGGATGTCGACGCCGGCGAAGATCTGATCGGCGTGCTCGGAGAGGCGCTCGATCTCGGCCGGTTTGGTCACGTCCACCTTCATCGCGGCGGCCTTGACGCCGAAGCGCTGCCCGATCTCCTCGGCGACGCCCTTGATTCGCTCCTCGTCGCGCGCGCACAGAAGAAGATGCACACCCTCGCGGGCCAGGCCCTCCGCGACCGCCAGGCCGATACCTTGCGTGGCCCCGGTCACCACGGCCACCTTGTCCTTCAATCCCAGATCCATCCCCGTGCCCCCTGTCTCAGTGGGGAATCAGCATCGTCTTCAAGTTGCCGCCGCGCGCGGCCTCCAGCGCCGCCGGGAACTGCTCGAGCGGATAGCGCTCGCTGATCAGGCTGTTCACGTCGACCTTCCCCTCGGCGACGGCTTCGATCGCCCGCGGATAGCAGTACGGCCCCAGGTGGCTGCCGAGCAGATCGAGCTCCTTCTCGTCGCCGATGATCGACCAGTTCAGGGTCACGGGATCGGAGATCACGCTGAAGGCCACCACGGTGCCGAGGCGCCTCGTCATCTCGAGCGCCGGCGGAACGGCGAGCGCGTTACCGCTCATCTCGATGTAGACGTCGCAGCCGTCGCCACCGGTCAGCTCCTTGACGCGCTCGGGGGCGTTCTGCTCGAGTGCATTGACGGCCACGTCGGCGCCCAGCTCGAGCGCCAGCACTAGGCGATCGGGTTGGGTGTCGAGCGCGATCAGCCGTCCGGGATTGAAGCTTTTGGCCACCTGTAGCGCGCAGAGCCCGATGTTGCCGACCCCGCCGATCACGACCGTGTCATCCGGTTTGATACCGGCGCGGTCGACCGCGTGGATGGCGCAAGCGAGCGGCTCGATATAGGCGCCCTGCTCGAGCGAGAGGCGCGGGTCGAGCCTGTGCACGCGCGCCTTGGCCGGAAAGATCATGTACTCGGCCCAGGCGCCCTCGCCCCGGCCGCGCTTGAAGCCGAAGATGTTGGCCGGCTGGCACATCCAGTACTGGCCGGACTTGCAATAGCGACAGTTGCCGCAGGGGATGATCTGCTCGGCGGTGACGCGGTCGCCGAGTGCAACCTCGTGTCTGTCTGCGGCGCCGACCCCCAGCTCGGCGACCGTTCCCGCGAACTCGTGCCCCGGAATGACAGGCGCCTCGCAAAAGCCGCTCGAACCGTCCTCTCCCCAGAGGCTGATCGCACCTGTAAAGCAGTTGACGTCGCTGTGGCAGATACCGCTCGCGCCGACCTCGACCAGGATCTCGCCCGGCCCGGGGCTGGGACAATCGACCTCCTGCACCCGGTAGTCGTAGGGCGCGTGGCAGACGACAGCAAGCATCTTCTCTTCGCTCATCTCCCGATCTTTCGCTCCCGGCCGGCTAGGGGAGACAAGCGTATCGCCGAGTGCCGTCGCCCGCAAAGCGAGCAGGTTTTCGGCAGGATCCAGGGATGCGCGTCCTCTTCATAGGCGGTACGGGCAACATCTCGATCGCGGCGACGCGCCTGCTTGCCGAGCGAGGAGTCGAGCTCACGCTGCTCAACCGCGGGCAGACAGACGTCTCGCTCCCCGACGGGGTGCGATGGATCCATGCCGACATCCGCGACCGCTCCTCCGCCGTCGAGGCGCTGCGAGGCGAGACGTTCGACGTCGTCGTGGACTGGGTCGCGTTCCTGCCCGAGCACGTCGAGACCGACATCGAGCTATTCGGCGGCAGGATCTCGCACTACGTCTTCATCAGCTCGGCGACCGTGTACGAGCGGCCGTCGCCCTTCTTCCCGACCGTCGAGGAGGCGCCGCTGGGGAACGTCCACTGGCAGTACGCCCGCGACAAGATCGCCTGCGAGGAACGCCTCCGGCGCGAGCACGAGCGGGCCGGCTTTCCGGTCACGATCGTGCGGCCGTCCTACACCTACGGCGAGACCCGGATTCCGACCGCTATCGAGGGCCAGGATTACACCATCGTCGAGCGGATGCGCCGCGGCAAGAAGGTGATCGTTCCCGGCGACGGCGAGTCGCTCTGGACGATGACGCACAACAGCGACTTCGCGCGAGCGCTGGTGGGGCTCCTCGGCAACACGGAGGCCACCGGCGAGAGCTTCCACATCACCTCCGACGAGGTGCTGAACTGGAATCAGATCACCGAGACGATCGCCGCCGCCGCCGGCCTCGAGGCGCAGATCGTGCACATCCCGTCCGACTTCATGGCCGCCATAGACCCCGAGTTAGGAGTGGAACTTCTCGGCGACAAGGCGCATTCACTGGTCTTCGACAACTCCAAGATCAAGCGCTTCGTGCCCGGCTGGAATGCAACCGTCCCCTTCGCCGAGGGAGTGGCGCGCTCGCTCGCCTGGTTCGAGGCCGATCCGGCCCGCAAGGTCGTGGACGAGGGATGGAGCGCGCAGCTCGACCGGATCGTGGCCACGTACGAGGCTGGGTGGCCTGGGGTTGGGTAGGGCGAACTGAACGATCGGCGACGGCGCCCGCATCGCAGTTCGTAGTGACCTCCACGCCGCCTTCCTGCTCTTCGGCGAGCACCTCGGCCGCATCTGGATCGCGGGAGTGGTTGTGACCGTTATCGGGGTCGCGGTGCTCAGTGGGATACAGACGTAGCGCCCGCAGTGAATTCGACTACTGCGTCTTTGCGGTAACTAGAACAGCGCGATGCTCGATCACTTCGACGATCCGATCGAGGATCGGGCGGTGCCAGCCCTCGGCGATCGCCGCGCGCGAAACCGCATCGGCGCAGCGCAGCACACGTTCGGCGAGCGCGCGCAGGTCGCGCAGGAGTAGCGTCGCGTTCAGGCCGCACTCGCCTGCTAGACGCCGCCAGGCGTCCTCGTCCACAGCGCTTGGATCTTCCTCGCCGCCGATACGCATCGCCATCTTCGCGGTCACGTTGTAGACGGCTGTGCAGACGAGATCGTAGAGCGGAGCGAGACGAGGCCCAAGATCGGGGTCGTAGAGAATCGCAAAGTTCTTGCCGTGACCGTCGCTGTTACCGATTAGGAAGTTGAAGCCGACGGCGCGGATGAACGCATTCACGTCGGCCGCGGGCCGGGCGCTGATGGCACGGAGGGTCGCGATGATCCGGGCGATCGCCGGTCCGCCCTCGAATTCGTACTTGCTCTCCGGGAGCAGGCCGAGCGCCTGGCAGAAGTCCTCCTGGTGAACCCGCTCGATTCGCAGGTCGTCGCTGAGCGTGCGATCGAAGCGTTCGACGATCAAGCAGGGAGTGTCGCCGACGACTTCGACCGCCGCCCGAGACGACTCCAGGCGGCAAGAAGCGGCGACGCGAAGGCAGAACGCTTCGTTCGCCGCGATGTCCTCCCAGCCCGACAGGCTCGGCTTGATGATGTGCGTGCTCGGCGCGCCGCCGAGCGGCTGTCCGAACTTCCCCGACGGCGCGCGTGTCACGACAAGCTTCTGCTGCATACCGCCGAGACTTAGACGAACGTCGTTTCCGACACCGAGCGGATGGGATGGAAGCGCCGCGAGCGCCGCCTCGAGCTCCTCCGGCGACAGCCAGCGCACGGCGGCGGTCGTCGGTGGCGCAGGCTCCATCCCCGAAGGCACGATCACGACCGCGCCGGCGCATTCCGCACCGATCTCGGCGAGCAAACCGAACGCGTTGGAAACGCTAACGCCGCGCTCGCGCGCGATCTGCTCTCTGATCGCGCCTTCCGGGAGAAGACCCTCGAAGAACGGGCGCGCCCGCGCGTTAGAGAACCGCGCCTGTTCGACCGGCAACGAAGCGGAGAGGACGATGCCGCGCGGACTCTCGGCCACGATCTCCTCGGCGTACTGGAAGGCGAGACGCCCCGATCCCGGACGTGTCAAGTGACCGACCAGGCGGCCGGCGAGGTAAACGTCGAGCTCACGAAGCTCGGGAGCGGGCACTAACGCCTCCGCACGCGCTGCCGGGTCGGCTCCGGCTCGTTCGCGCCGGCCTCAACATCGTCTCGACCGACCACCCGCAACGACAAGCCCAGGGCTTCGAGCACACGCTCGATCGTGTCGAGACGGGCGGTCGGCTTCGCCGCCTCGATCTGGTGGATCGCCCTCACGCTGACACCTGCCGCGAGCGCGAGCTCGTCCTGGCGCAGCTCCTGCCGAAGCCGCTCACGGCGAATCGCCGTGGCGATCCGCAATGCAGCCGAGGGATGACTAAGTTGCATGATCGTGCATTTTAGCGCATTTACACCACCATTGCGAGCCATCTTGCACGATCGTGCCTATTACGCTCTCGGATGTCGTGAAAAGACTTAATTTGTACGAACGTGCATCTTACTGCGTCTTGCGCGCACCGGCGGCGCCGCCTCCTCAGTTACCCAGAGATGAACGGTCGCACCGCCGACGAAGACGACGTCGTCAACGAGCGGACCGAGGATCTCGGCCGCCAGCTCGAGCAACGCCTCGCTCATTCGAGGCTTCCTCGTATCGTCTTCGCAAGCATGTCGGCAGCGACCGATCGGACGCGAACGTCGCCGGCGCGGAGGCTGTCGGCGATCGCAAGCAGCTCGCCGAGCTGCGGCAGCTTCTCTGCGACCGTCACCGCTGCCCCAGTCGACGGGTCTTCATTCCGTTAGAGGTTCTGAGGCCGGTTGGCCTACGGGTCTAGATGGGGCCTGAGCGACCTTCAGGCTGTTCCCGAGGCGCTTTCGCCCGCTAGCTCTGCGATCGATGCTAGTCGCTCATCGACGATCGGAACCCGTTCGCGATCGAAGGGGCCAATCGCTCCCTCCAGGCCGCCGCGGAACAAAGGGTCACGACGCATTTGACCGATCGCCTCGGCAAGGAACCGTTGCAGCTCGGGCTCTGCCCGTTCTAGTTCCCGCAGGAGCTCATTTCTGCCGTCGACGAGCACGACGACGTCCTCGAAATCTCGGCTCCCGAGGAAATCTCCGTTCCCACGACCCCGGAAGGCTTCGATCTTGGTCGCCAGGAGGTACGGCGGAGTCGCGGCACGTATCTTGCAACCCGACGGCAGCGTGATCCACTCCGCCGCTGAAAACGCCTGCGGTGCCCAACCGCCGCCGAAGCCGAAGACGCTCTTACTCGTCGGCATCACGTCGAGCACGAGCTCGGTTTTCTTCTCGCGGTAAACGAAGCGACAGATCACCTTGCTCCCGCTGTCTTCTACGAACTTCTGCTCGCGCAAGCGCTCGGCGAAGCGCTGATAGGCGCCATAGGTCATGACCTCGACTATCACGTCGACGTCCTTGCTCAGCCGCGCCGGGCGCGCCGCCGGGTCAGTGATCCAGAGCGGAATGGACGTGCCGCCAAGCAATACGACCTCGTCCCGCAGAGGTCCCAGTGCGCGGCAGGCAAGCTCGAGAAGCTCGATCATCGGTCTGATCGACTCGAGCTCAACATCTGCCGGAGACGATCCGTCGCGAGCGCTCGCACGCGAGCATCGCCGAGACGTAGGGCGTCGACCAAGGCGAGCAGGTTGTAGAGCACCGGGTCGTTTTCCCGAGCGAAAAGAGCCCGCTTTGAGAGCGGCTCGAGCGCGTATCCACGAACCTCTCCGGCGCCAAAGCGCCAGACCGGGACAGGGCCTTCGCTCACATAGTCGGGCAGTAGATCCTTTGCACCCCACGCAGTCGGGATCCCGCGCGCGGGTGGCCCCGCACTCGCTGGAAAGCTGTACTGCACGCCATGAACAAGGAACTCGTCGAGCTGTGGAAGCAGCGGCCGGCGCTCCTGGTCGGCAAGGCGAGCACTCTGAAGGCGATCGAGCGACCCTTTCACGCCCGAGGGGCCAATCCGGAGCGCGCTACCAATCTTCTCGAGCGTGGGTCGGCTCTCGCTCATGCCAACCGACACCAGTCGTAGCGCGAGCACGATGTCTTGACCGTTTAGTGCCTTCTGCATAGAGCGAGAATAGCACGATTTTCAATTTACATACAAATTGAAAAACGCTCGTTAACTAACCTTCCACACGTGTACTCCAGCTTCACCCCGTCGTATCGCGAAGATAAGGGTGCGCACTTCCTGGTGCGCCGGCGCGCGGGAATGTCACCCGGAGGTCGCGATACCGCCGCGAGCTATGCAGCGCTCTCGAGCCGTTTCTTCAGCCGCTGCTGATCCTCCGGAACCTGCTTGCGCGACTGACTGCGCGCGAGTGGTAGCAGCAGCTTTCCGAACCCATGGCCTTCGAAATCGAGCACAAGCGACACCCGAGAGCTCGAGCCGTCTCCGAGCGGCTCAACGGTGACCCTGCCGACCGCCCGAATCGGGCCGTCGATTCCATGGAAACCGAATGCGCGTGGCGGATCGTGTTCGGTGACTGCGTAGGTGATCGTCTGCTCGCGCTTGCCCATGCGACGCTTCTCGGTGCTTTTCGTGCCAACCTGGGTCGGCCCGTCTCCGTGCTTCTGCGCGCTGATGATCTGCTCCTGCCATTCGCCATGCCGCGCAAGATCGTCCAGGTAGGCAAACACGTCATCCGGGCGTCGCGCAATCTCGATGCTAGCCGTGATAGGTGCCATCGTTACTCCTTACCGTATGTGGTTGAGATCATCTCGCCCGGCGCTGGCTTTCGTACACCTTCCACGGCTCCGAGCCCGTCGATGATTAGCGCTACCTCGCCAGGCAGCAAGCAACGGCCGGCCCGCACCACAGGCAAACAACGACAGATCAACGCCGCCAAGCCAGGTCTGAGCCTGCAGGGGCTTCTGGCCGGCCGGCTCAGCCCTTGATGATGTTGCGCACCGGGGAGATGTTCGGCTGGCCGGGATCGGCCCCGAGCGCCCCCATGATCGGCAACAGCGTCGGCCCAAAGGCCTCGAACGACTCCTGGGAATCCCAGACGTCGAACACCTGGATCTGCCCGTCGGTCTCGAGAGCGACGTGATAAAGCCTGCCGGCCGGGGCTCCAGCGCCGGCCGCTTCGAGCCGGCTGATCGTGTCGTCGTACTGCGACGGTGTGAACGAGCTGGGGGTGAAATAGAAGCCGAGAGCCATTTCTTTGCTGTCCTTTCCGCGTCGTTCCGATTAGTCCACGCAGATGCTTTCCATTCGTGGTTCTACTGAAACGTCCGAAGTAGGCAGCACCGACTTGGGCAAGTGTCCAGGAATGTAGTCAGAGCTTCCGAGGCGGCCGTCGCAAGCTCCGGAGAACCCTTCTTTGGCCTGCCCTGGAACGGACCGAAATGGCTGTGTGGTTCGTTACGGCTGTGAGTCCAACCAATCGATGAGCTTCTCCATCTGTACGGCCTTGAAGGTCGTGCTCTTCTTGCCCCTGTACCACTTCAGAGTTGCCTTACCGATCAACAGACGCCCGATAGCAGGGCCGCCATTGGGCTCAGCAATTCGGAGCAGGATCCCCTTGTTGCCGATCTGCGCTTGTACGCGTTCGATAGTTACGTCCATTGGGTGCCGCCTCCTCACACTCGGGGGTTGTGACAGGAGGAAAGGGTATTCGACACACCGGCCGTTATCACAAGACTCGGTTGGGCGAGTGTTCAGGAATGTCCCTCGAAACGGCCGCCGTATTTCAGCGGTTTGCCGCGTACGTGAGATCGAGGGTGTCGAGCTGGCCAGACCAACGCAGGGTGAACCGCCAGCATCCCGCGGCGAGCAGATTGATGATCGACGGGCCGGGCCCACCTATCACCTTGCGCCCGACGGGTGAGCCGACCTTGGTCGATCCGATCATCCGTTGGGCGCTGATCCGCAGGTCAGAGCCGGAGTTGGTCGGTGAGACCCAGAGGATCTTGTTGTTGTGATCCTTCGGCGGGGGCGAAAGGAGGGGATCCGCCCAGAGAATCGCGGTGAGCTTCCCCGCCGTACTGAGAACGTGTGGCATGCGCGGTTTCGGATTGCTGAATCCTCCACGTGCCCACACCGGCAGCACGCCGCGCAACACCTGAGACTTGCACACTCTCGCCTCGGCCTGGCTGCGATCAGACGCCGAGCAAGCGGCAAGCACGCCCATCCCACCGAGCAGAACCGCGAGAACAAGCGCGGCATTCCGATGTCCGTGTCCGCGCGCCACGATCATCACAGGCGGTTCAATCCTGAGAGTCTCATCGCTGAGAAGAGACAGAATATACGCATGGGCGAGTGTGCTCTCGCCCGACGGCAGATCATCTAGGGCTTCTGGTGGGCAAGGCGGCTCAACTAGTGCAGCGCCTGACGTCTCTCGCGAGTTTCGCCCCCGCTCGCTCCGAGCACCACATGGGTAGACATGGACGCTCGCGCTCACGGTGCTTCGAAGTCAGGGGTCCTCGCGGCGGATACCTTGGCCTACGGCGCGGTGCACCTCGACGTCACCGACGGCAATCGGGCGCTTGGCTTCTGGCACGACATCGTCGGGCTGAGTCGGCTCGGCGATTCGGGCGACGGGTTGCGCCTCGGCGTCGATGGTCGTGAGCTCGTGGTCTTGCATCCGGGGGCGGAGCGGGGTGTAGTCCCCGGTTGCAGCGGGCTCTACCACGTTGCCATTCACCTGCCCGACGAGACGGAGTTCGCGCGCGTGCTCTGGCGGCTCATCGTCGCCGGCTACCCGCAGGCGCCGACCGACCACACGATGTCGAAGTCCACCTATCTGACCGATCCCGATGGCCTTGGTTTGGAGCTGGTACTCGAGACACCGGAACGGCTGGGCTCGTGGACGAGCGAGGCAGGGGGGCCGCCGCAGTTGATCGACGCCGAGGGGCGTGCCCACGGTATCGCCGAGCGGCTTGACGTCAACGAGGTGCTGTCACACCTCCCCGACCGCAGTTTCGATCAGCCGCTTCTGCCGCCGGGCACGACGATCGGGCACCTCCATCTCCACGTCTCCGACCTCGAGGCGTCCCTTCGCTTCTACCGCGACCTGGTCGGCTTTCGGGAGCACATGTACACGCCGCAGCTCGGCTTCGCCGACCTCAGTGCGGGCGGCCCCTTTCCGCATCGGCTAGCGCTCAACGTTTGGGCAGGCATCGGCGCTCCGCAACCACCGGCAAGCAGTGCCAGGCTCCGAAGCTTCACCCTCGTGCTACCCGGCGAAGAGGTGCTCGCCGAGGCGCTCGGCCGCCTTCGCGAAGCCGGGCACGCACAGGAGCCGGTGAACGGCGGTGAGCTCGTGCGCGACCCGGCCGGGAACACGCTCTCGCTGAGAGCTGAGGCGTCGTAGAGACGCTTTCGACTCTGAAAAAGTGCCACCCGACGAGGTGGGAGCTGAGTACCCAGGGCACCTCTCCGCCCCCGCTCGGTCGATCGCCGGGCTTTCGAATACGGAGCTGGATCAGCGAGAGATGGTGACCTTAGCCCACTGGCCACCGCTCGGAGGTCCGCCCGTGGGCGGGCTGGTGCGTGGACCGGCGTCGGCGTTGTTCCGACCTTGAACGTGCGTAGCACAGGCCCTGCCGCCGTTGGGCGCGCTCCTCGGCCCGCCGGCTCGTGGGAAGGTGCTACTGACCGAGTCGCGGTTCTTTCCGTTGGAGAGAAGAGCCTCGTTGTCTACGAGCGTGATCAAACCGCGCGTTCTCAGCGGGCAACGCGACCTGTGACTCGAGCGTTTGACGGCGACTACGAGCTTGAGTACCGCCCTGCCGCCGACGATCGACCGCTTGCCGCTCACGATCTTGAGTGTGACCGCGTAGGTGCGTCGCGGGCGGGTGTTCCTGTCGCCACAGATTCCACTCAGGCCGCGAATGACCGCGCGGTCGCGAACTGGTTGATAAACAAATGGCTCGTGAACTACCCGCACAAGAACGTCGCCGTATTCGATTTCTACAACGTTTTGACCAGTAACGGCGGCAGTTCCGACAAGAACGATCTCGGGAAGTCGAGCGGAAACCACCATCGCTGGTGGAACGGGCGTGTTCAACACAGCCGTACGGTGTCGAGCAACTTCCTCGCTTACCCGACCGGCGATAGTCATCCCTCTTCAGCGGGGAACCGCAAGGCCATCGGCGAGTTCGTACCACTGCTCAACTACTATTACCACCGCTGGGCCGATAGCAAGAGCTGAGCAGTACCGGCGCGCGCCGTATTTTCGTAATAAGCGGTTGCGGTAGTGGTGTTGTAATGAAAGTGAGCGGTATTGCGCACGGGTAGTTTCGAGGGCGATGACATCGTTACGCTATTTAAACGTTATCGAACGTGAGGGCTGCCGACTCACCATCGCCTGAACAGCGGGAAATACGGGAATAGAAAACGCTCCGTGTCTCTGCAGACCACACAACAGCGCGAATGAACAGCTACATAGATGGCACGTGTAGTGAGCCATACTCAGCGTCGAACGATGCTTAAAATCGGGATCGCTGTGTAGCGCTACGCTAACCTCGCGCATCGTGCGACGATGTCAGCTGAGCCATTGAAGGGCGAGTGGCGGTACATGACCCAAAGAAACTGCGGGTGAAGTACAGGGCGAAAAAAACGCGCAGCGATATCCACGGATATGGTTTAAGCGGCTTTCACTAACATAGCGGCGAAAAGTACTGAAAACCGTTCGAATGCCGGCAACGCAAGAGCTACGTATCGCTAGCTATCAACATTGGTATCGATGGCATTGGCGAGCGAGTCGGTGGCGCCGTATCCTTCGGTCGAGCGCGCGGCGATCTCGATCGCGAGTGGCAACGAAAGCGCGGCCGCGTGAGGATCGAAGCCGGAGCGCGCGAGAGCCGAAACGAGCACTCCGAGTAGCGCATCGCCGGCTCCCGTCGTATCCACGACTTCAGCCGGTACGCCGGGCGCTTCCGCCAGGGCCTCGCCGCGGATGAGCGCCCCCTCCGCGCCAAGCGTGACAACGACGACGCGGGCACCGAGCTGGGCACAGAGCGCATCGCCGGCGCGCGCAGGCTCGCTTTCTCCACTCAGAAGCTGCGCCTCCTCGCGATTGACCTTGACCAGGAAGGCGCCGGTACAGAGCGAAAGCACGGTGTTTACCGCCTGAGCAGGACTATCCCAACGCCCAAGGCGCAGATTGACGTCCACGATCAGGGGCTTGCTCGACTCCAGCGCCAGCTCACGAGCCCGTGCTGAGATCGCGCGCTCACGCTCGCCGATGAGGGTGTTGGAACCAAGCTCGACAGCGGCGCAGGCGGTTACGGCTTCTTCGAGCTCCGGCTCGAGCGCTTCCAAAGCCGACTCGATTCCCTGCCCGTAGATGAGGAAATCGGGCACACCGAGCGGGTCGATCACGTCGAAGGCGACTCCCGTCTGCACGGCGGGCAGGCGTCTCCACCAGCGCAGGTCGATTCTCTCGGCGCGCAGGCGATTCTCGAGCCAGCGGCCCCACTGATCGTCGCCAACACCGCCCGCGAGAGCGACCGAGGTGCCGCACCGCGCCGCAACGATGGCCGCGTTCGTTGGCGCTCCGCCGCAGTGGGGGACGAACGAGTCCGCTTGCGACCAGTTCTCGAGCGGGCGCTCGCAGATCAGGTCGACGAGCGTCTCGCCGAGGAAGAGAAAGGGTTCGGGCACCGACATCTACGTTAGGGACCGGTCATGACGGCAGCTTTGCGTTCTCTTCGTAAATCACCATATGCAGGCAATAAGTGACCGCGGTAGCCATCGGGGGTTGAGCAACTATGAGGAATCCTTACAATTAGAGAGAAGTAAGGATTCGCAGTGGATGTCGTGTCGCACATAACGAGCAAAGGCCAGGTGACCGTTCCCAAGGCGGTGCGCGACGCCTTGAAGCTGAAGCAAGGCGACCGAGTCGTGTTCCGTGTGGCCGGCGAGCGCGCCGAGCTGGCGCGGACGGCTGATCTACTCGAGCTGGCCGGCGCCGTATCGGTATCAGCGCCACAGGCCGAGCTCTCGGCCGGCTGGGACGAGGTACGGCGGCAGCTACGCCGGACTCGAGCAAGACAGAAGAAATGAGGGCCGTCCTCGACACCAACGTGCTCGTGAGGCACCTGACGGCTGATCCATCCGAGCAAGGGCAGCGAGCGACTGCATTTCTCGCTCGCGCCGAGGAGCTGCTCCTTACGGATATCGTCGTGGCCGAGCTCGTCTACGCGCTCGAGACGGTCTACCGAGTCGAGCGCGCGCAGGTCGCCGAGCTGGTGCGGGCGGCGATCGCCTTTCCCGCCATCGTCGTTCTCGACGAAGTACTGCTGCTTCGCGCACTCGAGCTCTACGAGCGGGAGCGGCTCGATTTCGTCACCGCCTACCTCGCCGCCGACGCCGAGCGAAGCGGAGTTGGGTCGGTCGCTTCCTTCTACCACTCGCTCGAGCGAATCGAATCGGTGGAGCTGGTCGAGCCGCGTTAATTCGGGACTCGTCTCGTGGTAGAGGGACGCTGACTCGTGTGCGCCATCGCTTCGTGAGGGCACCACTTTGCGCCGCCACCCGCCGCCAAGCGCGCCTGGCTGATCTCGCCGATCCCGAAAGCGGCGGGACCCACCTCTCCACCCAGAGCGCCAAGCGGAATGAAGACCCGTCGACTGGGTGCGCTTTGGGGCGCGGTATCGCGCCGTCGAGCGCGGCCGGACGAATCTCGCCGGTTCCGAAAGCGGCGGAACCCACCTCTCCTCCCAGAGCGCCAAGCGGAATGAAGGCCCGTCGACTGGGTGTGATCGGTGGATGTGAGGCTAGGACGCAGTGTCGCGTTCGTAGCCGGGGCTACGGGCGCGACCGAGGACAACGTATCGCGCCGCCGAGCGCGGCCAGGCGGCGGAGCGCTTCGTTTCGCTTGGCGCTCAAACAAACCCTCCCACGGGGCGTAGCACGGTATCGAGAAAAGACGCTCGGGAATGTGCCGGTTTCGTGCCGGACATGTATACGTGCCGAGCGCGACCCAACAACGCAGCGCTTCGCTTGCGATCGGATCTCAATCGACGAAATACGCGTGATCGCAGCAGTCGTCGCCCTGCATCAGCGTCTTCGTGCGCTGGAAGCGGATCGGCGGGTCAAAGGCGTCGACGACGTAGAGATCGGTCGCGCAGACGAGGTGGTTAAGCCAGCCCGCGGCGCGGCCGCCCATACAGGTAGCGAGCTCGTGCTGTGTGCAGCGCGTGCAGCAAAGCTGGATGCCGTTCTCGAGGTGCTCGGAGGTGAGCTCGAAGCCGAGCCCGGGGAGGGGCTCCCAGAGCAGGCGCATGAGGTCGTCGAGCGAGCCGCTTTCCTCGCGCGCCAACCCGGCCCAGTGAGCCCGGGTCTCGTCGGCGCAGATCCTCTCGAGCAGAGTGAGAATCCGCTCCCGCCCGAAGCGCTCACCCGCAAGGTCGAGTGCCGCGATCTTGCCTGCTCCCGGCTCCGCCTCGAGCCAGGCCGGCGCGAGCGAGTCGAAGAGCTCGCGCTCACCCGGGTTGAAATCGTGCGTCTCGGCCTTCTCGGGCTGGAACCAGAAGTCGAGCCAGTCGTTCAGCTCCTTCCACCTCTCGGCGCAGGATTTCGGTTGCTCGCTAATCGAATCGGGATTGGTCACGGCCGAATCTTCTCTGGCTAGCGGAGCGCCGAGAGCCGGCCCGAGTCTCGTTCTCGGAACCGGCTCTCCATTCTGCCGTTTGGTCGGACGGGGCGCGTTCTCAGCGGCCGAGGATGCTGTCGATCTCGGCGATCTGCTCAAGTGTGAGCGGGCCGTACTGCATTGCGCCGGCGTTTTCCTCGGCCTGCGCAGCTGTCTTGACGCCAGGGATCGGGACGGCCTTCTCGCTACGGCCCCAGAGCCAGGCGATCGCGCCTTGAACGAGCGTGCGCCCGTTCGAAGTGAGGATCTCGCGGATCGCATCCAGCTCGGCCAGCCATTCCTCGCGCGGCGCTCCGCTCTCGTCGAAGATCCGCACCCACTCGATGCCGGCGGTGCGGAAATCGCCCGGCGCGACGCGGCTGTCCTTCGTGTACTTGCCGCTCAGAAAGCCCATCGCAAGCGGGTTGCGGTTGATGCTGGCGAGGTTCTCGCGCTCGCACAGTCCGAGCAGCTCGGGGCTGTCTTCGAACGCGTTCAGGTTGTGCTGAACGGCCGTGTAGCCGGGCCGGCTCAGCCAGCGCTCGGCGCAGGTGAGGTTGTCGGTGCTCCAGCCGTAGACTCGGATCATGCCCTTGCCCTTCAGCTCCTCGAGCGTCTCGGCGACCGCGTCGGCGGCGCTGGGCTCGAGCTCGCCGATGTGGAGCTGGTAGAGGTCGATCCAGTCGGTTCCGAGTCGGCGCAGCGAGTCTTCGCAGGCGCTGCGGATGTAGTCGGGCGAGGCGTTCGGGCCGTAGGTGTGACGGCTGCCGTCGTCGTCGAACGTCCAGCCGAACTTGGTGGCGATTACGACGCGTTCACGGTCCTTGCCGAGCGCCTTGCCCAGGACGCGTTCGCTGTGACCGGCGCCGTAGCTGTCGGCTGTATCGAAGAGGGTGATGCCGCAGTCGAGGCCGCGCCGGATAGCGAGGGTAGAGTCGTTGTCGTCGATCTCGCCCCAGCCGTGGTTCAACCCGTCGTCGCCGATCACCGGGCCACCGATCGCCCAGCAACCGAGTCCCATTGCGCTGACCTCGATGCCCGACCGTCCGAGCGTGCGCTTCATCGTCACCTGCTTCATTTCCATTCGTCTCTTTGGTTCCTATTTCTTCTATCAGTCGGCGCCGAGGATCTCTGCGATCTGGCGCATCTCGGCGGCGCCGAGCGGCCCGAACTCGAGTGCACGGGCGTTCTCCTCGGCCTGCTTGACGCTCTTGAAGCCGGGGATCGGAATCGTGCGCTCGCTGCGGCCCCAGATCCAGGCCAGTGCGCCCTGTACGAGCGTGCGCCCGCCCGAGGTCAGCACCTCGCGCAGTGCCTCCACCTTCTCCAGCAGCTCCGGCACCGGCCGCCCGTCTTTGAAGAACTGAACCCATTCCGGGCCAAGCTGGCCACGCACGTCGTTCTCGGGCAGCTTCGAGTCGGGCCCGAACTTGCCGCTCAAGATGCCCATCGCGAGCGGGGCGCGGTTGATCGAGGCGAGGTCGTGCTCGTCGCAGATGGCGAGGATCTCGGCCGCGTCCTTGAACACGTTGAGGTTGTTCTGGATGGAAGTGCAACCGGGTTTGGCCGCGAACAGGCGGGCGCAGGGGAGATCGTCGGTACTCCAGCCGTAGGCGCGGATCAGGCCCTCTGCCTTCAGTTCCTCGAGTGTCTCGGAGACTTCCTCTGCCTGCGCCTGCGGGAGCGACCAGATGTGGAGCTGGTAAAGGTCGATCCGGTTGAGTCCGAGGCGCCTGAGCGACGCTTGGCAGGCCTCGCGGATGTGCGTCGGCGAGACGTCCTCGGCCGTCCACACACGCGTTTCCTCGTCGAAGACATTGCCGAACTTGGTTGCGACGACGACCTCGTCCTTGCGCCCCTCGATCGCCTTGCCGAGCACACGCTCGCTGTGGCCGCAGCCGTAGACGTCGGCCGTGTCGAAGAAGCTGACGCCGAGGTCGATGGCGGTGCGGATGGCCCTGATCGACTCCTCGTCGTCGACCTCGCCCCAACCGGAGGGGACGTCTCCCGAAGTCCAGACACCGCCGATCGCCCAGCAACCTAGCCCCATCGCGCTGACCTCGATTCCGGAGCGCCCGAGCCTGCGCCTCGCTGTTCCAACCGTGTTCTCCATCGATCTTCCTTCCGCCGAATTCCTCTGTTGACAAGACAAGTGTGGCGGAGACATAGTATGAGCGCAAGTACGATAAAGTTTGGCGTATCAAAGAAACCGTTATGAACCTTCGTTTCGTCCAGACACTTCGAGAGGTTGGCGAGCGCGGCTCTTTCTCGGCCGCCGCCGCGGCGCTCCATTTCACGCAGCCCGCCGTCTCCAGGCAGGTCGCCCAGCTCGAGCGCGAGGTCGGGATACCGCTGGTTGTGCGCAGCCGTCAGGGCGTGAGCCTGACCGCGGCCGGGCGTCTCGTGGTCGAGCACGCCGAGGCGATCCGGGGCCAGTTGCTGCAGCTCGAAACCTCGCTCACAGAGCTTTCGGGTGGGGCGCGCCTGGCCGTTGGCATCGGTGGCTTTCCGAGCGCGTTCATCGGCATGATCCCCGAGCTCGTGCGCGGCCTGCGTGCTCGCGCGCCGGAGGCGGAGATCACCCTCAAGCGCTGCGGGCACGACGAGGCGCTCTCGCTTCTGCGCACCGCCGAGCTCGATTTCGCTCTCGTCTTTTCCCGTCCGGAGCTGTCTCAGCAACCGACCGGGATCCGGATCGCCGAGCTCGGGGAGGAGCCGATGCTCGCCCTCTTGCCGCGCGACCACCGGTTGGCGCGTAAAGCGAAGCTGAAGCTCTCCGATCTGGCCAAGGAACGCTGGATCGTCGGTGCCCCCGATCCCTCTTCGTCGATCATCGTCAACGCTTGCCTCGCCGCCGGCTTCGAGCCGAGCGTCGTCTTCGAGACCGACGATCCGCTTGCCACCCAGAGCCTGGTCGCATCCGGTCTCGGCGTCTCGCTCAGCTCGCCCTGGATAGCGGCGGCGCTACGCGAGGACGTTGTGCTGAAGCCACTAGCTCCGCCGACTCCGACTCGCCGCGTGCGAGCTCTCGTCGCCGATCCGCCCGGAATCGGGGCGCGCCTACTACTCGAGCTGGCGTGCGAGCTCATAGCCGGTAAGTCCGGCTTTTAGCCACAGCCGCTCGCGGACCTGTTCGCTACTCAGCGGTTCCGGTCACGTTTCGGCACGAAACCGGCACATTCACGTCGCCTTTTCTCGTTACCGTGTCACGACCCCGCGGGTGGGTGGAAAACGGCGGGGGGCGGAGGAACGTGGTGCCCTTCTGAGCCACGCGTGTCTGGGCGCTCAGTGCGTGGGGAAAGGAATGCGTCTGAGTACGTTGCCCGCCGCATCGCGGGCTATCAGTTCCTTTACTCCAACGTGCGTTGAGGGTGGCAGCGCCGCCACGAAGAACCGAATTGGCAAGCCGAGTTCGCTTGGAGCCGGAAAGGACTGCGTCGTGACCGTCTCCCCGTCAGACTCGACGACATCGACTTCCGCAACGCTGCTATCCGTCGGCCCTCCGATGACGAGGGCGATCGCTCCACTTCTTGTCGTAACGGAACCCTCGACCGAATTCACCAGAGGCTGCCAGATCGCTCCTGCAAGCCCGCGGACGCCGCCACAGCCCGCCATCCCCTGGCTTGCGTCCACTATCCGCTGGCTTGGCAATGCAGGTCCGGCTGCTGAGCTCGGGTTGCCGCTCGGTGGGTAGAGCGTGACTGAGAAGCAAAGCCCGTTTGCCTTCGTCATGAAAGCGATCAGCTCCCAGGGAGCACCCTCGACGCGGCCACTCGCGATTGTGATCACGCTTCCGGTTGGAGCGAGTGGGTTTCCGCGCACACTGAAAAACCACCAGTCATTTGCGATGCCGAGCGCCGAGAGCGGGACGAGAACCGCAACGAAAGCGAGCGCGACGAGCAGGACAAGCTTCCCGTGGTTTCGTCTGGGAAACCGGCGTGCCGGGGAGCTCCGGCTCTCCGTGAGAACTAGTTCCCAATCAGCGGCGCCGAACTCGTATGGCAACGCCTGGTTGAGTATTCGGGCGATTTCCGGATCGTACTCCGTCATTGCTCGACACCTCCTATGGCCACTTCCTCCAAGTACCGGCGGAGTGAAAGATGGGCCGCGTGCAACTCCGCATCGACTGTCCCAACTCGAATACCGAGTGCATTGGCGATCGAGCGGTAGTCGAGGTCCGCGTAATAGCGAAGAAACAGAACAAGGCGTTGTCTCTCTGGAAGAGCAGCGATACGGGCTCTTATCTGACCAAATTCGCCCGGGTAGTGGTCGGTCCAGACGGCATCCGGCGGTTCCGCACGCACCTCTGACTTACGTTGCGCGCGCCGATGCGCGAGAGCGCTTGTAACCACGATTCGCCAGAGCCATGCCTCGACCGGTCCCTCTCCGCAGTAGCTTCCACTCTCTCGGACTGCCGAGACGAAGGCGTCATGGACGGCGTCGCGGCCCTCCTCGACCGAGTTGGTGATCGCTGCCGCCACGCGGACAAAACCGCTGAACCGCGTCTTGTACAACTCCTCGATCGCCTCCAGCGGCGTCATTCCGCTCATGCTCCGCTCATAACCATACGATGCACCGAGGCTTCGTTTTCTTTGGACTCCCTGGATGCGCGTCTCGCTTTCGGGACGGGCTCTTCGAGCGCTAGACTGAACGGGCTGCCGCGACTGGCGCGGGAAGGTGGAGCACCACCGGGGAACGGCAGCAATCCGAGCCGAGCGCCTGGGCACCGTCATCCGATTCAGGAGGTGCCCGGTGAGCGCGCAGAACGTTTTGGATCAGACTCTCGAGCAGGCCGATCCCGCGGTCGCCCGCCTGGTCGAGCAGGAGTTCGAGCGGCAGTCGCAGACGATCTGCCTGATCCCGTCCGAGAACCACGTCTCCCGCGCCGTGCTCGCGGCGCTCGGGAGCGTCTTCACCAACAAGTACTCCGAGGGCTACGCCCATCGCCGCTACTACGAGGGCCAGCAGGTCGTCGACGAGCTCGAGCCGCTGGCAATCGAGCGGGCGAAGGGACTCTTCGGCGTCGAGCACGCCAACGTCCAGCCCTACTCGGGCTCGCCGGCGAACCTCGCCGTCTACCTCGCTTTCCTCGACCCCGGCGACACGGTGATGGGGATGGCGCTGCCGATGGGCGGCCACCTCACCCACGGCTGGGGCGTCTCGGCGACCGGCAAGTGGTTCCGCTCGGTTCAGTACGGCGTGCGCCGCGAGACGGGGCGTGCCGACATGGACGAGGTGCGCGAACTGGCGCGCAAGGAGCGCCCGAAGCTGATCTTCTGCGGCGGCACCGCGATCCCGCGCACGATCGACTTTCCGGCTTTCGCCGAGGTGGCGAACGAGGTCGGGGCGATCCTGGTCGCCGACATCGCTCACATCGCCGGGTTGATCGCGGGCGGCGTCCATCCCTCGCCGGTCGGCTACGCCCAGGTGCTCTCGACGACGACGCACAAGACGTTGCGTGGCCCGCGCGGGGCGATGCTGATGTCCGGCGAGGAGCACGCCACGGCGATCGACAAGGCCGTTTTCCCCGGCCTGCAGGGAGGCCCGCACGACAACACCACCGCCGCGATCGCGGTCGCGCTCGGGGAAGCGAGCCGGCCGGAGTTCTCGGCCTACGCCGCCCAGATTGTGGCCAACGCCAAGGTGCTCGCCGAAGCCCTGGTCGAGCGCGGCTTCGATCTCGTCTCGGGCGGCACCGACAATCATCTCATCCTCGTCGACCTGACTTCCAAGGACGTTCCCGGCAAGGTCGCCGCCAAGGCGCTCGACCGGGCGCGCCTCACCCTCAACTACAACACCGTCCCCTTCGATACGCGCAAGCCGTTCGATCCCTCAGGCATCCGTCTCGGCACCCCGGCGGCCACCACCCGCGGCATGAAGGAGCGCGAGATGCTCGAGATCGCCCGCTGGATCGACGAGGGAGTCGAGGCCGCCAAGCGCGAGGACGAGGCCGAGATCGGGCGGATCGCCGGCGAGGTGCTCGAGCTGACGAGCGCCTTCCCGATCCCGGGCGCTCCGAGCTAGCCGATCGCAGGCGTTCGCGCGGAGCTCGGGCGCATGTGGATAGAGAGTCGCTCTTCCGGCACGCGAAACGCTTGACACAAAACGGTGTCTGACACCGTTGGGCGAAAGCGACGACGTGGGCGCGTAAATCACCTGCTCAGGCTTTACTTTCCCGCGCTCCTGTCTTTTGCGGTGTCAGACACCGAGTGAGTGAGACTGAGGGGATAGCGTCGCGCCGCCGAGCGAACTCCCAGCGTCGGTCAGAGGTACTTCTCGAGCCAGGCGACCGCGTTCGCCCACATCTCGGCGGTGAGCTCGTGCGCGACGCTCGGATGCACGATCAGGCGCTCAGACTCCTCGTCGTAGAGCTCGCGTAGCTCGTCGTAGAAGCGCTCGACCCGAGCGCCGTCGTAGTGCCGGTCCTCGGCGCCGATCTCCCCGGCCCAATCCTCTTTGCTGCGCGTGAAGCCGTGCGAGAGTAAAACGAACGGCGCGGGCTCGCTGACCGCGGGCCTGCTGACGAGCACAGGTACTCCGCCGATCACGGTCTTCTCGTGGCTCATCGCCCCTCTGATTCCTTTCTCTCGACCTCGCGGAGCCGAGGCGGGCGTGGAGACTAAAGATTGGTCGTCGGCTCCGCGTAGGGCTCCAGCGAGACGGCGACCACGGCCTGCTTCCCGAACGGGGAGAGCGGGCGGGCGAGGAGCCAGCCGACGAGGCCGGCGAGCACTGTCGCCACACTCGCGAGCGCCCAGACCAGCGGGGCGCCTGCGCGATCGGTGAGCACGCCGGCGCCGAACGAAGCGAAGGTGAGGACGAGGGCGTTTGCGCTCATGATCAGGGTGAACGAACGACCGCGCAGATCGTCGGAGGCGCCCTGCTGTACGAGCATCGCGTTGGCCGTCAGGAGCAGGCCGTTGCCCGTTCCTGCGATCAGGAGAATCGCAACCGCGAGCGCGAAGGGAGGGAGAAGAGCGACGAGACCCATGCCGACCGCGAGCAGTGCAAACCCGAGCGCGTAGGCGGTGGCGAAAGATCTTTTCGCGAAGACCGCCCGCGCGCTGAAGGCGCCGATAAACACGCCGAGGCCGGTTGCGGCCATGAACGCCCCGTAGCCGAGGTCGCCGGCGCCGAAGTCGTGCTTGACCAGCTCGACCTCGGCCGTGTTCATCGCGGCGATCCCGACCATCGCCACGTTCCAGGCGATGAAAACGGTCAGAAGCGGACGCGAGCGGAAGACGGCGGCGGCTCCATCGAGGAGGTCGCGCAGATAGCCGCGCGATGCCGCCGTGACCGACTGTAGGCCGGACGGTCGGATACCGGCGATCAGAAGCGCCGAGAAGACGAAGCTGGCGGCGTTGAACAGGTAGGCCGGATGAGGTCCGACGACGGCGACGACGACCCCGCCGCTGAGCGGTCCGACGATCATCGTCACGCTGGTAGCGGTCTGGAAAAGGCCGTTGGCGCCGGCCAGGTCGCGCTCCTCGACGAGATTAGGAAGCCCCGCGTAGACCGCGGGAGTGAAGAGGCCGGCGGCTACTCCCGCCAGCGTCGCGAGAGCGACGATCGCCCAGGCGCCCGGCGCGAAGACCAAGGCGACAAAGACGCCGACGCGGAAGAGATCGGCGCCGATCATCAGCGAGCGCCGAGGCAGGCGATCGAGCAGCGGGCCGAGCAAGAAGCCGAGCAGCGCTATCGGCAGCGTCTCGCTCACGAGCAGCGCCCCGACCCAAACCGAGGAGTGCGTCCGGTCGTAGACGTCGATCGCGAGCGCGACGAACGCGAGCCAGGTACCCGTGCTCGAGATCAGCGTGGCCCAGAACAGCCGCCGTACGCCCGCATAACGGAATAGCGCGATCTGCTCTGAGGCGGTCGAGCGGAGACCCATCTCCGCCGAACGCTATCCCCGACCTTTCACAATGACAAGGAGTCGGCGCTGTTTAGGCTCAGTCGAGCCCGAGCTGAGTCAGCGCCGCCTTGCGAGCGGCATCGACCCGTTTGCGGGCGTGACAACCCGCGAGGTGAGCGTTGATGAGGCCGCAGGCCTGCATCAGGGCGCAGACGGTGGTCGGGCCGAGAAAGCGGAAGCCTCGTCGCCGCAGCTCGCGGGCGAGCGCCTCAGACTCCGGTGTAACGGTCGGAATCTCGGCGTAGGAGTGGGACGCCGGTGCCGGCGGCGGGGTGAACGGCCAGATCAGTCGCGCCAGCGAGCCGAGCTCTTCGATCGCCTCGAGTGCGCGGCGCGCATTCTCGATCGAAGCAACGATCTTGTCGCGGTTGCGGACGATTCCGGAGTCTTCGAGCAGGCGCTCGACATCGGCCTCGCCGAAGCTCGCCACGGCATCGATATCGAAGGCGGCGAACGCCGCCCGGAAGGCTTCGCGCTTGCGCAGGATCGTCAGCCAGGAGAGTCCGCACTGGAAGGCCTCCAGACAGATGCGCTCGAAGAGAGCGTCGTCGCCGAGCACCGGCATGCCCCACTCGCCGTCGTGGTACTCGCCGAGCTCGGGCGTGGCCAGCGCCCAGGAACAACGCCCGAGTCCGTCGGCCCCGGTGCGGAGGTCTCCACTCACAGGCGCCTATCCTAAGGCTCTATCCCGCTAGGCCTACACGCCCGAAGCGGCCGCCCCGCGCGGCGCCAGTGACCGCCCAGACCGCTCTACGCACAACCAGTGCGCCTTCACGGCCCGTCCGGCCCCTGGCATCCACGGCTCAACCCCTTCGACCGCGCATCCCTAACGGGATAGAGCCTGGCGACCGACGAATCACACGTCTTGTCGAGGCGTAGCGGGTATCGTCCGCGATCATGAGCCAACCGGAGCCGCGCAGACGTGCGCTCAGCGACATCCTCGAGGGCGGAGCCAGGCTCGCCTCTCGTCACATCGTCGTCTTCCTGCGTATCACGGCGCCGCTGATACTGCCTGCCAGCGCGGTCTTCATCGCCGTTGTCGCCTGGCTAAAGAGCAGTTCGAGTTCGAATCACTTGGCGGTCGGGATTCTCGTACCAGTAGTTGCCGTGTACGTGCTCGCCGTCATGCTTTCCGGGGGCGCCTGCGTGACGGCTGCCGCCGAGGCTAGTCGCGGCGCCAAGCCGAGCGCGCGCGCAGCGATCGAGTTCGTGCTCGGGCGGTTGGGCCCGTTTCTCTGCTTGGCGGCGCTGCTCGTAGTTGTAGCCGCGCCTGCAATCGCCTTGCCAGCGCTGTCGAGCGTGAAGGCGCTCGGTGGCTACACGCCGTTCTTGTTGATCGTGGTGCTCTTCTCGCTCTGGCTGGTGGGAACTTGGTCGGTCGCGCTGCCGGCGATGTTGGAGGAAAAAACCGGAATAGTGGATTCGCTGCGCCGCTCTGCGGAGCTCGTGCGCGGGAGCTTCTGGCGCGCGCTCGGCACGGTCGTGCTGGGCGGGATCCTCGCTCTCTTCGCCGGCGTTCTGGTCGCGATTCTCGCCTCGGTCTTCTCGTTCGGCGGCGAGAAGGTGGTCTTGGTCGTTTCGCTCATCAGCTTCGCGCTTGGGGAGCTGCTCGTCGCTCCGTTCTTCGCCGCCTTCCTCGTCGTTCTCTACCGCGACCTTCTTGAACGCGAGCAAGGCTCGAGCTTCGATCGAACGAGCCGCCAGGCCGAGCGTTCGGCGAATCGCTAGCGCGGTTTCGCGTGTGACTTTCCCGTCAGCTTGCTGACGAGATGGGGCAAGGCGGCGCTGATAGCACGTTTGCGCACGCGGCGCTGGGCGAAGCGCGGGAGGCGCTGGTAGACGCGGAACGCGGTGAGCGCAACCCACATCCGTCCCTTGACGCGAATGAGCAAACGGATGAGGGGGCGGAAGAGAACCATGGAGCCTCCGATCAATCGCTTTCCGATTCTGTCTTTTCTTTTCTACCCGTTTCCCCTTCGTGAAACGGGCGAACGAAGCCGGTGCGGGGTTGACGCGAGCGTAGGTGATCATTGCGCCTGTGATGTAAAGAGCGCGCTTCTACTTCGATCGCGGCCGCGAGTGAGGGCTTTTGCTCGAATCGCGGTCTCCGTGGTGCTCGGTGCCGCCATTCCCGGGCGAGTGACCGGAGTCTCGACCGCTGCTCTCGGGCGGCTGATCAGAGGATGAACCGTCAGAGCCCTCTTGCCCGTTCGTCCCTTTGTCGTTCTTGCTCTTTTGCGTTTGAGCCTGCCCCTTGTCCCGGCCATGACCTGAGCTGCTGTTCTTCGTTTTGCGAGCACCAGGGGAAGTCGGAACCAGTGGCGCGTGACTCGGCGGGGGAGCTGGGGTTGCCACGGCCGGTGTGGTGGGACGCGTGAGAGGGGAAGTCGGAACCAGTGGCGTCTGAACCAATGGCGCGTGACTCGGCGGGGGAGCTGGGGTTGCCACGGCCGGTGTGGTGGGAGGCGTGAGAGGGGGAGCCGGGCTTGTCGTGGTCGGCGCAGCAGGGGGCGCAGGAGTGGGGGTCGAGCCCGGCGAAGCCTGCGGGCCGGGCTTGGTTCGGGTGTTTTTCTTGCTCGGACGCTTCGGAGCGGCTTGGGCCTTGCCAGCGCCGATTGAGTACGTAATTCGGTTACTCGTCGTTTCGCTGGTCACCCTCGTCTCGAAGGCAGCAACGCCCGATGAATATGAGCCTGAGGCATGCTTCGACAGAATGGGTGTACTCGAGATGGACGCTTGTGCAGCGGGAAACGAACGGATTGGGATCTTGAGCGGCTTGGGAGCCGATCCGGCAGGCGCGGCGAGTGGCGGTGCCGGGCTGGGAGAGACGATGCGCGGCGCGGCCACGGCCCAGATCACGAAAGCGAGTGCGGCCAGTGTGATCATGCATGCGCGCACGATAAATAACGGCCGTTCCCCCCAAACAGGCCTCATCAATCTCATTCTCACCTGCAAACGTATACGGCACCATCCCTCATTCAGGGGAAGTCGGCTGCTTTGACCAGCCTCGCGCGTCGGCTTGTCGTCTACTTCGTTTTCCTTGCTGTGGTGCCGCTTTTTGCCGGCTTTCTCGGCTTCACGGCCGTTATCGAGCGAAGCGAGCAGAACCGGGTCGACGCGGGGCTTCAAGCCAGCCTAAGGGCAACGCTCGCAACCTACGAGAACGAGTTGCTCAGGGCGCAGAAGAACGCCGAGCGGTTGGCGCTCAGGTCCGCTTTCCAGCAAGCCGTCGTGCGCCGCCATCGTTCTGTCCTATCCGCCTTCGTCGCCGATCTGCCCGGGTTGCGCGTCGTGGTCGGCAACTTGCGAATCGGTAAGGCGTATCCGTATGCGGGCGAGCGTCGAGTCCAGTTCGTCGGGGTGAAGAAATCGGTCGGGGAGCTGATTGCCTCGGTTCCGCTCAACTCCGCCAACCTCCAGCGCCTCGAGACTCTGTCTGGAGTTGCCTCCAACGAGAAGCTGATGCTCGTGCGGGGTAACCACGTGCTTGGCTCGAAGTCGGGTGCGGGAGCGCGGGCGAAACTGAACCGGGACGGGATCGGCCGTGTTCGGCTCGGCGGCGAGGACTATCGGATACTGGTCTCGCATCCTGTCACCGCCCGTGGATCGGTGGGATTCGCGCTCGCCACTCCGGAGGCGCGGGTTGTTAGCGCGGTCTTCCACCTCGAGCTGCGCGTGCTCTTCATCCTGCTCGGGTTCCTCGCTCTCATGGGCACGATCGCCTTCTTCGAGGGCAAGGTGATCGTGCGCAGCGTGGGCGAGCTGGCCCGGGCGGCGCGAGCGATCGCACGCGGGCACCTGCACAAACGTGTGCCGGTGCGCGGGCGCGACGAGTTCGCCAGTCTCGCGGTCGCCTTCAACGAGATGGCCGAGCAGCTGGAGGCACGGATGCAGGAGCTCGAGCAAGAGCGGCGACGGCTCAGGGAGGCGACGCTGCGCTTTAGCGAAGGGCTCGGTGTCTCGCACGACGCCGTTCAGCTGCTGCGCGTCGTGGTCGAGTCGGCGGTCGAGGCGACGCGTGCGGTTGGAGGAGTCATCACGGGTCCGCACGGCGAGCGCTTCGTCGCGGGCGAGCCGGAAAAGGGGAAGGAGCAGAGCGAGTGGTCGTTGAGAGCTGGACGTGAGCATCTAGGCACGTTGATCCTGCACGGCGATCACTTTGGCGAGGAGGAGCTCGAGCTGGTGGCGCTTCTCTGCGGGCACGCGGCCGTGGCGCTCGACAACGCGCGCCTGCACCGGATCGTCGAGCGGCAGGCTCTAGTCGATGGCTTGACCGGGCTAGCCAATCGCCGTCGTAGCGAGGCGGCTCTGGATGAAGAGATCGTCCGCGCCTCACGCTTAGGTGGCGAGCTCACCCTGGCGATTCTCGACATCGACCACTTCAAGGAAGTGAACGATCGTTACGGCCACGCAGCGGGCGATGTAGTCCTGAAGGAGCTCGCGCTCGTTCTCAATCAATCACTGCGCGAGATCGACACTGCCGGTCGCTGGGGCGGGGAGGAGTTCGCGCTCATTCTTCCCGGCACCGACACGGCGGGCGGCGCTCGGCTCTGCGAGAGGATCAGACAGACACTCGCTAACCGTCAGATCCCGATCGAAAACGGCATAGTGATCTCCATTGCGGCCAGTTTCGGAGTCGCCGGCTTCCAGCGCGCGGGTACTCGCGAGCGCCTGCTCGCGGCCGCCGACGAGTCTCTCTACCGCGCCAAGCGGGCCGGACGCAACCGCGTCGAGTGCGCCGACTGAGAGCCGCTCGGCCGAGGTATTGCCGGCCGAAAAGCGCCTGCAAACGTTACCAGCAGGTAACCAATTCTGCTCAAGTTCGGCCTGGTTGCGTCCGACACCTTCCCTACTCTCGGTTGTCGAAGATCCGATACAATCGACCGCCGTACTACGCCTTGATCCCGAGCAGGAGGACCGATCCTATGACGGTTGAGACACCTTCTCTTCTCGCCAAGGCAATCGAGGAGCATCTGGAGCTCAAGCGAAGGAACTCGACTCTGGACGACTCGATGCCTCTCGAGCGCTATGCGTCCGAGGACCCGTTCGAAAATCACCCGTTGTTCAAGACAGAAGAGCAGGCACGGCTCGAAGAGACGATGGACGGCGTGCCTGCGCCGGTAGAGACGGTCGAGCTCGCCTGGCCTGGCGAGGAGACTGTCGAAGGGCTTCCGGAGCTCGCCGAGAGCGTCTGGGCCCACTCGCGCGATTTCGACTGGGGCGACTGAGCCCTAGCCTCGGGCGCGCACATTGCCCTCCCACCGAGGGCTCGGCTTTGGCGTGCGCGGATACGACAAGGGCATTTAGCAGTTGGGCTGACGCCGTGTCGGCGCGGTCGTATGTGAGCGCGATCGTTCCTTCCTGGAAACGAAGAGCGGGCCCGTAGGCCCGCTCTAGTGAATTCGTTTCTATCGACGAGATTACTTGACGGTAGCTGTGCCACCCTCGTCCTGGAGGCGGAGGAAGAGCCCGGCGGCGAGAGCGATCACGAGCAGTAGGGCGATCCAAATCTCCCACTTCTTAGCGCCGTACTCAAAGAGGCGAAGCACGAAGAAGAGCAGCGTGAGGGCTCCAAGTCCAAGCGAAATCATGATCGGCTTAACGGGGAGCTCCGGTAGTTTCAGCGTGTCTGGCGAGACCACCTGTACGAAGAGGAGAGCCTCCCAGAGGAGCAGTACGAGAAGGAAGAGGCCCATCGCAACGCCCCAGCCGTGCCAGGCGTTCCAGGTAAAGCTACCGCTACCGAGGACGCCGAGGCCGACACTAAAGCCGTTCCAGGGGAAGAACGACCAGATGAGCAAGAGCACTCCAGAGCCAAAGACGACCCTGCGAGCGGTCGAGACTTTATCGAGACTCATTCGATTCCTTTCGATACCTCGCGGCCCAGCGGCCGCTTTGTGTTGGTGCAGAAACTAACGCGTTCGTCGGACTAGTTCCAGTACTTCGGCCTGACTAAACGCACGGCGGGCGGCCCCTTCCGGCCTGCGAGCGCTCAAATCCGCTGCTCAACGGCTGTTTAGGGAACTGCAATCGTCGTAGCGTAGGGAAAGGTAGAAATGCGCCAGAGCGGCCTCGCCGGAAGCGAAGACCGACCGGGGATGTCCGCTGAATGATAGCTACGTGCGAGATCTCCGATTGCCTTGATGAGACCGAGAAGCGAGAGCTCGCCTACGGAAGCTGTGACTACAGGATCGTCGTTCCGAACGAGCCGTCGGTGTGCCGTTCGCCGGTCTGAGGGATGGTGCGACGCGAGCTCGCTCGGCTTCGGAATCTTTTCTAGCCGGCAGGCTCCACCGCTCGATGCCGCAGCTGCGCTTGACCGAACGCGCGAGCGGTTCTAAAACATCGGAGTCATCGTAAATCCAAGCGCGTATCTCCAGGAGGCTGCAAATGGACTGGGTTTTCCTTGCCGGTCGGATCCTCTTCTCGATCATGTTCTTCGAATCTGGCATCAAGAGCCACTTCCTCGGACGGAAGGACGCGGCTGCCTACGCTCGCCAGTACCGCGCGCCGCTTCCGGAACTGACCGTGCCCGCGACCGGCGTGATAATCGCCGCCGGCTCGATCATGGTGACGCTCGGCGCCTGGGGCGATCTGGGCGCGCTCCTGATCGCCGCCTTCCTGATCGCGATCACTCCCGTGATGCACGCCTTCTGGCGCGAGACCGAGCCGATGGCGAGGCAGTTTCAGCGAATCAACTTCATGAAGAACGTCGCCGTGCTCGGCGGCGCGCTCGTCCTCTTCTACCTCTGGAACCAACTCCAGGGCGGCGCCGGCCTCTCTCTCACCGATCCGCTGTTCGGTCGCGGTTAGTGGACACCTCTCAAACCTTGTAACCCTTGGGATAGCGGGCGAAGAAATCGACGCGTGACGACAGACTCGCCGATTGAAGGCGCGTAGGTGGAGCCATGCTCCCCGGCCGCCCGGAGCTCTATCTCTCGAAACTGCTGAACAACGAGAATCGCTCTCGCTTTTTCGGGGTGCCGCTGGCGGTGCGAGCCCGGAGAGGACAGTGTTGCCAACACGGACTCGGAGAGGATCGTGCCGCCAGCGGCGCCAGGCGGCTCCGGAAGGCCGGCCGCGTCCGGCCGGAAGGAGCCGGCGGCCGAGGACGAGAGAAAAGTTCCTCCTCGAGGAGGAGGTAAAGATCGATCTTCAGCCCGAGGTTGCGTCGCCTCTCTCGCGGGTACGGTGCATCTCGAGCAAGGAGGAGACTTGGTGAAGCAAAGCGATTTCGTAATCGAGACCGAAGGGCTGGAAAAGAGTTTCGGTGGGCAGGCGGCCGTCGACGGCGTCGATCTACGCGTTCCGCGCGGCTCGGCCTTCGGCTACCTGGGCCCGAACGGGGCCGGCAAGACGACCTTGATCCGCATGTTGCTGGGGCTGACGCAGCCGAACGGCGGGACGATAAGGGTGCTCGGCCGTCCGATGCCGAAGGAGCGCTCGCGGGCGCTGGCGCGGGTCGGGGCGATCGTCGAGGAGCCGGGCTTTCACAGGCACCTGAGTGGGCGCGAGAACCTCTGGGTGGCTGCTGCCGCTCGCGAGCCGGCGGCTCATCTGCGCATCGACGATGTGCTCGAGCGAGTCGGCCTGACCGATCGCGCCGACGACCGCGTCGCAACCTACTCACAGGGTATGCGCCAGCGGCTCGGTATCGCCCGCTGCCTGCTCTCCGATCCAGACCTCTTGATCCTCGACGAGCCGACGAACGGGCTCGATCCAGGCGGCATTCAAGAGTTTCGTGCGCTCGTCCGCTCCTGGATCGCCGAGGGGCGAACGCTAATACTCTCCTCGCACCTGCTCGACGAGGTCGAGAAGATCTGCGACCACGTGGCGATCGTCGACCGCGGCCGCATCGTCGCCCAGGGCTCGCTGGCCGAGCTCTCGGCCGGCGACGACGGCGCCATCACGATCGGCTGCGACGATCCGCACACGGCGCTCGCAAGCATCGACGGTAACGGCTCGCTGCGCGAAGTCGAGGAGATCGCCGGCGGTCTGCGTGTGCTGCTGCGCCCGGACGCGCCACTCGAGAAGGTGGCGGCCGAGCTCAACAAGCAGCTGGTCACGGCTGGCATCGCCGTTCACCGCCTCGAGCCGTCACACGTCTCGCTCGAGCACCGTTTTCTTGAAATCACGCGCCGGTTTGGAGAGGACTCATGACCACGTTGGAAAGTACCGCTCAGATTCCGCGATCGCCACGTATGCCCTTCCGGCTGGAGCGCGCCGAGCTGCTCAAGCTGCGCAAGAGCCGCGGCGTGTGGATTCCAACTGCGATCCTGACGATAGGCGTCATCGCCATCATGTACACGGCCGTGGAGCTCTTCCACGTCTCCAACTCGGCCAAGTACGGTCCGGCGGGCGGCACGACCAACTTCGGGCACGCGCTTTTCTTGATGGGTCAGATTGCCGGCATGATCGGGGCGGCGTTGGTCGGCGCGGCCGCCGGCACGCAGGATCTGAGCTCGGGCGTCTTCAGGGATCTCGTATCGACCGGACGCTCGCGCACGCGGCTGTTCCTGGCCCGTATCCCCGGCGGGCTGGCACTGCTTCTACCGCTGGTGGCGGCCGCCTATGCACTCGCCGCCGTTCTCTCCGTCGTGCTGGCGGGCGGTTTGCCAACGCCGAGCGTGACACTGTTCGTGAAGGCCGGTCTGTACGTGCTCTTCAGCGCCGGCATCGTCTACGTGATAGCGCTCGGGCTCGGCTCGCTTGTCGGCTCGCGCGCGGCCACGATCAGCATCCTGATCGCCTATCTGCTTCCGGTTCAGGCGATCTTGCGCAACATCACCGTGCTCGGCCGGGCTCGCGACGGACTCCTGAGCGTGGCGGTCGAACGGCTCTCGCCGCTTCCGCCTCCCGATCCGCACGATGTCGTCAACATGTCGCTCGCCACCTCGCTGATCGTGCTCGCCTTCTGGGTTGCGATCTGGGGCGGGCTCGGGCTCTGGCGCACGCGCACGCGGGACGCCTGACATCCCCGCGGCGGGCGGGAGTACCGTTTCGCTCATGATTCGCGAGCGTTTCCAGCAGCGGAAGGCAGACCTGATCGACATCGGTCTGGTCGCCATCCTGCTGCCACCGACGTTCTTCTGGGCGACCCGGCACCACTCGCCCGCGATCGCCGCCGCGCCGGTGCTGCTGCAGACGCTCCCTCTACTTCTCCGGCGACGCTACCCGCTGCCGGTTTTGGCCGTGGTGCTCTCGGCCTCGGTCGCGACTCAGTACGTCGTCGGTGCCCTACCGCCGTTCGCGCTCGGGCTCGCCCTCTACACCGTCGCCTCGCACACCGAGCGGCGGATCGCGCTACCCGCGGGAGTAGTGACGTTTGCGCTGCTGCCTCTTTCGCTTATTCCGCGAGCTAGCTGGAGCGGCGGCGAATCCGTCCTGCACGTGATCGTTTTCACCGCGGCCGCCTGGATCCTTGGCGACAACCTGCGCACCAAGAGGGCCTACTACCGCGAGCTGGAGGAGCGGGCCGAGCGGCTGGAGCGCGAGCGTGAGCAGAACGTCCGCCGCGCCGCCGCCGAGGAGCAGGCACGGATCGCGCGCGAGCTGCACGACGTGATCGCCCACTCGGTCAGCGTGATGGTCGTTCAGGCGGCCGCTGCGGGAGACGTCTTCGAGAAGCACCCGGAGCGAGCTCGCGAGGCTCTGCGCTCGATCGAGGAGAGCGGGCGCTCGGCGTTGACCGAGCTCAGGCGCCTGCTCGGAATCGTGCGCACCCGAGAGCAGAGCAGCCGTGAGCCGCAACCAGGGTTGGCCGCGCTTGCGGAGCTGGTCGAGCAGGTTCGTGCCACCGGGCTCGAGGTCGAGCTGGAGCTGGAAGGAGAGCTCGGCGAGCTTCCCGCCGGCGTCGATCTTTCCGCCTACCGGATCGTGCAGGAGGCGCTCACGAACACGCTCAAGCACGCCCAGGCAAGCCGCGCTCGGGTTCGTGTCAGCAGGCGCGCGGACGAGCTCGAGCTGGAGATAGGGGACGACGGCGCCGGCCCAGGCGAGGAGTCGGCCGACGGCCACGGCCTGATCGGGATGCAGGAGCGCGCAGCTCTGCTCGGTGGCGTGCTCGAGGCCAGACCGGCGCCGAACGACGGCTTCTCGGTTAGGGCTCGCTTTCCGCTCGGCCGGGAGCAGCTGGGTTGAGCATTCACGTGTTGATCGCCGATGACCAGGCGCTCGTTCGCAGCGGCTTCCGCATGATTCTCGAGGCGCGCGACGATCTCGACGTGGTGGGCGAGGCCGAGAACGGCGCCCGCGCGATCGAGCTGGCGCGTGAGCTCGAGCCCGACGTGGTGCTGATGGATGTGCGCATGCCGGTCATGGACGGGGTTGAGGCGACTCGGCGTCTGCTCGAATCGGGCTCGAGCGCACGGGTGATCATCCTTACCACCTTCGATCTGGACGAGTACGTCTTCGAGGCGCTGCGCGCCGGGGCTAGCGGTTTCCTGCTCAAGGACGTCCAGCCGGCGCAACTCGTCGAGGCGATACGCGTCGTCGCCTCGGGCGAGGCGCTACTGGCGCCCTCGGTTACGCGCCGCCTGCTCGATCGCTTCGCGGCCACGTTCGAGGCTTCGGAACGAAAGTCACCTCCCGAGCTCGACTCGCTGACCCCGCGCGAGCTCGAGATCCTGCGCCTGATCGCAGGCGGGCTCTCGAACGCCGAGATCGCAACCCAACTCGTTGTCAGCGAGACGACCGTCAAGACGCACGTCTCGAGCGTTCTGCGCAAGCTCCGCCTACGTGACCGTGTGCAGGCGGTCGTGCTCGCCTACGAGGCCGGGCTGGTCAAGCCGGGGCCCGGCGCGTAGTCGGCGAGAGATGAGGCAGGGGGGCCGCCGAACATCGGCCCCCCGCCTCCGAAACGGAATACTTCGACCTCTACCAGATCGGCCACTTCTCGCGCATTGAGTTCACCTCCTTTCGGCGACGGCGGGAGCGCAGACCAGGGAGGTCGGCGGAACCGCGACCACGACGGCCGCCTTCGGCGAGATCGTCTCGCTTGAGGTGATAGCGTCTTCCCATGTCCCGACCCTCCTTCTGGGGGGCGCCTTTGGCGACCGATTGCGACACGATGAACATACGGCCCGTTTTACCGCGGGGCAAGCCTTATAACGAGCGTGCGGTCCGGTCGCCTATTGACCATGACAATTGAGATGGACAAGATATGGTTGTGAGCAAGGACGTTTTGGAGCGAGAGTCGGTCGGGGAGAGGCTGCTTCGCCTTCGCCACGAGCGAGGCCTTTCGCAGCAGCAGCTCGCCGGATCGGGCCTCTCGACGGCACAGGTCTCGCGCATCGAGGCGGGCAAGCGACAGCCGTCGGTCAGAGCCATCCGCCTGCTGGCCCGGGAGCTTCGCGTGTCTCCCGAATACCTCGAGACCGGGCACGCGATGACTACCGCCGAATCGCTCGAGCTGCGCCTGGCCGATGTGGAGGTTCGCATTCGCTTTGGCGAGAATCCGAACGAGGTGCTTGCCGTACTGGAGGGCGTCTTCCACGAAATCGAACGGACGGGAAACCCTGTTCTGCTCGCCCGCGCGCTCGCCGATCTCGGCTCGGTTGCGGCGAGCCAGGGTCGCAATTGGGAGGCTGTGAGTCTGCTCGAGCGAGCGGTCGAGACGGGAGATGTGCATCCGGCCACCCATCCGCATGTTTTCACTGCGCTCGCACGCACCTACTGGCTACTCGATGACTACGAGCGCTATGCGAATCTGATGGAGAGCTGCCTGCAGCGGCTCGCTGAATGCCCGTCCGAGGAGACAGCAGCCGCGCGCACGACTTACATGACCCAGCTCAGCTACGCACTCTCATGCCTCGGTGAGTTCGACCGCGCCCGGGATCTACTCCTTCAGGTGAGCGAGGAGGAAGAGCAGCGAGCCGACCTGTATGGCCGGGCGCGGCTCTACTGGTCGCTAGCTCGTCTATCGGGCACCGAAGGAAAGCTCTCCTCGGCGCTCGAGTACGCACGCCGCTCGATTGCACTACTAGAGACGTGCGAGGACGACGTTCACCTGGGTCGTGCTCACCTGCTCTGCGGTCTGATCTTCAATCTCGACGATCGGGCGGAGGAAGCGAGCAAGCAACTCGATCTCGCCGAGGCGCTCCTGGGCCCGCGTATCGAACCGATCGATCTTGGGCAGTTGCGTGCTGAGCAGGCGAAGAGCCTCGCCGAGCTGGGCGACGCGGAACGAGCCTTGGCGTACGCGCAGGAGGCCGCCCGCCTGCTCGAGAGCGATCCCGACTATCTGGGTAGCGCTTGGCATGCCCTGGCGAAGGCGTACGCCGTTCGCGGTGATGCCGACGAGGCTTGTGCGTACTACGAAAAGGCCGCCGAATGTCTGGAGAGTGACCGAAGCGGATGGCGCGAGGCCGTTCAGGCCTGCCGCGGCTGGGCGCTCGTGCTCAGGGAGGCCGGTCGCCGAGACGATGCGGCTCGCGTCTTCGGGCGGGCGGCCGAGATCACGCGTCGAGAGACATCGAGAGCGACCGCAACCGAGTCTAAATAGGCGCTCTGAACGAGACCGTCGGCGCTACGCAGATCCTCTTAGGGCGCTCTCCAACCGCTCCAGAAACGGCACCTGCGCCGGGATGAGCTTCTCGCGCGCCTGCGCGAGTGATAGCCAGGCGGCCCGGTCGATCTCGGGGAACTCGCGCAACTGGCCCGAGCCCTTCGGCCACTCCATCTCGAAGGTGTTGCTGAGCACGCTCTCGGTGTCGAGATCGCCCGCGACGGCGAAGATGGCGACTCGCTTTCCGCTCGCCTGTCTTACCTCTCCGAGCTCGAGATAAGGCTCTTGTGGCGGCGACGAGCCGAGCTCTTCGGCGAACTCCCGCTTGGCGACCGTCAGCGTGTTTTCTCCCTCCTTCGTCTCGCCCTTCGGGATCGACCAGGCGCCCGCGTCCTTCCGTTCCCAGAAGGGACCGCCCATGTGCCCGATCAGGACTTCGAGCCCGAACTCGCCCTGGCGGTAGAGCAGGATTCCTGCGCTTATCTTCATTTCCTGACCGTACTCCACCCGGACTCCGCGCTGCGATAGGGGCGGCGCAGGAGTCCGGGTGGATCGAACCTCGTCAGCTCGGGAGGAAGACGTTTACCCAACTCGGGCGCGCAGGCGCCTTGCCGCTGTCGAGCAGGCCCTGCCATTCCTTGTCGGTCAGACGTTGCCCGGGCGGGTTGAGGAACTCGTAGTAGGAGTAGACGCCGCCGGCGGCCAGCTGGAAGTTGCCCTGGTCGTCGGGAACGAGCACGTAGATGCGGTCGATCCGCCCTGTCCCGAGCTCGAGCACTCCGTCCGTGCTCGAGCCGATGTCGGCAACGAGTGCCTCGTCATCGGCGTCGGATGGCGACGCGTACCGGGATACGTCGGCCGTTCGCCACCAGATCGCCTCGAGCTCTCCGCCGATGTAGTGGAGCTGTTTGTTGTCCTTGCTCGAGATCGGCTTTCCCGCCAGCTCGTCCTTGGCGATGCGCTCGAAGAAGCCGAACATACCGGCTTCGCTGGCGAGCAGCCCACTTGCCTGCTTGGTGAGCAGGTTCCGCTCGGCGAGCCCGTGCTGCATCAGCTTGACGGCCTCGATCAGGCGGGCGTAGGCCACCGGGTCGGGCTCGATCCAGTTTCTCGCCGGCGGAGCGGAATTCTCGTCGCCGCCCTCTGCGATCAGTTGCTTGGAGAAGAGGATGGTGTCGTGCTTCAGCTCGGTGTAGGAACCGAAGCCCGACTGCAGTGCCTTCGCCGACCAGGCCTTGCTGCGCATGTAGTCGGGGAAGGCCGTCCCGTGGCGGACGAACATCGGCTCGAGCGCATACAGCCAGGCGTCGTAGACGGTCGAGCCCCAGTCCTTCGCCGGGCGCGTGGAAACCGCCTTCTGCACCTTCTCGAGCTGGCTCGAGTAGTTGGCGTAGGCGGTCGTGCCGCTCTGCTCGAGCAGCTGCTTGGCGTAGCCCGAGCCGAAACTCGCGGCCAGGTCGAGCGCCGAAGGAGTCAGGCGCGGCTTCTTGGCTGTGCCGACGTTCGGGTAGACGAGCTGGTCGAGCAGGTAGGAGTCGAGCACGAAGCGCGTCCCCATCAGTCGGATCGACGCGCGCTCCGGATTGATCTTCACCGGCCGTGCCTTGACCAGAGCGCGAGCGACGGCTTTGACGGCGGCATCGCTCGCGAAGGCCTTGGCGTTGTCGAGCCCGCCCGCGGGCGTCGACTCGGCCGCCTTTTGCACGTCGAGCGGCGTGTAGTCGTCGGCAACCCCGACCAGGAAGGAGGTCGGCTCGTAGATCTGGCGCCAGAGCGCGATCAGATCGGAGCTCGAGTCGAGCACGCGCGAGGCGAGGATGCCGATCCGGGTCGGCTCGATGCCTGGGCATTTGTACGTGCCGGGGAGGCAAGAGGAGAGCTGGCCGAGGACGGACATGCCGAGGAAGAAGCGGGTGAGCTGGGGAGTGCGGGTGTAGTGGCCGCGTGGCGTGAAGATCGAGTAGTCGACGTTGGCGCCGAGAATCGGCGAGGTCGCGTCCGCCTGGCTGTGCGCGTCGATCAGCGCCTTCTCTTGCTTGGCGAGAGAACCGAGCTCGACGGATTGGCCGAGCTCGCCGGCGGCGACCTGGAAGATCTGCTCGGCGCGGGACGCCGAGTCCTCCAGGGCCGTGCCTTTCAACTCGTTTGTCTGCTCGTGCGCGGCTTGAAGCGAGCCGGAGACGAGCTGCTGGAGTTTCGGCAGCAGGACTTGCTGCTCGAGGCTACGCAGCAGCTTGTCGAAGACGAGGTGCCACTCGTGGTAGGCGACATCAGTCGTCACGAACACGGGCCAGCCCGCGTAGTCGTTGCCCTCGTAGGCGAACTGGAAGAGCTTGTAGTCGGCTGGAACGACGACGAAGCCGTTCTTCTCGAGCGCCGCGGTCACGCCCGGTTTCTTCAGCTCGCTCTTCAGCGCCGAAACGACCTTGACGTTCGCCAGCGAGCTCGGCGTAGCCAGCCCCGCGTAGACCGAGCTATTCGAGTCGAGTAGCGGCACGGGAGTGAAGCCGGCGAAGCGAACAGGCGAGACCGGGAGCGTGAAGGCAACCGGTTTGAGTGGCGGCTTGGCGCTCGTCGTCGTTGCCGGCGCCGTGGTCACCGCGCTTTTCTTACTGGAACCGCATCCGATCGCCACGGTGGCGATCACAAGCACGAGCAATCCGCAAACGAGAGGGCGCCTGATCATTTCGAGCTCCTTTCGAGGATGAGTGGATCGAGCCGTCCGTCGCCGTCGACGTCGGCGCAGGCAGGGTGACCGGGGCCGGGCAGGTCGGTCTGTGGCGAGAAGCCGAAGCCACCCCATTTCCAGGCACCGGTGCCGACGATCGACGGGTTGTCGAGTGTCGAGTAGGCGACCGCGAGCGATCCGTCACAGGCCGCTAAACGGGCGACTGGACGAAGGAGTGTCCCTGCCACCCAAAGCGGGCGCAGGTCTCGCGGGCGGTAGAGGCCGATATGGGCAGTGAGCTTGTGGCGGTCGAGGAGCTTGCGCTTGGGTACGAGCACGCTGACCTTGGTGGGCCGAAACGGACGCCGGAAGGAGATGACGAGCTGGCGGCCGCCGTTCCCTTCGGGGTCGCCGATCGCGGTGGCACTCACCTCTCCCTCGAATCCGGTCAGGTTGCGCGGGCGCCGAACCGGCACGGGCGCGACCGAGCGGGCGAGCGTCCACCAGCCGCCGCCGAGTGCTACGGCGTTCGAGCCGGGGGTCTTCCAGTCGAAGAAACTCACGGGCGCGCTGGCGACGGTACTACCGACGCGATAGGCCCGTACTCCGTCGGAGCCGGCCAGTACCTCGAGCAGCGCTCCCTGCTGCGTCCCTGGTATGTGCTGATCGAACACGAGGTTGCCGAGGCTGGTTGCAACGACCGCGGGCCGCCCGCTTTTCTTGGAATCGATCAGATGGACGGGCTGGACGACGTGGGGACCGGCAGCCCAGATAACGTCCGCACCCCAGCTCGCGATCAGCCGACCCAGGCGCATGAGGTAAGGGTCGTTCTCGGGCGCATAGGGAGCGCCGCCGTGCAGGGCCACGACTACGATGTCCGCCTGCGAGCGAGCGCTTTTCACCGCCGCGTGTGCGAGCGTCTCGTCCCACCAGGCGACGCCCGGCTTGCGGTCGCCGGCTCTTGGCCCCTGGCCCGTCGTATCGAAGGCAAGGAGCGCCACGCGCAGGCCGCCGACCGAAACGATCCTCGGCGCGAACGCCTGCTCAGGCGAGGAGCCCGCTCCCACCACGGTGATCTTCGCCGCCCCGAGCGCTCGCATGGTGTCGCTCACCGTCTTGGGGCCGGCGTCGCCGGCGTGGTTGTTGGCGACCGTGACGGCGTCGAAGCCGGCCAGCTCGAGCAACCGGGCCGAGGACGGTCGCGCTTCGAGGGCGTCGGAGCTCGAGGCAGGAACGTGTCGCCGCTTGGTCAGAGGCGACTCGAGGTTGGCGAAGGCCAGGTCGGCGGAGGAAACCTCGAAGCGGATGCCGGCGAAGAGGTTGTTGGGATCGGCCTCGGCGACCGGCGCCACGCCACGCCCGAGCATCACGTCGCCGGCGAAGAGCAGCCGCACCGCCCTGGTCTGCTTTCCGCTCGCGTCCTGGGTCTTCGCGTTCGCGTGCTGACCGCAGGCGCTGGTCAGCAAGGCCGTCCCCAGGGCAACGAGCGCCAGACCTGTTCGCGCGCCTCTAGCGACCCGATCGGCGGGCCTGGCCGGACCTCCAAGAGTCGCGACGAGACGCACGCTACGACTCTAACAGCGCTCGACTCGAGCGCCCCTCGCGCGACCCGGTATCACGAACGACCGTAACCACCGCCCGCGGTTGGACGTTGTCGTCGAGGTGTTCCCGCTCGGCTCCCGATTCACGCACCGGTGCGGCTCTTAGACCCCTTCCTGTCCGATAAGGACAGGTCGAAAAGAGACATCTTGATCTGAGCCGAGACTCGTTCTAGGATCTCAGCGTTCCAGTCGGATCAAGCGCAGGGGAAAATAGCTTCGTGCGCGAGAGGGCAGCGCCCGATCGCGGCACGAAATGACTAAATGAGGGCGGCGCCCGCACGCGCGCCGCCGTGAATACGGGCTTTTCGGCGCGACACACTACGTGCCGATTGTGTTCGTCTGCAAGTTTCTGGCCCCCGCCTTCGATTCGGCACGACCAATGACCGTGTCAAGCGAAAGAGGGGATGAACTATGCACATCTCGAAACGGATTGCGCTCGTCCTAGTCGGAGTCTTCTGTACCGCACTATTCCTGGCCGTGACGACGACCGTGAACGCGGCAACGGTTGGTAGAGACGCGGCTTACAAGGCGGCGACGGATACCGACCCGCACCTACCGCTGACTCCGTATCAACAACAGATGCTGGCGCTGAAGAAACAAGCGGTCGCGAATGTCCTTTCGGGGACGGCGAGCGCTGCGACCGTAAGCGCTAGCTTGAACGCCGCTGGCAGCACCGTGACGCCGAGTGCGGTGATAGGAGGAAGCGCCTCAGCATCAGCCTCTACCTCTTTGACTGCAGACCAGAACCCGCAGAAAACATCGTACTAGTGCGGGCCGGCTTCGACGAACGAGGCTCTCGGTCAAATGGGGAAATGGTTCACGCAGGCGCAACTGGCGCGGGAGCTGGGTACGACGACCGCTGGGACCGCCTGGTCGGGTGGGCCCACGAAGACCGGCTTTCCTGTTCCCGATGTAATGAACGTCCACTAACCGAGGAACTACTACATTCCCAACGCGGTTTCTGGCTCGCCCAGTTCTACAGAGGTGAGCAACTACAAGACCTATCTCGTGTCCAACGTCTCGGCGGTCGGTGCGCCGCTCATCGGCGATGCCTGGGAGGTTTCAGGTGGCGCGTATCACCTAGCAGGCCATCCCCAGGATCGCCCGATCTTCCACTGGTTCGACATTCGCGGATACACGAGTAGTGGCGCTAGCACGATGTACGAAGACTCAGTGCATGGCGTTTCGATAAGCATCATCTCATGGGCAGATAACGTGCCGGCCTATACGACTATGTCCAGCAAAGCAATCGTTACGATCGTCGGTGGTCGTGGCTACGTCTGGTGATCTACAAGGTAAGAGCTACCGCGGCGGGCGTTGGCCCGCCGCGGTGCTCGTGCTCATCTGTCTCGTAGCTGCCAGCTGCCAGCCTGGATCATCGTCCCGAGGTGGAAGCACGCGCGCCTCGCAAACAGAGTCTGCCGGCGCGAGGAAGATGTGGTGCAAGGCAAAGCCCGATTCGGCCTGGAAGAAGGTGCTCGGCGGCGGTCTGGTAGCGCTCTCGCGCCGGGCCTCCGTGGTACCGCTGGCGCTTGCAAACGACAAGCGCTCTTTCTTTGCCGAGATCTACACGAAGGCCTACTCAGGGATAGTCAGGATCGATGCGACCAGCAGTCGGTACTCCAAGATCAAGCGCTTCCCCGACCCCGTCAACGATCAGGTGAGTGGCAGCTTCGATGGACGCTGGCTGGTCTGGGCCGAGTACCACTCGCTCTATGACACGGGCGACTTCACGGTCTGGTCGTGGGACTCGCGAACGGGTCGGCTTCGGAAGATCGGCGCGGCGACTCGCTCGCCCAGCGGGGATTTCTGGCCCAGCTCGTTGCAGGCGCCGGTCGCGCTCGCCGGCTACGCGACCTGGGAGCAGGGTTCAGGGCCGAACAACCTTGGCGACATACACGTCGTCAATCTAAGAACCGGCCGCGATCGGGTCGTTCGTCGTGGCCACGTTGGCGGGTCGTTCCTGGTCAACGGTCCGTTGGTCGTCTGGCCCGAGTCGATGAAGCCCGGCGCGCTGACCGTGATGAGAACTACCAGCGCCAGGACTGGCCGGGCGGTTGCCACCCCGCCGGCGTTGCGGAACCTACGCGGAGGCTTGGTCCCTGTCACCGACGGAAAGGCGTTGGCCTATATCACCGACGATTGGGGATCGCTCTGGTGGTCGCCGTCGCTCGAGGCCACACCGCGGCGTGTCTTGAGAAGTCGGATTGGATACCCAATTGATAATTCCGTGCAAGTGACCGGCCACTTCGTCTTCTTCGGAATCCAACCGGTGAGCTACCTCGCAAACGCAGCCAGTGGTCGGTTTATCAAGATCAACCAGGGTGGTTGGACGCGCGTCGACGCAAAAGCTTTCGTCCTACTGAAGCCCTCGAAGAAGAAAGCTCTCCACGGAATCTCCGACATCATTTTCCTTCCGCTGAAATCGCTGCCGCCGATTCCGCCCTGTGGTAGCGGCTAGATCTACGCCGTCTCGAGCTCGGTCAGGCCGCGCTCTTCGATCTCGGTCTCGCGCATCTTGTACTTCTGGATCTTGCCGCTGATGGTCATCGGGAAGCTGTCCACGAAGCGGACGTAGCGCGGGACTTTGTAGCGCGCGACCTGGCCGCGGCAGAAGTCCTTGACGCCCTTCTCGTTGAGCTCAGCGCCCTCGCGCCGGATGACCCAGGCGCACACGGCCTCGCCGAACTTGGGATCTGGGATTCCGATCACCTGCACGTCGACGATCGCCGGGTGCGAGTAGAGGAACTCCTCGATCTCACGCGGATAGATGTTCTCGCCGCCGTGGATGATCATGTCCTTGATCCGGCCGACGATGTTGACGTAGCCGTCGTCGTCCATCGTGGCCAGGTCGCCGGTGTGCATCCAGCGCGCCTGGTCGATCACGTCGCGGGTCGCTTCCTCGTCGTCCCAGTAGCCGAGCATGACGCAGTAGCCGCGCGTGCAGAGCTCGCCTGTCTCGCCGCGGCGGACGGTGCGCCCGCTCTCCGGGTCGATGATCTTGATCTCGACGTGGGGGTGCACCGGGCCCACCGTTGTGACGCGCTTCTCGAGCGGGTCGTCGAGGCGCGTCTGAGTCGAGACCGGGGAGGTCTCGGTCATTCCGTAACAGATCGTTACCTCGCCCATGTGCATCTCGCTCTGCACCCGCTTCATCGTCTCGATCGGGCAGGGCGAGCCGGCCATGATCCCGGTGCGAAGGCTCGAGAAGTCGGTCTTCTCGAGCTCGGGCGAGGCAAGCTCGGCGATGAACATGGTCGGCACGCCGTAGAGCGAGGTACAGCGCTCGGCCTCGACCGTCTCCAGCACCTCGCGCGGTATGAACCCTTCGCCCGGGATGACGATGCAGGCGCCGTGCGTGACGATGGCCATGTTGCCGAGCACCATCCCGAAGCAGTGGTAGAAGGGCACCGGCAGACAGACGCGATCGTCGGGCGTGTACGCGAGGGTCTCGCCGATGAAGAAGCCGTTGTTGAGGATGTTGTGGTGCGAGAGCGTGGCGCCCTTGGGGAAGCCGGTCGTGCCCGAGGTGTACTGGATGTTGATCTCCTCGTCGAAGTCGAGCTCGGCCTCGCGCTCGGCGAGTTGCTCGGCGGAAACCTCGTCGGCCCGCGCCAGTAGCGCCTCCCAACCCTCGCCGAGCACCACCGACCGGGTCAGGGCGGGCGCTTCGGCCGCCCTCAAGAGCGCCCGGTAGTCGGCGTTCCTGTAGCCGGGCGCCAGAATCAGCATCGAGCAGCCCGACTGGCGCAGCACGAACTCCAGCTCGTGCGCCCGGTAGGAAGGATTGATGTTGACCATGATCGCTCCGACCCGCGCCGTCGCGAACTGCACGACGACCCACTCGGCCACGTTCGGTGCCCAGATGCCGACGCGGTCGCCCTTCTGTACCCCCTCGGCGATCAGGGCGCGGGCACAGCGCTCGACCTGCTCGTCCATCTCCGCGTAGGTCCAGCTGATTCCCTGCTGCGGGGAGACGATCGCGTCGCGGTCGCCGTGGGCGGCGACGATCCCAGCCCACATCTGCCCGATCGTCTCGGCCCGAAGCTGGACGTTTGAAAGCCCCTGTGAGTATGCGAGCGCCTTCTCGGCCATACCTGGCGCCGAGTATCTCCCACTCGAACGTCTCTTGCAACCCGGACGCTGCCGCCGAATTACTCGACGATCTCGATGCCGACCGCCTGCGCCAGCACATCGGCCGCCTGTACCACGTCCGGCCAGGGCATCCTCACGCCGCGTAGACGCTCGGGGTTGCCGACCTCGGCGAGCTTGCAGCTGCGGATCTCGCTCTCGATGAAGGTCGCGCGCGCCAAACCGACTCCGCTCAGGTCGCAATCGCTGAAGACGACCGAGCTCAGGCTGGCCGCGTAGAAGTCGGCCTCTTCCAACCGGCAGCTCTCGAAGCGGACGCGCAGGAGCTTGGCGAAGCGGAAGCGGGCGAGGTCGACGCGGCAGTCGGCGAAAACGACGTCCTCGAGCGACGCGTTGCCCAGCGTCGCGCCGGTGAGGCGCACGCCGCGCAGCTCACAGCGCCTCAGCGTCAGCGAGTCGGCGGCGAGGTTCGCCCAGCTGCCGGCGGCGACCGCGACATCGAGAAGGCTCGCCCCTTGGAATCTCGCGCCTGCAAGCTCCACGCGCTCGAGGCGGCTCTCTACCAGTCGTAGACCCGTCGCATCGAGCTCGCTCATGTCGAGACCGTCCAGGAGCATTCCCTCAAGCTCGAGCTTCCGCAGTTCGCTCGGAACCTCGTCCAGCCGAGTCAACTCGGCGGGCAGGTCTGGAGGCAAGGGAGATGAGGGCGCTCGCGACATCGCTGTGACGGATTGCGCCTAGCGGCTTCCGGTGATCAGTAGCGACTGCCGGATGGTCCCGCGATCACCGAGCACATCGAGCAGGCACTCGGCCACGTCGGCCCGGTGGACGTGGTTCTTCGACGTCACGGTCTCGTTCGGGCCGACGGGGCGGAAGCCGGCCCGGGCCTTGTCCTTGAGCAACGTGGCGTAGACGATCGTCCAGTCGAGCTTGGAGCTTTCGAGCAGCTTGACGCCGACCAGGTCGTCCTTGGCGACTCCTCGAACCAGGCGCGGGAACAACTTCATCATCCCGCTGGGCCTGAAGTTGGGCGTGGCGATGAAGGTGGACATGACCACGACTCGCCTGACGCCGCTTTCCTCCATCGCCTTGATCAGCGACTCGGTCGTCTTCTCGATCAGTCTGCGCTCGCCGCCGCCGATCGTGCTGATAACGGCGTCCTGGCCTTTCAAGGCCGCGAGCAGGTCGTCGACGTAGCGAGCATCACCGTTCGCGACTCTGAGGTGCTCGCCGCTGAGGTGCAACTTGGACGGATCGCGGACGAAAGCGGTGACCGTGTGCCCGGCCGCGAGCGCCTGCTCGATGACCAGACGGCCGGTCCTTCCGTTTGCTCCGAGAACGAGGGTGTTCAAGTCGTCTCTCTCTCGCCGACGCTGGGATATCGCCCTCCATCTTTCCAGATCGGCTCGCCGCGATCTTGCTCCGGTCACGCCTGGGGTAGCGTTCGCGAGAGTGGAGTTCCCAACAGGTGCAGAGCTGCGTCTCTCGGGCGGCGGCGGGCCGTTGACGGTCGTTTGCATGAACGGCGGCCAGGGCGCCGAGGTCGAAGGCACGTGGAGCGCCACCATCGAGTGGCTGGTCTCGAAGCTGATTCTGCGTCTGCCGGAGGTCCGCTTCGCCGAGCTGCGCTACCGCATCAAGTCCTGGCGGCGCTTCCAGGAGTGCGTCGAGGATGCCCGTGCCGCGATCGAGGTAGGCGGCGGCGAGCGGACAGTCCTACTCGGCTTCTCGATGGGCGGGGCCGTGGCGATCGAGGCCGCCTCCGAGCCCTCGGTCGAGAAGGTGATCGGCCTGGCGCCTTGGATTCCACCCCAGCTACCTCTCGAGGGCCTGCGCGGCCGCCGCTTCTCCGTCATTCACGGCACCCTCGACCGCTACGTCCCCGGCATCCCGGGCGTCTCGCCTCGCCATTCCCGCGCCGGCTTCGAACGGGCCCGGGCGCTCGGCGTCGAAGGCGACTACACGCTCATCCCGGGCGCTGTGCACGGGATCGCCGTGCGCCCGCTCGGGCTCGGGCTGGTTCCGCTACCGCGGGCGAAGCGCTGGGTCGAGCTGGTAGAGGCCGAGATCGCCGGTTCGTGACGCTGCGCGAGCGGCTTCACGGTGTTCCATTCGGGGGCTGAATGGGTTCCAGCGCCCTTGCGGCGGCGAGCAGGAGCTCGCGGCTCGAAGCGCTGATGTGGACGTAGACGCCATTCTTGATCAGGCGTCCCGAGCAACCCCTCATTTGAAAAACGTTGTCGGGTAGTGGCCCTATCGGCTTGACACATCCAACGAGCACGTTGCCGGCAGGCGGCACTGCGTTGTCGGTCCAGTCGTACATCGACTGTGGCTGTGCCGCCTCTTCGAGCCGAACGAAGCTGCCGTCCTGCGTCTTGCTTGGCGGCGGTGTGAACGGCGAGCCTTCACCGTATTGGAGTTCCAAGCCCGTATTGACCAACGGCTCGAGCCCGCTCCCCGCCCTGTAAAGCGTTGTCAGGGTTACGCGCGATATGTCCCTCAGCGGGAGCCCGGAGACGCTCTCACCCACCCAGACGGCGCCCGGTAGCGCCTCGGAGGCATCGGACGGGGAGACAGGCGTGATGTGATCGCGCATGTCGCCGTTGGTCGGGAGGCCCGCCTTCGGCGCGGTGAAATCGCCACTACCTTCCTGCAGCGTCTCGATCAAGACGACGTCGGAGCTCCCCTCGGTATGACCATCGTGATAGCGCTCGATCCGGAGCGGTAGCGAGCTGCCGGAGTCGACGGCGACGCGTTCCGCCTCTTGCCACTTGCTGGTGGGCGGGTAGAGCGCGAACTCGATCCAGGTCACGTCGTGTCCGTTAACGGTTCCGGAGCCGATCGCGTGGGCAGCTCCGTTCCCTAGCGCCGAGCGGTAGCCGTCAATGAACTCGGCGAGCGCAGGATCGAGCTTGGGATCGCGGGGCTCGGTCTGGGATGGGCCGTGCGAGGTCGTAATCCCGGTCGGCGTCTCGAGCACCTCGTACTGAAGCCGGCCGTCGATACTGGACCGCCAGTGCTCGAAACGGCGCTCGCTGTCGAACCAGATCTCGGTCGTTACTAGCTGAGGCGTTTCCTTACCCGTTGCGAGATCTATGTAGGTGTCCCCAGTCTCACTGCGCAGAACGGCGTGGATCACGGGCCCGTCGCCGATCGCGGCGAGAGCGCGATCGGCGAACGAGGGACCGTGCTGCCAGGGTGCGATCAGCCCGACCACAAGCGCGGCCGCGGCGAGCACGACCACAGGTACGAGGCGCCTAGCGAGGTATGAACGTTTCGAACGCCGCGCGCGCGCCGGCTCGGCGGCTTGTACGGGCGCTTCGGCCCGCCGGACGACGTCTTTCCAGTCGGGACGGTTATTGCTGTCAACCAGCGCTTCCAGGCGGTCGATCAGGGGCTGATGATCGGTCATGGTCGTACTCCTTCGCGCGTCAGGGCCTTAGAGAGCTCGGAGTGGGCGCGGGCCAGGGTTGCGGCGACGGTCCCCTCGCTGATCTCGCACAGCTCGGCGATCTCGGCGTAGGAGAGGTCGGCGAAGTGGCGCAGGAAGACGACCAGCTTGCGCCGTGGCGGTAGCCGCCGAAGCGCCTCGGCCAGCTCGCGGTCTCGCTCGGGCTCCGGGACGGCTGCCCGCTCGAATGCCTCATTCAGCTCGACCTCGTGGCCGTTTCGATGCTTGTCGAGCGCGACGCGCAACGCGATCCGCCAGACCCAGCCTTCCAGCGACCCCTCGCCGCGGAACCGATCCCGCTCGCGCAGCGCGCGGGCGAAAGCCTCCTGCACCACGTCGTGCGCCCGTTCGAAGCCTCCGCAAACCGGTGCCAGGCCGTTTCGGAAAGCACCGAAGCGGTTCCGGTATAGAAGCTCGAGCTCTTTGGCTGAAGTACCCACTTGGCAAGTAGACGCGAAGTCAGCCTGGATTCTTTACCGAACTTGCGCGCCGTGCTCGCATAAGCCCGTCGCAGCTAAGCGGAGGGCGGATTTCCGGCACCCTACTCGGCTACCGCCTTCAACGTCAGGAACTGCTTCTGGTTGTTGCGCTTTCTCACGACTTCCGGCGCGAGGGCGTGACTCTCTTCTCGATAGCCTGAACCCAGGGGTCGCGCCGGATCCCTTGGGGGCATGTGGGAAGACGGTCGGGACGGACTAAGCGCGGTGCCCAGAAGTCGGTTACGGTGCAGCTTGTGAGCGCGTGTCCTATCTGTGAGAAGCACCGTGGCGAGGGGTTTCTCGTGGGCGAGGTGCTGTACGAGGACGAGAACGTGCTCGTGTCTCATGCCCCTGCGGGAATGGTCAACGGCTATCTCGGCTACCTGTTCGTCGACGCGAAACGACACGTTCGCGGTCTGGCCGATCTCGAGGACGCGGAGGCGTGCGCTCTGGCGCTGATCGTCTCGCGCCTGGCGAAAGCGCTCGAGAAAGAAGGCGCCGAACACGTTTACGCCTTCACTTTCAACCACGTGCCGCATCACCACGTCCACGTCGTTGCCCGTCATCCGGGCACACCGCACGAGTTCTGGGGCCCGCGCGTGGACGAGTGGCCGGACGCTCCGCGTGGTGACGAGACCGAGATCGCAGCACTCTGCGATCGGCTTCGCGCGGCGCTTTGATAACCCCTAACAAAACGAAGCACTCCACCGCCTGGCCGCGCTCGGCGGCGCGATGCGTTGTCCTCGGCCTCGCCCGTAGCTTTGGCTACGAACGAGGCGCTGCGTCCTATCCTCGCATCCACCGATCGCACCCAGTCGGCGGGTCTTCATTCCGTTAGAGGTTTTCAGCCGCTCAGCGTCCGTCGGTAATGTCGGGAAGGTGCTCGGACTCGAGTACGGGGTTTCGGCGCCCGGCGATCCACTTCGCGATCTGACCGCGGCGAACGATCCAGACCTTCTCCTTCCGGCGCGGTCTACGCCAAGACCGACCGGCGAGGCAGATCACGGGTGTGACCCACGTGTCGAGCTCATGGAACAGCTCTGTTGCTCGGCGCCTTGCTTCATGCAGATTCTCATCCCTGCAGCGGCCGTACCTGGTCTCGATCAGGAAAACGCCCGTCGACCCGCTGACGAGGTGCGCGATAGCGTCATCGTCCTCCTCGCCGATGTCTTGCACGACCTGGAAACCGCGACTGCGAAGCTCCTTCAGGGCCTCGACGACTCGCTCGCCCGCACGTGCGCTGGCGGATGGACGCAGTCGCTTCTCTCGACGATCCTTCTGCGTGATCGCGGCCGCGCCCGGCTTCTCGCCCACGTCGAAACTCGTCCCCAGACCGTTCCCCTCCGATTCCATGCGGAGTATCTTGAAGCCGAAGCTGTCATCAGTCAAGCGAGTGGGTTCGGGGAAGACGCAGCCCGCGCGTCTTGAGGGCGCCTAATTAACGAACGGGTGTGACTTTTCGCCTGGATGGAAACGTAGTGCGAACTACGTTCTTGGCTGGATGATGAGAGGAGAGGAAATGAGGAGCGGCGAGATCGTGCACGTCGAGTTCCCGTCCGTGGACGCCGATCGGGCGCAGAGGTTCTGGAGCGGGCTCTTTGGCTGGAGCTTCGAGGACTCTGGGATGTCCGACATGGACTACCGGATCGCCCGTACGGGCGAGCAGATGGGAGCCGCGGTGTTCCCGTCCGAGAAGGCTACCGGCTACCCGAATTACTACTTCGCCGTCGACGACATCGAGGCGTCGATGGTGAAGGTGCGCGAGCTCGACGGCAAGACCGAGGAGAAGATGCCGGTCCCCGCTATGGGCTGGTTTGCGCTCTACAAGGACAGCGAGGGGAACGCCTTCCACCTCTGGCAGGTGGATTCGTCGGCGGCGTAGGCGTCGCTGGTCGTGAAGAGCTAAAGGGAATAGTCAACCGTGCGATGTGTCGCCGCGACCGATATGGCGAGCGCGGCTAACTCAACGCCGTCCTAATTCCGCCCTAAACCGGCCCACGATTGCGGCTAGTCCGCTGCGCTTCTAGGAGCAGGCGAGACGCGACGCGCCGTAGGAGCGACGACTCGCCCAAAATGCACGCCGCCGAAAGTCATCATGCCCTCCGCAGGAGGGCGGACTTTCGGCGGAGAGTGGAACTAAACGGGGCACGTTCGAACCCCCGACTCCAGGTTCAGCTCTCCCGGCTTAGCGCGATTCACGAGCGGCTGCTCGCGACACCAGCGGCGCGACCGCTCGAGCCTCGACCCGCGCCGCCGAGACCCAGCCCGGTGCTCGAGACGATCACGCTGGTGCTAGCGCGGGCCGGACAGCCGATGCGTGCGTGTCAGATCCATGCTGCGGCAAAGCAACTCGCCGGCGAGCCGCTGCTCTGGACGTCCGTGAAAGCGGCGCTGGCTGCCGGGGCGTCGGGCCAGAGGCCGCGCTTCCAACGGGTCGGCCACGGCATCTACCAGCTGGCCGGCTCGGCTGCTCGATAGCCATAGCTCCCGCTCGAACGCGTCCGGACAGCGGCTGATTGGCGCAGTTGGACGCTCGGCTTGGCCGATTCAGTGAACTGCGCGACACAGCTCCCGTTCTCGTTGGGCTCCGCTGCTAGGCCGCTCGCGTGGGAGGCGCGCTGGCCGCTGCCGTCGGCCTCGCTCGCTGTCCACCACATGTCCAAGTGCACCCACGCAAACCCTTCGGCTGGCGAGGCCTTGCTCGAGCAGATCCCTCCTCTTTGCCGTCGACATCACGAATCGACTGATCAATGAGGACGACCAGAGGCGGCGTTGAGAAGAGGGGATCCCCCGGGAACGATCACGGCCGCCATCGCCGCTTCAGCTCGCAGCCGGCGTCGATCCGCAGCAGCCGCGCCCAACGGTCCCGGTGACCCGCAACCCAGCGGTAGACGCGATCGGTGATCCCCGGAAAGGAGCGGAAGACGAAGGCCAAGGGCCTGCCGCCGGGGAGCAGCCGCGCGAGCGGCTCGGCGGCGGCGCCGGCCGAGAGCACTCGGCGCGCGGGCGTCACGAGGTGCCAGGAGTCGAGCCGCGTCTCGCGGTCCATGGCGGCGAGCAGGCGCTCCCCCTCCTCGCTTTGGATCGGCACCGGGCGGAGTCGGCCGCCGCGGTCCCAGGCGAGGATCTTGTCGAGAGACCACTTGCAGAACCCGCAATCGCGGTCGTAGAGGAGGACATGGTCGCGGGGCATCCCCGTCATCGTGGCGCCGATCGCGCCTCACAGTTAGGGACATTCCCGAAGCGTCGACCACGCGGCGGCCTACCGCGAGTAGAGCGGGCGGGGACCGCGCTGGAAACCCTCGCGACGACGCACAAGCAGGGAAAGCTCGCGATCACGATCGCCTAGTGGTCTGCCGGTTCAGTCGGTCCACCAGTCTTTCGCGGGAACGCCGTCGCCGCCTTCCGGCCGGTCGGCGCCGACCGCGATCAATTCGAGGCCGTCGGGGCCGCCTTCGAGCGCGCGCACGGTGTTCGGCGCGACGCGTACGGCGTCCCACTGGCGGAGCGCGACGATCTCGTCGTTGAGCTTGATCCGGCCGGAGCCGTTGAGGACGACGTAGACCTCTTCCTGCTCGCGGTGGCTGTGGCCCATCGGTGAGCGGAAGCCGGGGCCGTAGCGAAAATAGCTGACGCCGAGATGCTCGGAGTCGAGGTGCTTGCGGGCGAAGTGCGCCTCCAGGTTAGGTGCGTATTCACCTGCGGAGTCGTCGATCTCCTTGAGGTTTGCGATCGTGTAATTGGACATGAGCTGATGATCCTCCTCTCGCACTAGCTCGAAGCAGGGGCCGCGAGCAGTCCTCAGTCAAGTCTTGCATGCAATGAGCAAACACGTCCGCGCCGCAACAGGGCTCCGGAGCGCCGCTCGTATCCGTTTTGGGCGCTCCTCACGTCGCAACCGCCGCCGCGACCGGCATGACGGGCGCGGCTCACAACGGCCTGGATTCGCTTGGGTAGTGGAACTAAACGGGGCACGTTCGAACCCTCGAGTCGGGGTTGAGCTCTCTCGGCTCGACGCGCTCCACGACGAGTTACTCCGCAGGGCCTCGGCCAATCCCCGTGAACCTCGGCCTGTTCCCGCCAAGGTGAGCCCAGTACTCGAGACCGTGACGCTGGTACTCGAGCTAGCCGGTGTGCCGATGCGGGCACGCGAGATCCACGCGGCTGCGGAGCAGCTCGCGGGCGAGCCACTGCGCTGGACCTCGGTGAAGGGGACTCTAGCCGCCTACGCCGAGGGCGCCAAACCGCGCTTCGAGCGCGTCCGGCGCGGCAACTACCGGATCAAGGGGCATGTAGTGCGCCCATCCGGGTAAACGGCGAGAGCGTCCTCTCCAGCGAGCGGAAGATAGGTCGCTCTCCAAGACGGTGCCTGGTTTCGGAGCCTTTAAAACTCAGGGTGCTTCACGATTGCAGGTCGCGACGACAAAGCCTGATTGTCCTTAGCAGATCACGCAGAGCGCGACGGTTGCCGTGTGCGCGTAGTTCTTGTCCCTGATCGGAGCGAGCTCTCCGTAGGTGTAGAACCCCACCCAGGGGATGTCCTTGCCCAGCACGTCCTGAATGACGTCGACTCCCTTCTCCTTGACCTCGGGCCCGAACAGCGTCTTGCCTCTCGCGGCGCAGTCGAACTGGAGAACGGCGCTCGGCTTCTTGTCGCCAAGCTCGCGCTTGATCTTCTCCGCGAGCTGCTTCGCCCCGAGCGAGATCCTTTCCGGGTCTCTTCGCGTCATCCGAACCTTGCTCCCCGTCTCCATCTCCGTGGAGAGGAGAAGCGAGCCGTCCTCGTTCTGACCAAGGGGTATGCGGATGATGTACTGGTCGTACTCCGATACGTCTTCTTCGGGCAGCCTCTCGCCCAGGCAGATCACTCCGGCGGCCTCGACGGTCAGGTCCTCGACGCTCTCGTCTAGGTATTGCTTGAAGAACTCCCACGCGGGCTCGTTCTCGATCTCGTAGAGGCAGTTCTGCTCCGCCCTGGTGACGGTCTTGTCCAATCCGATCGGAAGGCATCCGTGGTTGACACCGATTGCGTAGTCGACGTCCCCGCAGACCGCGACGCAGGTGGCGCTGTCGCTCAGCACCTGGTCGTTGTAGTACTGGAACGTCTGCGTGTAGCTCATGTTGTCGCTCGCCGCTCCGCCGCAGAACGGAAGCGGCTCCTGCAGCGTTGCCTCGATACCGGCATAGAAGGCGGCGGTGTTCACGCTCAGTCCGTCGGGGAACATCAGCAAAAGACGCGGCTTCTCGCCCTGCAGTTGCTGGACCTTCTTTCCCACTTCCTCGCCGGATTGCCGCGAATCCGCCTTGAGATCGTGGCTGCAGCAGGTGAAGAATCGCATCGAGTCCGAGGCGAGCACCATGACCGTCGCCGCGCTCTCACCGTTCACCCAGCCGGCTTGCGTGAACACGCCTTCTCCAGCCGGCCCCGTCTGGGTGATGACGCCCTCCGCCGAGCATCCGCTCAGAGGAGCGTCACCGGTAACCGAGCGCACTCCTTCGAGCACGCGCGCCTGATCGTGGTCGACGGTGGCGAAGAGCAGAACCAGATCGCACTTCTCCACGCCGGCTTGAGCGAGTGCTCCTTGCGCAGCTTCAACGCCGGCCTTGAACGAATCGGTGTCCTTGCTTTCTCCCACACCAGCTCTTGTCGGCACTTGATCCTCCTTTGCGCGCTTATGCGCTGACGTTCCTTGCATTTCAGGGGGACGGAGCGCGGTGCGCTCCGGCGTTTCGCTCACTCGGCTCGACTCTCGCTCAGCACTCTCTTCACATCTGCGAGCAGTTCCGCGATGGTGAAGGGCTTCTGGAGGAAACCGTCGATACCCAAGGCCAGGAGCTTCTCGTTTGCGCTGTCCGGGCTGTAGCCGGAGGAGATGAGGACTTTGATCTCCGGGTTGATGCTCTTCAGCGCTTCGAGCGTCCTCTCGCCGCTCCACCCCGGCATGACGAGATCGAGCACGACCATCGCGATCTCGTCTCTGTGCTGCTCGTAGAGCTCGACGGTCTCCTTACCGTCCTCGGCGGTGAGGGTCCGGTAGCCGAAGCGCTCCAGGACCGCGGTGGCGAGCTCCCGGACCTCCGCGAGGTCGTCCGCGATCAGGATCGTGCCCTCGCCGCTAAGGGCGAGATCTTCCCCTCCCGGGGCCGGACGTGCCGCCGCGCCGTCTTCGCAGGCGGGAAGGTAGATGTTGACGCGCGAGCCCTGACCCTTTTCGCTGTAGACGCTGATGAACCCGTCGTGGTTGGTGACGATGCGATAGGTGATCGACAGCCCGAGGCCCTTCCCCATGCTCCTGTCGCCGGTCGTGAAGAACGGATCGAAGATGCGCTCGATCGTCTCGTTGTCCATGCCGATCCCGGAGTCGCTGATCGAGATCACGACGAAGTGGCCGGAGCGGGCATCGAGATCGATATGCCTGTCTTCTGAAGAAAGCTCTTGGTTGCAGGTCTCGATTCGTAGCTTCCCGCCGCCGCAGGGCAGCATTGCCTCTTTGGCGTTGATGCAGATGTTGAGAACCGCCTGGTAGATCTGAATCGGGTCTACTCGGGTAGTCGCCAGGTCCGGCGCCAAAACCGTCTCCACGGTGATCGTTTTCTCGATCGTGTGGCAGAGAAGGGAGATCACCTCCTGGACGGTGGTGTTCAGATTGACGGGACGCGCGCTCAAGGGAGCAGCTCTGGCGAACGAGAGCAATCTCGCGGTCAGCTCGGATCCTCTGCGGGCCGCCGATACGATCGTTCCAGCGAGACTCGCCGACTCGCTCTCGGGAGGTAGGTCGAGCATGAGCAACTGCGCGTTGCCGAGAATGGCGGCCAAGAGGTTGTTGAAGTCATGGGCAATGCCGCCGCTCAGGGTGCCGATCGCGGCCATCTTGCTCGCCTGATTCAGTTCCTCGTGCGCATCGCGAAGCTGAGCTGTCCGCTTCTCGACCTTCTCTTCCAGCGTTCTGCTGTACTCCTCGATCGTCTCTTTGGCGTCAAGCAACTCCGCCTGCGTCCTGCGCAGGCGCATCTCGGTCTTGACCAGAAGCTTCACCTGCTCTTCAAGTTCGAGCAGAGTGCCCTGCAAGTCGTCCATGCTTTCGTGCCCCATCCGCAGCTACCTCGAGCCCTCGAGAAGTCGCGAGCAACGGTCCAGGGCAAGCGGAGCCGCGCTGGTGCGCGCAGTAGATTCGAGCCCGGGTCCACAGATGCCCATCGTCGTCATGGTCATCGGCAGACGAGGCGCCGGCCTGAGCGAGCGCATCGCCACCGCCGCCCGAGCGTACCGCTTTTGACGGCCACCCTCGCCTGCGCCGCAGTCGGAGTCGCCCTGCCGTTCTTCGGCCCACTCGCCCGACTGCTCGGCTTCCGCCCCTTACCGCTTTCGTGCCTCGCCACCCTCGCCGGCATGATCATTACTTACCTCGCCCTCGCCCAGCTCGGCGTCGCGCTCTTCTTCAAACCACAAGGCGGCCACTCGCTCGCCGCGTCGGGCGGCGGCGGATACGAACTCTCAAGCCGCACTCAGGGGTTTGGAAGTCGGCGCTTGGGTCATAGACAGCGGAGCACGTTCAAACCTTTTTGGAACTAAACGGGGCACGTTCGAACCCTCAAGCCGGAGTTGAGCTCGCTCGGCTCGGCGCGCTCCACGACGAGTTGCTCCGTAGGGCGTTGGCCAATCCTCGTGAGCTTCGACCCGCTCCGGTCAGGGTGAGCCCAGTACTCGAGACCGTGACGCTGGTGCTCGAGCTAGCCGGAGAGCCGATGCGGGCACGCGAGATCCACGCGGCGGCAAGCGAACTCGCGGGCGAGCCACTGCTCTGGACATCGGTGAAGGCAGCGCTCTCGGCAGACGTGACGGGTGAGCATCCTCGCTTCCGAAGGGTACGCCACGGCGTCTACCAACTCGAGAGAGACCCCAGGCGCTGCGCCAGTTGAGCCGCCTCGCCCGCCAGAAGCCCTAGATGATCTGACGTCGGGCGAAAGCACGCTCGCCCACCCCACCTACGGGGCGTGACACGGCATCGACCGAAAGATTCACGGCTACGCCCCTGGTACTAGACTCTCCGCAATGCGCTCACGGCGGCCAGAGTTCGATCGGGATCCCTCTCGCTGCCGACGCTGGTGGCTGCCGGCCTCGCGCGCGACTGACCGGACAGGCGAAGTCATACAAGACGATCCGCCGCGACGATGAGGATCGTCGTCACAGGTGGCAGCGGCAAGGCGGGACGCGCGATCGTCCGCGACCTGCTGGAGCACGGTCACGATGTGCTCAACGTCGACCGCGTGCCCTCGGCGGAGTCGTGCTCGCCCGACTCGCCAGTGCCGTTCCTACCAGCGGACCTCACCGACTACGGCCAGACGCTCGAGGCGCTCAGCGGCGGCGAGCGGATGCCCCAACCGAACGCCGTCGTGCATCTCGCCGCGATTCCCTCGCCCGTCCACGCAACCCCAGACGTCGTCTTTCGGACGAACGCCGTCAGCCTCCACACCGTCTTCTCCGCCGCTGTCCGGCTCGGCCTCGAGCGCGTCGTCTGGGCCTCGAGCGAGACCGTGCTGGGCCTTCCCTTCGACCAGCCGCCGGAGTACGTGGCGGTCGACGAGCAGCACGAGCTGCGCCCGGAGTCCTCCTACGCGCTCTCGAAGGTGCTCGGCGAGGAGATGGCGCGCCAGTTCAGCCGCTGGAGTGGCATCCCCTTCATCGGACTGCGCTTCTCCAACATCATGGAGCGCGCCGACTACGCGCAGTTCCCTTCCTTCTGGGCCGACCCGCATCTGCGCAAGTGGAACCTCTGGAGCTACGTCGACGAGAGCCACGTCGCCGAGAGCGTCAGATGCGCGCTGGCAGCGGACGTCCGTGGCGCGGACGCCTTCATCATCGCCGCTGCCGACACCGTGATG